>Ga0308165_1001849_pt1 | contig 27844 bp, 23 predicted proteins | sample PhyWR2_FD_201032 | JGI IMG/M metagenome (GOLD analysis project Ga0308165, IMG submission 201032) | Phyllosphere microbial communities from UC Gill Tract Community Farm, Albany, California, United States - DLSLW.R2 | ecosystem: Host-associated > Plants > Phyllosphere > Unclassified | place: USA... | reverse complement strand
CGTATCAATACTATTATTCCTATGAATAAGGGGTGCCATCATGGTTGATCTTCATTGTCATCTTTTACCGCTGGTCGATGACGGTCCGGCGAGTGTCGAGCAAATGTTACAACTGGCGGAGCAGGCAGCAAGTGAAGGGATCAAACGAATCATCGCGACCCCGCACCTGTTTCATCCGCAGTTTGAGACGGAAGACGTCGATGTGAAACTGACCGCTGATGAATTAAATGTCTTACTCCATCAGCGAAATATTCCGGTCACTGTCTATCCGGGGCATGAGATTCGTTTGACGGGTGAGTTAATCGAAGAAGTCCAAAAGGGGACGGCATTACCACTAGCACATTCACGTTATTTATTAATCGAGTTTCCATCAACCGGCATTCCTTCATACGCGCGACAAGTGTTTGCCGAGTTGATCTCCGACGGATATATCCCGGTGATTGCACATCCGGAAAAAAACAAAGCCATCATCCAGAATCCGACATTGTTGTTTGATTTAATTTTAAATGGTGCGATCAGTCAAGTGACCTGTGCCAGTCTGATCGGTAAGTACGGTAAGGATGTCCAACGTTTTGCCGTTGCCTTACTTGAAAACGGTTTGGCTCATCTCGTGGCGTCAGACGCCCACCATACTGAAAAGCGTCCGTTCTACTGGGAACAATGCCGAAAATATTTGGAGCATGAATTAGAAGACTGGTTGTATGAAGAAATTTATGAGAACAATGAAGCGGTTCTTCTGAACCAGCTCGTGACGATTAATCCTCCTAATCCGGTTGAAAAGAACTGGAAAGGTCAGTGGGTATAAAGGATTTAATGTGAAGAAAATGTAAAGAGAGTGAAAAGCCACTCTCTTTTTTCTATGTTAACGCTTACAATATCAACAATTGGAAAACTTTATGGAATGGCTTCCACTGGATGTGTTATTGTAATTTACATAAAGAATACCAAGTTGATTATATTATGGGAATCTGAAATTAGAACTGGGAGTTGATTTCATGAATCGTGTAAAAAAGGCGGTTATTCCAGCTGCTGGACTTGGCACACGTTTTTTACCGGCGACAAAAGCGATGCCGAAGGAAATGTTGCCGATCGTCGATAAGCCGACGATTCAATATATCATCGAAGAAGCGATTGAATCGGGGATTGAAGATATTTTAATCATCACCGGTAAAGGGAAACGGGCGATCGAGGATCATTTCGATTCTGTGCCGGAACTGGAAGCGAACTTGATTGCGAAAAATAAATCGGAGTTGTTGCATTTAGTAGAAGCAACGACAAACATCAACATTCATTTCATCCGTCAATCAAAGCCAAAAGGCCTCGGGGACGCGATTTTACAGGCAAAAGCATTTATCGGTAATGAACCGTTCGTCGTCATGCTCGGGGATGATATCGTCCAAGCGGATGTTCCATGTACACGTCAATTAATCGAGCAGTATGAGATTACGAACAGTTCAATCATCGGCGTTCAACCGGTTGCGGAAAAAGATACACACCGCTACGGTATCGTCGATCCAAGCACAAGCATCTCTGCGAACTTACATAAGGTAAAATCATTTGTTGAAAAGCCGGCACCAGGCACGGCACCATCGAACTTAGCGATTTTAGGCCGCTATTTACTGACACCTGAAATCTTTAAATACTTAGAAACACAGGAAGTCGGGTCAGGCGGCGAGATTCAATTGACGGACGCGATTACACGACTGAATGAAATGCAACGGGTCTTTGCTTATGAATTTGACGGAAAACGCTATGACGTCGGTGAAAAACTGGGCTTCATTCAAACGACACTCGAGTTTGCCTTGAAACGGGATGACCTGGGAGATGACGTTGCCAAAATGATGGCAGACTTACTCGCAGAACGGGCGAAGGCCTCTTCGCTTGTCTAAATAATTGTCTCATCCATCATAAACAGAAAGGAGACTATCCTTTGAAATTCTACTATTATTACCGGACTCTGACGTTAGCATGCATCGATGCTGTCGCTTTAGGACTCGCGATGGGATTCACCTACTTCTTCTTATACCCAAAAGAACTGTTTGATTTGATTGATAGTAAACTATTGCTTCAATCAGCTGCTGTCTTTGCATTGTTGTTCGTCACATTGGCCTTTTTAATGAAGTTGTATCGTGTCAACTGGAAGTATGCCAGCATCCAAGAGGCGCTGACCTTGTCTTTGTCACTCGGTGCCAGCTCGATTGGACTGATGGTTTATCAAAAATTTGTGTTCGGACAAGTTCTTGAACGCATCACGATTCTTAGTTTTTGTATTTCATTATTATTGCTTGGAGCGATTCGTGTCGCTTTACGGTTACTTGGTATTGGACAACATTGGCGAAAATACGCGTTACCAAGAAAATTGGTCAAGTCGCGTAAACGAACTCTTGTCATTGGAGCAGGTCGAGCTGGAAGGTCTTTAGTCCGCCAATTATACGTATCTCCGTTCCATGAGTTAAAGCCTGTTGCATTTTTGGATGATGATCCAAAAAATATGCATTTCATGATTCAAGGGATTGAAGTGGTTGGGACAACAGCGAACTTAAAGTCGGTCATCGAAAAGCACCGGATTGAAGCGATTGTGCTTGCAATCCCGTCATTGACGCAACAACGACGAGTCGAACTGATCACGGAAGCGAAAACGCTTTGTAAAAATGTCCAAACGTTACCGATGATCGAAGAATTGATTACCGGTAAGGTTTCAGTCAGTGCGATTCGTGATGTTTCAATTGAAGATTTACTTGGTCGTGAACCGGTTGAACTCGATATTTCAGGGATTAAATCTGAAATCGAGGGACGAACAGTTCTTGTGACCGGAGCAGGTGGATCGATTGGATCAGAAATTTGCCGACAAATTATTCAATTCAATCCAACAACGATTTTATTACTGGGCCATGGAGAAAACAGTATTTACCTGATTGAACGAGAATTACGTGGACTTCAGTTTCCGATTAATTTAGTACCAATCATTGCGGATGTCCAAGATCGCACGCGACTCGAAGAAGTGTTTGCGACACATAAACCACAGGTCGTTTTCCACGCAGCAGCGCACAAACATGTGCCGTTAATGGAAGCCAACCCCTACGAGTCAGTTAAAAACAATGTGTATGGGACAAAAAATGTCGCCGAAGTAGCTGACTTATTTGAAGCAGAACGATTTGTCATGATTTCTACCGATAAAGCCGTAAATCCAACAAACGTCATGGGATCAACAAAACGAATTGCGGAAATGGTTGTTCAAGAACTTGGTCGCCACAGTAAAACGAAGTTTGCGGTTGTACGTTTTGGAAATGTGCTGGGCAGTCGTGGGTCGGTGATTCCACTGTTTAAATCACAAATTTTAGCGGGCGGACCAATCACAGTGACGCATCCAGAGATGACGCGCTTCTTCATGACGATTCCTGAAGCAAGTCGGTTAGTCATTCAAGCCGGTATTTTAGCGGATGGTGGGGAAGTATTTGTGCTTGATATGGGGGAACCTGTTAAGATCGTGGATCTTGCTAAAAATATGATTGAATTAAGTGGCTTCACGGAAGATGAGATGCCAATCGTGTTTTCAGGAATTCGCCCGGGTGAGAAAATGTATGAGGAGTTATTAAGAACTGAAGAGGTCGACTCAACGTCAATATATCCTAAAATATTTAAAGGTAAAAAAATAGGTGGATATAATATAAAAAGCATTTTTACAGAAATTGAGAAAAATAAAGATTCCCCTATATTATTGAGAACTTATGTATTAAAAGTAGCAAACGAAAAAATTGATATTTTAAAAGAGTTGAATACAAAAAGAAAAGTTGAGGCTAGTTCAAGTGTATAAAAATAAAATTAAAAGAATTTTAGATGTAATATTATCGATTATACTAATTCCTTTCATAGCGATTGCTTCATTTGTCATTGTAATTTTAATCATCGCTGAAGATAAGGGACCAGTATTTTACAAGGGTAAACGACTGGGGGAAAGAGGAACTGTCTTCAAAATGTATAAATTTAGATCTATGAAAGTAAATGCACCAGATTTGAGGAATGAAGATGGTTCAACATTTAATTCAGAAAACGATCCTAGATTAACAAAGATAGGTAAGTTTTTAAGGAAAACAAGTTTAGATGAATTGCCCCAAATAATAAATGTTTTGACAGGGGACATGAGCTTTGTTGGACCAAGACCAGACTTACCAGAACATATAACATACTATACAAAAAATGAAATGAAAAAGCTTGAAGTTAAGCCAGGAATAACTGGATATAATCAAGCATTTTATAGAAACAGTATTGAATGGAAAGAAAGATTAAAAAATGATGTTCACTATAGTGAAAACTTGTCGATTTACTTTGATTTTAAAATATTTGTGGTCACATTGATTAATGTTTTGAATAAGAAAGGAATTTACAAGGATGTATAATTCAAAAAAACTTATCAAAGAATCAAAATGGGATAGTAACATTTTCAATAGAAAAGTAGGAGTTATTAATTTAGAAAAGTATTTAACTAGAACAGAAATTAATGAATTGAAAAAAGAAATCTCTTCTTATGATTTAGTAGTGGTTAAAGATTTTACTGATGATTTCAAAAATAGCGAAATTATTTCTAATGACTTAAATGGTTACATTGTTGATTTAAACGTTCAATTTTTTAAAAAAGTTTTTACAAATAATAAAGAATTTATCACAACTATAAATGAGAAAACCTTATTAAGTAGTAAAGATAAATCAAAGGTTATCGCAATTGCAAGTAACGCCTTTAAACATTCAAGATTTTATAACGATCATAATATTGAAAAAGACATCGCTGATAAGATTTTTGAAAATTGGATGAAAGATTCTTTTGAAAACGAAAAAAAAAGGATCATTGTTCATAAATCCGGTGAAGAAGTATTAGGTTTCTTACTATTAACTATAGATGACTGTCTAGAAGAAATAATAATTGAATTAATTGCAGTAGATAGTAATGTTACTGCTAAAGGTATTGGGAAAGAATTAATGACTGATTTTGAGTATTCTTTTTCTTCTGAACAGTATAAAAAATACTTCTTTAGAGTAGGAACACAAGTAAATAATATAACTGCAATGAATTTCTATATTAGAAACGATTACAAGATACAGAGAGAATCAAGAACTTATCATATTTGGAATAATAAAAACTTTTAAAGGAGAATCACAATGAGCGAATTAAAAATATTTAAAGATAAATTTATCCCCTATGCTTTGCCAGACATCTCCCAAGATGAAATTGATGAGGTGATTGATACTTTAAGATCCGGTTGGTTAGCAAAGGGACCTAAGACTATTGAATTTGAAAATAAATTTGCTGAGTACGTAGGAGCTAAATATGCTGTTGCAATGAATTCAGCTACAGCTTCTTTACATATTTCTTTACTTGCCGCTGGAGTTGAACACGGTGATGAAGTCATTACAACTTCTATGACATTTGCGGCTACAGTAAATACAATTTTACACGTTGGTGCAACTCCTGTATTTGCAGATATAAATCCTTTGACTGGAAATATTGACCCCAAAGAAATCGAGAAAAAAATCACATCTAAAACAAAGGCTATAGTTCCTGTTCATTATGCAGGACAAGCAGTAGATTTAGATGCAATTTATGAGTTGGCTGACAAATACAATCTTTTTGTATCGGAAGATGCAGCGCATGCTGTTTACACGAGGTATAAGGGGAAATTGATTGGTCATAAGCCTAAAGGAACAGTTTCATATAGTTTTTATTCAACTAAAAACTTGGCAACTGGTGAAGGTGGAATGTTAGTAACTGATAAAAAGGAAATAGCAGATAAAGCTCGAGTGCTAGTAACACATGGTATGAGTAAAAATGCTTGGAATAGATATTCTAAGAGTGGTAGTTGGATGTATGATATTGAAGAACCTGGATTTAAGTATAATATGTTTGATTTACAGGCTTCACTAGGATTAATTCAATTGGAGCGCTTAGAAGAAATGCAAAGTAGACGATCATATATTGCAAATATTTATAATAATGCGTTCACAAATCTTGAAGGTATAGATTTGCCTAAAATCGAGAATGGTACTACGACACATGCTTGGCATTTATATATGCTTTTAATTGATGAGGATGTCCTAGGCGTGACACGAGATGTCTTTATTGAAAGACTATCTGAATTAAGTATTGGAACGAGTGTTCACTTCATTCCGGTTCACTTAATGACTGCATATAAAAAGCGATTTGGATATGGTAATGGAGATCTTCCTAAAACAGAAGAGTGGTTCAATAAAATCTTATCTTTACCATTATATTCTAAAATGAGTGATGATGATGTAGAACAGGTAATTCAGGCTGTTTATAAAATTGTCGAGGAAGCACAAAAGTGAAAATTCTTTACATCACAAATACGTTCCCTGTCAATCCCAAAGATTCGACTATTTATACAGACCTATCAGAAGCACTTCAGCAAAATGGTCATGAATTAACTGTCGTAGCTTCAGGCGAGAAATCTAAATTAACGAATAGCACAGTGAAAAATGAGAGAGCGATGAAAGTAATTCGAATTCGCATTGGTGATCTGTACAACGTATCTTTAATTAAAAAGGGGATAACTACCCTGTTTATAAAAAATAAATTAATAAAAGGTATGAAGAAATATCTTCCGAAACAAAAATTTGATTTGATTTTATTTGAGTCTCCTCCTGTTTCAATGCACGGTGTAATAACCTGGGCTAAAAAATATTACAATGCTCCTTCATTACTTATGTTGAAAGATATATTTCCTCAAAATGCAGTTGACTTGGAAATCATAAAAAAAAGTTCATTAATTCATAAGTATTATATGGAAGAAGAAAATAAATTGTATGAAGTTGCGGATTTTATAGGTTGTATGTCTCAAAAGAATATGGATTATATCAAATATCATAATCCACATACAGTAGATAAGTTGTTATATTTTCCAAATACAAAAAAAATAGGAACATATAAAAAAGCTACAATTGAAGAAATAAAAAAAATAAAGTTAAGATACAACATTCCAGAACAAGCGAGCGTTGCGATGTACGGCGGCAATATAGGAAAACCTCAAGGAGTAGATTTTATAATAGAGGCTTTGAAAAAATGTAAAGAAAACGAAGATGTGTTTTTTCTGATGATAGGTAGAGGCACCGAAAAACCAAAACTCGAAGCGGCTATTTTAAACAATAATATTAAAAATGTTTTAATACTAAATCATTTACCAAGAGAAGATTATGAAAATATTTTAAAAATTTCAGATTTAGGATTAGTTTTCTTAGATCATAAGTTTTCAATACCTAATTTCCCTTCTAGGATTCTGTCATATTTTGAGTACAAAATTCCGGTAATCGCAGCCGTCGACAGTAACAATGATTTTGTAGACATGATTGAAAAATCTAGAGCAGGCTATAGCATAACGTCTAACAATGCAAATGATTTTAAAAATATATTACTTAAAATGATTAAAGATGTAAAAGGAAGAAGTTATATGGGTGAAAATGGAAGGGAGTACATAGAAAAAGAATTTGATGTAAGTAAATCAGTTGAGATTATTAATAGCTTAAAAATAAATCAATGAGTAAGGGGAAATAACATGTTTAAAGATAAAATATTATTAATTACAGGTGGAACAGGTTCATTTGGACATCAAGTATTAAAACGATTTATTGATACAGACATTAAAGAAATACGCATTTTTAGTCGAGATGAAAAGAAACAAGACGATATGCGTAACTTGATTCAAAATGACAAGGTTAAATATTATATTGGTGACGTTAGAGACTATAACAGCATCGCTGACGCAATGAAGGATGTAAATTATGTATTTCATGCTGCTGCACTAAAACAAGTTCCTTCGTGTGAGTTTTATCCGATGGAAGCGATTAAAACAAATGTTCAAGGGTCGGACAATGTATTCCGTGCTGCGAAGTATCATAATGTTGAACGTGTTGTTTTATTGAGTACAGATAAGGCAGTCTATCCAGTTAACGCAATGGGTATTTCAAAAGCAATGGCTGAGAAGTGTATGATTGCAGCGTCACGAAATGTTTCTGAAAACGAAACCGTTTTCTGTTCAACTCGCTATGGGAATGTTATGGCTTCACGTGGATCGGTTATACCTTTATTCGTCAATTTAATGAAAGAAGGAAAAGACTTAACAATTACAGATCCAAGTATGACACGCTATATGATGTCACTTGAAGAATCAGTTGATTTAGTATTATATGCATTCAACAACGCTAAACAAGGAGATATTTTTGTACAAAAAGCTCCTGCATGTACAATCTTTGAATTAGCAACTGCATTAAAAGAACTGTTCAATGCAAAAAGCGATTTCAAAATCATCGGACCACGTCATGGTGAAAAGTCGTATGAAACGTTACTCACTAAAGAAGAATTTGTTAAGGCAGAAGATCATGGTGAATACTATCGTATACCAGCAGATACACGTGATCTAAATTATGATAAGTTCTTTACAGAGGGTAACGAATTAGTTCGTGACCATTTGGAGTATAACTCTGATAATACAAATCGGGTAAACGTTGAGCAAGTAAAAGAAATGCTTTTAGATCTTCCTTATATTCAATATGAGTTGGCTCAATGGAAAGGCGAAAAAGTTGAATCAGATAGCATCATTGAATTGATGTAAGGAGGAAGTATGATGAAAGTTTTAGTAACAGGATCAAAAGGTTTTGTCGGGAGAAACTTGACTGCACATTTAAGAGAAGATTCACGATTTGAAGTATTAGAATACTCACGAAGTAATTCAGAAAATGAATTAGAAGTGTTAGTAAAACAAGCAGATAAAATTGTTCATTTAGCTGGAGTGAACCGTCCGAAAACAGAAAATGAATTTAAAAGTGGGAATCAAGATTTGACGGCAAAACTTATACATTTTGCTAGTCAGTCGAATAAACGTCCACATATTTTACTATCTTCCTCTACTCAAGCTGAGCTAAACAATCCCTACGGCGAAAGTAAATTGGGAGCGGAGCAAGAAGTACTCAAGTATCATGATCAGACAGGATCACGTATTACGATTTATCGTTTACCTAACCTATTCGGTAAATGGAGCCGACCTAACTACAACTCAGCAATTGCAACATTTTGCTACAATGTTGCAAATGATTTAGAAATCACCGTTACTGACCCTACCATTGAACTGAACTTGGCTTATATTGATGATGTAGTTGATAGTATAGTTGCTAACTTATTATCTGATAACAACGGTGAAAATAAAACGTATGCTGTAGTACCAGTTACTTATAAAAAAACACTCGGAGAAATAGTAACGTTAATTGAAAGTTTTAAAAGCATGCGTGAATCTTTATTGTTGCCTAATTACCAAGATTTATTCGTCAAAAAACTATATACGACGTATTTATCTTACTTAAAAGAGGGTGCATTCTCATATGACTTAACAAAACATGAAGATAATCGAGGCTGGTTAAGTGAATTGATCAAATCGGATTATATGGGACAAATGTTTGTCTCAAAGACAAAGCCAGGCATCACACGAGGAAATCATTATCATCATACGAAGGTAGAGAAGTTTATCGTCATCAGTGGTGAAGCAATGATTCGATTTAGACATATTGAAAAGTCGGAAGTAATTGAATATAAAATTGAAGGCAACGAAGCGCGGGTAGTGGACATTCCACCAGGCTACACACATTCAATTGAAAACATTGGAACGGATGAAATGATTACATTATTTTGGGTAAATGAACAGTTTGATACACAAAAACCAGATACTTATATGAATGAGGTCATAAAATGAAAAAATTAAAAGTCATGACAATTGTAGGAACGCGTCCGGAGATTATCCGCCTATCAGCTGTAATTAATAAGTTAGAAGAATCAGAAGCAATTGAACACATTTTAGTACATACGGGTCAAAACTATGACTATGAACTAAACGAAGTATTTTTTGAGGATTTCAATTTACGAAAACCTGACTATTTTTTAAATGCCGCAAACGGCACAGCAGTGGAGACTATAGGAAATATTTTAATCGCTATTGATCCGGTTTTAGAAGAAGTACAGCCAGAAGCAGTTTTAATTTTAGGTGATACAAACAGTTGTCTTTGCGCAATTGCTGCAAAAAAACGCAAGATCCCGATTTTTCATATGGAAGCAGGAAACCGTTGTTTTGATCAACGTGTACCTGAAGAAACAAACCGTAAAATTGTAGATCATATTGCAGATATTAATTTAACATACAGTGATATTGCGAGGGAATATTTGTTAAGAGAAGGCTTACCAGCAGATCGAATTATTAAGACGGGAAGTCCTATGTTTGAAGTATTAAATTCGAAAGAGTCAGAAATTGAAAAATCCTCTATTCTAGAAAAATTGGATTTAATTGAAGAAAATTATTTTGTAGTATCAGCTCATAGAGAAGAAAATATTAATTCAGAGAAACATTTTAAAAAATTGATAGATACCTTAAATGAGTTATCAATTTATTATGATATACCGATTATTTTTAGTACCCATCCTAGAACTTTAAAAATGATAAATAAGATGAAAATAGAATTAAATAAAAACATAAGATTAATAAAACCTTTAGGTTTTGTAGACTATATAAAACTTCAGCAGAAATCAAAGACTGTTTTGAGTGATAGTGGAACAATAAGTGAAGAAGCCTCAATATTAGGCTTAAACGCTTTAAATATTCGTGAAGCACACGAACGACCTGAAGCAATGGAAGAAGGTACTGTTATTTTAACAGGACTAGGAAAAGAAAGAGTATTACAAAGTTTAGAAATAGTAAACAGCTCATATGTACGTAAACCAAATATAGTTAAAGACTATAATATGAATAATGTTTCTGATAAAGTATTAAAAATTATAATTTCATATACCAATTATGTAAATAATAATGTGTGGAAAAGAGAATAGATTATGAAAAAGAAAATTGATGTTATGTTTTTAGGCGGTCTTTTTCCTAAAGAAATTGAAAATGAGATAATAGACAATTCAAAAAAAAATGTACAAAACGCAGCTAATACGTTACAGTGGGCAATTTTAGAAGGACTGAACTTTCATTTAAATGGAAATTTATTTGTTTTAAATTCTATGTATATAGGATCATTTCCTATTTTATATAAGAAGCCTTTTATCAAAGACTTTTATTTTTATGAAGGTATTTCTACAAAAAATAATTCTTTTAACTCTGGTTTTATTAATCTACCTGTTTATAAACAATTGAGTAGATATAACAATTTGAAAAAAGAAGTAACTAAATGGATTAATAATAGCGAAAACAAAAAAATAGTCATTGCATATGCGATGACTATTACATTTACTAAATTGTTAAAATATATAAAAAAATTAGATGGAAACATAATCACTTGTCTAATAGTACCAGACTTACCTCAATTTATGAATGTTAATGGAAAAGCTGTGTATAAAATTTTAAAGAATTTTGAGATTGAAGAAATTAATAAGGATTTAGAGTATATAGACAAATTTGTGATTTTAACTGAGGCAATGAAGGATGTTTTAGACATTGACAAAGAGTTCACAGTTATAGAAGGGATTGCTCCAGTAATTAAAAAAAAGAAAGTAGGAAATTTTGAAAAAATTATCAATAAAACAATTTTATATTCAGGTGGTATAGAAAAAGAGTATGGAGTAATTGATTTAATTGAAGGTTTTATTAATGCGAAAAACTCTGAGGAATGGACTCTTGTGTTATGTGGTTCTGGATCTATGGTTGATGAAGTAAAAAAAAGAACTGAAAGTATTCCTAATATCAATTTTTTAGGTCTCATTCCAAGGGAAGAAGTTCTTCAAATCCAAGAGAGTGCAAGTTTACTTGTGAATCCAAGAAACAACGACAATGAGTTTGTTAAATATAGTTTTCCATCAAAGACATTAGAATACATGTCTTCAGGTACTACACTTCTGGGGTTTAAGCTTGATGGCATACCATCTGAATATAACCAATATATGTATTTGATTGATGATTATGAATTTTCTATTCAAAAAGCATTTGAGTACATATTTGAAATCAATCCTAAAGACTTGATAGCATTAGGCTTAAAAGCAAAATCATTTGTAGAAAATGAAAAAAATCCAATTTTTCAAACAAAAAAAATAATCGATTTTTTAAATGGGAGTATTTATGAAAATTAGTTTTGTTATTGGTTCCTTAAATTATAGCGGTGCGGAAAAAGTGCTTTCTGAGCTAATAAAAAAATTAGCATTAAAAAAGAATGAAATTTCATTATTATTGTTAGATGATAAAGAAAATTATTATGAAATAGAAAATAATATTAAAGTATACGGTTGTTTTGTAGAAGGTAGCAAACTATCGAGAATTATTAAGCGTAGGGAAAAGATAAAGACTACACTAAAATTAATTAATCCAGATTTAGTAGTTTCTTTTGGTCACGTATGTAATATAAATACGATAAGTTCTTTAATAGGAAATAGAAATTATCCGCTAATAGTGTGTGAAAGAAATGATCCGTTTTATGACCCGAGGTCTTTTAGTCAAAAAGTCATTCGTAACTTTTTATATAGATTTTCTAATGGCTATGTATTTCAAACTAAAGAAATTCAAAGTTATTTTTCAAAAAGTATTCAATTTAAATCAGCTGTTATATCTAATCCAGTAATTGATCTAAATATTAAACAAAAAGAATATACTAATTTCAATTTCAATTTAGTCACTGTTGGCAGATTGGATAGATATCAAAAAAATCAAATGCTATTAATCAGGGCTTTTGAAAATATTTTACAGTATCACCCTGAGGCTAAATTAAATATATATGGTGAAGGACCTAGTAGAAATGAGTACCAAAAATATATCAATTCAAAAGAACTAGAAGAAAGTATTTTTTTAAGGGGAAAAGTAGAGGATTTAAATGAAAAAATATTAGAAAACGATATATTTATACTTTGTTCACGTTTTGAAGGTATGCCCAATGCGTTGATTGAAGCCATGTCATTTGGCATGCCTTGTATCTCGACTGATTGTGGTGGAGGCGGTGCAAAAGCATTAATAAATAATAACAAAAACGGTCTTGTAGTTCCTAATTTTAATATTAAAGAGCTAGAATTAGCAATACAAAAAATGATCAGTAATAAAGAATTTAGAATTGAATGTGGAATGGAAGCTCGAAAAATAACTGAAAAACTAGAAATTAATCAAATTGTTGATGAGTGGATTTATTTTTTTAAGAAAGTTGTCAAAAAGGAAATTAAAAAATGAAAATCACAATAATTGACTTATACAAAATGTCCATGTTTTTTTATATTGTTTCTCTTTTTATTTTTGAGAATGAAAAGTATGCTACAATTTTTTCTATTTCACAGTTATTATTTGTAGGATTAACATTTATAAACATTTATCTAAATAAGCTGAATAAGAAAGATTTATTTTTGAAATGGCTATATATAATTTTTACTTGGACACTAATAATTACACTTTTAAATTTAGTTGAATTTTCTATTGTCACAACAGAAACTAAAATATTTTTAAAAAATTTACTACTTATTTTATGTATTTATTTATTTTTAAATATTACAAATAGTATAAAAATACTATTAACGGCAATATTTTTTGGTAGTATACTTTCTTCACTGATTATAGTTATGGACTTCAATAGTTTAGATCAATTAACTTATGATTTGAAATACTCATATTCATACAGAATTGGGGCAGACTTAAACTCAAATCCTAATATAGCTGCTCTAAACTTAATCTTTGGATTTGCTGTTTCTTTATACTATGTGATTTCTGCAAGATTGATGAGAAATAAAATTATTTTTATATTCTCTTCTATTTTTCTTATCTATGGAATTATTTTAACTGGAAGTCGTAAAGCAATAGTATTTTGTATTATAGCATTACTGATTCAGTTAGTATTAAAAAATAAATTTTATATTTTAATAGTATCTATTGTATTTTCTTTATTTTATGTAGTGATTATGAATAATAAATTACTATATTTTTATATTGGCTATAAATTTGATTTTAATTTGCAAGATACGTCTGCTTCTGTTGCATTAAATGGTTCTGATCAAATTAGGAGTTTTCTTTTTGAAAAAACGATTCAGTTAATTATCGACAACCCAATGGGAATTGGATTCGGTGGAGTAGCGCATTATTTAAATGTATATTCGCATAATAACTATATTGAAATTTTAGCTTCAATAGGATTGATAGGATTCTTAATTTTTTATTCTATCTATTTTATTTCATTAAAAAATATATTAAAAAAATCAAATGAAAATTTAATTAGAAACTTATTTTTATCTTGCCTCATAGGATTAGCGTTTATTGAAGTATATCAAGTAACATATCTATACAAAATCCCAATGTTTTTTATAGCATCTGCTTATTACTTTGGAAAAAAAGAAAAAGAAAGGAATTTAAATGAAGGGAAAAAGGTAGAAAAAATTTGAATATAAAATATAGAATTAATTTATTTACTAATGTTTTTTCGATGCTTGTAATTATAATGTCTAGTTACATCACTATACCAATAATCACTAAAAATTTATCGATTTCTGCATATAATTATGTCGCACTGATTAATAATTTTGTATTATTTTTTAGTGTACTAAGCTTCACATTAAACTCAATGCTGGGAAAATTTTATACGATAGCATTAGATAAATCCAACAACGAAGCAAATAAATTTTTAAGCAGTGCATTTTTTTCGATTCTATTTTTATTTTTAATATCTAGTCCGCTAATAATTTATTTTATTTTAGAAATTCAACAATTTATAAAAGTAAATAATGAGTTGAAAATGGATGTTCAAGTTGCTTTTTTTCTGAGTTATATATCTTTGTTAATTACAACCCTCGTATCCATACTAAATACTATTCCTTACAGTGTAAATAAATTGAATGTAATAAATTACAATTCTATTGCTACAAATATTTTTAGGATTATCCTTATAATATATTTATTTGAAATATTTACACCGCATATTTGGTATGTTGGTTTTTCTAATCTACTCCAAAATCTTTTGGCGATAATTTGTTCACTGTATTTTTTTAAAAAAATTGATAGCAGAGCTAAGATATCAATTGGAAATTTTAGACTTTCGTATTCCTATAAATTGATTTCAACTGGAATATTAAATTCAGTTATATTGTTTGGAAATACTTTGATGTTACAAACTGACTTAATTATCGGAAATCAATTTGTTGACATCGAGATAATGGGAGCTTTTGCAATCTTGTTATCATTCTCAACAACAACAAGATCATTCTCTACTGCTGTTTCAACTTCTTTCAGTCCAATAACTACTAAACTATACTCCGAAAAAAATTCTGGAAATATGATTAAACACATTCAGAAAGCGATATATGTAACTTCATTAATGTCGTTTGTTCCTGTAATTTTAATATGTACAATTGGACTGAACTTTCTGGAGATATGGTTAGGCTATAATTTTTCAAACTTTGAAAAAATTCTTTATATAATGATGATTCCACTTGGTGTTAGTTTATCTTTTTATCAATTAAATGTACTTTTTCAAACATATGATAAATTAAAATTTCCTGCCATATTAACAATTTTTACTGGGATAATTACAGTGATTTTTTCATATATTGTAGGTTCTAAAAGTGGGATAATCGGAATTGTTACAGTGTCGTCTATAGTTTTTTTTATTAAAAATTCAATTATTCTTCCTATATATGCTTCTAAAATACTATCTACAAGTATATTTTCAATGTATAAAAAAATTTTTACGCCTCTAATTACATCCTTATTAATTATATTGATAGCAAATGAAATAAAAAAAACAATAATTTTTGATGAATATTCAAAGATAGTAATTATTTCTATCGCCATTATATTGATATACTTTTTTCTTAATAAGGCTATAGATTTCTTGTTATTAAGTGTAAAAAAAAGGAGGAACACTGTTGAATAATCTTTTAATTACTGGAGTTGCAGGTTTCGTCGGTATGCATTTATCTAATCAATTAACGAATCACGGTTATAACGTAATAGGTTTGGATAATCTGAATACCTACTACGACTTAAATTTAAAAAAAGACCGACTGGCTCAGTTAGACGGGAATAGTAATTTTACGTTTATTGAATGTGATTTAACGGAGCGAGAACGTATCAATAAAATTTTTGAAGAACATCGACCTACAGTTGTTATTAATTTAGCAGCTCAAGCAGGAGTCCGGTACTCCATTGAGAATCCGTATGCCTATTTAGATTCTAATCTAACGGGATTCCTTAATATCTTAGAGGCTTGTCGGAACTATCCAATCGATCATTTACTGTATGCCTCATCTAGTTCTGTATACGGTGGGAACAAGGTCGCACCTTTCTCTACCAATCATAATGTTGACCATCCAGTCAGTCTTTATGCTGCGACTAAAAAATCGAATGAATTGATGGCACATACATACAGTCATCTCTACAATATCCCGACGACAGGACTTCGATTCTTTACAGTATATGGTCCATGGGGACGTCCAGATATGGCCTACTTCTCCTTTACAAAAGATATCCTTGAGGGGAATCCAATTAAAGTGTTTAATCATGGAAAAATGGAGCGTGACTTCACCTACATCGATGACATTGTAGAAGGAATCGTCAAACTCATTCCACTTGCACCAGAAAAGAATCCGAACTGGGATGAAAGTATTGACGAACTGGGTGCGAGTTTTGCCCCTTACCGTGTTTATAACATTGGAAATAACAGTCCTGTCCCATTAATGAAATTCATTAACGTTTTGGAAGAAAAAATCGGTAAAGAAGCGAACAAACAGTACATGGAGATGCAGCCAGGTGATGTTCTTCGTACTTACGCAGATGTCTCCGAACTCGAGCGTGATATTGACTTCAAACCAAGCACAACTATTGAAGACGGACTTGGAAAATTCGTTGACTGGTATAAAGAGTACTACAACGTCAAATTATAAGAGGGGAGAGACTTAAAATGAAAATAACAGTAGCAGGAACAGGATATGTCGGTCTTTCCATGGCGGTTTTGCTCGCACAACATAATGAAGTCACATCGATTGATATTATTAAAGAACGGGTCGAGCTTGTCAATAATCGAAAATCACCAATCGTTGATGCTGATATCGAAAACTTTTTGAAAAACAAAGAATTGAACCTGCATGCGACAACTGATAACTTTGAAGCGTACAAAGATGCTGAATTCGTCATTATTGCAACTCCGACGGATTACGATCCAACACGGAACTACTTCAACACGCGGACCGTCGAGAGCGTCATTGCGACAGTCCTTGCCATCAATCCGGATGCGACGATGGTCATCAAATCGACGGTACCCGTTGGCTACACACAAGAATTAAAAGAGAAGTTTGATACACCGAATATTATCTTCTCACCAGAGTTCTTGCGTGAAGGGCAGGCGCTGCATGACAATCTCTATCCATCACGTATCGTCGTCGGTGAACAGTCAGAACGGGCACAACAGTTTGCTGATTTCTTACTTCAAGGAGCCATTAAAAAGGATGTGCCGATTCTTTTGACCGACTCAACAGAAGCTGAAGCCATCAAGTTGTTCTCCAATACGTATTTAGCGATGCGTGTCGCGTTCTTTAACGAACTCGATACGTATGCAGAAGTACGTAATCTTGATACAAAACAAATCATTGAAGGGGTCGGGCTCGATAGCCGGATCGGAAACCACTACAATAATCCATCGTTTGGATATGGTGGCTATTGTCTTCCGAAAGATACGAAGCAGCTGTTAGCGAACTATGAAGAAGTACCCAACAACATCATTGGGGCAATCGTCGAAGCGAACCGGACACGGAAAGACTACATTGCGGATACAGTCATCAAGCAAAACCCAAAAGTCGTTGGGGTTTATCGTCTGACGATGAAAACGGACTCAGACAACTTCCGGGCATCCTCGATTCAAGGCATTATGAAACGAATCAAGGCAAAAGGAATCGAAGTGACAGTCTTCGAACCTGTGTTGACGGAAGATACATTCTACAATTCACGTGTCATTCGTGATCTTGAAGTGTTTAAACAAGAGGCTGATGTAATACTTTCGAATCGTATGCATCCTGAGTTAAGTGATGTTGAAGAAAAAGTATACACACGTGACCTCTATAGCAGGGACTAATTAAATGAGAGATATAAACACAAAAAATCGCTTATTGGAGTTAGATGCGCTTCGGGGTATTGCTGCTTTAGCGGTGGTTCTATACCACTATACTCAGAGATTTAGCGAGCTATATCCTGATCTTCAAAGTGAAGGAATTCGTTTTTTATATGGTAACTTAGGAGTACAACTATTCTTTTTATTAAGTGGATTTGTAATCTTTTTAACACTAAAGACAACATCATCACCAATCGATTTTATAAAAAGAAGAGCAATTCGTTTATATCCATCATATATTATGTGTGTTATTTTGACTTACCTATGCGTTGTAGCTTTCGGCTTAGAAGGAAGAGAAGTAACTTTCAAAGAAGCGATTCTAAATTTAACTTTGATTGAAGGCTTCATTCCGGGTATAAATTATGTTGATGGTGCGTATTGGAGTTTGACTGTAGAAATAACATTTTACTTAATTGTTACACTCATTATTTATTTTAAAATGATTAAACATATATTTAAAGTTCTTCTTCTTTGGATTATTGCTTCATTTTTAATGTTCTATTTAACAAAAACTTATGATAGCAATATTATTGAAACACTGTATAGCAAAACTATATCTAATTATAGTTATTTATTTATTTCGGGAATATCATTTTATTTCTTGTTAGAAAAACTATATAAAAGATACTTATTACTTATTTTATTATCTTTGGTTTTCCAGTATATATCTTCTGGTATAGACGTATTTTTAATAGTTTTGGGTATTTACGGAGTTTTTTGGTTGACCATAAATCAAAAATTAAAGTTTCTATCAAACAAAGTATTGATTTTTTTAGGTAGTATTTCATATAGTTTATATCTTATACATCAAAATATTGGTTATATTATAATTATTTACCTAAAAAAAGCGGGTCTAGATAGTTCTATATGGATAGTAATACCCATTGTTGTTTCGATAGGAATAGCATTTGTTATTACAAAATACATCGAAAATCCAATCATAAATTTAATGAAAGTTAAATTATTTCATAAAAAAATATCAAAAGCATCGTAAAGAAGGTATAATTGCTGAAAATATATAAATAAAAATTTAAGATGATCAAATATGTAAAAAACTAGATTTTTTGCTGAATATAATTTAGAGATATATTACAAAACAGAAAGCAACAAATGATTGAAAAATCCCACAATGGGAATCTTCCTAATACAATCTTTAAAGGAGGACTTCTCATGACATACAATGACTATTTGGAACAGTATCTTCTTGCGCATCTCACTTACAGTAAACAGACAATCAAAGCCTATCGCAGTGATTTGCGACAAATGAAGAAATTTTATGTCGAGTGGTCGGTGAAGTCCCTTCAAAAATATTTTGATCAGTTGATTCAACAGTATAAACCAGCAACGGCGATGCGACGATATCATGCATTGATGGCACTCGGAAATGAACTGGTCCGAGTGAAACGGCTTAAGAAAAATCCGATGAAACAAGTCCGCCCGATTATCCATCAGCAGATCCAACAACGCGAGCATCATCCACTTGAAGAAACAATCCAAACGATTCGGCAAATCAGTCATCCTACTTACCGTCTCTTCTTCGAATTAATCAGTCAAACGGGTCTCCGATTTATGGAGGCCCGTTTGTTGTCGATTGAGGATATTCAGTTTGCGACGTTAACACTGCTCGTGCGACACGGGAAAGGGCGACGCTTACGGACGGTTCCGCTGGGAGAAGGACTTGTGAGTAAGCTTCGAACGTTTTTAGAAGGACGGAAGACAGGGCTTGTCTTTCAGTCTGTCCAAGGCAAAGCCATCAATGAGCAGTCGGCTCGTGATGCATTACGTAAGCAGTCGCTTGCTATGCGTGGACGATCGTTACATCCGCATGACTTACGTGTGTCGTTTGCGACGTATCTCTATCAGACAGGAAATCAGAAACTTCTGGAAATTCAGCGGTTACTTGGTCACGGCAGCTCCCGAACGACGGAAGGCTATATCCTGACGGAGGAAACGAAGCTCCAACAAATCATCGATGCGTTATCGGTATGAGACGGTTGATTGAAGAACGGGCGACTTCTGACGACGGTAAGATATACTGTTGCGTCGTCTTCACGTCACTATGGCCGAGCAGACGCATGACGGTCAGTAAATCAGCTCGATGTTCCCGGTACAGTGTCGTCGCGAACGTTACCCGTAAATCGTGTGGTCGGAGTGTCCGTTTTAAGATCTGTTGACTAGCAAGCCGGAGTTGTTTTCGCGTCTGATTCGGGTCAAGTAAGCCTCCAGCAGTGTTTTGAAATAAAGGACCATTTGGTTGAACGTCGAGATAGCGTATCAGGACAGTGACCAATTCGTCATGCAGTGGGACGTAACGTGTTTTCTGTCCCTTACCATGACGGACAAACAGTTGACGTTCGGTCAGGTCGAGGTCGGTCCGGTGTAATTGTCGGGCTTCATTGAACCGAAGGCCCGTATGTAAAAGCAGGAAGTAGAACGTATACATCGTATCGTCTTGCAGGGTCTCAATGACACGTCGCGCTTCGGTGTAACTAAAGGCCGTTCGGTGTTTCGGTATCGGGCGAGTCGGTTTCTTAATTCGGGATAAGGGGTTCGAGGGAATGGATTTTTCAGCGACTAAGGCGTCAAATAGTGTGGCCAATGCATGAATTCGCCGGGAGACAGTTGTCGGCGCGTAGGTTTGTTTTAACAGCGTTATATAGCGATGCATGGAAGGAATGTCGATGGATTCAGCGTGGGTAAAAAAATGGCGAACGTCAGCACGATAGGCTTTTTTCGTCAGCATACTGTAGCTCGGTGACTGTTCGATGATTGCCAGTAACCGCTCCAAGTAAAACGTCATCATAGGAGGATGTCCTGGACTTTCCGTTTGAGTTCCGACTTAAGAGATCGGAGTCGGGCTGGGGAGTAGCCGAGGCTGTCCTCATTACCGTGAAGAAGAGCTTGGAGAATCGTGAATTCCTTCCGCGATAATTCCTGTTTTAGTTGATCAAGCAGGTAGATGAACGAGACTTGCTGCTGACGGGGGAGTTCCGGTAACGTCTCGACGGCGACTTCACCGGCGAGTGTCCGGTTGCGGGTGGCTAAGTAATCGAGCATCGCGCCTTTAGCACGGATCCTGGCGAAGGTAACGGTCATGACTTTACCTTCTTCAATCGATTTCCAAAGACGAAGCAAAGCAGCCTGGCGGCATTCATCTTGTTCATTCGGATGAATCGAGAGACGGGAGAGAAGAGAGTTGACGAGGGGCATCCACTGTTTTAAGGCTTCATTCATTATGAGAGAGTCCAATCTGAGATATGCATATCTATGTATTCCGCGGTAGTTTCAGTATAAGTAGAGTTATCCTGAATTGAGTGGCAGAAACAGGCGGTTTTTCAAGTGATTTTTCGTTTTGGACGCGAGAAATAGAGGGAGTTTGCGTCTCGAAAGTTTAGAAAACCGTTGGCATGATTCAAAAAAGACGATTTGAAAACAGAGGATAACTCTACTTATCCAAGGGGGTGTTCGGGAAAACTTTTATTTTTTAGCGGCAGCTTTCTTATTATATAGAACGAAACACGAAAATAATTAAATGAGAGGAAGGTTTATAGTGATACAAAAAAACCGCCGCAGGAACGGAATGTTCCAAGCGTACGGTATTGGAAAATTACTTTTTTACGATGATTTTAATATCGACAGGCTTCGCTCCCGAGCTTGGTGATAGTACAAGATATGTTGTACCCGGTTGTTTTGTCAAGAGACTCACTGTCGAGAAATCCCAATCCATCGTGTAATAACCTTTCGAATGCAGGCTGTATTCGTAATCTTTTGTATCGGTGAATAGATTACGTCCGATTCCAATCCGGTCTCCGACATGGACAGTATAGATTTGTTTTCCGACATAGCGTGCTTTTCCGGACTGTTGTTCAAGACCTAACCAGATCTTAGGTTGCTCTGCAGCAATTCGGTCATCTTGACCATTTGGTTTGCCGGCAGAGACGAGTTTGTTTTTCTTGTAGGTATATTTACTGAGGGTGATGGAACGGTTGAGGTAATAGAGGTTCCCCTTGGCAATCTTAGCATTTCCCATCAATAGTCCGTCTTTCGTTTGGACGGTCTTTAACGTTTTTCCATCCGTTGATCCAATCAGGTAGGCACTTAAGACGTTTCTGCTCCCGGACTTATAACCAACGACGGCATGATCATATTTTCCGAGGAGACCTGTCGTGATGAACTTCACGTCATATTGTTCCTTGATGATTTTTTTGTAAGCGTCTGTCCATTTACCATTTTTTTGTTCATGAATCCGAATGATGTAGTCATTAAAAAACGAATCCCGTTTTTTCTTAAAGATCGAAACGATTTCTTTGGAAGACGATTGATTCATCTGGAGCGTTTGATGCATTAAGTAGGTGTGTCCTTGAATCGATTCCTTTTTTAGTTGCGAAACTTTCTTGTCAGTCGAAGAAGAGGCATCGACCGGAACGGTGCAAAGTGATAAGGCGAGTAACGTGAGTCCGATTTTTTTCATCGTATTACCTTCTTTCCGAAAAGTAATTGTGTTCTAAACTTCTGAATGGGATTACCTGTAAATTATAATAGGGAATTGAATGTGTCATTCGTACCGAAAAAGGAATCATGGAAATGGTTTCTTGATTTTTAATGAGCAACTGACATTATTCATCTTGTAGGTCTTAACAGGTGAAGAGCATTGGCACGGCTATCAAAAACCTAGTCCTTTTTTTACCATGCCTTCATACAAAGGAGAAGGTATAATACGGATAGAACAGGAAAAATTATCTAGGAGGAATCCATCTTGAACCAGACCCAGATCACGACCCGGACGATTCAGTCCTTGATCAAAGACCAGTTACAGTTCTTCATCCCGTCCTACCAGCGAGGATATCGCTGGGATCCGGCCCAGGTCGTCGCCTTGCTCGATGATATTTCGGAATTTGAAGTGCCGCACGATAACGAGGACGCGAGCTATTGGCTCCAACCGGTCATCGTCGCACCGCGGACAGACGGTTCCTATGAAGTCATCGACGGTCAACAGCGTTTGACGACGATTTTCATCATCCTTCGTTATATCAAAAGTAAACTGCCGGTCTACGATGCCTCGTTTTCAATCCAATATGAGTCACGTCCTGGCAGCGCGGCTTTTCTTGACCAATTGAATGAAACGGAACGGGACGAGAACATCGACTATTACCATATGTATGAGGCGTACCGGGCAGTCGAGAACTGGTTTACGCAAAAAGATGTCACGGTGTTGTTCCACTTCTACAGCAAGTTGACGGAACGGACGCAAGTCATCTGGTATGAGGTGGCGCCAGAGGATGATGTCATCGCCTTGTTCACCCGGATCAACATGGGCAAGATTCCCCTGACGAACAGTGAACTCGTTAAAGCATTGCTGCTCAGTGACGACCATCTGAAAGTCACACCGGACAAGTCGTTGCCGGAGATGGAACGCCGGATCATCCACGGACGGGAACTCGAACAAATCCGTCTGAAGAAACGTGAAATCGCCGGTGAATGGGATCAGATGGAACAGGCACTCCAACAAGACGCCTTTTGGTATTTCCTTCACGACGGTAAAAAGACGTACGCGACGCGGATCGAATGGTTACTCGATGCCCATGCTGCGAACTTAAATGCCAGTTTTGCACCGGAACGCCGGATTCCGACCGAACATGAACCGTTCTTTACGTTCCTCGTCTTTCAGGAAGTCCTGCGTCAGACCAAGGACGCGAAACAGGAGAAGAAAGACATCATCCAAACGATTTGGTACAACGTCAAACAATTGTTCATGACGTTCCAAGAATGGTACCGGGACCGGACGCTTTATCATTTAATCGGCTATCTCGTCACCCAGAAAACATCGATCATCGATCTCCAAAAGGAGACGACGCAGTTCGGGAAACGTTCGTTCGAACAAGAACTGTTACGCCGGATTCGTCTGACGGTTCCTAAAGACGTCACGACACTTGATTACCAGGAAAATCCCGGTGCAATCCGCCGGACCTTGTTGCTGTTCAACATCTGGACGTTGCTGCAAGATGAAAAATCCAATTCGCGTTTTGAGTTTGACCGCTTCAAACAGGAGAACTGGGATATCGAACATATCCATGCCGTTGCCTCGGCATTCGAGACACCGGAAGAACAACAAAAATTCCTGGAGGCGATTCTGCTTGATGCCTCGCTGATCGAGGATCAGGAATTGATTGGGGATATCCGAACGTTGAGCAGTACGTCCTTTACGGAGGACCAGTTCACAGCCGTTCATGAACGCATCGTCCTGACCTTTGAGGAGTCGGCTTCGACGAACCATCTGTCGAATCTGACATTGCTTGACGCGACGACGAACCGATCGTATAAGAACGCACCGTTCTATCAAAAACGTGCGGAAATCATTCGACTCGACCGGACAGGTCGCTTCATTCCGCTCTGTACCCGGAACGTGTTCTTGAAGTACTACACGAGTTCACTGATGCAGATGAACCATTGGGGGCTTGATGACCGGCGGTCGTACGTCGAAGCGATTGAAACGATTATGACAGATATCCGAGAAACGGAAGGGGTACACGTACGATGAACAGTCAAGTCATGACATTTTGGGAACTGATGACGAAACAGACGATTCACATCCCGATCATCCAGCGGGACTATGCACAGGGACGGTCCGATAAACAGGCCCGGACCGTTCGGACACAATTCATTCGGGATCTCGCCGACCACTTGGAAACGAATCGTCCGCTCGTGCTCGACTTTATTTACGGAAGCGTCACACCGACGAGGGAGTTCCTGCCGCTTGACGGTCAGCAGCGACTAACGACCTTATTCCTGTTGCATTGGTATCTCGGCGTCAAGGAAGGGCGTCCCGAAGTGACGACATTGTCGCGCTTCAGCTATGAGACCCGTGCCAGCTCACGGGAATTTTGTCAGGCACTCGTCGCAATGGCACCGACGTTACAACCAGTATTGGGTCAAGCACCTATCAGTACGCTTATCTGCGACTCCCCTCAGTTTTACCGGTCGTGGGAACATGATTTGACGATCCAGTCGATGTTGGTCGTTCTCGACACAATCGACGATGTTTTCCGGGAGAGACCAGTTACGTTCGCGCAGTTGATGGATAACGACGCTTGTCCGATCCGATTCCACTTCATCGATCTTGCCGTCTACGGAATGGAAGATACGCTCTACATCAAGATGAACGCCCGGGGAAAGGCATTGACACCGTTTGAACACTTCAAGGCACATATTCAAGGATTTTCACAGGCGGAAGAAATGAAAGGAAAGCTCGAATCTGGCTTCACGCATCAGTTCATGCACCGCCTCGACGGTATCTGGACGGATCTGTTCTGGCAACACCGCAACAACTATCACGAAATCGATCAGCAGATGATGGCCTTCATCCGGACGGTGTTGATCAACCATCGGGCGACGAAAACGATGGATCGGGAAGACAGTGCACTCCAACGCTTGCTTGCCGAAGATGAGCTCTGGTTCAGTGATTTTATGGTGGAAGATGCAATCGATGCCGAGGCACTCTTCTTTTTGGCGAAAAGTTTAAACGGCTTTGGTCAACCGGTATCACCGACGGACGTCCTCGATGTCGGGCAACTGTTCGAGCGGGTTATTTCCCAGGAAACATCCGAGACAAGCCTGACCTATCAGGATCGTGTTCAGTTCTACGGAATCTGTCTTGCGTTCCAATATGATTTGACTGCAGAACAAATGACCGAATGGGTACGTCTGCTGCACAACTTATCCGTTAACACGATCTACAATGCGATGGGTGACTACAGCAGCTCGATCCGGGGGATGGAACAAGTCAAGCAGAGTCTGCCGGAAATTGCGGATCGATTCCTGACGCAAGATACACCGATTCGTGGATTCAGTACGACGCAGGTCCAGGAAGAACGCCTCAAGATGCGCTTACGTCATCGGGACGTATCATGGAAAACCTTAGTTGAACGGGCAGAACACCATCCGTACTTCCAAGGACAAATTGGATTTTTACTCGAATTTGCGGGAATCGAAGACGCCTTCGTATTAGATACGACATGTGACTGGGACACGGTGCTGGACGCGACGTATCGAGCTGGTTTCACGACATATCTCAAGAAAAGTGAAGTGTTTTTTGGGGAAAACGGCTTACAAATTGATCGGTCACTCTTCACCCGTGCCTTACTGACACAAGGGTATTACGCACTGAAAAGCAATCGGAATGACTGTTTCCTGATTGACGGCTTTGACCGTGATATCAGTTGGAAACGACTGTTACGGGATAAGGGCGACAAACGGACGTACGTCAAGGATTTGCTGGATTTGCTGGATTTGAACCAGGTGGAGGGAAGCTTACAGCATCTGATAAAGAACCATCAGGTGACGGACTGGTACCGGCATATGATTGACTATGCAGGAATTCTCGAGACGGCAATCGGTAAAAAACGTTTCTTCCGCGAGACATGGGACGGACGCCGGTTGCTGTTAAAAGAAAAGCGGACGAGCAGTTATTCGTACGAGTATGAAATGTATGCTTTATACGAAGCGTTACGCCAGCACGTCAATCCGAATCATTTGACGATTGTCGACTCGGCCGGTGAAGCAAAAGAGAAGAATGTAACGGTTGAGCGAAACGGACAGACCTGTACCGTGACCTATGACCATAAAACCGATTATTACAATATTAACCAGTATCCGAACGGCACGATTCTTCTGAAGACGCATGAGGATGTTGTTCAGTATTTGACGAGACGGGTAGAAGTTTAAAATGAATCAAGTAGCATCCTCGGAAAGTTCGGGGATGTTTTTTCATGAAAAATAGACATTATATTTTTGGACAGCAAGTAAAATGAGGGTTTTAGAGTTATGATTGAAGTACCATAAATGGGAATTTATAGAATGATGAAAGAAGGTGACACATGACATTATTTATACTGCTGGTTGTGACGATTATACTAATCAGTATTACTTATCGATTAGGAAAGTCATTTCATCTCGGTGTATCGATTCATTTACATTTAAAGCGAGAATTGAAACAAGTCCGAAAGAAACTATCATTTTGGAAAGACCATCCTGCTAAACAATTTGAAGTCTTACAACCGATATATCGGCGTGTTTCGTATGCAGCTTTTCGTCATAATAATAGGCAGACTGTTCGAATTGAGAAAAAAGTGAATGATGAACTTAATCTACTGATAAAAAATAAAGTTACCTCTTTTTATGCGAGTTGTTTATTAGTGCTAAAAGGAATCGTTGTGTTGATTGGTCTCTTCTTTAGTTTAGGGAGTACCTTTTCGGTATATGAAGAGTATCAAATCACTTCATTTGAAGTTGATGCAAAGCCGATTATTCAATCGGTGACGGGGGTGGGACAGGCATTCAATCAATGGTTCACAAGCATCGAGTGGGAGTCAGAGTCAGAAGTGGAAGCAACCCAAGAAATCACCTTACCAAAAAACTCAAAAGGGATGAATCCGCAGGAAAGTCAATATACGTTACCGGAACAAATTATGGATGTAACAGATTTAGGAAAAGCACTTGCGTACCATATGAATCGTCAGGAAAAACACTTTTCAATTCAATACGTAGGAGATACTGCTGATTTTGGACAAACGATTGATGAGGCATGGAACTGGCTTGAAGTACATGAACCTTACATCTTCAGTATGTATGAGGATGCTAATTCGCAGTACACGGATTATGACTATTATGTAGATTATGAACTGGCGGTCGAATATGAGATTACCCGAAAACAGGCACAACAAGTTCGGGAAAAAGTGAATCA
>Ga0308165_1001848_pt1 | contig 27856 bp, 30 predicted proteins | sample PhyWR2_FD_201032 | JGI IMG/M metagenome (GOLD analysis project Ga0308165, IMG submission 201032) | Phyllosphere microbial communities from UC Gill Tract Community Farm, Albany, California, United States - DLSLW.R2 | ecosystem: Host-associated > Plants > Phyllosphere > Unclassified | place: USA... | reverse complement strand
ATTCCCCTCAAACCTTGAATATCGGAGTACCCACATGAGCGCCGTTGCAGAAAACATCCAGAGCGAAATGCCTTCTCCCATCCTTTTCACCGACAGTGCCGCGGCGAAAGTGGCGGACCTGATCGCCGAAGAAGGCAACCCTGAGTTGAAGCTGCGCGTGTTCGTGCAAGGCGGCGGTTGCTCGGGCTTCCAGTATGGTTTCACGTTCGATGAAATCACCAACGAAGACGACACGGTCATGTCCAAGAACGGCGTCTCGCTGCTGATCGACGCCATGAGCTACCAGTATCTGGTGGGCGCCGAGATCGACTACAAGGAAGACCTGCAGGGCGCGCAGTTCGTGATCAAGAACCCGAACGCCACGACCACCTGCGGTTGCGGCTCCAGCTTCTCTGCATAAATGATGCACCCCCTGAGCCGCTTCGCCGGATGGCCGGCCCCGGCTTCCCCCTCTCAACCTTCGGTGGAGGGGGACGGCACCCTTGCTGCGGGGCGGCCCTTGCTCGGTGCCCCCACGATGGGACATGCCCATTCATAAAGTTCGCCCATGTCCATGAGACCGCTGTCAGAGGCGGTTTTTTTACGCCCGTTCCCTGCCTGCTGATGGCACTGATGTTTCTCCATGACGACTGATCGCTCGAATTCGGTGCTGCTGTGGCTGGTGGCCCTGGGCTTCTTCATGCAGACGCTGGACGCCACCATCGTCAACACGGCCCTGCCCGCGATGGCGCAGGCCCTGGGCGAGAGCCCGCTGCGCATGCAGTCGGTGATCGTCGCCTATTCATTGACCATGGCGCTGGTGATTCCGGCTTCGGGCTGGGTCGCCGACCGCTTCGGCACGCGCCGCGTGTACCTGATGGCGATTGCGCTGTTCGTGCTCGGTTCGCTGCTGTGTGCGCTGGCCGCAAGCCTGAACCAGCTGGTGCTGGCGCGCGTCGTCCAGGGCTGCGGTGGCGCGCTGCTGCTGCCCGTGGGCCGGCTGGCGGTGTTGCGCGCCTTTCCGCGCGAGCAGTTTCTCAAGGCCATGAGCTTCGTCACGCTGCCGGGGCTGGTCGGCCCGCTGATCGGTCCCACGCTGGGCGGCTGGATGGTCGAGTACGCCTCGTGGCACTGGATTTTCCTGGTCAATGTGCCGGTGGGAATCCTGGGCCTGCTGGCCACGCTGCGCCATATGCGCGATGCTGCGCCGATCATCCACCGGCGCTTCGACGGCGCCGGCTATGCGCTGCTGGCGTTTGCCATGGTGGGCGTGTCGCTGGCCCTCGAAGGCCCTGCGCTGCTCGGGGCATTGGGCGCGGGCGCGCTGCTGGCGGCGGGCGCGGCCAGCCTGCTGGTCTATTGGTGGCATGCGCGGCGCCGGCCCGATCCGCTGTTCGCTCCGGCGCTGTTCACGGTGCGCAGCCTGCGCATAGGCCTGCTGGGCAACCTGTTCTCGCGCCTGGGCGGCTCCTGCATTCCGTTTCTGATTCCGCTGGTGCTGCAGGTCTGCCTGGGCTTCTCGCCCATGGAGGCTGGCATGATGATGCTGCCCACGGTGCTGGCCAGCATGACCGTCAAGCGCGTGGCTGCGGCGCTGATCGAGCGCTGGGGCTACCGACGCACGCTGGTCGCCAACACGGTGCTGCTGGCGCTGATGATCGCGAGCTTTGCGCTGGTCGCGCCGGACCAGCCGCAATGGCTGCGCATCCTGCAGCTGCTGGTCTTCGGCGCGACCAATTCGATGCAGTTCACGGCCATGAACACCGTCACGCTCAAGGACCTGGAAACGTCCCATGCGAGCAGCGGCACCAGCCTGCTGTCGATGGTGCAGATGCTGGCCATGGGGCTGGGCGTGGGCATTGCGGGCGCGGTGCTGGCGGGATTCCATGAACTATGGGGCCAGGCCAGGCCCGAGGCCGTGCTGCACGCCTTCCAGGCGACCTTTGTCTGCATGGGCGTGCTGACGCTGTTCTCGGCGTCGATCTTTGCCCGGCTGGACCGCGGGACCTGATCAGGCCGGGTAGATCGCGCCGAGCACGCGCGGCCCGCGCGCGCCGGTCACGCGCGCGAGGTTGCCCGGCAGCCCCAGCAGCGTCTGGCGCGCGAGCCAGGCAAAGGCCGCGGCTTCGACCTGCAGCGGCGGCAGTCCGCCAGCTTCGGTGCTTTGCACCTGCATGCCGGGCAGCAGCGCGGCCATGCGCGCCATCAGATGGCCGTTGAGCGCACCGCCGCCGCAGACCAGCAGTTGCTCCGCGTCCCGACCCCAGCGCAAAGCGCTGTCGGCGCAGGCGCGCGCGGTGAATTCGGTCAGCGTGGCCTGCACATCCTCGGCGCGGGTGTGCGCCGGCAGCCATTCCAGCCGCTGCTGCAGCCACTGCGCGTTGAACAGGTCGCGCCCCGTGCTCTTGGGCGGGGCCTGCTGCAGAAAAGGCTCGTCGAGCAGCCGCTGCAGCAGTGCGGGCAGCACCTTGCCGCTGGCCGCCCAGGCGCCGTTGTCGTCATAAGGCCGGCCCGTATGGCGCTGGCACCAGGCGTCCATCAGCGCATTGCCCGGGCCGCAGTCGAAGCCGCTGACCTGGCCGTCGGCGGGCAGCACGCTGAGGTTGGAAATGCCGCCGATGTTGAGTGCCAGCAGCGTCTGGCCGGGCCGGCCGAACACGCTCTGGTGGAAGGCGGGCACCAGCGGCGCGCCCTGGCCGCCCGCGGCCACGTCGCGGCTGCGGAAGTCGGCCACCACGCTGATGCCGCAGCGCTCGGCGAGCAGCGCGGGATTGTTGAGCTGCAGCGTATAGCCCGTGCCGTCGAACATCTGCGGACGGTGGCGCACGGTCTGTCCGTGGGCGCCTATGGCCTTGACCGCCTGCGCCGGCACGCTGGCCTGCAGCAGCAGCTGGTGCACCACGTCCGCATAACAGGCGACCAGCGCGTTGGCCGCGAGCGCGGCGCGGTGCAGTTCGTTGTCGCCTGCGGTGTTGAGCTCCATGAGCTCGGCGCGCAGTCCGACAGGGAAGCCGCAGCTCGCATGCTGCAATACATGTGTCTGGCGCTGGAAGTCGACCAGCACCCCGTCCACTCCATCGAGCGAGGTGCCCGACATCAGGCCGATATAGAGTTCCGGGGTGGGGGCAGCAGAGGTCATGGGGCAATGTTAGCGGCGTGGTGCACCGCAGACATGAAAAAAGCCGCTTTGCAGCGGCTTTCGGGAGGAGGGGGAAGGCGGCTTATTCCGCGCTGGCCAGCGTCTGGCCGGCGGAGTCGAGGGCCAGACGCATCTGCGCGGCCTTGCGGTTGAATACAGCGCGCGACGCCGTAGAAATCGGGCGTGCGGCCTGCGCCGTGCCGATCACGGTCAGCGGGTCCTGGGCCTGGCCGTTGACGCGCACTTCGAAGTGCAGGTGAGGCCCTGTGGCCCAGCCGGTGGAGCCGACGGCGCCAATGGTCGCGCCTTGTTCCACGCGTGCGCCCTTGCGCACGTCCATGCGGCTCAGGTGGGCATAGACCGTGACGTTGTTGTCGGGGTGCTTGACGAAGATCACGTTACCGTAGCCGTTCTGCACGCCCGAGAATTCAACGATGCCATCGGCCACGCTGCGCACCGCCGTGCCCGTGGGCGCCGCGAAATCGGTGCCGCTGTGCGCGCGCCAGGTCTTCTGGATGGGGTGGAAACGCATGGCGAAGCCGCTGCTCACGCGCGAAAACGCCAGCGGAGCGGAGAGGTACGAACGCTCCAGGCTGGAGCCGTCGAGCGAGTAGTACGCACCCTTGGTGCCGGGTTCCTGGAACCACATGGCCTGGTGCACATCGCCATTGTTGTGGAACTCGGCGCTCAGCAGGCGGCCGCTGCGCAGCGGTTCGCCATCGGCTTCCAGGGTTTCGTAGACCAGGGTGAAGCGGTCGTTCTTGCGCAGCGAGCGGCGGAAGTCGATCTTGCCGTTGAACACCTCGGCGAGTTGCGAAGCGACGGCATCGGGGATGTTGGCCGCATCGGTCGCGGCGAACAGCGAGCTCTGGATCACGCCGCCGGCCAGGCGGTTGTTCGACACCAGATCGCCGGTTTCAAGACGGGTCACGAAACCCTTGTCCTTGCGTTCCACCACCAGGCGCTGGAATTTCGTGCTGTCGTCATCGGGTGCCCAGCGCGCGGTCAGGCGCGTGAGTTGATGGTCGTTCGTGGCTTCGGCCGAAACCAGGCGGCCGCCGCGCGCCAGCAGGTGCTGGCGCACCTGGTCATTGCTGCGCAGGAAGGCCGAGGCCTGGGGATCGGCAATGCCCAGGCGCTGCAGCAGCGCTTCGGCGTTGTCGTTGCTGCGCGAAAGGTCGGAGCGGTAGAGCGCAAAGTCCTGCAGCTCGGTCAGCTCGACCAGAGGCGTGTCATCGGCCAGCGAGACGACTTGTTGAGTCAGGGTGCGGACCGGCAGATCGGCTGGATCGGGACCCAGCGACGCCACGGCGAAAGCACCACCACCACCAGTCAGCAACAGGGCAGCCAGCGCGGCGGTAACGCGCTTGGGATGTTGTTGCAGTGTGTTACTTATCCGCGCCAGCAAAGCATTGCCGGCAATGATCAGTCCAGATTTCAAAATGGAGTTCCCGTTTCGGTGCGCGTCCACTCGGACGAGGAAAAGGAGGTGCGACAGGACGCGCTTTCCAGGGGTTGGAGGCCATTCGACAGTGTCGATACGGGGACCCTACTAGAATTCGCCACAGCGACAAGCCACGAATTATAACGGGGGGCACTTCCCCAGCATCGAAAAAAACCCTTATGAATCAACCTGCTGTTACAACATACCCAGTCACCGAAGCGGTAGGACAAGCGCTCGAAATCACTTTGCGCGGCGTCGAAGAGCTTCTGCCCCAGGAGGAATGGACGCGCAAACTCGCGCGCTCGGCGGCCACCGGCGTGCCTTTGCGGGTGAAACTGGGTCTTGATCCTACGGCGCCGGATATTCATATCGGTCATACGGTGGTGCTCAACAAGATGCGCCAGTTGCAAGATCTGGGCCACCAGGTGATCTTTCTGATCGGCGACTTCACCACGCTGATCGGCGACCCCTCGGGCCGCAACTCCACGCGCCCGGCGCTGACGGCCGAGCAGATCAAGATCAACGCCGAAACCTACTACCGCCAGGCGGCGATGGTGCTCGATCCGGCACGCACCGAAGTGCGCTACAACAGCGAATGGTGCGACAAGCTTGGCGCGCGCGGCATGATCGAGCTGTCGGCCAAGTACACCGTGGCGCGCATGATGGAGCGCGACGATTTCCACAAGCGCTTCCATGGCGGCCAGTCGATCTCGCTGCACGAATTCCTCTATCCGCTGCTGCAGGGCTATGACTCGGTCGCGCTCAAGGCCGACCTGGAGCTCGGCGGCACGGACCAGAAGTTCAACCTGCTGATGGGCCGCCATCTGCAGCAGGAATACGGCCAGGAGTCGCAGTGTGTGCTCACCATGCCGCTGCTCGTGGGCCTGGACGGCGTGGACAAGATGTCCAAGTCCAAGAACAACTACATCGGCATCACCGAGGAAGCCAACACCATGTTCGCCAAGGTGCTGTCGATCTCGGACACGCTGATGTGGGACTGGTACACGCTGCTGTCGTTCAAGAGCCTGGCCGAGATCGCCGCGCTCAAGGCCGAAGTCGCGGGCGGGCGCAATCCCAAGGATGCCAAGGTCATGCTGGCCAAGGAAATCACCGCGCGCTTCCATTCGGCCGCTGCCGCCGATGCCGCGGAGCAGGACTTCATCAACCGCAGCAAGGGCGGCGTGCCCGACGAGATCCCCGAAATTGCGCTGTCCGGCGCACCGCTGGGCATTGGTGCGCTGCTCAAGCAGGCGAATCTGGCGCCATCGAGCAGCGAAGCCAACCGCCTGATCGACGGCGGCGGCGTGCGCGTCGATGGTGCGGTGATCAGCGACCGCGGCTTGAAGCTCGATGCCGGCACTTTCGTGGTGCAGGTCGGCAAGCGCAAGTTTGCACGCGTGACCCTGGGCTGATTCAGGGCGTGCCCATGGCCGCGCGCGTCAGCGCGGCCTGGCCGCGCAGCCAGTCGCAGAAGGCCTGCACTTCGGGTCGCGGCGCGCTGCGCGGGCCGGGCAGCAGCCAGTAGGCCAGGGGCGAGTCGAGCCGGTGCGCGGGCAGCACTTCGACCAGATCGCCGCTGGCCAGCGCGTCGGCCACCAGCGGCAGGCGCGCGATCGCCAGGCCCTGGCCGGCAAGCGCGGCCTGCACGATCTGGTGGGCGTAATTGAAATAGAGCCAGCGCGGCGGTTGCAGTTGCGCGCAGCCGTGCGCATGGAACCAGCGCTGCCAGCCCAGCCAGGCAAGCTGCGGCAGGCGCTGGGCGTCGCCGGTCTCGATCAGCGTGAAGCGCGCGGCATCGGCCGGCGTGCGGATCGCGGGCTGGCTGCGCAGCAGCCAGGGGCTGGCCACGACAGCCAACTGTTCGCCGAACAGCCGCTCGGCACCCACGCCCTCGGGCGCGCGGCTGTAGCGCAGCGCGAGATCGACATCCGTGGTCTCCATGTCCATCACGGTGTCCGAGGTGTCGATGCGGATGTCGATGTCGGGAAATTCGCGCTGAAAGGCTTCGAGCCGCGGAATCAGCCACATGGCCGCGAAGCTGGCCCAGGTGGTGATCGCCACGCTTTTGCGCCCCGCGGTCTGGCGCAGCTGGCGCACCGCGGCGTCAATGCGCTCCAGCCCCGGCGCGACCGCGCGCAGCAGGTGCACGCCGGCGCTGGTGAGCTCCACGGCGCGCGTGTGGCGCAGGAACAGTGCCACGCCCACTTCGTCTTCGAGGGCCTGGATCTGTCGGCTCACGGCCGACGGCGTGAGCGCCAAGGTGTCGGCGGCGGCGCGGAAATTCAGGTGCTCGGCCGCAGCCACAAAGGCCCGCAGATGGCCTGCGGCCACGGCGCGCGTGCGCAGCGGCAGTGCGGCGGCTGACGATGCGGGGAGCGGTGAAGAGGACATGGACAGCTCCAGGGCAGGAATGCGGCGGCAAAGGACTGCCGGTGTCGCACTGAAATGTAAAAGATATTTGTTTGCCGTTACCTGGGGTTGCCGCTGGTATGTGCGGGCAAGGACCGGGCGCGATAATTCGGCACCATGTCTGTGCCTCTGGCGCATTCTTACGATCACGACAAGCAATCAAATGACAGTATCACTGGACCTCATCATCATGGCCGCGGGCAAAGGCACGCGCATGAAAAGCCGTTTTCCCAAGGTTTTGCAACGCCTCGCGGGCCGGCCGCTGCTGCAGCATGTGCTGGACCAGGCTGCGCACCTCGGAGCGCGCAGCGCCGTGGTGGTGACCGGGCATGGTGCGGCTGAAGTGGAAGCCGCGATTTCCGCGGCAGCCTATGCCCGCCCAATGGGCTTTGCGCTCGATTTCGTGCGCCAGGAACCCCAACTGGGCACGGGGCACGCGGTACAGCAGGCGGTGCCGCTGCTGCGTGACGACGGCGTCGCCGTGGTGCTGTCGGGCGACGTGCCGTTGACCGAAGCCGCAACGCTGCAGGCCCTGGTCGACGCCGTAGGCAGCGACAAGCTCGCGCTGCTGACCGTGACCCTGCCCGACCCCAGCGGCTACGGCCGCATCGTGCGCACGCCCGCGGGCGCGGTCCAGGCCATCGTCGAGCACAAGGATGCGAGCGAGGAACAGCGCCGCATCACCGAAATCTACAGCGGCATCATGGCCGTGCCCGCGCGCCTGCTCAGTGCCTGGCTGGCGCGCCTGACCAACGACAATGCCCAGGGCGAGTACTACCTGACCGACATCGTGGCGATGGCCGTGGCCGACGGCGTGCCCGTGGTCGCGCATTGCATTGATGACGCGCTGCAGGTCGCGGGCGTCAACAGCCCGGTGCAGCTGGCCGAACTCGAGCGCGCCCACCAACTGCGCCAGGCGCATGCATTGATGGAGCAGGGCGTGCGCCTGGCCGATCCCGCGCGCTTCGACCTGCGCGACGACCAGCGCAGCGGCGCGCGCGCGGCGCTCACCTGCGGCCAGGACGTGGAGATCGATGTCGGCTGCATCTTCAGCGGCGCGGTGACGATTGGCGCGGGTGCGTCGATTGGCGCGCATTGCTGCATTGCCAACGCCACCATAGGCGCGGGCGCGGTGATCCACCCCTATACCCACATCGACGGCGAAAAGCTGGGCGTCACGGTAGGCGATGGCACGCTGGTCGGCCCGTTCGCGCGCCTGCGCCCCGGCGCCCAACTGGGCCGCGAAGTGCATATCGGCAACTTCGTCGAAGTCAAGAACAGCACGCTGGCCGATGGCGCCAAGGCCAACCACCTGGCCTATCTCGGCGATGCGACGGTGGGTGAGCGCGTCAACTATGGCGCCGGCAGCATCACGGCCAACTACGATGGCGTCAACAAGCACCGTACGGTGATCGAGGCCGATGCGCACATCGGCAGCAACTGCGTGCTGGTGGCGCCGGTCACGATAGGCGCGGGCGCGACCATCGGTGGCGGCTCGACCATCGCCAAGGATGTGCCGGCTGGCACCTTGGCTGTGGGGCGCGGCCGTCAGGCCAATATCGCTAACTGGAAACGACCGAGCAAACTTCCCAAACCATGATGCCCGACCCTGCTCCCAGCGCTTCTGCGGACAGCGCGCTTGCGACCGATCTGCCCCAGGCGCTGGCCTTGCTGGCCCAGCGCGAGCAGGAGCTGGCCGCGCTGCGCGCCAGCCACGACGATTGGCTGCGCGCGCTGTCGCACGATCTGCGCGCGCCGCTGCGCCACATCACTTCGTACACGCCCCTGCTGCGCGAAACCCTGCATGTGGCGGGCCTGCAAGGCGCGGATGCGCAGGAGGCCGAACAGTTTCTTGGCGTGATGGAGCAGGCGGCGCGCCGCATGGGCGGCATGCTCGATGGCGTGCTGCAGGTCGCCGGAATGCTGCGCGAGCCGCAGCGCCGCCAGAGCGTCGACCTGGCGCAGATGGCCGCCGAAGTCCGCGCGGCGCTGCTCGCGGCCGAACCCGCAGGGGAGCAGGTGCAGTGGGAGCTGCCATTGGCGCCCGTGCCGCTGCAGGCTGCGCCCGAATTGCTGCGCCCCATGCTGGCCGCGCTGTTCGACAATGCATTCAAGTTCTCGCGCGGCCAGCCCTTGCCGCGCATCAGCCTGCAGGCGCAGGCGCTGCCCGGCGGCGCCTGGCGCTGGCAGGTGCAGGACAACGGCGTGGGCTGCGACGGCGCGCGCGCGGGCCAGGTGTTCGGACTGTTCCAGCGCCTGCACCGCGAGTCCGAGTTCGACGGCGCGGGCGTGGGGCTGGCGGTCGCGCAGACCGCGGCGCGACTGCAGGGTGCAGACATTGCGCTGCACAGCGCGCCCGGCCAGGGCTGCACCGTGACCGTCGACTGGCCGGCTCCTGCCGCCGGGTAAATCCGCGCTCAGCGCAGGGGGGCCAGCGGAATCTTGGTCTCGAACTTGGCGCGCTTGGTGGCGAAGAAGGCGCGCACGTTGCGCACATTGCTGTCCTGCGTGAACAGCCTCTGGGTCAGAGCCAGGTAATCGGGCATGTCGCGCGTCCAGGTGGCGAGCATGAAGTCGGGGCCGGGGGACACACGCCAGCATTGCTGCACGGCATCTTCAGCCACGGCGCGGGCTTCGAAGCGGTCCAGCGCCTGCGCATCCTGGCGGTCCAGCGTGACTTCCACCCAGGCCGTGAGGCCGTGACCGGCGAGCGCGGCGAGGCGCTCGGGCTGCAGGAAGGCGACCTGGCGCTCGATGATGCCGTCCTCGTGCAGACGCCGCACGCGGCGCAGGCAGGTGGGCGGCGACACGTTGACGCGCTCGGCCAACGCCTGGTTGCTCAGGCTTGCATCCCGTTGCAATAAATCCAACAGTTGCAGGTCGATTTCGTCGATCATTTATTTTGAATTTTGCATGAATATGAAATTTAATTTCTCCACTGGCAGTTTGAGAAATTAAGTTTCATAAATTGTTGAATATCAACTGAATATTTCTTGGTTGTCAGCATAGCATCGCCTGTCTTTCTTCAGGAGCATTCCTTATGTGTGGCATCGTCGGCGCCGTTTCCCATCGCAACATCGTTCCCGTACTGGTGCAGGGCCTGCAACGGCTCGAGTACCGCGGGTATGACTCCTGCGGCGTCGCCGTGCATGCGCTGGATGCGTCCGGCGTGCGCAGCACCGGCCTGCAGCGCGCGCGCAGCACGGCGCGCGTGGCCGAGCTGCTCGAGCAGGTGCAGACCGAGAACCTGCAGGGTTTCACGGGCATCGCCCACACCCGCTGGGCGACCCATGGCGAGCCGGCGGTGCGCAACGCCCACCCGCATTTCAGCTTCGGCCCGGGCGAAGTGATGCCTGGTCAGCCGGCGCGCGTGGCGCTGGTGCACAACGGCATCATCGAAAACTACGAAGCGCTGCGCACCAGCCTGCAGGCCAAGGGCTATGTGTTCGTGAGCCAGACCGACACCGAAGTCATTGCCCATCTGGTCGACAGCCTCTACAACGGCGACCTGTTCGAAGCGTTCAAGGCGGCGGTCGCCCAGTTGCACGGTGCCTACGCGCTGGCCGTGATGCACAAGGACGAGCCCGAGCGTCTGGTCAGCGCGCGCGCGGGCTCGCCGCTGATCCTGGGTGTAGGCGAAGGCGGCGAGCATTTCGTCGCCAGCGATGCCATGGCGCTGGCCGGCGTGACCGACCAGATCGTCTATCTGGAAGAAGGCGACATGGTCGACCTGCAGCGCGGCCGCTATTGGCTGTTCGACAAGGCTGGCGAAGCGCTGGGCGCCGAGCAGCGCCCGGTGCGCACCGTGCATGCGCACAGCGGCGCGGCCGAACTCGGCCCCTACCGCCACTACATGCAAAAGGAGATCTTCGAGCAGCCGCGCGCGATCGCCGACACCATAGACGGCGTGCTGGGCATCGTTCCCGAGCTGTTCGACGGCGCCTGCGTGCACGGCAAGACCGGCGCCGCGGCCTGGCGCGTGTTCAAGGAAATCGACAATGTGCTGATCCTGGCCTGCGGCACCAGCTACTACAGCGGTTGCGCGGCCAAATACTGGCTCGAAGGCATTGCGGGCATTCCCTGCCAGGTCGAAGTCGCCAGCGAATACCGCTACCGCACCAGCGTGCCCAACCCGCGCACCCTGGTCGTGACCATCAGCCAGTCGGGCGAAACCGCCGACACGCTGGCCGCGCTGCGCCATGCGCAAAGCCTGGGCATGCAGCACACGCTGACCATCTGCAATGTCGCGACCAGCGCGATGGTGCGCGAATGCGAGCTGGCCTACATCACGCGCGCCGGCGTCGAAATCGGCGTGGCCTCGACCAAGGCCTTCACCACCCAGCTCGCGGGCCTGTTCCTGCTGACGCTGGCGCTGGCGCAAAGCAAGGGGCGCCTGACCGAGGAAGACGAAGCGCGCTACCTCACCGCCATGCGCCACCTGCCCGTGGCGCTGCAGGCGGTGCTGGCGCTGGAGCCGCAGCTGATCAGCTGGGCCGAGGAGTTCGCGCAGCGCGAGAATGCGCTGTTCCTGGGGCGTGGCATCCACTACCCGATAGCGCTCGAAGGCGCGCTCAAGCTCAAGGAAATCAGCTACATCCATGCCGAAGCCTATCCCGCGGGCGAGCTCAAGCACGGCCCGCTGGCGCTGGTGACCAGCGCCATGCCCGTGGTGACGGTCGCGCCCAACGATGCGCTGCTCGAAAAGCTCAAGAGCAACATGCAGGAAGTGCGCGCGCGCGGCGGCGTGCTGTATGTGCTCGCCGACGCCGACACGCATATCGCCAGCGCCGAAGGCATGCATGTGATCCGCATGCCCGAGAACTACGGCGCGCTGAGCCCCATCCTGCATGTCGTGCCGCTGCAGCTGCTGGCCTATCACACCGCCTGCGCGCGCGGCACCGACGTCGACAAGCCGCGCAATCTCGCGAAGTCGGTGACGGTCGAGTAAGGCCTCAGCCCAGCGCGGTGGCTTCCATCTCCACCTTGCAGCCGAAGTGCAGCGGCCCCGTGGGGACGACCGCGCGGGCCGGGCGTGAGGCGCCGGCCCACTCGCGGTACAGCGCGTCGAAAGCCGGCCAGTTCGCGATGTCGTCCACATAGACGCGCACCTGCAGCAGCCGCTCGACGCCGCTGCCCGCGGCATGCAAGGCCTGTTTGACGTTCTCCAGCACCTGCGCGGCCTGGATCTCGAACGCGGCGTTCACCAGGCGCTCGCCCTGCGGCGTGATCGGCAGCTGCCCGGCGATGAACACCAGGCCCGCGCCGCTGCACGCATGGCTGTAGTGGCCGCCGGGTGGGGCGAGCATTGGGGCCTGGACGTAGACCGGCGCCGCCAGATCTATTTCACCAGCCATGGAAGCGCTCCCAGGTGCGCAGCGTGCCGTCTTCGGCCAGCGCGTGGTATTGAGGAAACTGCGCGCCGGTCGCGCAGGCATGGTTGGGCAGCACGCGCAGCCGCGTTCCCATGGGAAAGCGGTTGACGATGTCCGTGTCCGGCGCGCCTTGCGCCGACAGGATGCCGTGCTCCTGGTTCGCGCCCGACAGCAGATAGCCTGCGAGCGGCTGGCCGTCGAGTGTGCAGACCTGGCCGTAGCCGTAGTCGCGCTGCTGTTTCGAGGTGCCGCGGTCGCGGCTCATGGCCATCCAGCCGGCGTCGACAATCGCCCAGCCCTTGTCGGCCTGGTGGCCTATCACCGTGGTCAGCACGCTCAGCGCGATGTCCTCTTCGCGGCAGACGCCCACGTTGCGCATCACCAGATCGAAGAGCACATAGACGCCGGCGCGCAGCTCCGTCACGCCTTCCAGCGATGCGGCTTCGAGCGCCGTGGGCGTGGAGCCCACCGAGACGATCTCGCAGGGCAGGCCGGCCGCGCGCAGGCGCTGGGCGGCGCGCACGCAGCCCGCGCGCTCCTGCTCGGCCAGCTGCGCAATCGCGGCTGGCGTGTCGAGTTCATAGCTCGATCCAGCATGCGTGAGCACGCCCGCGAGATGCATTCCGCCGCGATGCAGTACCCGGCCGACGTCCAGCAGCGCGTCCTCATCCGGCTTGATTCCCGAGCGGTGGCCGTCGGTATCGATTTCGATGAGCACCTCGAACGCATGCGCATGCTGCCTGCCGAAGTCGGCGATGGCCTGGGCGCCCGCGACGCTGTCGGTCATGATCTGCAGCCCGCAGCCGCGCGCGCGCAGATCCAGTGCCTGCGCGAGCCGGTGGGGCGCCATGCCTACGGCGTAGAGGATGTCGGTCTCGCCCTGGGCGAAGAACTGTTCGGCTTCCTTGAGCGTGGAGACGGTGATGCCGCTGGCGCCGGCGGCGCGCTGCGCGGCCGCGACTTCGGCGCATTTGGTGGTCTTGACATGGGGGCGAAAGCGCACGCCCAGCGCGTTGGCGCGCTGCTGCATGCGCGCGATGTTGCGCTGCATCTTTTCCAGCGAGATGATGGCCGCAGGCGTATCGAGGGTGGTGAGATCGTTGTGCATGGGTGTCATGGGTTCAGTCGAGGTATTCGCTTCTGGCCTTGAGGGCCGGAACGTCTTCGCGCAGGCCGCGGGCAATCAGTGCCGACACCGCCGCGGAGGTGGCTTGCTGCGGCCGCGGCAGATCCACGCCCAGGGCTGCCATCTGCTTGCGCAGCGCGGCGTCGGCGACCGCGTGCTGCAGCGCCGCGGTCAACTTCGCCACGACGGGCTGGGGCGTGGCGCGCGGCGCGAAGAATGCGTTCCAGGAGCGGATGTCGAGCGCGTAGCCGGCTTGTGCCGCCGTGGCGACGTTGGGCAGTTGCGCCAGGCGGGCATTCGACAGCACCGCGATGGGCTTGATGCGCCCGCCCGCGAGCTGCGGCAAGGCCGTCGTCGTCTGGTCGCACATGAAGTCGGTCTGGCCGCCCATCAGGTCGTTCATTGCGGGCGCCACGCCTTTGTATGGGATGTGCGTGACGTTCCGGCCCAGCGCCGACAGCAGCAGCACGCAGCCATAGTGCGAAATGGAGCCCACGCCCGCGCTCCCGTAGGACGCCTTGGCTTTGTTCTGCGCGGCCCAGGCGACGAACTCGCCCAGGTTGGCCGCAGGCAGGTCGGCGCGCGCCAGCAGCACCATCGGCGAGGCGCCCGCCGGGCCTATGGGAACGAAGTCCGCGACGGGGTCGTAAGCCAGTTTCTTGTAGAGCGCGACGTTGGCCACATGCGTGCCTATGCCGCCAAAAGCAATGGTGTAGCCGTCGGGGCTGGCCTTGATGGCCTTGGTGAGGCCGATCACGCCGTTGGCGCCGCCCAGGTTCTCGATGACAATCGATTGGCCCAGATGCTCGGCCATCTTGTGGGCCACCGAGCGCGCCAGCGCGTCGCTCGGGCCGCCGGCCGGAAACGGCACGATCAGCGTCACGGGACGCGCGGGAAAGGCGGGCTGGGCCCAGCTCGCGGGCGCGGCCAGCAGGCTCAGGCTGGAGGCCGCGGCAAGCAGGGCCGCGCGCCGGATGCGGTCGTTCATAGTGGACTCCTCGGTGGATTGCTCAGGCCTGGAAAGTCCGCAGCCAGGGCAGCGCGCTCTCCAGCGTGGGGGATTCGATGTCGGCCAGGGGCGCACCCTGGGGCCTGGCCAGGCCCACGCGGTTGTGCCAGTAGGTGCGCAGGCCGACGCTGGCCGTGCCGAACATGTCGTAGCCCGAGCCGGCTACAAAGGCCGCGTCGGCGGCGTTCACTTCCAGCCGCTGCAAGGCCAGCTGGTAGGGCCGGGGATCGGGCTTGTAGAAGCCCGCTTCCTCGGACGTGATGACTGCATCCCAGGCGATGCCCAGTCGCGCCGCGGCGCGCTCGCCCAACTGGCGCGAGCAGTTGGTCACCACGGCCAGCTTGCAATGCGGCTTGAGCGCCTGCAGCAGTTCCCGGGCGCCGCTCCAGACGGGCAAGCCGTCCCACTGGTCTTCGAGGGCCTGGGGCGCGCTGGCGGGCAGGCCCACATTGGCCGCCGCCTGGCGCACCAGTTCTTCGTAGGGAACGTAGGCGCCGCAGCCATAGGTCAGGCGCAGGTATTCCGCGCGCCAGGTGCGCCCCGCGGGCTCGGAGCCCGCGGCGGCGTTCCATACGCTCCAGGAATCCAGCAAGGCCGTGAGCAGGTCGAACAGCACGGCGCGCGGATAGCGGTCGCCAGCGGCAAAGGAGGGGGATGAGGTGTTCTGCATGGATCTACTGTAGGCTTCGATCCTGGTCTCTGGTTTTCACTCTTTCATCATCAATCGTTAAGCACAGCTGAATATGCAGATCGACGATCTTCGCCTTGCGGCAGCGCTGCTGCGCGAGCGCTCCCTGAGCGCCGCCGCGCGCTCGCTGGGCGTCACGCCCCCGGCCCTGTCGATGCGCCTGCGCAAGCTCGAGGCCACGCTGGGGCTGGTGCTGGCCAACCGCACGGCGCGCAAGCTGCAGCTCACTTCCGAGGGCGAACGTTTCGGCCGCGAGGCCTACGAACTGCTGCAAAAGCTCGACGGCCTGCGCGAATCGCTGCAACGCGACGACCAGCAGCTGACCGGAACGCTCAGAGTCTCCGCGCCTTTCGGCTACGGCCGCACCCATGTCGCTCCGCTGCTCGCGCGGTTCTCGCGCCTGCACCCGAGCCTGCGCCTGCAGCTCGATCTGCGCGAGACGCCCTGGCCCGACCGGCACGACGCCGATGTCGTGGTGCATGTGGGCACGGTGCGCGACTCATCGTGGGTCGCGCACCCGCTGGCGACCAACGAGCGCTGGCTCTGCGCCAGCCCCGCATACCTGCGCGAACATGGCAGGCCGCGCAGTCCGCAGGACCTGGCCTACCACTCCTGCATCTGCATACGCGAGAACGACGAGGACGTGACGCTGTGGCATATGCGCCCGGCCGAAAGCGGGCGCAAAGGCGAGACGCTGCGCGTGCATCCGGCATTCGTGACCAACGACGGCAGCGTCGCGCGGCAGTGGGCCGAAGACGGCATGGGCCTGGTGCTGCGCTCCGAATGGGACGCCGCGGCCGCCGTGGCGGCCGGGCGGCTGGAGCGCGTGATGCACGATTGGACTTTCGGCGCGGCGCCCGTGATGGTGCTGGTGCCCACGCGCAAGGGCCGCAGCCCGCGCACCCAGGCTTTCGTCAACTTCCTGCGCGAAGCGGCGCGGGAAAAAGAGGGCTGAAGCGGAGGGCTGAAGCCGGCCATGCTACTCGGCGCGTAACGCGGGCTCGCGGCCCAGGCTGGCACGCACCACGCTGCGGCCAGCCCGGGACTCGAGGTGCAACTGGCCGCCCAGTCGGGCGATGCGGGCCTGCATGGAGGACAGGCCTATGCCGCTGGCCTCGTGGCTCACGGTGGCGATGTCGAAGCCCACGCCGTTGTCGCGCACTTCCAGCGTCAGCGCGCCGTGCGCGTCCGCCTCCAGCTTGATGTCGACTTCGGTTGCCGCGCTGTGCTTGAGCACGTTGGACAGCGCTTCCTCGAGCAGGCGCGTGAGTTCCAGGCAGACCGCGACGCTGGGCGGCTCGGGCCATTCTGGCAGGCATGACCAGTGGCTGGTCACGTCGAGTTCATCGAACAGCGTGGAAAAGCGGTGGCGCGTTCGTGCCATCCACTCGGCCGGTGTCGCGGGCGTGTCTGCGGTGGCGGTGCGCCCGCCGTCCATCACATTGCGCAGATCATCGCGCAGCGACTTGAGCGTGGAGACATGCCGCGCCGCTTCGGCATGGCCCTGGGCATCTGCGCTGTGCTCGGCCTGGACGATGGCCCGCACCAACGCACTGCCGAAGCCGTCGTGCAGATCGTGAATGAACTGCAGCCGTTCCTGCAGGCGCGAATTCGACAGCGCGAGCTGGTGTTCCTTGCCCATCGTGGTTTCGAGTTCTAGGCAGGCCTTCTCGACCGCGGCCGTGAGTTCCACATTGAAGCGTTCGGTGCGGCGCATGCTGGCCGCGATGCGCGAACTCAGCACGCCGGCGATCACGATCATCGTGAGCAGGTTGGCGTAAGGCGTCAGCATGAGGGCGTCTGATGCCCCGAGGTTGAAGGTGTACATATCGTGCAGTGCGATGAACACGAACCCCAGGCCCACCAAGCAATAGAACGCATCTTCTCGCTTGCGGCTGCGCCAGGCATGGATCAGCGGGGCGCAACACGCCCAGACAAAAACCAATATGTGTGTATCCCAGGCCAGCTGCGTGGTGGCCGCCAGATGCCTTTCCGGTACCAGCGCCACCAGCAGCGACATGCCCAGCGTCAGCGCGATCAGTGCGCGTTTCTGCCAGCGTGGCTGGGTACGTTCCTGAAACTGGTAGCTGAATATGCAATAGAACGCGCAGAACGCCATGAATGCGATGGTGTTGGCCCGCGCCACGCCCACGGTATCGCCAAATGGCCAGGGATCGGTGGCCACGATGTTGTAAAAAAACACGACCCAGGCGAAGTTCAGCAGCGAGAACCAGCCATGCACGGATTGCCTGCGGTAGAGAATCCAGATGCCGGCAAACAAGCCCGCGATGCACAAGGACGCAATGATGTTGATCACATAGACCGTGCGGTGTGACCAGTTGATCTTTTCGAGATACGCGAGCATCGGCGCGGCGGGACCTGTCATGACCATGCCCAGGCCTGGCTTGACGACGGCCCGACCCTGGATACGGATCCATATCGCGTTGTCGGAAGGCCGCAGTGCCGATTCGGGCAGGATCCAGTACCGGGGAATGTTCCAGCTTCTCGACAACGGCTCCTGCAGGCTGGCATCGCGCCACAGCAAGGTGTCGTTCAAAAAGATTTCACCGGCCATGTTGATCGATTCGGTGATCAGCGCCACGGGCTCGTCGCGCGCGCCCGTGGCGCCGCAGTCTTCGCGCAGCATGATGCGGTACCAGACCGTGCCGCTGTAGTCGGGCCAGCGCAGGGTCCAGGTGTCGGGCAGCGTCACCGGCTCCCAGCCCTCAGTGGGGCGCGCGGATGCTCCGGGCAGTTCCTTGGCGGCGTGCACCGCCCCAATGGTGGGCATGCAGGTCTGAGCCCAGGCGGATTGGAGCAGACTGCATGCCAGCAGCGCTATGGTGAGCAGCAGCGAGCGCAGTGCGGATTGCCTCGCCGGCCGGGGGGGAGGCCGTGCAAACACGCTGCGTGGATGGTTCGAGAGCGCGACAAAAATTTCAGGGGTCGATAAATGCGCGTGATATGACATTCAACGGTGTAACGAAGATAAATAGAAGTTCTGTAATTCCCTTCCATTTGACTTCTCGTCGACGAACAACGCAAGATACTCGTTGCGTCAAGGTCGCCATAACCCCAGGCGCGAGCATCTGAGGGTATCCCCGAGCTTGTCTTTTTCCCGCCGCAGCGTAGATCGAATGTTCAGTCGGTGAAGGCACCAAGACGCGCTGGCGCCCGCCGCCAGGGTGCGAATGAACCGGCTCCAGGCGCGGTTCGGCAGACAGGCCGCTATTTGAGCAGGCCGCGCAGGCGTCCTTCGTTGATGGCCTTGGTACGCGAGGACACTTCCAGCTTGCGGTAAATGTGCGTGATATGGCATTCAACGGTGTAGCGCGAGATCAGCAGGTGTTCCGCGATATCCCGATTGGACTTGCCGTCGGCGACCAGCGCCAGGATTTGTGCTTCGCGTGCTGTCAGTACGCTGGGGGGCACGACGCGCGCGGGCCCGGTGTCTGCGCTCTCTTCTTTTGCCTGCGGCAGTTCGGCCAGGATATGCCGGGCTATGAAGGGATCGATGGGTGCGCCGCCGCGCAGCACGCTGCGTATCGACAGCATCACTTCCAGGTCGTCGCGTTCCTTGAGCAGGTAGCCCGTGGCGCCCGCATGCAGCGCGCGCAATATCGTTTCCTGCGTGCTCCAGGCGGAGATCACGAGAATGCTCAGAGACGGGTCGCTCTGGCGCAGTTCGGCGATGAAATCACAGCCGTTGCCATCGGGCAGGCCCAGATCGACCAGGGCCAGCGCGAAACGCTGCGCTGCCGCGAGCCGGCGGGCATCCGCGAGCGTGCCGGCAACACGAATGACTTCGGTGGTATAGCCCAGATCGCGCATGATCTTGAGCAGGCGTTCCTGAATGGGGAACTCGTCTTCCACCAGCAGCACAGGGCTGGGAAGTATTTGCGTGGCCGGCAGCACGTTCTTGGACATGGTTTGGGAGGGCTGAAAGCGCGAGGAAATTACCGCGTACTGTAGCGCGAGGACAGGCCGCAGCGCCATACTTGAAAACCGTTAGTTTCACTGCATTCCAGGGCGCATCAGGTCAGAAAACTGGTGCTGAAGTCACAGCATGCCTGGGCCGAATGCGCGAGTTGCCTGAAAAGTTCGCTCTGCAGTTCCTGGCGGTACAGGATGTCGTAGATCACGGGATCGTTGCGCAGGCCGGTATCCACCGGTACCAGGCGAGCGGCTTCGATTTCGCGCCGCAGGTAGCCCGTGGGCAGAAAGCTCACGCCCTGGCCCGCGAGCGTCATTCCGACCAGCGGCAGCAGGCTGTTGGTGCGCAGCACCTGGTGGTGGCCCAGATGCGTGCTGCCCGCCAGATATCGCTCGGTGATGAAACCCAGGCCCGAGCCGTTGCCCTGCATCAGCAGCGGCGTATCCCAGGGCGCGTCGGCGCCGCGGCGTGCGAGCTGCGCTTTGACTGCGGGGCTCGCTAGCCATTCGAATTGCGCCTGCCCGAGCTCGCAGCGCACAAATCCCGGCTGCTGCGCAAACCGCGGGATCACGATCAGATCGAGCAGCTGCGCGTCGGCCTTGGCCAGCAGGTCATGGGAAAAATCCACATGCGGCCTGATGGAGAGCTGCGGAAACTGCGCATGCAGCGCGATCAGGTACTGTGAGAGCCAGGTCGATGAGACCAGTTCGGTCACGCCGATATTGATCACGCGGTTGATGTGTTTGGGGTCGACCAGTTCGTCCATGAGCGCCTGGCGCTGGCGCAGCAGGGCTTGCGCGCCCTGCGCGAGCATCGATCCCTTGGCGGTCAGGCGCACCTTGCGCCCGCTGCGGTCGAACAGGCTCTCGCCGACGATCTGTTCGATCTCCTTGATGCGCTTGGAGATGCCGGCCTGCGTGGTGTGCAGCTGCTCGGCGGCGTTGACGAAGCTGCCGGTTTTCGCGATCCAGTAGACCGCTTCGATCTGTTTGAAGGTGAACAACGCAGGTCTCCCCATCCATAGCTTTTGGTTGTTGTACTTGCGGATTAAATATCACTTTTTATTATTCCGTTCCGTGGGTAGATTCGGCGCTCGAGACAACGGGGCTGAACATGACTGATACGGAAATTTTGGAAGCGCTGGCGCGGATTCCCACCTCCCATCTGAGCGACAACCTCGATCGGCTGCAAGGCATTGCCGGACTGCAGCGCTACCACGGCAGCAAGAAGCTGATCGGGCGCGCATTGACGGTGAAAGTCCGGCCCGGCGACAACCTGTGGATCTACAAGGCGCTGACGCTGGGACAGCCCGGCGATGTGCTGGTGATCGACGGCCATGGCGAAACATCGAACGCGCTGGTCGGCGAGCTGATCATGCTCTACGCGATTCAGCGCGGCTTCCAGGGTTTCGTCATCGACGGCGCGGTGCGTGACTGCGCGGCGTTCCTCGACGCCGGCTTTCCCTGCTATGCGAGGACGATCAATCACAAGGGACCCTACAAGCTCGGTCCGGGGCAGATCAACGTGGCCGTCAACGTCTGCGGCCAGGTCGTCAACCCCGGCGACTGGGTGGTGGGCGACGAAGACGGGGTGGTGACTTTCGCTCCCGACTTGGCGCAGGAGCTGATTGCCAAGGCGCTGGCCACGGCGCAGAAGGAGCGCGGCATCAAGGAAGAAATCAGCAACGGGCAGCTGTACCAGAAGTGGCTTTTCGACACGCTCGAAAAGAACCAGCTGGTCTGAACAAAAACAAGGGAGACAAGACAATGATCAAGCAATTCAAACCGCTGGCGCTGGCCGCCGCGCTGGCGCTGGGCGCCCATGGCCTGGCGCAGGCACAGAACTTCCCCACCAAGCCGATCAAGATCGTCGTGCCATGGGCGCCGGGAGGCGCGACCGATGTGATCGCGCGCGTGCTGGGCCAGAAGCTCGGCGAGCGCCTGGGCCAGCCGGTGATCGTGGAGAACAAGGCGGGCGCGGGCGGCAATATCGGCACCGCGGCATTCATCCGCGAAGCGGCCGACGGCCACACGCTGCTGATGGGCACCAGCAGCACCAACGCCATCAATCCCAGCCTGTACAAGGATCTGCCTTTCGATCCCGTCAAGGATTTCACGCCCATCATGCTGGTGGCCACGGTGCCCAACGTGCTGGTGGTTCCGGCCCACTCCAGGTTCAACTCCGTCGACGAGCTGGTGAAGGCCGCCAAGGCCGAGCCCGGCAAGATCTCCTATGGCTCGGGCGGCAATGGCTCGTCGCAGCATATCGCGGCCGCGATCTTCACCAAGGTCACGGGCAGCAACCTGATGCATGTGCCCTACAAGGGCTCGGGCCCGGCGGCAGCCGACCTGATGGCCGGCCATATCGGGCTGATGTTCGACACCGGCTCCGTGGGCCATATCAAGGGGAACAAGCTCAAGGCCCTGGCCGTGGCCTCTAGCCAGCGCGTGCCCGCGCTGCCCGAGGTGAAGACCTTCGAGGAACTGGGCTACAAGGGCGTGCAGGCCGCGGCCTGGTACGGCTTCTATGCGCCCGCCAAGACGCCGGCGAATGTCGCCGACCGGCTCAACAAGGAGCTCAACGCCGTGCTGCAGGATGCCGAAGTGAAGAAGCGCCTCAACGACTACGGCGCGATCGTCAACGGCGGCGCGCGCGAGGAGTTCGCACGCTTCACCGGCGCCGAGATCGAGCGCTATCGCAAGATCATCCAGGACGCGAAGATCGCCATCGAGTAAGCGCGCAGCGTGCCGTTCGCTCAGCGCTAGTGAAAGAGCGCGGCCAGCGCATCGAGGAAGTGGAATTTCTGCGGCCGCAGGGTGTTGAAGCTGCGGCCGCCATCGTCCTCCTGCTGGAAGTGGAAGTTTCCCGCAGCGAGTTCGGCCAGCATCCAGCCGACAAACGCATGGATGCTAGGCGCCACGGCAATCTTGCGCTCTTCGTCGCGGCCGAAGCTGATCACCTGGCCATAGGTGCCCTGCACATCCTTTGCACGCGCGCCAGCGGCAGAAAGCTCAGGCCGTACCAGGGGCCGGTGTTGATCGCCATCTGCTGGCCATCATGCCAGCGGTAGAGCTGCAGGAAATCGGCGCGCAGGCGCAGGCCCAGCGCGCTGGCGAATTGTTCCAGCGCGGCGGCCGTGGCCCCGGGGTTCAAGTCTTCGGCCACTTCCGGGAGGTGGGTCTCGAGCCAGGCTTCGAGCGCATCGAGGGTCTGCATGGGCTGCCTGGGAAAGAGCGGGCAAGGCCGCGGCTGGCGACAGCGCGGCGCGCTGATCAAGTCCTGCGGTTTTCAAGCGACAGCAGCAGCGTGGACAGGTGCGTGTCGAGTTGCGCGAGCACATCGGCGCGCAATGCCGACAGCATCCGGCGTTCGTTCTCGACATGCGCTGGGACCGCGCGGTCGATCAGCGCCAGACCGGCGGGCGTGAGCTGCACCAGCATGCTGCGCGCGTCCTGATCATTGGGCACGCGTTCGATGAAACCGCGGGTTTCGAGCCGCTTGAGCCTGTGGGTCATGGTGCCCGAAGTCACCATCAGCGTCGAGAAAAGCTCGGTCGGACTCAGGCGGCAGGGCGCGCCGCTGCGCCGCAATGCGGCCAGCATGTCGAACTCCCAGAGGCTCAGATCGAAGGCCGCGAAGCCGGCTTCCAATTGCTGCTCGAGCAGCGCCGCGCAGCGCTTGATCCGGCCTATGGGCCCCATGGGGCTGGCGTCCAGGTCGGGGCGTTCGCGTTGCCACTGCGCAAGGATGGCGTCGACGGCATCGGGCGTGCGGGAGCGGGTTTTTGTCTGCATATGTCTTGACTTCAAGATAACTGGCAAGCACAATGGACTTGTCTTGAGTTGAAGATAATAACATGCACCCCAACACCTCCCTGCGCCACTGGCGCGACGTCCTGCTGACCGCGCTCGCGCCCGCGATCTGGGGCTCCACCTACATCGTGGCCTCCGAAATCCTGCCGCCCGACCGGCCTTTCACCGCGGCGCTGATCCGCGCCCTGCCCGCGGGCCTGCTGCTGTTGCTGTTCACCCGGGTGCTGCCCGCGCGGCGCGACTGGGCGCGGCTGCTGGTGCTGAGCGCACTCAACATCGGCGTGTTCCAGGCGCTGCTGTTCGTCGCCGCCTACCGCCTGCCCGGCGGGCTGGCTGCGGTGCTGGGCGCGATACAGCCCTTGCTGGTGATGCTGCTGGCCTGGGCCGTGGACCGGCGCGCTCCGGCGCGGATCACGCTCTGGGCCGCGGTGGCCGGCGTGCTGGGCCTGGCCGTGCTGCTGCTGTCGCCGCAGACCGTGTTCGAGCCCGTGGGCATCGCCGCAGCCTTGCTGGGCGCGGCGTGCATGGCGACCGGCGTCTGGCTCACGCGCCGCTGGCAGCTGCCGCTGTCGGTGCTGCCGCTCACGGGCTGGCAGCTGACGCTGGGCGGCCTGATGCTGGCACCCATCGCCTGGCTGGCGGACGCGCCGCTGCCGCCATTGACGCCGCTGCAATGGACGGCCTATGTCTATCTGAGCCTGGCCGGCGCCTTGCTCGCCTATGCGCTGTGGTTTCGCGGCGTGGCGCGCCTGCCCACGGTCGCCGTGGCCTCGCTGGGTCTGCTGAGCCCGCTTGCGGCCGTGGTGCTGGGCTGGACGCTGCTGGGGCAGGCGATCACGGGCCTGGCGCTGTGGGGGCTGGTGATCGCGCTGGTCAGCGTGTTTGCCGTGCAATGGACCACGGCCCGCGGCCGCTGAGCGCTGGTTGGTGCGCGGTCTGCGCGCATGGCGCAGGTGTGAAATGCGCATATTTTTGTGATGCTATAACATCGGTTCCCGGTCCGGGCGCGGGTTTTGCCGCCGCGCCGGTCTTCTTCTGTGATCCGGAGTTGCCGATGTTCAAACCCTTTCTGACGCTGGTGCTGGCCGCCGCCGCGCTGTCTGCCGCCGCGCACCCGCACGCCCATACGCATGGACTGATGACGCTTGATGTCGCGGTCGATGCCCGGACCATCACGCTGGCGATCGCCGCGCCGCTCGACAGCTTTCTGGGCTTCGAGCGCGCGCCGCGCAGCGACGCCGAGCGCAAGCAGGTTGCCGACATGGTCGCGCGCCTCAAGGCCGCAGACCAGCTGTTCCAGCCCGACGCCGCGGCCGGCTGCAAGCTCGCCAACGTGGATCTCGAATCCGCAGCGCTGGGTCTTGGCGCCGCGCATGACCATGGCGAGAAGAACGAGCATGCCGACATCGCCGTCGACATCGTCTTCACCTGCGCCCAGGCTGCGGATGCGCGCTTCATCGACGTCAAGCTGTTCGACGCCTATCCGCGCCTGCGCAGCATAGACGCCCAGGTGGCCGCGCCCCAGGGCCAGTTCAAGCGCAGCCTGCGGCCAGGCGCGGCGCGGCTGGGCCTGACGCGCTGAGCGCCGCCATGCCGGCCGGTTTGCTCGAATTGCAGGACCTGCGCTTTGCCTGGCCGGGCAGCGCGCATGACTGCCTGGACATCGCCGCGCTGCAGGTCGCGGCCGGTGAAACCGTTTTTCTCCACGGCCCCAGCGGCTGCGGCAAGAGCACGCTGCTCTCGCTGCTCGCGGGCGTGCTGCTGCCGCAGTCGGGCCGCGTGGCGCTGGGCGGCGTGCACTGGGGCGATCTGCGCGCCAGCGCGCGCGACCGCCACCGCGTCGACCATGTGGGCTATATCTTCCAGCAGTTCAATCTGCTGCCGTATCTCACCGCGCTCGACAACGTGCTGCTGCCTTGCCGCTTTTCCACGCGCCGGCGCGAGGCCGCGGCACGCAACCAGCGGTCGCTGCGTGACGAAGGCCAGCACTGGCTTGCGGGCATGGGGCTGGACGCTTCGGTCTGGGAGCGGCCCGCGCACACGCTGTCGGTGGGCCAGCAGCAGCGCGTCGCCGCGGCACGCGCTCTGGTGGGCCAGCCGGGCCTGGTGATCGCCGATGAGCCGACTTCGGCGCTCGACGAAGACCGGCGCGACATCTTTCTGGATCTGCTGCTGTCGGCCTGCGACCAGGCGCGCAGCGCGCTGGTGCTCGTGAGCCACGACCGGCGCATTGCGCAGCGTTTCGGGCGCGAGGTCTCGCTGCCGCAGATCAACCGCGCGGCGGCGGCCGCCGAGGGGGGCGCATGAAAGCCGGATTCCTGCTGGGCCTGGCCTGGCGCAGCGCCTGGAACCGGCGCTTCACGCTGGCGCTGACCGTGTGTTCCATCGCGCTTTCGACCTTCATGCTGCTGGGCATGGAGCGCGTGCGCACCGATCTGCGCAGCAGTTTCAGTTCGGCGGTATCGGGCACCGACCTGATCGTCGGCGCGCGCACCGGCTCCACGCAGCTGCTGCTGTACGCAGTGTTCCATGTGGGTGCGGCGACCAACAATATCCGCTGGAGCAGCGTCGAGGCGCTGCAGAAGCTGCGCGGCGTCGCCTGGGTCGTGCCGCTGTCGCTGGGCGATTCTCACCAGGGCTTTCCGGTGCTGGGCACGACGCCGGCCTATTTCGACCATTTCCGCTATGGCGAGCAGCAGCCGCTCACGCTGCGCGAGGGCCGGCGCTTTGCCGATCTCTACGATGTGGTGATTGGTGCCGAGCTGGCCGAACGCCTGGGCTATCGCCTGGGCCAGCGCATCACCTTGGCGCATGGCATGGGCGAAGTGCAGTTGGGCGGCGACCATGCCGACAAGCCTTTCACCATCACCGGCATCCTGGCGCGCACCGGCACGCCCGTCGATCGCACGGCGCACATCAGCCTCGAAGCGCTCGAAGCCATCCATGTCGACTGGACCGTGGGCGCGCCGCTGCCAGGGCGGCGCATAGACGCCGAGCAGGCGCGCGCCATGGATCTGACGCCCAGAAGCGTCACTGCGGCGCTGGTGGGCCTGCACAACCGCGCGGCCGTGTTCTCGGTGCAGCGCCAGGTCAACGGCTTCGGTGCCGAGCCGCTGATGTCCATCCTGCCGGGCGTGGCGCTCGACGAGCTGTGGGACGTGGTGGGCGCGGGCGAGAAGGCGCTGCTGCTGATGTCGGGCCTGGTGGCCCTGGTCAGCATGGCGGGGCTGATGTCGGTGATCCTCGCCGGGTTGAACGAGCGCCGGCGCGAACTCGCGGTGCTGCGCGCCGTGGGCGCGGGCCCGCAGCATGTGCTGGCGCTGCTGGCGCTCGAAGGCATGCTGCTGACGCTGGCCGGCATCGCCCTGGGCATCGTGGCGCTCGTGGCCGGCGTGGTGGCATCGAACCCCTGGCTGCAGGCAAATTTTGGCCTGACGCTGCATCTGGGGCAAACTACGCCCCTGCAATGGCTGCTGCTCGCCGGGTTGCTGGTTGCGGGTTGGCTCGCAAGCCTGCTGCCGGGATGGCGTGCCTACCGGCTGTCGCTGGCCGACGGCCTGTCTCCGAGAATCTGACGCCATGTTCACACCTCCTAGCTCCACCGCAATCTCCCGCCGCCGCCTGCTGCAAGGCCTGGCCGCCTCCCTTTGCCTGGGCGCCACGCCCTGGCTGTACGCCGCGTCGTTTGCGGAGATCAGCTGGGATGCGCTGGTGCCGCGCAACTGGGACCCGATGAAATCGTTCGAGGACCTGCAAAAGCTCAGCGCGCTGCCCGACTCCGATCCGCGCGTGCAGCAGCTCTACGACCGCATGCGCAAGGTCTGGGACGAAGCGCCCACGGTGGCTTCGTTCGACGGCCGCCAGGTCAAGATTCCGGGGTTCATCGTGCCGCTGGACAGTGCCGACAAAGGCATGCGCGAGTTCCTGCTGGTGCCGTATTTCGGCGCCTGCATCCACACGCCGCCGCCGCCCGCCAACCAGATCATCCACGTGAAATCGGACACTCCGGTCAAGGGCTTCAAGTCGATGAGCGCGGTCTGGGTCAGCGGCACCATGGGGCAGGCGCGCGGCAATTCGGAGCTTGGTACCAGCGGCTACAGCATCCAGGCCAAGCGCGTGGAAAAGTACCGCGAGAAATAGCCGCTGCGGTCGGTCTGCTCCTACCTGCAGGAAGGTGCTGCACCGACCTGGGGGGCGCGCGCACGCGGTCACGCTAGTCGCTGAGCTGGCCAATGCCGGCCGTGCCCCAACTGGAGACCGCCATGCGCATACCGAACACCCATCCGCAAGACCTTGATCAGCCTGGAATCGACCGCAGCGAAGATGCCAATGCCGAGTTGCCGGAAGGCGAGGACATCAACGACCGACTGAGTGCCGAGACCGACGTCACCGACTCGCTCGACGATGCGTCGCTGCACCGCTTCGACGACATGCCGCAGGACGGGCCGCTGAACTTCGATGACGGCACCGACATGGGCCATCCGCGCGGCAACACCGCGCGCGAAGGCGGCACCTGGGAGGCCGAAGGCGGCGACAGCGGCGACATCAAGCCGCCGGCCGAACTGCATTCCGACACCAACGGCGCCAGCGACCGCAAGAACCCGCGCTGAAACGCAGCGCGGAAAAAAAGGGCGCCAGGCCGCCCTTGTCTTCTTCAGGCCGCGCGCCAAGGCGCGCGGTCACCGATCAGCCCGCACCGCGGTTGCCTGCGCCGCCGCCGTTCTGCCGCGACTGGTTCTGGTTCCCGCTGCCGACCTGGGATTCGCGGTCGCTGCGGCTTTCGGGCGTGCGCTGCCCTTCGTTTTTCTGAGTGGGCTCCTTGTTGCCCTGCTGATTGTGGTCGTTTTCCACCTTGCCCTGGCCTGGCTGCTGCTTGTCTGTGGACATGCTGTTCTCCTGTGTAGTGCCGGTCGGATGACGCGAACACCCCACTCTAGGCAGCGG
>Ga0308165_1001847_pt1 | contig 27865 bp, 30 predicted proteins | sample PhyWR2_FD_201032 | JGI IMG/M metagenome (GOLD analysis project Ga0308165, IMG submission 201032) | Phyllosphere microbial communities from UC Gill Tract Community Farm, Albany, California, United States - DLSLW.R2 | ecosystem: Host-associated > Plants > Phyllosphere > Unclassified | place: USA... | reverse complement strand
CAGCGAGGTATGAGAAGTGTGCGCAGCGTACTTCTCCTGAGTGCCAACAACCTCTCCCTGGTCGTTAACCAAAATGACGTGTTCTTGTATGCTCATTCCGACTCCAGTACCCGAACGACGGGATGGCAAAATTATATCTCACTCTCCCTCAAACGAGTTGTCGCCCCGAGCTTAAATGCATATTCACGGCAAAAGTTGGCAACAGGATTTAGGCTGTTATCATAGGACGCCATTTACCTTGACCAAGGATCCGTTTTGTTCGCAGGAAGCCTGACGAGAAATCCCCTGAGTGCTATTTTCTGCCTGACGCTGGCATTGCTGCTGGTGGGTTGTTCTGGCAGTAAATCATCTGACATGGGCAGTTATTCCGGTTCGGTGTACACCGTTAAGCGCGGTGACACGTTGTATCGCATTTCTCGTGCGACGGGCACCAGCGTGAAGGATCTGGCGCGTCTTAATAGCATTTCACCTCCCTATACCATCGAGGTGGGCCAAAAGCTTAAGGTGAACGGCGGCAGTTCGTCTGGTAAAAAATCCTCAACGAAGGGCGGCAAAACCGCTGCGGTTACGCCGTCGTATGCCGTTCCAAAATCGTCATGGCCACCGGTCGGACAGCGTTGCTGGGTCTGGCCTGCCAGCGGAAAAGTAATTACCCCCTATTCGACTGCAGAAGGCGGCAATAAAGGGATTGATATCGCGGGCTCACGCGGTGCGCCGGTTTATGCGTCCGGAGCAGGGAAGGTGGTCTATGTAGGGAACCAACTGCGCGGTTACGGCAATCTGATCATGATTAAGCATGGCGAAGACTACATTACCGCCTATGCGCATAATGATTCATTGCTGGTCAATAACGGGCAAAATGTGAAAGCCGGGCAAAAGATTGCGACGATGGGTAGCACGGGTGCAAGCTCCGTCGCCCTGCATTTCCAGATTCGCTACCGTGCAACCGCTATCGATCCGCAGCGTTATCTCCCGGCGCAGGGCAGTAAACCAAAATGCTAAACGGTTAATTAATCACCGGTTAGCGTTTGGGTGGCTTGTGCGAAAAAACGTAAGGTCTATAATGCCTTACGCACCTCAAAGCGGGCGTAGTTCAATGGTAGAACGAGAGCTTCCCAAGCTCTATACGAGGGTTCGATTCCCTTCGCCCGCTCCAAACACACTTCTTTCAGCGTCTACTCAAGTCAATCAAACCCAGTAACCACAAGGCCTCAGGCGCTATCTCACTATTTTGACGTTAACTAACGTCTACTCAAATCTATACTTACATGTGTATAGTAATGCGTATAGCCCTCGCTCTACACTTTGGAACTATACACAATGCCCCTCACAGACCTTGAAATCAGGCGCTCTAAGCCGCGTGAGAAGTCCTACACCCTTAACGATGGCAATGGGCTCTCTCTGCTCATCGAACCGAACGGATCTAGAGGGTGGCGTTTTCGTTACCGTTTCGATGGTAAGCCCAAAATGATTTCATTGGGCACTTATCCGGATGTAACCCTGAATGATGCCAGGCGTAAACGCGATGATGCTCGTAGGTTGGTTGCCGGTGGAATTAATCCCAGCGATGTTCGGAAAGAAGATAAGCTGGCGAAGCAGAGCCACAACGAAAATACCTTCGAAGCAATTGCCCGTGAGTGGTACGCCAAGCGCATAGATCGCTGGTCTGAATCCTACGGCGAAGAGATGATGAAAACCTTCGAGGCTGATGTATTTCCGTTTATCGGGCAGCGTCCTATCGCCGATATCAAACCGATGGAGCTCATGGCCGTTCTTTCGAAACTGGACGAGAGAGGAGCGACAGAAAAGCTGAGGAAGGTGAGGCAGCGTTGCGGAGAGGTGTGGCGATACGCGATTGTTACTGGCCGGGCTGATTATAACCCGGCTCCGGATCTGGCTAGCGCGTTTGCCCCTCATAAGAAGGAGCATTACGCTTTCCTCGCTAGTGGCGAACTTCCCGAATTCTTCCGTACGCTCAATACGTATAGCGGCAGTTCGGTTGTGAAGCTGGCGATGCGCTTGCAGATTCTTACTGGCTTACGCCCGGGTGAATTGCGCCAGGGGGAGTGGGGTGAAATTGATTTTGATAAACGTCTGTGGGAAGTACCACCTGCACGCATGAAGAAGCGCCGACCTCACTGCGTCCCTTTATCCGACCAAGCGATCATCATCCTGGAGCAGTTACGTCTCATCACCGGCAATTATCGGTTTATTTTCCCTGGTAGGATTCAGCACAGCAAACCAATGAGCGAAATGGCTATGAACGTCCTGATCCGCCGAATTGGATATGCCGGAAGGGTGACCGGGCACGGCTTCCGCCACACAATGAGTACCATCCTGCATGAACAGGGTTACAACACAGCGTGGATAGAAACGCAGTTGGCACATGTCGATAAAAACTCGATACGTGGGACGTACAACCATGCCCAGTATCTGGACGGCCGCCGCGAAATGCTTCAGTGGTATGCCGACTATATGGAAGCGTTGGAAAACGGCGAAAATGTAGTGCATGGAACGTTTGGGAAAAGCGCTTAACTGTATATATAGACAGTGTTAATTGACAGTAGTAGACTTCGGTAGACGTTCGTTAGCAGGAAGCTATTATGCGAGAAAATATACTCAACATGCCCCATCACCTCCGCCGACTACGTGTAGTTACTGGTGAGCAGGCTGCAATGGCTATGGCTGGTGTGTACAGTTGTTCTGGTTTCGATGAGTTGCGAGATAAATGCGCTCCGGAGATTTACAACATAGCTTCCAGCTACTTGAAGATAATTTTGAGTGCTCTAAATGCAGGAGAACTGCACCCCAAAATAAAATGGTCTAACTCACCTGGTGGAGGTATCACCGGCGCAGATTTTTATTCTAAGGATATTTGGCCTTGGGCTTTAGAAGAACTATCCGCTCCAGATATTTGGTTTGGTTATGATGAAGAAAACACTTCACAAGCTATTGAGTCAGTATCAGAGGTGTGGGGGAAGTTTGCAGGTAAAGATACTGCTTTAAAGCTCATCGCAGGAATGGCTATTGCTCTTGAAAAAAAAGGCGGTAAGTATGTCCGTGGTAAAAATTTGAACAAGTCCGAAGTTGCCAGAAGTGCCTCACGACTAATACTGGAGCATGGAGAAGGTATCGACGTGACTGATAAAGCATTGACCATGCTGATCGATGAAGCGCTCAGTATGTACGCTTCTAAATCGGCTAACTGATACTTCTAAAAACAAAATTACCGGTTCTAAAACTGATTGTAATGAGTCACTTTCGGTAAATTTTTCACTTCCATCTCTTTCTTTTCAACTTCCACAATCCTGCAATCATTTTTGGTGAAATATACCTCGTAGACCACATTAGACGTTAAGAGGTATATATGTCTCAATCTCTCATTCGATTACCCGAAGTACAGCGCAGAACTGGTTATAGCAAAGCCTGGATATACAGACTTATGGCAGAGCAACGCTTTCCTTTATCTGTAAAGATTGGTTCTCGCGCAATCGCCTTTATTGAAAGTGAAATCGACGAATGGATAGACGAACGTATAGCAGCATCACGCAAGCGCTGAATGGGGAAATTATCCTCATTTGAATTTGTTGCGTGCTGTTGCGTTAACGAACATCCATCATCTTACTGTCGCGACGCTTCTCTTACACTTTCGATATAGGTAAAGGCCATGAAGAACAATTATGCCCAACTGGGGCAGGGCTTCGCTCACCCTGAAAATGACAGCGATGATATTTCGACCACATTTTTAGGCGAGGATCGTGATGAAAATATCCTAACTGCAATACAGGTTTTAAACCAAAAGTGTGGTGAGGAACCATCTGGGGAGCAATTGGTGGAAAAAAGCCGGGATTGTTGCCCGGCAGAGAGAATGCCTATTCAGCTCTTTGGCTCGATTCCACGCTGCTGGAGTTCCTTACGGACAACTCTCTTTAGCCATGCGGCTAAAGACTCATCTCCATCTTGCTGTTGCGCTCGTTCCATCATTTCTCGCAGCTCTGGATCAAGCCGAAACTGGAACGGAGGATTGCCACGTCTTTCGTTTTTGTGTGTTGACACGTCAATTACACCCGATGTAATGTGTTTATGTGTAATGACACATTACACACAGGAAATGAAAAAAACAACGCCCCGAAGTGCGGGAACACTTTCAGGGCGTCTGGCCAAAACATTATCTGAGGTAACATTATGGCTTGCACTAAGTCTACCCAAACACGCCCCAAATTTACATGGCGTTTTCTCACCCTGGGTGAGTTCTCAAATCAGATCGTCAATGTTACTGCCTCCACCGAACGAGAAGCCCGCGCAAAAACGCCTGCAGGATGTGTCTGTATTCTGTCATGTCGTTTCCGTGTTGAGGGGGGACATCATGTTTAACCTCCAGACCCTCACAGCAAAAGCACGTGAACTGCGCGGCAACGTGGTAAAAGCCGCCACGACCAAAGGCACTCGCACCATGACGCCCGTTTACGAACGAGAAGAACAGCGCAAGCTGCGCGAACGCATCCAGCAGACGCAAGCAGATTGGGTTCTGCTCTGGTGGGATATTGCGACCGTTACCGGCTGGCGTACCAGCGACGTGTGTAATTTCCGTTACTCATGCATTAACTGGGAAACCGGCACCGCAACGATTATTGTCGCCAAACAAACCAAAGCCGCAGAAGCCAGGGCAACCCGGAAAGGAATCGAGATTGTTCGCCAGCAGCGTAAAGACGCCGCAAGGCTGGCCGGTGATCATATCGCTTACATGCAATGGGATAGCGTGAGCTGCGATGAACTGGCCGCCGGCATGAGCCACGAGGAACAGGCGATTGTGTTTGAGCTGGTGGCAAAGGCAGAAGTTAAGCACGATACCAAGCAGCTGCCGCCTGGCATTATCAAACGACTGCGTGAACGCATGGAGCGCAATCTTATCGGTGACGACCTGGTATTTTCCCGCAGTCAGATTGAAAGTAACCGATGCCAGTCTCTGGAAGGTAGCGTAAGCCGCCAGACAATCTGGAAGAAACTGCACAACGTAATGATGTGGTTTACCCGTGTAGTAAACACGCGTCTGCGCCTGAGTGCCTACTCCAGCCGCAAAATTGCCGCTTTTAACATGATGTCTGCCGGTGGCGAACAGGGGTTACTGGTTGCCTCTGAAATGCTTGGGCACAGCAACCCAGCAATCACCCGAACTTACCTCCAGTTAGGCAGTAAGGCCTCCGCCATTCAATCCCGTCTGGCCATGGAGGTATCTCTATGAACAAAGTTATCTCTCTTTGGTATCCGGGCGCGTTTGCCGATCGCACATCTGAGCCATTAAATAGCGCGCGATATTGTTTTTCCAGCCAGGTACTAAAGGACGGGGAGGGGAAAGCATGAGCCATGTTTACGATCTGGTGCGTCGGTCAGACGGCAAAAACGTATTCAGTTTCCCTGCCGGCGGCCGCTACCTGGTGGACACGTCAAATGGTCTGCAGTCAATGCGTCCCCTGATGGACGACGAGATCATTTTTACGGTGGAGAGTGCAGCGCGCTTTCTGAAGAAAATTGGTTTTCAGGTAATCCCGCCAGCGGCGTGAGGTAAAAAATATGACGATTAAAAATTCCGGCTTAGCTGCTGGTGGCCGCGCTCACCCTGAAATCAGGCCGGGCGATAAATGGAAGGACAGCCGCGGCAACCTGGTAATTATCGAAAGTTACCGATTCGACAGAGTGACATTTTGCCGTGAGGGGTATGCCTCGCCGTGTATTTGTTCGCCTGAAAGACTGACGCGGGAATTTACGTTTGTATCTTCTGCGCCGAACGCTGGCGGGAAAGATATCGATCGGATTATGCGGGTACAGGGAGTGGAACGAATTCGGGTTATGCGCGAAATCATCAGGGAGCGGGGGAATAAGAAATGAAGAATGCACCAAACGTGAAAAAGCTGCCGGCGGATCTCATGGAAGAGGCAATTATCTTTGCCGGCGCTGATGCCTGGACGTTTGCTAAAGCCTGGCAGGAGACGAACCCGATAGGCGACACGGTGCCGCCGGTCGTGCTGGATAAAAAGCAACTGGCGGAGCTGGAGAATATCCGCATTGTGGATGATGGACGCCGTTACGCCCGGGTGTGCCGTGGCGGTAACCTCACCGAACGTCAGGCGACCATTATCGCGACAAAACTTGCACTGGCAGGCGTTGAGCGCGCACAGCTGTATTCCGAAGGGTATGAACAGCTGGAGGACTGGACGGCGCAGCTGCCGCGCCTCAAAGCGGATGCTGAAGCCGGCAAAAGCATGGTGATCGGCAAACCGCTGACGGATGTAAACCTTCGCGACCTGGCTGATAACGAAAAGGCGCTCATACTGGCCGCGCGTTACACCGGCATTGCGATCCATGAAAACAGCGAAGGTGTGTACGTCTACCGTGCCGGCATCTGGGAGAAAACGTCTTTACTCGAGCTGAGCCGCGAAATGGTGGCGATCTACAACGAGAATAAAACCAACTTCAGCAAGCGCGCGATTAACAACGTTATCGACGCCCTGAAAATCGTTATTCCGGTCATGGGGGAGCCGCGGCGCAGCCTGATCCCCTTTGCTAATGGCGTCTACGATATGGAAACCGGCGTTTTCTCCGAACACAGCCAGGATAACTGGCTGACCAACCACAACGGCGTGACCTACACGCCGGCGGTGCCGGGCGAAAACCTCCGCGACCACGCGCCGAACTTCCATAAGTGGCTAAGTTACGCATCAGATAGAGACGCAATTAAGATGCAGCGCATCGCTGCAGCGCTCTTTATGGTGCTGGCGAACCGGTATGACTGGCAGCTGTTCCTCGAGATAACCGGGGAGGGTGGCAGCGGGAAAAGCGTCTTTACCCATATCGCCACGATGCTGGCCGGCGCGCATAACACCGCCAGCGGGAACATGGCGGCGCTCGACAGCGCGCGTGGGCGGGCGCAGTTCGTCGGGAAAAGCATGATAACGCTTCCTGATCAGCCCAAATATTCAGGAGAGGGCACCGGGATAAAGGCGATCACCGGCGGGGATGCCGTGGAGATAGACCCGAAGCATGAGCACCAGTACACCGCTATTCTGCGGGCGGTGGTTGTGGCCACGAACAACACGCCGATGATTTTCACCGAACGTGCCGGCGGCGTTTCCCGGCGCCGCGTAATTTTCCAGTTTAACCGGCGCGTCAGCGAAGAGGATAAGGATCCCGACCTGGCTGAAAAGATATCCGCTGAAATTCCGGTGGTTGTTCGCCGGCTGCTGGCGAACTTTGCGAACCCGGAGAAAGCGCGGGCGCTGCTGCTTGAGCAACGGAACAGCGAAGAGGCATTAGAGGTGAAACAGAAAACGGATCCGCTTTATGCCTTCTGCGCGCATCTGGAGCGCCTGGCTGATTGCGTGGGAATGCTGGTGGGTAACCGTAACCCGCCTCATCGCCCCCGCATGTACCTCTATCACGCTTATCTGAAGTTTCTTGAGGCGAACGGTTTCGAGAAGCCGCTGACGCTGAATAAATTCTCTGAGGGAATGGAAAGCGCCATGCGGGAGTTTAATCACGAGTACCGCAAGGAGAGAAAGACCCGCGGCGTGGTGACGAACGTCGAACTTTCAGAGAGTGCGGAGGACTGGCTGCCGCAGGCGCACCCGTTAGCTGAGGAAAAAAGATGAATGTTTAGCTAAATATGGCTAAAGGTGTTCATAGTATTCATTGATTGGTTAAAGTTTAATAAAATCAATAAGATTGACTATGAACACCTTCGTGTAAGGTATTCATAGGGTATTCATAGTGTTCATAGGTCACTTTAACTTTGTGCTCATAAAGTAAACAGAAATATGAACACCATGAACACTTTTAACCCCTGTATGTAGACCGGTGTTCATAGGTTAATTTATTGTTTTGTCTGTAATTTATCGCCTTTATGAACACCATGAACACCTTGAGGGCAAATTCTTTAAAACGCATCCACTCTTTTCGGTTGTGGACCCCTGCGATTTCATTAACATCGTTTCATAAATCGCAATTGATTATTCGATTGTTGCGATTAATGGAATTTTAACGGTTGCTATTACAGGGGGCATCATGAGCAAGGTTAACGTTAAGCCAGTCCTGCTGAACGGGGAGCAGATTCAGGCTCTGAAAACCATTCAGGAGAGGGAACGCCAGAAGTCGGGCATGGGGATCGCGCCGTCAATCCATGCTGTTGCACGCAAGGTATTTGATGCAGGGCTATCAAAAATGGAGGCTGGCCAGTGAGCTACTCAATCAAAATAGGGAAACACAGTATCGAGCTGGCGGGTTATGTCGGTAAGGTTGTTGCGCCTGATTCGCGAATGGAAGCATTATTCCGTGGCATGGCCGGCGAACTGACTAACCTGCGCGTCACGGCGCAGCAGGCAGAAGCAGAAGCGGATTTGTTGGACGTTATCCGCAACGACCCGGATTTGAACGAGCAGGCAAAAAACCGCAGGGCAGGTGAAGCCAAAAATCCAGACACACTGAAAGCGTTCACTCGCGGAGCTGCAGCAGTAAGTGATCAGGCCTCAAACATTCTCGATTACCTGATGAACAAGCTGGCACCGGTTAAACCACTGGCCTCTGATGATGTTCAGGGGTTCATGCGTGATAACGAAATGCGCCTCGCATTTGCCAGACTCGATCGCCGTAGTCAGGAAAAGATGCTGCTGTCGATGCACGGCGGAAAGCATTCTGAACTGTCAGATGCCTTACTACGGGCGCACGCAGTATGTTCGGGGCTTGAAACAGAACAGCTAAAACGTCTCGCCTTCTCCCGTATCGCATCAGAGAACGGGCAGGTGATTAGCGCGGTTGCCGATCTGGTCGACGCGGTAAGGAAAGACGTTGCACAAATTACAGCTGTTCGGACCTGGTATAACAATCTCGTTTACGGGAAGAATGACGATCCGTCAGACGTTCAGCCACGCATGACCGGCCTTGACCAGTTAAGCGAACATGTCAGCGCGATGATCAAAGGCAGCCAGCGCCAGACAAAATCTGAAGAGAAGCAAGCCGCCTGAGGGCGGCTTTTTCTTGTCCCGGAAGGAATCATACGATGTTATTGAGTAAATCAGCCTATGCCAGGCATATGGGCGTCAGCCGGCAGACGGTTTACGGCTGGATAGCCCGCGGTGAAATTGTTATTTCAGGCGATAAAGTGGATGTTGAAGCATCGCACGCTAAACACAATTCTGGTGATGCTGGCGATCTCCGGACTGAAATGACGTGGGCGCAGGCCGCCGCATGGATATGGGAGCGTGACGGCGGGAAAGCGCTGCCGGCAGATATGGATGATGGTCAGCGGATAGAGGCCGCAGCCGTTGAGCTGGGTTTTGATGTACAGCACGAATCTGATGAGCAAGTACTGATTCTCTTCCGGCTGGATGAAGAAACTCACAGCTTCTATGGCAAAAATCACATGGCTGGTGGTCTGCGTTTCCTGCGTTCCGAGCTGGCCTATGTGGCCGCAATGCATCCCGACACCCAGGATGACTGGAGCGAAACAGGATTAAAGGCACTCTGTCTGCTGGCAGGTGAAAAACTGTAAACCCCCGGCCAAACCTAACTCCTCTAACTTGACACTTTTTCGTGAAAAACAGGGAAAAGTGTCAACCCAACCTAACGGATCCTAACGCTCACGCACAATAGCTGCAGCCAACGTGTAAAGGGCTGATGCGAAGCACGGCAGGTGTCAGCCTGTTATGGTTTGTTATGCCTTACTAGGGAAAACTAGGGGGAAAGTGTCAACCGCTACCGCTTCAGAAAACTTCAGGTACACGAACTTGTGAAGGGGAGGTGTTAAGCACTCCCCATTTACAACCATCCTCGAGCCTCTTTCAGATCGCTGTTCTGGTTTGCCCGGAAGCTGGCGTTCAGATTGAGTTGTCAAAACTTGTCACTCACCGGCACTGCCAGTGGGGATTTTTGGCTGAACGCGCTCTAAGTTACAGTTGCTTCAAACTGTTAATGTTTGGTATTACAGAAGTTAAGATGTTCTGACTAATGAGACTCACGTTTAAAATAACGATAACCGCATGAAAGTCTTCATTATGTGTGATAAAACCATCAAATCCGGTAGTGATACTACGCTATGCATTACAACTGTTAGACAAAACTCGAAGATAAAGTGTTATTTAATGGAAAAAGTGGGTAGGCTCTGGTTAAAATCTGTTCTAATTGATTGTAGAAGCTACAATGCTTACAGATAACAGAAATACTGAGACTATTTCTTAAACAGTTCCCACAGGCATTTTTATTTGAATATGGTTTGTAAAAAAAGGGTTAAATATGACTAAATTAATTACGCAAGTAGAAACAAGAAGAAAGGAAATATTTACTGATTCTTATCCTATGTCGATTGGAGAACTTGTAAACCTTTATCGTGATGGAGAGATAGATATAAATCCATCTTTCCAGAGGTTTTTTAGATGGTCAGATGAACAAAAGGTAAATTTGATTGAGTCTATAATTTTAGGCATACCTCTCCCGTCAATCTTTATCTCTCAAAGAGAGGATGGAATATGGGATTTAGTCGATGGCCTTCAACGAGTATCAACAATTTTATCATTCATGAACGAATTAAAAGATGAGGATGGTAATAAAAAAACCCCTTTGAAATTGCATGGTACAAAATATCTTCCCGGACTGGAGAATGTTTCATGGAGTGGCTTGGAGGGAACTACTGAGTTTGATTCATCCCTTAAGATATCTTTCAAGCGAGAAAAGGTTGATATAAAAATAATAAAGAAAGAGAGTGATGGTAATACAAAGTTTGAACTTTTCCAAAGATTGAATACTGGCGGAAGCGAATTATCAGAGCAAGAAGTTCGAAATTGCCTTCTTATAATGCTGGATCCTGAAGCTTATAAGTATCTAGTTGATGCTAGTGGGCTTGAAACCTTTAACAAAGCAATCGCTATAAGTGAAAGGTTATACGACCAGCGATATGATATGGAGTTAATTATTAGACTCATTTTCCTTGCGAATGCAGAACAGGCAGATTTGAAAGGAATTACAGACATCTCATCTTACTTGACCAATAATATTTCTAAAATAACAACGGCTGAGTTTGACTGGGTTTCTGAGATTAAGTTGATTGATAAAACCTTCTCAATTATAAATGAAGCTCTTGGTGATAATTCATTTAATAAATATGACAAAGAGTCTGAAAGATATAAAGGGGGGTTCCAAATCTCATTATATGAGTTATTAGCTACTGGAACATATCATTCTATAAAAAATGGAGTTGATGATGAAAAAGTAAAACAAATAGTTTCATCTTCTTCAAAATCAGCACCTTATGATGATATGTTTAACAAATATAGCGGGTCAGGTACCAAGGCATCATACCGCTGGCCGAGAATGCTGGAACTTGTGAGAGAGTATTTTATCGATGAAAGTAAAAAGTAAGGAATTATTCATTGATGAGATTGCTAAAGACTCTGCTTGGAGAAAGCACGAACTGTCAGTTATGCGTAAATTGATAGATTCATCCAGCGGGATTGCAGAGCATTCAGCAATAAGGGCTTCGGTGGTAATGCTATATTCTCACTGGGAAGGTCATATAAAAAAGGCTGGTAAATTATATATAAGTTATTTGAACTATTTGGGCTTGAAATATAGTGTGATGAGTGAAAATAATTTAACTGTTGGATTGTTTTCAAACTTTAATTCCGATAATCAAGGAAAAAGTTTCTACTCCTTTGAAAAATACGTTGATTTCATCACGATTAAACATGGTAATGATAAATTCAATGTCGACTCGGAAAAAGTAATAAATACTAAAAGTAACCTTCAACTTGAAGTGTTATCTGAGATTTTTGCAGTTATAGGTATAAGCGACACTCAGTTCTTGGCTAACAAATTATATATAGATGAGCAGTTGCTTAAATATCGAAACTGTATCGCACACGGAGAAGACACAAGAAGAAATGAGGAGATAAAATTAGATCCAGTGTCTTATAAAGAATTACATGAAAAAGTTGTTGAACTTATTGATGTGTTCGATACTGATTTATGTAACCATGTTGTTTTAGAAAAATACAAAAAACCTGTAACTTATGTTTAAAAATATTAGAGTCTTCTTTGATGAAGACTCTGATTTAAAATATAAAAACTATGTTTTTTCTTATATTTGCTTATAATAAATTTTTTACTAAGTTATTGTTTTTGAAATATATTAATACCTCTAAGTACTTTGGGCATACCAAACTGAAAGTTTCTTAACGCTTGTGTTTTGAGTAATACAGATATAGAAAAACTGAAATGGGGATACTTATGGAGGCTACTAAATATGATTATTTATTATCTTTTTAAATCAATTAGATGCATCTTTATGATACATCCATCTCATCTGGTTGATTAGATCGCGAACCGAAAGCTGGTTGTGTATAGGAATGTGTATAGAATCATTTTTATTACTTTTCTGTTTACCGTAGATACTGATTCTTTTGGCTTTTGTGCTATTCCCTTCGCCCGCTCCAGACCTCTCCCCTTATGTAAAAATCATAAAAATCTTGCGCTTTATGGCTTCTGTTTCAGAAATTAGGCAGAAGTGGAAAGGCTGGATCTCTCCGGCTTTTGGCGGTCATCTTACCTTCTTGAAGATGAGCAGGATCAACACGGTAGAAATGACGTAACCGAACAGAGAAACTTCAAACAGTCTGTCGTAATACAGATCAAATTCAGCAACCACAGCATTACAGGCTTCAATGGTGATCGTCTTTTCGCTGAGTATGTCAGTGTATTTTATCGTTATCCCATAATCTAATACGCTGACCAAAATGGATGCTATGTAAAGGAAAGAGATCGTGATTATGCTTCCCAGCGAACGAAACATTTTGATCTACTTGTTAAGGTCATATGAGCCCCCCTAAGAATCCCCCGACCGTACCGCCAGAATAGCCTGAAGCTGAACCTAATGTTGAGGCTCCCGCCGCAAGGTTTTTCTCCATATCGTTTTCTTCACCAGCAGTGTAATTGTCAATGTTTGGATACTGCTCTTTGAATTCACAGGTAACTTCAGTTACTTGCATTGCATTTAGACTACTGCTTTTGCGTATAAGATAATTTTGCAGAGATAAAGGCACAGCAAAATCTTCCTCGCCTTCTATCGGTAATTGCGTTGCAGTGGATGTAAAGCTAGTTTCGAAAATTTTTGAGCCCGATTTACGAATTATCTGAACAGTATGAGTTGTACAGTTGCTACTCGTCAGGTCATAGACGTCAATCACTCTCCTCCTGTATTTGGTTCTTTCACCCATTTTTTTAGTAGGGATTGGCTTTTCTCCTGAGCTCCAGAGGTTTTCAAACAATGAGCGAGTCTCCACTACGGATGCATCATCAATCTTGAATACCCGAGCATTAACTTTATAAATTTCTTCACGATAGTAGCTACGAGCATCTTCTTCGATAAAGAAATTAAGTATTCCATCTCCTGCTAAGTTAGCTCGTCCTCTTCGACCAAAGCGTCCGTAGGAGTAAACATAAATTGAGTAGTTTTCATGAGCTGACACGAAAGCCTGTCCTGCATCTGTGGCTTTCAGTCCAGATATAAAAACCGTTCAATAGCGGTTATCAAGCTAGCTTCCTACGAGTGCAAAAGAAACGCCACTGCCGTTAGTATTGACTGATCCCGATCCGTTGATAATTTTTGCGCGTGTTCCGTCAGGATAAACAACGTAATCCCCAACCATTGCCCGCTTAACCTCGCTTCCGTCGTCAAGAGTAAATGAGTCGTTAGCGCTGGCTTTCTCAATCTTCCCGCCGTTTCGGGTGAGTGATCCCGCAGTGGCAAAACGCCAAATCGCCATTAAAGAACGGTCTTTCATTTCTTCTACGTGGGATTTGAAAATCGGGCGCTGTTCTGCGTCTGCGTTTGCCAGTTGCTATATGCTGAATGGATTTAAGTATGATACGAGCACTGAAGGAGTAAGTTCATTGGTGTACTGCTTCATAAGTCCCTTTGCTTATTATGGGTAAAATCCTGTGGTCATAATACGAGCAATAACATCATGCACAACACGTATCCGGCGTAAGTTAACTGTATTTTCGTAACAACAAGTAAGAGCGAGTTAATCATTATTGTAATAAGCGAAAGGTTGTCTTTCACGGAATTATCTGGTCTATAATGGCTGGTATTCTCATTCATCAGGCATTCCTATGAATATATTACCTCCTGTCCGTCCCGAAGAGTCAGTCCAGCGTTTAACTGTGGTGCTTGAGCCTGTTGCGGAAAAAATGGAAATCGTACCCAGAAAAAGAATGACCTGGTCGCATAAGGGACGTCCACAGCTTTATCTCTTTATTGAAGGTGCGCTGTCGATATTACGTGCGTCAGATGGACTGCTCATTGTGACTGTTTACGAATCGCATCTCTTTGGTATTGCTGAAATGATTCAACCCACACATGGGCATATTCTGCGTGCAGAAACAGAGTCAACTATCCTGCGTGTTGATGCGCAACAGGCAGCGGAAATATTCCGCGAGCAGGGCCTGTGGGAAGATGTCGCCGCGTTGCTCTCTTACCATACGGCTTACCTCTTTTATCGTGATGCCCTGGTGGTTCAGCAACGTACCTATTCAGTGATCCGTAGCCATTTGCAGGAGATGATATTACTCCCTGAAGATGCCCGCATGCGCACTTCAATTTTGGATTATATACAGGAGCGTACATTATTATCCCGCAGCAGCGTATTAAACGTACTTTCGGCGTTGAAAAAAGGAAATTATATCTCATTCCAACGGGGTGGCTATCTTCTTGATATGCGTGATCTCCCGGAAGCTTTCTGATGCATAATTTAAAATTAAACAGAAAATGAATTAACGGCCCCGACGTTTCGCTATATCGTTTGCGCACTGATAAAACAGATTCATTTTACTACTGTAAGCGTAAACGGGATTTTCATGAAAAAGACAATTGTTGCTTTAATTATTGCAAACGCACTGACTGCGACCACGGCATTTGCCGCTGGCGATGCCGGAACATGGTACAGCGGAGCTAAATTCGGTTGGTCACATTATTTCGATGCAAATACCGGTTCAAAAGCGCAGGATAATAATAACGGTTCCAACCGCTTTGATATCGATCGTGATAACGTTGGCGGCGGCATCTACACCGGCTATCAAATCACCCCGTGGCTGGCCGTTGAAGGCGGCTATGATTATTTAGGCAATATGCAGATCAATGGTCAGTATGGCGGATCAGGCGCGAAGCTAAAAAGCCAGGGCCTGCAAATGTCCCTGAAAGCCAGCTATGCAGTGACCAATAACTGGGACGTTTATGGCCGTGCCGGGGCGATGGGTTATCGCGCAGAATCCGACGTCAGTGGTCACAATCGTTTTGAAACGGGTATCCGCCCGCTGGCCGCTGTGGGAACCGAATATGCGTTCAATAAAAACTGGGCAGGGCGCGTAGAATATCAGTGGGTGAGTAACGTGGGTAACTCGAACCAAATCGGCGTGAGCAGCGATGTAAGCTCTGTCACGGCGGGGTTAACCTACCGCTTCGGCCAGCATAATGATGCGCCGGTCGTTGCCACGCCTGCTGTTGCAGCCGCTCCTGCTCCCGAGCCGCAGCATTTCAATCTGAAATCGGATGTGATGTTTGGCTACGACTCGGCAACGCTGACCAGCGAAGGCCATGCCGCTATTCGCCAGCTCTACAATAGCCCAGGCTTGCAGCCGGCAAATAATAAATCCACCGTTGTAGTGGGTTACAGCGACCGCACTGGTGCAGCTGAATATAATCAACAACTCTCTGCCCGCCGCGCCCAGGCGGTTGCCGATGAGTTGGTCACACTCGGTATTCCGGCGCAAAATATCTCTTCCGAAGGTCGTGGCGCGAGTGAATCCGTGACCGGATCACACTGCGATGGTCAGACAGGTAATGCGCTGATTCATTGTCTCTCACCGGATCGTCGCGTCGTCATCGAAATTAGCGACAAATAAATCATTCTCTTAATAAAAAGCCCGGCACGTTAAGTGTCGGGCTTTTTATTATCATCCTGCAATAAGGGGGGCAAGCACGCTATCAATTTTTTGCAAGCCTGCATTATTCTGCTCTTTAAAATAGCGTTGATTAATCAACCCCAGTTGTTCGAGTTGTGATAGCGCAGAATATACAGGTTGTATATCGCTATCACGTTCGAAAATATCTCGGGTTGTTACGTCCTGTAGATACTGACTTTTTAGTGATACGGTCAGGTTATCAATATGCTGTTTGTTACTGCGATAAAGTGCTAATGTATTTACTGCTGGTAAGGGTAAACTCTTTGCAGAAGACATCACAAGAGGCACCTGTAAGGTCCTGATTTTTTCAACTTTATCGGGAAGGTTGGTACTGCATGCGGTTAATACGGCCAAACTGATGGCCAATAAACCGTGTGGAGACTTAATCATTGTTATCTCTGCTATGGATAAAAGAAGGGGGGTAATTATCCAAAACACGTGCTATTACTAAAGAACAAGTTTATTTATAATTAAATAATCGCGCTGTGGGAGATAAATAGGACGGTTGAAATATTCAGTCTCTATTTACGCAAATGCGCTTTAACATGCCCTTGAGTATAATAATAGTCCGGTACAGAACAGGGACAGCAACATGATATTACAAACGAAACGACTGATACTTCGGCAGTGGAAGCCTGACGATTTGGTTCCCTTTGCGGCGCTCAACGCCGATCCAGACGTTATGCGATTCTTTCCGGCTCCGCTTACGCGAGAGGAAAGCGACAATCTTGCCGCTCGATTTAGCGACGGAATAAGCGAAAGGGGCTGGGGATTCTGGGCGGTTGAGGCGAAAGAAAATCATGCTTTTGTTGGATGCGTTGGGTTACACCCACAGCCTGACCGATTCGCCTTTTCGCCCTGTACCGAAATCGGCTGGCGTCTGGACAAAGCATTTTGGCATCAGGGGATGGCGAAAGAAGCAGCCGCGGCGGCGCTGAACTATGCGTTTGAGGTTCTGGCCCTGGATGAAATCGTCTCGTTCACCGCAGTCTTGAACACGCCGTCAGAGAATCTGATGAAGCGCCTGGGAATGAAGCGTGCCGGGGAGTTTGCCCATCCGGCACTCGCACCTGACGATCGGCTTTCACAACACGTTCTGTATCGCTTTGTGACTACACACGACTCCAGGTGGGCCAGGATGTCTGCAGTTTGAGCATCCTGGCCGAACGTCAAAGCTTTTCAGGCATCAGGCATTTACGCGTGTGAATTCGGCGTCAATGGCTTCAGCCTGATCACGCCATTTAGCAAATTGCGCCTGGCGTTCCTTGCTTTGGCGTAACGTGTTCTCAAGCCCTTCGAGTTCGTCATTCATCATCACGTAGCCGGAGAAGAAACGCTCGATGTAATCAGGCGCGTTGAGAATGCCAAGAAGCTCCTCGCGTTGCTTGCGGAAATTGGCCACCATTTCTTCGATGGATTTCGCGAACTGCTTTTCGCGCTTCGTTTGTTCCAGCGAATCCCACGCCTCCAGCGCCAGCCCGGCAAAAACGAGCACTCCGTTTAAGCCTTTGGCCAGGTTGACCGCGCCCCACGGTTTGAATTTCAACATTTTACCCAGATCGAGGCCGACCATTTTCGCCAGTGATACCACGCCATCGCGTGCGGCAATCACGGTGGTGTTATTGATCACTTTGCTTTTCACCACGTAATCCAGGCCCTGTTTGCCCATGGCGGTCAGCGTGCCGTTGTAATGGCTGATTTCGGCGTTATAGCCTATCTGCATTTTCTCCAGCGCCTGAGAGACAGACTGGATACGGCGATCGAATTCGTTTTGCAAACGCGTCGACAGGACAATGCCTTTGTCGCCCACTTCGCGCTCGAAAAAGGCCATATAAGTTTCCATACTCAGCCCTTCTGCTTGCAGGATCAGGTCGGTGAAGTAATCGGTCACAAACGATCGCAGCGCGGCACGAGTTTCCGTCATGTTGGCCTGCATGGACGTCATCTCTCTGCGCATGCGCTGGTGGATAACGGCAAGTTCCGCCACCTCTTCTTTAATGCGTTCATCCTTCTCGATCGCTACGGGCAACTTACGCGTCAGAATATCGCGAATGACGCTTTTTTTCGTCTCTTCGCCCAGTGCCTGTAAACCGCCGCTGATGGCGATTTTTTGGCTGGTGGCGGTTTGCAGTGTGCCGATATGGGAAAGCGCGCGGAATTTTTCAGGGTTTTCCAGCCAGTAGTCGGTTCCCATATCAAACGGGTTAGCGGCAACCGCCACAATACTGAGCGCTTCACGTTCTTGCTGGGTCAGGGAGATCAGATCGTTCAGACGCGCCGCCACGTTCTGGCACTTGATGCTGGCGTTAGAGTGGTAATCATCTTCGTCTTCCACGTCTGCAACTTCATCAAAACGGCTGAGGACAAATACAGTGCGATCGAGCAAATTCAGCGTACGGAAGAGCCATTCCAAATCCTGCTTGTGGCTTTCTTTGATCGGGTTTGTAGAGTTCATGACATACAAGACAAGATGCGCTTCACTGACGTATTTCTTGGTCATGTCTTTGTATTTTTCCATGGACTGCGTCCCTTCATCGAACTGTTCTTTAAAGCCAAACAGGCCGGGGGTATCAATCAGCACAAAATCAGAACCGACATCATAAACTTTGACCTCGTTTGATGATTCCTGATGGCTGATGTTCATGCTCGACTTGTCCAGCTTTTCCATCCAGGCGGCCGCGATTGAGGTCTTGCCTTCAGAGAAACCGCCGATCAGCGCAATTTTTAGTTTTCCGTTTGCGGCATTCTCTTTTGCCATCTGCAATTTTTGCAACAGTTGCGGCTCTATTTGCACGCCAAACGCTTCCCCCTGCTGTAAAAATGCATTCAGGTTGTTCAGAATTTCCAGGTTTTTTGCCTGCTGCGATTTAAAGACATCCAGCGTCTTTTCCATTATTTGTCTCCTGCGGTTTCTAGGCTGAGGGAAAGGTGGCGTAAATTTTGCGTCGCGCTGGTGAGGATCGTGTTGATCTGTTTTGCCTGACGAGCAGGTTCTTCCAGCATCGATTTCAACTGCACCACTTTCTCTTCCAACTCAGGGAAGACTTTTTCGATGCCTTCTTCGATTGACGACTTCATATTGCGAGCAATTTTATTCAGGTTGTCGTCAGACGACTGCTTTTGCTGTGAAATTTTGTAGGATGAACTAAAGAAGCTGCGCACCGCTTTGTAGACAGCGAACACCATTCCGGCTAGTGCCGGCCCTAGAATCAGCCATCCAGCCGGGTTCCACCATAGCAGAGCACCCCCGGCGAGCGTAGCCAGCAGGCTGGTTAACTTCAGGCCATTATCAATGTCAATTTTTAACTCAAACTGGTTATCGAATTTGCGTTCCTGAAGCTTCGAGTACGTCGCCAGAATATCTTTTGCATGCTCCTGGAAACGCTCAACGATCTCTTCGGTTTCACCTTTGAACTTATCCAGTTCATTGCGGAAGATGCCCGGCAGCGTATCTGAAAGCGTAGCGTGCTGTTGTTCGATTGCCGATTTGAGTTCATCTTTGAAGCGATCGTTGCTGATATCGTCTTCAATTTCGCTATAAATTTGTTTTCTCGCCCGGCTTTTGAAGGCGTCTACCGCATCTTCGCCCTGATTAATCAGTCGCGTTTTTAATGATTTAAGAGAGATATCCAGTAGTTGTTGGGCATTGATCGTGTCGTTATGCAGCTGTTTCGCCAGTTTGCCGTAACTCTCTTTTTGTAAATATGACAGCTCGGAGGTGACATCCTCAACGGTAGCCCGAGCTTTGTTAAAATTAGAGCGGGTGATCTTGGCTTTGCTGTCAGAGACCAACTGTTGGGTCAGTAATGATAAGAACCCCTTTAAACCTGTCTTCTCCAGAACCTCTTCGGAATTAAGTTTTTCTAACAATTTAGTACGTTTTTTGGCATTTTCTGAGCCAGGCACCAGATGATCCGCAACGCTCAGAAAAGCGGGCATCGCGCTAACGGACCAGGTATCACGGTAATTATCACCCAGTTGTTCGCTCATTTTTTTGTTTAAGTCGTCAAGGCTAAGCTGCTCGTCGTCGCTGACTAAAGTAGGGCGATTCAACTGAACGGGATTCGTAATACGTTTATTAAATAACGTCCAGACCTCAGTCTGAGCATTGAGATGGGCCTTAATTTTTTCCAGTGTTCCTGGCGTTTTGTCATCCCCTTTTTGCGGGGCTGTGGGTTTACTGGTGACGTAGAAAACGGCATGGGCCTTCTCGACGGCATGCTGAATTTGAGACAGAACTTTGCTCTCCTTTCCTTCAATGCCCGGTACGTCCAGTAGCGCAAATTGTTGTGTCCCCGACTCGAAAGGATACAGGGTCGTATCCATTGTGAAGTCAGAAACACCTGTGCCGATGATTTCCCCATCGGCAAGCAAAGACAGCTCATCTAATTTGCTCTTTTGCGCCGCCTGTAATTGTCTCAGGGATGAGACATTCGATTCGCATTCGGATTTTTGCGATTCAATGGATTTCAGCGCGTGTGCTTTTTCATGTACCAGTGCCTGCTTAAGAACGATCTGGCTCTCTTTTTCTTTCTGTTCTGGCGTTTTTAACCACAGGTTGAGAAATTTGCGCCAAAGTGAGAAATGCTGACGCTGCGCGGCAATAAGCGCAGTAATAGATTCAATCTGAGTCTGAAATGCTTTCTCGCGCTCAAGGAAATCATGATTGATTGTCTCGATTGCGACCGCCAACTCTTTAGCGCGCTTTTCATTTTCATTAAGCGCGTTCTGAAGTGTTTCGATGTCGTCTTCACTGAGTTGATGCTGCTTCTGGAATTCACGAAATGCTTGTTGCCGAGAGCGTTTACTCTGCTCATTGAGCAAAATGCGCAGAGTCTCAATAATGGTCGATTTACCGGCGTTAGTTTCGCCATAAAAAGCAATGGTAAACGTATTCCATTCGGCATTTTTTTGCAGGCTTTCAATGTTATCGTTTAGCTTCTGGCGGAATGCATCAAGCTGTTGACGCGCATTTTCATTTGCTTGTTGTAATGCAGGATCGGTTGTTGTCTGGGTCAGATTCTGCAGAATGCGATCAACTTCCAGTGATATTTTTTGGTAGACCCCGCCGGGAGTCACAGCTTCAACTGACATATTACTTCCTTTTAGATGACATCCATGGCAATTCGATGTGATGGGCAGACAAGTCCTTTATCCACTATTAACTTCATTGATGTGTGTCGTAGTGTGAGAGACGAAACTGACAAATTTTGTCAGTTTAAATAATTAAATCCCCCAGATATAAACGGCATAAGAAGAGGATTACTTTAATCCTAAATTACTATTTTATGATTAATTTTATTTAATAATTTCAATCAGGTAGTACATGCGTAGGTGTTTGAAGAACTACGAGGAATGATAGTTGTTGCTGCCGGGAGGATTATATATTCTCAGGGAGGCCGTAGGTAATTAAAATCATGGCTGGGTTGGATTTAATCATATTCTCAAAAGATTGAACACGCACCGGTCAAACCGCTGCGTGTTAACCCCTTAACCCACAAACATCACCGATACGCACAACACACCAACAATCAGCGTGATCAGGCTGCCGATGGAGCGATACGGTTTGAGCGCCGGAATTAAGTACGTGGAGAGCGTTGGCATGATAAACAGAATCATGGCAATAAGCGGACCACTGATCGCATAAATCATCGAAATAGCGTTCGGGTTAATGCAGCACACCACGAAGGTAACGAACGAGACGGCCATTATCGACAGCGCGCGGTTAAAGGCGCGGCTTTTCTTGATCCCCACCTGATTCAGCGATGACTTCACGATCTCCGTCGCCCCCTCAATCACCCCAAAATAGGTACCGAGAAACGATTTCGACATCGCCACAATCGCTACGATGATGCCAGAGATTCCCAGCCAGGCCGGAGACGACGGCATCATTGAAAGCGCAGACAAAATGGTCACACCTTCTTCTTTTGCCGCCACAATGTACGACGGCGGAATCGACAGCAGGCAGCTGAAGACAAAGAACAGCACGCTCAGACAAATAATCAGGTACGCGACTTTCATGATTTTTTTGCATTTACCCATGGCCGCATCGCCATACTTTTCACGTCGGTCGACGGCAAAAGTTGAGATGATCGGAGTATGGCTAAAAGCGAAAACCATCACTGGAATAGAAATCCATACCTGATGCAGCGTGTGCTGGTTTACCGCCATCTGACTGGTGAGCAATGACGGCTGCCAGCTTGAGGTGAGATACAGCGAAACAAACAAAAAGTAGGCAATCAGCGGAAAGACCAGAAAACCCATCACCTTGATGGTGATATGGCGACCCGTCAAAAAGATCAGGTTCAACACCATCACCACGCCCAGACTCACCATGACCCGCACCGTGGTGTCCACCGTTAAACGCCTGGCGAGCTGTTCGGTTATCGAGTTAGTGATCGCCACCGCATAGATCAGGACCACCACGAAAAAGGCGACAAAGTAGAGCGTGGTAATCAGGTTGCCGATTTTTTTCCCGTAATAGTGCGTGACCGCGCTGGTGATCCCTTCGCTGCCTTTGGCATTCGACGAGAGGATGAACTGTGCGAGCGCTTTGTGCGGCCAGTAGGTTAACGGATACGCCACGAGGGCCGTCACGAGCAGGACGATCGCGCCTGCGGAACCGAGCTGAATAGGCAAGAACAGCGTTCCTGCGCCCACGGCAGTGCCGTAAAGGGCGAAACTCCAGAGAGTCTCTTCTTTTGACCAAATTTTCGACATTAGAGCAACGTATCAACTATAAAACGAACAAAAAGAAGTGCAATTTACCATAGTTATGGTTTTAGGGCGCAGTTGACGTGATCGTTAAGGGCCGGAAGGGCTTCCGGCCCATGCAGGAATTAGTTGGTCAGGGCGCGTCGTTGCTGGCGACGTTTGATATTTTTCTCACGCAATTTATCGTACGCCCAGTTATAGAACATGGTGTAGGGCAGGAAGAACAGAAAGAAACCTATTTCTAATGTGAATGCCTGAAGCAGCGTGACGCCGAGCACCGCGGCGACAATGGACACGCCGATCACGATAAAGCCGCACTCAAAGCCCAGCGCATGCAGCGCGCGGACTTTTGCAGTACGGGTGACGCGTTGAACCGGCCAGAAACGGTCAAATCCAAAGTTATAGATAATGTTCCAGAGCATCGCCGTAGTCGCCAGAATAATGGTTAATCCGCCCATTTCGACCACCGAGCGCTGCATCAGCCAGGCGGCCGTTGGTGCCAGAATGGCGGTGGCAATTCCTTCGAAGCACACTGCGTGAAAGATGCGCTCCGGTAATTTGCGGTGATGTACATCGTGTTGCATAACCTGAACCTCATTAATTCGCCGTAATGGACGTTGATGCGCGCTATTTTCATCGTTAAAGATGATATATAAAAGATAGTAACCATCGATAAAGTAGATAGATCATGCGCTATTCTCCCGAAGCCCTTACTGCGTTTGTCGAAACCGTCGCCACGGGATCTTTTTCCGCTGCGGCGCGCCGTCTGCGTAAAAGCCAGTCCACCATCAGCACTGCGATTGCCCATTTTGAGGCGGATTTAGGTTTTGCGCTTTTTGATCGTTCAGCGCGTCAGCCAGTTTTAACCTCGCAGGGAAAACAGGTTCTTGGGTACGTGCAGTCGATTCTGGCTGCCAGTGCGCGCCTGGATGAACTTGCCGTGTCGTTGACCGCCCAGACGGAAGCGCGGCTGGCGTTTGTGCTGTCGGATACGCTGCACCCGGACGTGTTGGAGGATCTGATGATCCAGTTCGACAAACGTTTTCCCCATACCGAGTTTGAGTGTCTGATTGGTGAAGACGAAGATGTCGTCGATCTGGTGCAAAAAGAGCGGGCGCAAATCGGGCTGATCGAAGCCCGCGAAAGCTATCCCACGGATATCGGCGTGGTGCGCCTGCCGCTGCAACCGCGCATGGCGATTTATGTCGCGCAGTCGCACCCGCTGGTATCACAAAATGTGGTCGAACGGGACGAACTGCAGGGCTGGCGCGAATTACGGCTCAATACCTATCTTGAACGCGAACCGACGCTGACGGCCGGCCCTGTGTGGTCAGCGCCGAACTATTTGCTGTTGCTCAGTATGGCGGTGCAAGGTTTCGGCTGGTGCGAGCTGCCCGTCGCGCTGGTGGAGGAGTTTTCCGCAGCGAAAACGCTCACCCAACTGAATGTTCCCGGCTGGCCACGCTCCATTGCCATTGACCTCTTATGGAACAAACGGACACCGCCGGGCGTGGCCGGAAGTTGGCTGCGTGAGTTTTTGCAGGAGAAGCAGTGATCCTTTGTGATTAAACTCACTTATTTTAAACAATTACATTAAGAGTTAATAACAATGCCTCTACTATCAGCGCTGATAATTTGCGCTGAGGTAGAGATGAAAGATGTCGTGATAGTGGGTGCGTTACGTACGGCTATCGGCTGTTTTCAGGGGGCGCTGGCACGGCATGCTGCGGTGGATCTGGGAAGCGTGGTGCTTAAAGCTCTGGTAGAGCGCAGTGGAATTGCCGCACATGAAATCGACGAAGTGATTTTGGGCCAGGTGCTGACGGCAGGGGCCGGTCAAAACCCTGCGCGTCAGGCCGCACTCAAAGGCGGTCTGCCGAATACGGTGTCGGCCATTACGATTAACGATGTTTGCGGATCGGGTCTGAAAGCGTTGCATCTGGCGACGCAAGCGATTCAATGCGGTGAGGCAGATGTCATCATCGCGGGCGGCCAGGAGAATATGAGCCGTGCCCCGCACGTTCTCACCGACAGCCGTACCGGCGCGCAGCTCGGCAACAGTCAGCTTCTGGACAGCCTGGTGCACGATGGATTATGGGACGCCTTTAACGACTATCACATGGGCGTAACCGCCGAAAACCTGGCCCGCGAATACGGCATCAGCCGCGAATTACAGGATGATTACGCGCTCAATTCGCAGCACAAAGCGCGCGCCGCAATCGACTCTGGTCGCTTCCGCGATGAAATTGTCCCGGTAAAAACCGTGCGTCAAAATGGCGAACCGCTGATTGTAGACACCGACGAACAACCGCGCACGGATGCCAGCGCAGAAGGGCTGGCGAAACTGAATCCTGCGTTTGAGAAACTGGGCTCGGTGACGGCGGGAAATGCCTCTTCTATTAACGACGGCGCAGCTGCCGTGATGATGATGAGCGAAAGCAAAGCGGAAGAGCTGAACCTGCCGGTGCTGGCACGTATCAAAGCCTTTGCCAGCGTCGGGGTCGATCCGGCTCTGATGGGCATCGCGCCGGTTTACGCCACGCGTCGTTGTCTGGAACGTGCGGGCTGGCAGCTTGGCGATGTCGATCTGATTGAAGTCAACGAGGCGTTTGCCGCTCAGGCGCTATCCGTGGGGAAAATGCTGGAGTGGGATCCTCGCCGTGTCAATGTCAACGGTGGGGCGATTGCCCTCGGCCACCCCATTGGCGCCTCGGGATGCCGTATTTTGGTTTCACTGGTACATGAAATGATCAAGCGCGATGCACGGAAAGGTCTGGCGACGCTGTGTATTGGTGGCGGTCAGGGCGTGGCATTAGCTATCGAAAGATAAGTTCCATTTACTTTATTTCCTGATAAAAGGCTTCCCTTGGGGAGCCTTTTTTGTGTGAGCGAAATCATATTTTTATCTCCCTCAGTTAATTCTAACGTGACAAATTTATCGAATCAAAAATACATCCCTTCCCGATATAATTTTTTTGTGATCTCAATCCTGAAATTTACCCTTAATCTCCTGTGTTTGTTGATGCCTGTCACGTCGATTCTTGCCAAAAAAAATGAAACAAATAATTACGATCTCGATCACTAAAATATTGTTACGTTAAAAATAAAATGCAGTTCCATAAAAACGAAATGATATTTTAATTGAGGGTTTTTTCATGTTAAAGAAATCTCTGGTCCTTGCGTCTCTTGTTGGTGCTTCATTTGCAGCTCAGGCTGTTACTGTTGATTTACGTCACGAATACATCGATAGCGGTTCAAACGCCGATCGCGTTGCTGTCTCGCATCGCTTCGGGAATGGTTTTGGATTCTCCGTTGAAGCTAAATGGAAATCAGGCGGCGACAAAGCTGACCGCCCATTCTCAGATATGGTAGGTAATGGTCACGAAGATCAAATTAGCTGGCGCTGGAAAGCAACAGATAATATTGCGCTGACACCAGGCTTTACTCTTGAGAGTAATGACAGCCGCACTATTTATAAACCTTTCTTGCATGCGCAATATAGCTTTGATAATGGCTTCTATGTCGCAGCGCGTTATCGTTATGATTATACCCGCTACCCTTCCAGCGCTGAGAAAGATGACGATAAAGTCAATCGTGGTGATGCATGGTTAGGTTGGGTAATGGGTGATTTCCGTACCGAGCTGAATTATGTTTACGCGAAAAGTTCAGAAGGTACCATTCGTAGTAATAACAAAGATTACTCCGAAGAATATAACGCGAAGCTGGCGTACAAAATTGATAAAAACTGGTCTCCGTATGTTGAAGTAGGTAATGTAAACGGTAGTAAAACAACCGACGAGCGTCAAACACGTTTCCGTTTAGGTGTAGCATATTCATTCTAATATCAGTATCTCCGGGTAAAAACAGCCGGCTCATTCGAGCCGGTTTTTTTATATCTGTATTATTTGGCAGAATTCCACGCATAAAAAAGCCCTCCACAGGGGAGGGCAAGGCCAGTTACAGAAACACTAACTCAAATCATGCTTGCAACATTTCAGGTTGCTCGGGGAGTTTCGCAATATAGAGGGCTGGTTTGCCGTCTTTATCGGAACTAAACAGAACCGCTTTATCATCCGGGGTAAAGGATGGATGCGGGTGGGTTACCTGGCGGCTTTTCGCCACGGTTGCCCAGGATGTGTCGTGACGAGCGATGCGGAAGTGCGCCTTTTTCGCTACATCAAATGCGTACAGGTAGGGATCGTTGTCGATCGTATATCCGCTGGTATCTTTCACGTCTACCGGGGTGCCGGAGCCATCACCCACAAATAGCGAACCGTCAAAGTTGCTCATTAAATGCGAACAGGCTGGCATCTGCATCACTGCTTCGTTCACGCCGGTATCCGGATTAAAGCTGTAAATGGTACGGCCCTGTTGCCCTTTCAGATAAGAGACGTAAACCAGTGCGGAGCCGTTTGGCACCCAGAACTCATGCGTGCAGCTTTCGCCTTCGGCGTGTTCTTTCACTTTACGCACATTGCTGCCGTCTTCATTCACCATCCACATGCGCGCATCAACCAGGTCGTGCGGGCCTTCGTGGCAGAACGCGACGGTGTTGTCGTCGAATGGGCGGTAAATCGGATGACCCAGCCAGTTCTTCTCTTCATGAATCGTTGCGCTTTCGCCTGTTTTCAAATCGACGCGCAGCAGGCGGCAATGCGGCCCTTTATGGAAGAAGTCGTGGAAAATTTTCCAGTCGTTGAGTGGCGTCCAGTCACTTTTCGCGATCTCGATTCCGACCAGTTTGGTGCAATCACTGTTGGCAACCCAGGTACCGTAGCCGACCCAGTCATCCGCAACACGGTAAACTTCGCGCTCGGCCAGCGTTTCCAGATTCACTTCCAGCAGCGTGCGATCGTTTTTCACGTAATAAAGAGACTTATCGTCCGGTGACAGGAAGCCACCAAACGTGTTGTCACCCGCACCTTCTGTCAACTGCACGGCTTCTGCTTTGTTCAGGTCCAGCAGGTAATAATTCCAGTGGCCGTCGAACTCCCCTGCAAACAGCAAATGGCTGCCGTCATTAAAGAAGCATTTCTGATAGAAGTAGTTTCGGTGACACGTTACTTCCGGTGGGGTCAGGCGGGTGATTTCCACGCCTGTATCCGGATCGCGGCTGACCTCATAGTTCAGCTTGACCCGCATACCTTTA
>Ga0308165_1001845_pt1 | contig 27947 bp, 25 predicted proteins | sample PhyWR2_FD_201032 | JGI IMG/M metagenome (GOLD analysis project Ga0308165, IMG submission 201032) | Phyllosphere microbial communities from UC Gill Tract Community Farm, Albany, California, United States - DLSLW.R2 | ecosystem: Host-associated > Plants > Phyllosphere > Unclassified | place: USA... | reverse complement strand
TCGGTGCAGTCATGCTCGACGTAGAGGTCCATCTCCTCGAAGCTGTCCTCGTCGAGCAGCACGTCGAGACGTTCGCGCGCGGTCAGCTTGCCCTTGGCGTGCTGCGCATCGATGCGCTTCTGCCCGCCGCCCAGCTTGGCTGCGGCCCGGCGCTTTTCCATTTCGGCGATGTTTGCTGACATCCGGCTTCCCTATGTACCCAATGGTCACGGCATCGAAATGCCCTTGCCCCGTAAAGGCAGCTGGAAGCGCTCAGGTCAACAGTTTTAATCGCCCGGTTAACACAAATCGCAGGGCTGTTTCCGCTATATCCGTCAGGCGATATGGGCAGCACCGCGCCGTCCCGGACCTGATCCGGGACCGCGCGGATAGTATCTGCCCCTCCCCTCCCCTGTCACTTCAGGAGGACGAGTTCCTCCGCCATCGTCGGGTGGATGGCGACGGTGGCATCGAAGTCGGCCTTGGTGAGGCCGGCCTTCACGGCTACCGCAGCGGCCTGCATGATCTCGGGCGCTTCGGCGCCGATCATGTGGATGCCCAGCACGCGCTCGGTCGAAGCCTCGCAGACCATCTTGTAAAGCGAGCGTTCGTTGCGGTGGGCGACGACGTTCTTCATCGAGCGGAAGTCGCTGGTGTAGACCTTGACCGAGCCGTACTGCGCCGTCGCCTCGGCTTCGGTCAGGCCCACGGCGGCGATCGGCGGATGGCTGAACACGGCAGAGGGGATGCACGAATAGTCGACCGTCGTCGGCTTGCCGCCGAACACGCTGTCGGCAAAGGCCTGCCCTTCGCGGATGGCGACGGGGGTCAATTGCACGCGGTCGGTCACGTCGCCCACGGCATAGATGCTCTCGATGCTGGTGCGTGAATTCTCGTCCACCTCGATCGCACCCTTCTCGTTCAGCTTCACGCCCACGTCGTCCAGGCCAAGGCCCTCGATGTTGGGCACGCGGCCAGTGGCGAACAGCAGGCAGTCGACTTCGAGCGGTTCATGATTGCTCATGTGGACGGTAAGGCTGCCATCCTCGTTCTTCTCCACCTTCTCGAACCCGGCGTTGAAGCGGAACTCGATGCCCTTGATGAGCGAAATCTGCAGCAGGCGGTCGCGCAGCGTTTCGTCATAGCCGCGCAGCAGCTGGTCGGAACGGTTCATCAGCGTCACCTTGGCGCCGAACTGGTGGAAGATGCCGGCGAACTCGTTGGCGATGTAGCCTGCGCCCGCGATCAGCACGCGCTTCGGGATGGCGTCGAGGTGGAAGGCATCGTTCGAAGTGATGCCGTGTTCATGGCCCGGGCATGAAGGCACGTGCGGGCGCGCGCCGGTGGCGATCAGGATGTGCTTCGCCGTCTTTTTCTCGCCGCTTGCCAGAGTGACCTCGTTGGGGCCAGTGATGACGGCGCGCTCGTGGAAGATCTCGACCTGGTTGTTCTCCAGCGTCTGGGTGTACAGGCCGTTCAGCCGGTCCACGTCGCCCAATACGTTGTCGCGCAGTTTGATCCAATCGAACTTGGGCTCGCCCACGTCCCAGCCGAAGTGGCGCGCATCCTCCAGATCCTCGGCGAAGTGAGCGCCGTAGACGAGCATCTTCTTGGGCACACAGCCCCGGATCACGCACGTACCGCCGACCCGGAACTCCTCGGCCACGGCAACCCGCGCTCCGTGCGCAGCCGCTACGCGGCTGGCGCGCACGCCGCCCGAACCGGCGCCGATGGTGAAGAGGTCGTAGTCGTATTCGGCCATGCGTCTGTGCTCCGTTGCGTTGGGGCGCATATGGGACATGGCCCCGCCGATTGCCAGCAACCACGTGCCGACGACCACGCACCAACGATCACCGGGGCCGCCGCACCGTTGCATTCCGGCGTGCGCTTCACTCGATTTAGCGTCGGCCTATTGTCAACTAGATTGGTTGAGTTTATATCCGAGTCTATGGCTGCTCCTTCGCATGGCAGCGCATCACGACTGGGAGATCACCGATGGCACGTTCGCATAACGCCTCGGCGGACAAGCAGGAACCGCTGATATTGCTCGTCCCCGGCCTCGAAGGCAGTGGCCCCGGCCACTGGCAACGCCGCTGGGCGGAAGAGATCGACAATTGCCAGATTGCCGAACTGGGCAGCTGGGACACCCCTCACCGCAATACGTGGATCAATCGCCTGAACCTTGCCGTGCACCGCGCCGGACGGCCGGTGGTGCTGGTGGCCCATAGCCTGGGCTGCGTGCTGACAGCATGGTGGTCCAAGTTCGAGCAGCCCGGATACGCGGCGCCGGTGATCGGCGCCATGCTGGTGGCCCCGCCCGAGGTGGACTTCTTCCCCCGCGACGAACGCCTGACCGGCTTTGCGCCCACTCCGGCGGATGCGCTGCCCTTCCCCTCGCTGCTGGTGGCAAGCCGCAACGATCCGTGGATTGGCTTCGATACGGCCAAGGGCCTTGCCCGGCGCTGGGGGAGCGATTTTGTCGATGCCGGCAATGCCGGGCACATCAACGCCGACTCCGGCCTCGGAAGCTGGGAGGACGGCAAGCGCCTTTTGGCGCGGCTGCTCGACGGTCAGGTAGCGGCGGCGCCCGTATCGCCAAGGGCCGCGCATGGCGACTGGGCAGAAGGCCTCGAATACCGCGCCTGACGCGTCAACAGCCCCTTGCAGGGCGCCGGGGCGGGACCAGCGCCCGCTCCGGCGTATGTTTCTGCGGCGGCGGCTTTCCCCATCCTTCGACAAGCTCAGGATGAGCGGCGGTGGCCGGGGCAACTTGCGGATTTATGCGGATTGTGCGGATTTAGGAGCAACAACCTCCCAAACCCGCTCAGGCTGAGCCTGTCGAAGCCCCCTTGCGACAGGCCCTGCCCGATCAACCGATACCGGCAATGACCAGCAGCGCCTCGGTCGAGGGGTCGAACGTAGTGCCGCCCTGCTCGATCTTGTTGGCGATTTCCTTGCCCAGTTCCACGCCGAACTGGTCGAAGGGGTTGATGCCCATCAGGACCGCGTTCGCAAAGGTGCGGTGTTCATGGAACGCCACAAGCGCGCCGAACGTCACCGGGCTTACTTCGTCGAGCAGGATCGTTGCCGAGGGGCGGTTGCCGGCATAGGCCCGCGCCGGATCTTCGCTGGCCTTGCCTGCCATCAGCGCAGCGCCCTGCGCGAAGCAGTTGGACAGCAGGATACGGTGATGCGCCGAGGCCTGGTCATGGCCCGGTTCGATCGAGGCGATGAAGTCCACCGGAACCAGGTTGGTGCCCTGATGCAGCAACTGGAACACCGCATGCTGGGCATCGGTGCCGACGCCGCCCCAGGTGATCGGCGCGGTCGGGCCGTCGACGGGGGTGCCGTCCATCTTCACGCTCTTGCCGTTCGATTCCATCTCCAGCTGCTGGAGATAGTCGGGCAGCAGCGCCAGCCTTTCGTCATAGGCGAAGACCGCGCGCGTCTGGCAGCCGCGCAGGCGGGTGTAGTACTGGTCGGCGAAAGCAGCGCGCAGCGGCAGGTTGGCGATGCCGTCCGCGTCGCGGAAATGCACGTCCATCGCGGCGGCGCCGGCTAGGAACTCGGCGAAATCGGGCCAGCCCAGCGCCATGGCGACCGGGAAACCGATCGAGGACCACAGCGAATACCGTCCGCCCACGCTTTCCGAGAACGGCAGGACGCGGGTTTCGTCCACGCCCCATTCCATCGCCTTTTCCGGCGAGGCGGTCAGCGCCACGACGCGGCCGTAGGGGTCCTCGACGCCATTGTCGCGCAGCCACGCGATCGCGCTTTCGGCGTTGGTCATCGTTTCAAGCGTGGTGAAGGTCTTGGACGCGACCGCCAGCATCGTGGTGGCCGGGTCGCACGCCTTGAACGCCTGTTCCAGAGCGCAGCCGTCGATGTTGGAGACGACATGCACGTCAACCAGCGCGCCCTTGCGGGCCAGCGCGTCCACGGCCAGCGCCGGGCCAAGCGCCGAACCGCCGATGCCGATGTGGATCAGGTGCTTCACCTCGCCCATCGCGCCGCGGTGGATCGCCTCGACGATCGCGGCCATGCGGTGGTGGTACATCGCCGCCAGATCGACGCTTTCGTCCTTGCCGACGCCGCGCTGGGCGGTGTGCTCGGCCGCGCGGCCCTCGGTGGTGTTGACGATCTCGCCGGCGAACAGCGCGGCGCGGCGGCCGTCGAAGTCCATCGCCGCGGCCAGTTCCTCGAAGGCGGCGACATGGGCCGCGTCGAGGTGCGTCTTCGACCAGTCGAAGCGGATGCCGGTGGAGTTCTCCTCCTCGCCCAGCTCAAGCTCGGTGGCGAATGTGTCGAGGCGTGCCGGGTCACTGTCGAAAAGCTGCGCCAGAGTCGGCTTTTCCAGTCCCTGAAGCTTCTTCCAGACCGCTTCGCTCATGCCGTGCAACTCCTGTTGGCCGTGTTGGTCGGCCTTATGCGTTCCGCAAGTGCGAAATCCAAGCCCGAGTTGTGCAATTATCGGCCAGTGTCATACGTTGGTGGGGATCGCACTTGACGGGAGCGCGCCCGCGTGGGCAAGGGTTCAGGCCATGAGCGATACCCCTATCCAAGCCGCAGAGGCCGCCGCGAAAGCCCCTGCGGACAAGCCCGTCACCGGACCGGCAACTCCGGTCAAAAAGGACGAGAGCTTTTTCTCCTTCCTGGCGTGGCTGGTGCTGGGCGTGCTGATCCTGCGCAGCTTCATCATCTCGCCCTTCAACATCCCCAGCGAATCCATGCTGCCCCGGCTGCTGACCGGCGATTATCTGTTCGCCACCAAGTGGTCCTACGGCTTCTCGCGCTATTCGCTGCCGTTCAGCGTGCCGCTGATCCCGGGCCGCATCTTCGCCAGCCAGCCCGAACGCGGCGACGTGGCGATCTTCAAGGCGCCCCCGGGCAACGACGTCGACTACATCAAGCGCGTAATCGGCCTGCCCGGTGACGAAGTGCAGATGAAGGGCGGCCAGGTCTGGCTCAACGGCAAGGCTATTCCCAAGGTCAAGGTGGCCGATTTCCTCGTACCGATCAGCCCCAACACCGATTGCGGCCCCGGCTTCGACAGCACCGACGACAAGGGCACGCCTGTCTGCCGCTACCCGCAGTTCCGTGAAACCCTGCCCGGTGGCAAAAGCTACACCGTGCTGGACATGGGCCAGACCCCGCAGGACGATACCGGCGTATTCATCGTTCCCGAAGATCACCTGTTCATGATGGGCGACAACCGCGATAACTCGATGGACAGCCGCTTTCCGGCGGTCGAGGGCGGCGGTATCGGCATCGTTCCGCAGGAAAACCTGGTCGGCAAGGCCGCAGTCATGATGTTCTCCACCGATGGCTCGTCCGAATGGATCAAGCCCTGGACCTGGTTCACCGCCGCGCGCTGGAACCGTATCGGGAGCGTTATCTGAGTGCTTGATGCGCCCACCCGCGCCTTCCTGACCGAACACGCCGGCTACGAACCCGCCGACGAGGCCCTCTGGCTCTCGGCCCTGACCCACGGGTCTACCGGCGATAAGCGCAATTACGAAAGGCTGGAATTCCTGGGCGACCGCGTCCTGGGGCTTTCGGTCGCAGAATGGCTCTACCGCAACAGTGAGGAGGCGGAAGGTCGCCTCTCGCAGCGCCTCAACGCGCTCGTCAGCCGCGCCACCTGCGCGATCATCGCGCGGGAAATCGGACTCGGCCCGCACATGCGGCTGGGCAAGCAGGCGCGCGACGATGGCGGCGAGGATTCCGAGAACATCCTGGGCGACGTGATGGAGGCGATCATCGGCGCCTGCTTCACCGAGCGTGGCTTCGAAGGCGGCCGCGACATGGTCCTGCGCCTCTGGAGCGACGTGCTCCACGGCAAGACCGGCAAGCGCAAGCACCCCAAGTCCGCGCTGCAGGAATGGACCGCCGGCAACCGCCGCCGCATGCCCGAATACAAATTGCTCGACCGCTCCGGCCCCGATCACGCCGCGCGTTTCACGGTCGAGGTATCCGTTCACAACGTCGGTTCGGCCCAGGCCACCGCAAACTCGAAGCAGGACGCCGAAACCGGCGCCGCCGAGGAATTCATGAGGAAATTCGGGTGATACCCCGGATTCCTCGACAAGCTCGGCATGACCGCAAGCTTGCTACAATATTCAGGAACAATTTTATTCTTTATGGAATTCCGCTCATGCTGAGCTTGTCGAAGCACCATCCGGCACACACCACGGGAGCCGCCAAGCCATGACCCAGCATTGCGGTCTCGTCGCCGTCCTAGGCGCGCCCAACGCGGGCAAGTCGACGCTTGTCAACGCACTGGTCGGCCAGAAGGTGGCGATCACCTCGGCCAAGGCCCAGACCACCCGTGCCCGCCTGCTCGGCATCGCGCTGGAGGAAGAAACCCAGATCATCCTGGCCGACACCCCAGGCATCTTCGAGCCGCGCCGCCGCCTCGACCGGGCGATGGTCGCCGCCGCCTGGGAAGGCGCGCAGGAAGCCGACGCGATCCTGCTGGTGGTCGACGCGGTGAAGCTGCGCCGCCACGAACTCGCGCCTTTGCTGGAATCGCTCAAGCACCGCCCGGAGCGCAAGCTGCTGGTGCTCAACAAGGTCGACGCCAGCGTAAAGGAAAAGCTCCTCGAACTGGCGCAGGAATTTGCCGCCGACTCCATGTTCGACGAAGTGTTCTTCGTCTCCGCGCTGACCGGCGACGGCGTGCCCCAGCTCAAGTCCTGGCTCGCCAAGCTGATGCCGGAAAGCCCGTGGCACTATCCCGAAGACCAGGTTTCCGACGCCAGCGAGCGTCTGCTGGCCTGCGAAATCACGCGCGAGCAGATCTACCGCCAACTCCATGACGAGCTGCCTTACGATGCCGCTGTGCGCCCGGAAAGCTACACCCCGCGCAAGGACGGCTCGGTAGAGATCCGCCAGCAAATCGTCGTCGCCCGCGAAAGCCAGAAGGCGATCGTGCTGGGCAAGCGCGGCGCCAAGATCAAGACCATCGGCGAAGCGGCCCGTACCGAACTGGCCGCCGTGCTCGGCCATCCGGTCCACCTGTTCCTCCACGTCAAGGTAGAGGAAAACTGGGCCGATTCCGCCCGCGACATCTACGAAGAAATCAGGCTGGACTGGGTTAAGTGATGACGCCGGTGTTGAGGAATTTTGGCGCAGCGCTGCTGCTGGGCTGCGCGGCCGCCTCGATGCCGGCATTCGCCCAACAGGCGACGACAACGGACAAGGCCAAGGCCGCCACGGTCAAAAAGCCGAAGGTCGAAAAGCCCAAGGTCGTGAAACCCAAGGGCAAGAAGGGGGCGCCCGCCCCCGTCGAACCAGTCAAGGTGATCCTCCCCGTCGAGGCGCCAAAACCCGTCGTCATGGAGAGCCTGCTCGACAAGCGCTACGTCGCGATCGGCTCGTCCTTCGCGGCCGGGCCGCAGCTGCCGCCCTCTAAGCCAAGCTGGCCGGCGCGCTGCGGGCAGAGCTTCAACAACTACCCCACGCTGCTGGCGGAACGCTTCGGCGTGGAACTGATCGACCGCAGTTGCTCGGGCGCCACCACCGAAAACGTACTTGGCCCGTGGAACGAAGTGCCGCCGCAGATCATCAGCGTCACGCCCGAAACCCGCCTTGTCACCGTGACGATCGGCGGTAACGACCTGTCGTACATCGGCAACCTGTTCTCGGCGACCTGCGCCTTCAACGCCAAGCTGGCCCCGGTTCCGGGCGCCAAGACCCGCGCCTGCGGCGCCGTGCGCGTCCCCACCGAAGCGGACTATGTGCGCGACGAAGCGCAGCTGAACGAGATCGCGCGGCGCATCAAGGCCACCGCCCCGCAGGCCCGCCTCGTCTTCGTCCAGTACTTCAACCCGTTGCCCAAGCCCGGCGGACTGTGCCCGGCAACCCCGGTCAGCGAAACCGACGCCGCCATCGTGCGCGAAATCGGCCGCCGCCTTGTCGAAATCACCGCCCGCGTCGCGGAAGCCCACGGCGTGCCCGCGATCGAGATGAACCTGTCCTCGGCCGCGCATACCCCGTGCGACAAGGAGCCGTGGATGATCGGCTCGCCTGCCGGATACGACGGCCGCCAGGGCCTCCAGTGGCATCTCAACAAGGCCGGGATGCAGGCCACCGCCGACGCCATCGCCGCCTGGCTCATCAAGAGCGGCGTCAAGCCGGTCAGGTCGCCGGTCACCGCCGAACCGGGCCTCAACCCGCCCGGGCAGGCCCCCACGATGACCGCACCGAATGCGCCCGCCCCCGCAGTGCCGGTGCCCGCACCGACGGTGAAGGCCTCCGCGAAGCCGACGACCACCACGAAGCGTTAGAACCCGTCGCAATTCTGCAAACTTGACGCAGTAATCGCCCCCCTTCAGCGAGCGCCCCCGGCGGCCGCACCGAAGAAGGGCTCGCCAGAATGATCGCGCGGATCGCCGCAAAAGCGCATTGGGCGATCCGCCCTGCCGCCGAAGACGCCCTGCGCCTTGGCTCGCTGGCACTATACTTGCCGGCCGCCTTCGCGCTGCGGCTGGTGATGCTGGGCAAGCCCGCGTTCCAGTCGGACGAACAGTTCTACCTCCTCGTCGGGCAGCGTATGGCGGCAGGCGCCCTCCCCTATGTCGACATATGGGACCGCAAGCCCTGGTGCCTCTTTGCCATCTTCCGGGGGGTGTACGCTTTGCCGTTCGATCCGGTGCTGACCTACCAGTTGTTTGGCCTTGCAAGCTCGGTGCTGACGGCGCTGGTGATCGAACGGATCGCCCGGCGTATCGCGCCGCCCCGCGCCGCGCGCATGGCGGGCCTTGCCTATCTGATCTGGCAGCCGGTGTTCAACGTCGCGCTGGGCCAGTCGCCGGTATTCTACAACCTACCGGTCGCGCTGGCAGCGCTGATCGTCCTAGATGCGCGCCTGAAGCCCTGCGATCCGCTGCTGGCACGGCGCGGGATGGAGGCGATGCTGCTGATCGGCCTCGCCCTCCAGATCAAATACAGCGCCGTATTCGAAGGACTAGCCTTCGGCCTCCTCCTCCTCGCCCGAGGCCGGGCTGATGGCTGGACCGCCGCCCGCCTCGCGATGACCGGCGCCGCATGGGTCACTGCCGCCCTCGCCCCGACCGGCGCGGTGCTGCTTGGCTATGTCTGGGCGGGCCACGGCGAGGCTTTCGTACAGGCGAACTTTCTGTCGATCCTGGGCCGCTCGACCGACCATGCCGACGCCTTCGCCCAGCTCGGCAAGGAATGCCTGGCGATGATCCCCTTCGCCCTCGCCGTGATCCTTGCTCCCCGGTGCCTGTCCCCCGTTCGCGGCGAGCGGCCCGCGACATTGCCCGACCTGCGCCTCTGGGCATTGGCAAGCATCGGCGGCTTCCTGATCTTCGGCACATGGTACGACCATTACCTCGGCCCGGTTCTGGTACCGCTCTGTATCCTGGCCGCCCCGGCGCTGGCCCGCACCGCAAAAGGTGAGCGCTGGTACGGCCGCCTGCTGCTGGGCCTCGGTCTGGTCGGCGCCATAGCCGTACCTGTCGCCCAGGTGATCGAGCGCGGCACCGCCGCCGAATTCGCCGCCACGACCCGCGCCATCGCTGCCGAACTGCACGGCCGCTGCCTCTTTGTGTACGAGGGCGACAGCGCGCTCTACCGCACCACCGGGGCCTGCATCCCAACCCGCTTCGCCTACCCCAGCCACCTCAACGCCATGAACGAAGCCGGAGCGCTGGGCATTTCGCCTCAAGCGGAAGTGCAGCGCATTCTGGCCAGCAGGCCCGGCGTGATCGTGGTTTCGGAAACAGACCGACCCAACCAGCCGAACGTCGAAACACGCGCCTTGGTAACAGCGGCGCTGCACCGTGACTACGAGCGCTATCAGGTAGCGGCGCTGGGTGAGCGACGCTACGGCCTGTGGCGCCTCAAAAGGCCGCCGCGCCGCTGATCATATCTTGCGGCAATCGTTGCCCGGTCTTCCGCCGGCAAAGCGCGCATCGATCCAGTCGAGTGTTTCCGCCGCACTGTTGCGCGCACTCGCCGCATGGTCGCCGCCGGGTATCGCGATGTAGCGCACCGCCCGGCCCCGAGCGCAGAGCCGACGCGCAAAGTCCCGCGTCGCGTCCGGCGAGACGAGCGGATCGGCCACGCTCTGCGCGATCAGCACCGGCCCCGGAACCTTGCTCGCATCCACGCTGTTCATGCGTGCCAACCTTGCCCAAGGCTCGATCGCGCCCAGATCCTTGCCCTTGAGGCCGCTTTGCACCGACATCACCCCAAGGATCGTTCCCAATTTCGGCTTTGTGTCGAGTTGCACGCAGTTATTCTGCGCCAACCGCGTGACAACGCCCCGGTTGCTGGGGCCGAACACATCGGCAAGCGGCGCGCCGTAGCGTCTGGACCAGGAATAGGTCACGAACGCCGTGAACATGGCCTTCACCGCCGGATTGCTCTTGTAGGCAAGGTTGACCAGCAAATCCGTCGGCGGCGCCGCTGCAGCCGCGCCGACAAGCGTGAGATCGGGCGCATAGGCCCGCGCTTCGGCTGCGGTCCAAAGGGTAGCGTGTCCCCCTTGCGATTCGCCCCACAGCGCCAGTTTTGCGCTTGCCCCGGTGCCGGGTATGGCCCGCGCCGCGCGCACGGCATCGAGCACCGAATGGGCCGTCTCACGCCCGGCAAGGAAGCCGTGGACGCCTTCCGAGCCAAGCCCTGGGTAGTCGGCCGCCGCCACGACGTACCCTCGCCGCACCATGTCGGCGAGCGCCGGGGTCGCCTCGAAGAATTTGCTGCTGAGCGAAGGCGCGCACTTGCTGGCGACGCCCCAGGCGCCGTGCTGCCACGCGATCACAGGTCGGCCGCGGGGCGCCGGGGCCTCACGCGGCGCGATGACCATGCCCGTGGCGCGCACCGGGGCGCCATCATCCAGCGTGGTCCAGTACGTGATGCGCCAGGCCTGCCTCCCCTCTGGCGGAGCCGCGACGGGATCGGCAGAGATCAACGCACCGGGCCTTGAAGCCTCGGGCCGGCCTGAAACCTGCTGCGCCCACGCGGGGGCTGCAAGGGTCAGGCAGCCCAGCCCCAAAACCAGCGCCAATGCAGGACGATAGATGCGCGCGGCCATGCTTAGCCTCCTCTTTGTTCGAGGGGAGGCTAACACGCAAGGCCGCCGCACCAAACCGGTTAACGCGCCTTGGCGACACCGATGTTATGCTGCTTCGCCGCGTCCTTGGTCGATTCCTCGGTGCGGTTGAGGGCCTTGGCGATTTCCTTGAGGCCCTTCCCCTTACCGGCGAGGATCTGCAGCTTCTGCAACTCCTCAGGCTTCCAGGGCTGCTTATGCTTGGCTGTCTTGTCGCTCATTCCGCTGCCTCCGCAGGCTTCTTCTTGGCCGGAGCCTTCTTGGCGGCCGTCTTGGTCCCGGCAGCCTTGGGAGCAGCCGCTTTTTTGGCGGCAGGCTTCTTCGCCGCTGCCTTCTTAGCGGGAGCTTTCTTCTTCCCCTTGGCCGGACCCTTTGCGGCCTTTTCGGTGATGAGGGTCACGGCTTGCTCTTTGGTGATGTCCTCGGGCTTCATGTCGCGCGGCAGCGTGGCATTGGTGGTGCCGTCGCTGACGTAGGGACCATAACGCCCTTCCATCACCTTCATTTCCCCGCCGCTGACGGGGTGCGCGCCGAACACTTTGAGAGGCTCCGCCTTGGTGCGCGAGGCACCGCCGCGATTGGCCGCATCGGCCAGCATGGAGACAGCCGCGTTCATCCCGGTGTCGAACACCTCGGCGGTGGAGCGCAGCTTGGCGTACTTGCCATCATGGGCGAGGTATGGCCCGTAACGTCCTATGCTGGCAGTGATATCCTTGCCGCTTTCAGGGTGCTGGCCGACCGGGCGCGGCAGACTGAGCAGTTTTATCGCCCATTCCAGATTCAGCTCGTCGATGTCCTTGGGAATCGACGCGCGCTTGGCTTCCTTGCCTTCACCCAGCTGGATGTAGGGACCGAAACGGCCGGTGCGGCGCACGATATCCAGGCCGGTCTCTGGGTCTTGGCCCAGCGCCTCGTCGTCACCGCCGCCATCGGCGCTGCCGCCGGGCTGCGCGAACTTGCGGGTGAACTTGCACTCAGGATAGTTCGAGCAGGCGATGAAGGCGCCGTAGCGGCCGCCGCGCAGCGACAGGCGGCCTGCCTCGCACTTGGGGCAGATGCGCGGGTCGGTGCCGTCTTCCTTGGGCGGGAACAGATAGTCGGAGAGAAATTCGTCGAGCGCCTCGGTCACTTCCGAGGGTTTCTTCTCCATGACCTCGTCGGACTTGGGCTTGAAGTCGCGCCAGAAGTTGGCGAGCAGAACCTTCCATTCCTCGCGCCCGCCCGAGACGTTGTCGAGCTGGTCTTCCATGCCGGCCGTGAAGTCGTAGGCGACATAGCGGTCGAAGAAGCGTTCCAGGAACGATGTGAGAAGTCGGCCCGATTCCTCTGCAAAGAAACGGTTTTTCTCGGTCCGCACATAGTTGCGGTCCTTGATGACTTGGATCGTCGAGGCATACGTCGACGGACGGCCAATGCCCAGTTCCTCCAGACGCTTGACGAGGCTTGCCTCGGAAAAGCGCGGCGGCGGCTGGGTGAAGTGCTGCTCGGCGGTGACGTCCTTCTTGGCCGGCATGTCGCCCGCCTTCATGAACGGCAGCAGGCCCGCCTCGTCGTCGTCGTCGGACTTGTTGTCGCGGCCTTCCTCGTAGACGGCCAGGAAGCCGGGGAACTTCACCACGGTGCCGGTGGCACGCAGTTCGTTGCGGCCAGTACCGTCGCGCATCGTGATCGTGGTGCGCTCAAGCGCCGCGGAGGCCATCTGGCTGGCCATCGCGCGCTTGAAGATCAGGTCGTAGAGGCGCGCCTCGTCGCCCGAGCCAAAGCGGTCCTTGGTGAATTCGGTCGGCCGGATTGCCTCGTGGGCTTCCTGCGCGTTCTTCGCCTTGGTTTCGTAGTGGCGCGGCTTTTCGGGGACGTAGTGGCCCGAGAAACGCTCCGCGATCGCCGCGCGTGCGGCCGAGATCGCGCTGGGGTCCATCTGCACGCCGTCGGTACGCATGTAGGTGATTGCGCCCGCCTCATACAAGGACTGCGCCACGCGCATCGCCTGACTGGCCGAGAAGCCCAGCTTGCGCGCGGCCTCCTGCTGCAGGGTCGAGGTGGTGAACGGCGGCTGCGGGTTGCGGCGGTGCGGCTTGGTCTCGACCTGCTCGACCTTGAAGGCGCCGGCCTCGACGGCGGCCTTGGCGCGCATGGCGGTGCCTTCGTCGCCAAGGGTCAGGCGGTCCAGTTTCTGGCCGTCGAAGGTCACCAGCTTGGCGGTGAAGTCAGTGCCGTCGTGCGCCATCTGCGCGGCGACGGACCAGTATTCCTGCGCCTTGAACGCCTCGATCTCCCGCTCACGGTCGACGATGAGGCGCAGCGCCACCGACTGGACGCGGCCAGCGGACTTGGCGCCGGGCAGCTTGCGCCACAACACCGGCGAGAGCGTGAAGCCGAACAGGTAGTCGAGCGCGCGGCGGGCCAGATAGGCGTCGATCAGGTCCTGATCCAGCTCACGCGGCTGGGTCATCGCCTTGGTGACGGTTTCCTTGGTGATCGCGTTGAACGTCACGCGCTGCACGTCCTTGGGCAGCGCCTTGCGCTTGGCCAGCAGTTCGCGAACGTGCCACGAAATCGCCTCGCCTTCGCGATCAGGGTCAGTCGCGAGGATCAGTCGATCGGCGTCCTTGGCCGCATCCGTGATCGCCTTCACCTGGCGCTGCTTGTCGCCGTACAGCTCCCAATCCATCGCGAATTCCTCGTCCGGGCGGACGGAGCCGTCCTTGGGCGGCAGGTCGCGGACGTGGCCGTAGCTGGCGAGGACCTTGTAGTCCTTGCCCAGATACTTCTCGATGGTCTTGGCCTTGGCAGGCGATTCGACGATTACCAGCTGCATTTCAGACTTTCGTTATGCCTTATACGCGTAGGCGCGTTGTGCTCGTGCACATGCGCCCTTACGCGTGCGCATATGTGTGTACGCATAGGGTGGGAAGCATTGGGGCCGTTCGTCAAGCGCAAGACACGTCCTTTGCTCAGGCGAAAACCGAGGCCATCCGCTCGTCTCGGTCGACCAGCAGTGCGAAGATAGCCACGATGCCGCAGGAAATCAGAGCGGAAAGCCCGTAACTGGCAACGTTGCTGATAAATTCAACGATGTAATGCGCCGCACCGATATTCGCAGTCTCGTCGCTGACCGCAGCGTAAATACCTAGCGGCAGCAGGAGCACGGCAAAAGCCACGCATACGGCGGCGAAAAAACCGACGATGGGCCAGGTGAAACCGCGCGTCAGCCGCCAGCTTTCCCCTAAAGCGGCGAAAACCGCAGAGCCCCGCGCCACTACAAGCGCCCCCGCCAGCGACCAGCGCGCCATCAGGATAAGACCGGGCAGGATCAGCAGGATCAGCCCCAGCAATCCCGCGACGGAGGTGATCAACGAGACGGCGGCATAGGCCATGAAGCCCGCGCCCCTGCTCCGGCCACCGTCCAGAAGCCCTTCGGTCGCCATCACCTGCCAGAACAGAAAATAGCCCGCCACCGACGAGACCGCCATTTCCGCCCCGATGCCCGGCGTATCGTCTATCGCGAATGACAGGGCGCTCGAAACCAAGCTCATGCCCAGCGCGAAGGCAGCCAGCGCCGTGCGGCTGCGCCCGGCGATGCCCACGCCTTCCGCGAAAATGTCGCTCACGCGAATTGCCGGTTGGGTAGTCACCGCCGAAAGCCCCGTTTCTGCCTGGCCTGAGGCTCTGCGCGAGGCCGTCCCGGCCGTCAATCTGCAAGTTGCCAATTCGTTCTGATTGTTGGACAATTTCCGCAAGCGTCAGCCAATACTGACCCGCCCGCCCGCATGGCGCACCAGTTGCCCCGCCAGTTCGAGTTCGAGGAGGGCCAGTTGCACGCTGGCGGCGCTGACGCCCGACTGGCGGATCAGTTCATCCACCCCGACCGGAGCGGTGGTGAGCAGCGCGCCGACATCGGCCGGATCGCCGGCTTCCTCGGCCAGTTCCGACGCTCCCCAGTCCAGCGCAACTTCGCGAAAGGAGGAGCGCGGGTCGCCGGTGAAGCCGGATAGCAGTTCGATCACGTCGGCCGCGCCCTGCACCAGTATCGCTCCGTCGCGGATCAACTGATTGCAACCATGCGAGCGCGGATCGACCGGAGATCCGGGGATCGCCATGACCTCGCGCCCCATTTCTCCGGCAAGACGCGCAGTGATGAGCGAGCCGGACCGGGGCGCGGCCTCCACCACCAGCGTACCTGCCGCCAGCCCGGAAATGATACGGTTGCGGGTGGGGAAATGGCGCGCCAGCGGCTCGGTGCCGGGCGGCTGTTCAGCCAGAAGCAGGCCCTTGACTGCTATCTCCTCCTGTAGCGCCGCGTGTTCGGGCGGGTAGGAAATGTCGATGCCGCTGGCGATCACGCCGATCGTCGCTCCGCCGGCCAGGGCGCCGTGATGTGCGGCCCCGTCGATCCCGCGCGCCAGTCCCGAAACGACGGCCCAGCCCGCACCCGCAAGGTCGTGGGCGATTTCCCGCGACAGGCGGATCGCGGCGGCGGATGCATTGCGCGCGCCGACCATCGCGACGCAGGGCCGCGATGAAAGCGCGATATCGCCCCGGTAGGTCAGGATCGGCGGCGCGCCCTCGGATTCGGCGAGCAGGCGCGGATAATCGGGCGAATCGTGGAAAAGGTAGCGCGCGCCGGCCTTGCGCAGCGCGGCAATTTCATCGTGAATGCGCCGCTCGGGCGCGGCGGTGTAGGTGCGGCCCTTGCGTCCGGCGATGTCGGGCAATGCTGCCAGCGCCGCCATGCCGCTGCCGAAACGCGCCATGAGGTGCCCGTACGTGACCGGCCCGGCATTGGGCGAACGCAGCAGGCGGATGCGGGCGAAAGCCTCTTCCTGCGAAAGTCCGCCCTCTGCGCTCATCCCTTCTTGCCGCTGCCGATGCGCGGCTCGGTTCCGGCGCGCAGACGGGCGATGTTTTCGCGGTGCTGGAACAGCACGAGGGCGGCGATGACCGCCAGCACCATGGCCGCCTCACGCTCACCCAGCGCCAGTGCGGCAAGCGGGGCGACGACAGCGGCAGTCATTCCCGCGACCGAGGAAATTTTCGCGGTGGCAAGAAGACCAAGCCACGTCAGCGCATAGGCCAGCCCCACAGGCCATGCGAGGCCGAAGGCAATGCCCGCCATCGTCGCCACGCCCTTGCCGCCCTTGAAGCCCAGCCAGACCGGGAAGCAGTGACCCAGGAACGCCCCCAGCCCCGCCAGCGCGGCATAGTCCGGCCACAGGCGCGCGGCGATCAGCACGGCGGCAAGGCCCTTCGCAAGGTCGAGCAGCAACGTGGCCGCCGCCAGCCCCTTGCGGCCGGTGCGCAGCACATTGGTCGCGCCGATGTTGCCCGAGCCGATCGAGCGCAGGTCTCCTGCGCCGAACAGGCGGGTGATGATGAGGCCAAACGGTACGGAACCGAAGGCGTAACCGAGCGCAAGTGCAAGAATCCAGTCCATGACGCGGTGCATTAGCGCCCTATCGCGCCAAGCAGAAGACAGGTTGCAGCATTGGACGTTGCCCTGTCCACGCCTGCGCGGTTAACAGGTGGCAAGGTCCAGGGAAAAACGATGGCTTCCGATACGATGAACGCGCCGCGCGGCGCCGGAACGGCTTTTGCCGCGATCGCTCCCTGGGCGCCAATCCTGGTGTTCGATTCGGGCGTCGGCGGCCTGACGGTGCTGGAGGAAGTGCGCAAGGCTCTGCCCGATGCGCCGATCATCTACGCTGCCGACACCGCCGGCCTGCCCTATGGCACCAAGACCGAGGCGCAGGTCGCCGCGCGCGTCGCCGGGCTGCTGGGCCGCATGACTGAGCGGTTCCGCCCGCGCCTGGTCTGCATCGCCTGCAACACGGCTTCGACAATCGCGCTGGGCATGGTCCGCGAAGTGCTGGAAGTGCCCGTCGTCGGCACCGTGCCCGCAATCAAGCCCGCCGCCGCCATGACCCGCACCGGGGTGATCGGCCTGCTCGGCACCGAGGCGACCGTGCGGCAGGCCTATGTCGACCGGCTGGAGCATGAATTCGCCGCCGACAAGCGCCTGCTGCGCCACGGCGCGCCCGGCCTCGTCGAAGCTGCCGAAGCCAAGCTGCGCGGCGAAACCGTCGATCCGGCCATCATCGAACATGCCGCCAACGCCCTGCGCAGCCAGCCCGGCGGCGACCTGATCGACACCGTGGTGCTGGCCTGCACCCACTTCCCGCTGGTCGAGGAAGAACTGGCCCGCGCCTTCGGTCCGGACGTGCGATTCGTCCACGGCGCGCAAGGGATCGCGCGCCAGGTTGCCCGTCTCACGGCGGGACAGGAATACGCTCGCCAAGCTCCTGACAGGGCGCTATTTACAGGCGCGGGAGACGTGCCCGATGCGTACCGCACGAAGCTGGCGCAATACGGGTTGCTTGAGGTTCAGAGATTTTGACGCGGCGACTGAATATCTGGTTGTTGTCGGTACTGCTCATCATCGGAATTCCCTACTACTGGTACCTGGTCGATCCGGGCGCCGGTCCGGGATCGGCCGAACCCAGGGCAAAGCCGGTGACTATAGCCCAACTTCGCGCGCTCGCCGCAGCGCCTGAAGGCCAGCGCCCTGTCGCCTTGCGGGTGGAAACGGTGGCCCTGCGGTACAGCTCGCGCAACATGCTGGTGGCGGGCGCCGGGCTGCGCACGGTGCCGAACACGGTTCGCTCCTACGAACTCGTCGTACCTGGCAGCGGTCCGATCGTGATTGACGCCGGCATGTCCCTCAAAGCCGCCGATACCCTCGATTTCGAGTGGTTCGACGAAGCAGCGCAGGCCCGGGTCGACCACGCCTTGCGGCAGGCCGCCCACACCGTCCTGCTATCCGACCGGCCTACCCACAACGGCGGGCATGCCCCCGGCTCGCAGCGCACCGGCCCCGAACTGCTATCCTTTCGCGGAGCCCCCTACGCGGTGGCCCCTGGCGTCGTCGTGATCCCCGCCAGCGGTCTGCGTGCCGGCAGTTTCATGCTCTATGCATGGCTCGAGGGCGGGCGCGAGTACCTGTTTACCGGCGACGTGGCGAAGATGGGCGCGAACTGGCAGGACCTGCTGCCCCCGGCCCGCTTCGCGACACGTGGCGATCCCGCCAGTTATCGCAGCGAAAACCTCTCGTGGTTGATAACGATCAATGCGCTCCACCGCGCCGCGCCGCAGATGGTCGTCATCACCGGACACGACCCGGCAAAAGTTCCGTTTTCCGCAGGCACGTTTTCCGATTAGACCCTTGGCATAAGCGACTGGCAATGGATGACATGATACGCTATTGGCCGCCGGAAAAGCTAACCGGGCCGCTGACAAGGCGCACAGGACAAGCAACGCAGGACACAGTCTCAACCGTGAACTACGAACATATATTCGACCAGGCGATCGAGCGGCTCCATTCCGAGGGCCGTTACCGGGTATTCATCGACATCCTGCGCAACAAGGGTGCCTATCCCAACGCGCGCTGCTTTGCCGGCCACAATGGTCCCAAGCCGATCACGGTCTGGTGCTCGAACGACTATCTCGCCATGGGCCAGCACCCCAAGGTGATCGAAGCCATGGAAGAAGCGCTGCACGACGTCGGCGCCGGCTCTGGCGGAACCCGCAATATCGGCGGCAACACCCATTACCATATCGAGCTTGAGCACGAACTGGCCGACCTGCACGGCAAGCAGGGCGCGCTGCTGTTCACCTCGGGCTACGTGTCGAACGACGCCACGCTGTCGACGCTGGCCAAGTTGCTTCCCGGCTGCGTGATATTCTCGGACGAACTGAACCACGCCAGCATGATCGCGGGCATCCGCAATTCAGGCTGCGAAAAGAAGGTCTGGCGCCACAACGACCTCGAACACCTCGAGGAACTGCTGGCCGAAACCGATCCGAACGTGCCCAAGCTGATCGCCTTCGAATCGGTCTATTCGATGGACGGCGACATCGCCCCGATCCACGCGATCTGTGACCTGGCAGACAAGTACAACGCCCTCACCTACATCGACGAAGTCCACGCGGTCGGCATGTACGGCCCGCGCGGCGGCGGCATCACCGACCGCGATGAGGCCGCGCACCGTATCGACATCATCGAGGGTACGCTGGGCAAGGCCTTCGGTGTGATGGGCGGCTACATCGCCACCAACACCAAGATCATCGACTGCATCCGCTCCTACGCGCCGGGGTTCATCTTTACGACCTCGCTGTCGCCGGTGCTGGTCGCGGGCGTGCTGGCCTCGGTCAAGCACCTCAAGAGCTCCAGCGCGGAGCGTGAGGGCCAGCAGCGTTCGGCGGCGATGATGAAGCAGATGTTCCGCGATGCGGGCCTGCCGGTCATGGATTCCACCACGCACATCGTCCCGCTCATGGTGGGCGATCCGGTGCGCGCCAAGCAGATCAGCGACATCCTGCTGGCCGAATACGGCGCTTATGTGCAGCCGATCAATTATCCCACCGTGCCGCGCGGCACCGAACGCCTGCGCTTCACCCCCGGCCCGGCCCACACCGACGAGATGATGCGCGACCTTACGCAGGCGCTTGTCGAAATCTGGGAACGGCTGGAGATGCGCGAAGCGGCCTGAACACCGCTTTACGGCATGACGGCAATACTTTCGCAGGGCTCCCCGCCAATCCGGCCGGGAGCCCTTTTCGTTGCGCTGCACAATCCCCAAATCACGCCCGCACCGCAAGTCCCCTCCCCCCGGTGGACCCGCGCCCGTGATCAAAGGACATTTCATGGCCAAACTGTTCGAGCCCATTACGCTGGGCGACCTGACGCTCTCCAACCGCATCGTCATCGCGCCGATGTGCCAATATTCCGCCGAAGATGGCCGCATGACCGACTGGCACGCCGTCCACCTCGGCAACCTTGCCCAGTCAGGCGCGGCGCTGCTGACGATCGAGGCAACCGCCGTGACCCCGGAGGGCCGCATCTCCTACGGCGACGTCGGCCTGTGGGACGATGCCACCGAAGAAGCCATGGCCAAGGTACTGGAAACGGTGCGCCGGTGGTCGGACATGCCGATCGCGATTCAGCTGGGCCATGCCGGACGCAAGGCGAGCTGCGCCAAGCCCTGGGACGGCGGCGCGCAGATCGCTCCCGGAGCCGTCAATGGCTGGCAAACCCTTTCTGCCTCGGACGTGCCCTTCAAGGCTGACGAGAACCCGCCCGTCGCGCTCGACAAAGAAGGTCTTGCCCGCATCCGTGAGGCTTTCACGCAGGCCACGAAGCGCGCAGCGCGTCTCGGCATCGACGCGGTGCAGATCCACGGCGCCCACGGCTACCTGCTCCACCAGTTCCTCTCCCCGCTCTCCAACCAGCGCACTGACGAATATGGTGGCAGCCTGGAGAACCGCTTGCGCTTCCCGCTCGAGATTTTCGACGCCGTGCGCGCCGCGTTCCCCGCTGAAAAGCCGGTGACGGTGCGCGTCTCGGGCACCGACTGGGTCGAAGGGGGCTGGGATGCCGAGCAGACCGTGGCTTTCGCCAAGGCACTGGAAGCACGCGGCGCCTCGGCGATCCATGTCTCCAGCGGCGGGCTCGACACCGGGCAGAAGATCCCGGTCGGCCCCAACTACCAGGTCCCGCTCGCCCGCGCCGTGAAGGAAGCTGTGACCATGCCCGTCGTGACGGTCGGCCTCATCACCGAGCCGGAACAGGCCGAGGCGATCATCGCTACCGGCGAGGCCGACATGATCGCACTTGCCCGCACCGTGCTCTACGACCCGCGCTGGCCGTGGCACGCAGCGGCTGCCCTCGGGGCGAAGATGCCCGTGGCCCCGCAGTACCTGCGCAGCCAGCCTCACCGCGTGAAGGAACTTTTCGTCAAGGCGTGACGACAGCCTCCTCCTCGTTTCCGAGGGAAACGGGGAGGATCGCAACAAAAAAGGCCCCCGGAACCGCAGTTCCCGGGGCCTTTTTGCTAAATCACAACTGGATCAGCGCAGCGAGACGACATTGTCCGAAACGCGCGGATCCTTGCGGCCGGTGTAGAGGCTGGCCATCGGCTCGTCCTCGGCCACGACGACTTCGCCGCCGCCGAAACCGTTGAAGGCCGTCCGCATTGCCGCACCGTAGGCACCCAGCATGCCGACTTCGATGAAGTCGCCCGCCTTGATATCGGCGGGGAGCATGAACGGGCCTTCCATGAAGTCCGCATCGTCGCAGGTCGGGCCGTAGAACGAGAAGCCCTGCAGGTCCGACGAACGCGCGCCATCACGCGGGATCGCCTTGACGGGGAAGCGCCAGGCAACGTGCGCGGCATCGTAGAGGGCGCCGTAAGCACCGTCGTTGATGTAAAGCTCGTCACCACGGCGCTTCTCGACCTTGACCACCAACGAGTTGTACTCGGCCGACAGCGCACGGCCGGGTTCGCACCACAGCTCTGCGTTGTAGGCGATCGGCAGTGCCTCGAAGTGGCGGTGGATGATCGCGAAGTAGTCCTCGAGCGGCGGCGGCTCCATGCCGGGGTAGCACGAGGGGAAACCTCCGCCGACATCGATCATGTCGATGACGACGCCGGCATCCGCGATCGCGGCGCGTGCGCGCTCCAGCGCCTGGACATAGGCGAAGGGGGTCATCGCCTGCGAACCGACGTGGAAACACAGGCCCAGCCAGTCGGCGACCTGACGAGTCGCCTGCAGCAGTTCTCCCGCATCGGCAATGTCGATGCCGAACTTCGAGGCGAGGCTCAGCTCCGAGTATTCCGAGGAAACGCGCAGACGAACGCAAAGACGTAGGTCCTTCGCGGCGTTGCCATCGGCGTCGGTGGTGGCGGCAACGATCTTTTCGACTTCCTCAAGGGTGTCGAGGCTGAAGGTGCGCACGCCGTGCTGGAAATAGGCTTCGCGGATCGCGCTCGCGGTTTTGACCGGGTGCATGAAGCACAGGGTCGCGTCGGGGAGCGTTGCACGCACCATGCGCACCTCGGTGATCGAGGCGACATCGTAGTGCGAAATTCCGTTGTCCCACAGGATCTGAATCAGATCGGGCGAGGGATTGGCCTTGACCGCATAAAGCGATTTGCCCGGAAATTTGGTCGCAAAGAAGCGAGCCGCCCGCGCAGCAGCGTGAGGGCGGTTGATAATCACAGGTTCGTCCGGCGAAAGGGTGCCAGCTACAACCGATGCATCAGGATAAATGTGCAATTCAAGGGACCCCCAAACGGTGTGTTAACAACAAGAGCTGCCTTGCGGTTTGGAAGTCCCCATGGGGCAGCGAGGGGCCGGATATAGGGCTGCGTTCCTGAATCGCAAGTGAAAATAGACCCCCTTCACAAAAATGTCATACAGGGTTTCAAGCGATCAGAACGCGGCAAGTAATCCGGAATTTTTATCTTAAATAACAATACCTTGTATAGGCCCGCTCCATGACAGTCGGATGACCGATCCATGTCGCATACACGAGTGAACGGGCCTGCGATCTCAGGAAGTGAACGGAAAGGCGCTGCCCGCGATCCCGGTGATTCGAAAAAGCGGGATTGACTGCGCCTGCCACACGCCGAGCGGTGCAATCGTCGTCCCGGATCACTCCGGGACGAGGGAGACAAGTCAGCTCAGGCGGCTGCGGAAGTCTTCGTAATCGAACCTGCGGACGCATTCGAGCCCGTCCGTCTCCGAATCCCAGAGCCAGATCGACGGCAGCGCTACGCCGTTGAAGGTCGTGGTCTTGACCATCGAATAGTGCGCCTGGTCCAGGAAGGCGAAGCGCAGGCCCGGTTCGGCCGCAGCCGGCAGCCGGTAGTCGCCGATGACATCGCCCGCCAGGCACGACGGGCCGCCGAGGCGCACCGCCCCGCCCTCATCCAGACCATCCTCTTCGGCCGGCAGCTCGCCCAGCATGGCAGGACGATAAGGCGCCTCGATCACGTCGGGCATGTGGCAGGTGGCCGAAATGTCGACGATCGCGACTGGCATCCCGTTCCAGCCCACGTCGAGTACGGTGCCCACGAGAATGCCTGCATCCAGCGCCACCGCCTCGCCCGGCTCGATGTAGATCTGCGCGCCGGTGTCCTCGGCCATGTCGGAGAGGAATTCGACCAGTTCGTCGCGCTGGTAATCGGCGCGGGTGATGTGGTGGCCTCCGCCTAGGTTGATCCATTTGAGGCTGCCGAAATAAGGCTCGATAAAATCGAACACCTTGTCCCAGGTGCGGTGCAGCGGCTCGAAGTCCTGCTCACACAGGTTATGGAAGTGGATACCGTCGATCATGCCGACATGCTCTTCGGTCAGCTGGTCGATCGGGAAACCTAGGCGCGAATGCGGCGCGGATGGATCGTACTTCGGCACTTCGCCCTCGGGGTGGAGCGGGTTGATGCGCAGGCCGATGTGGAAGATTTCGCCGCGCGCGCGGGCCAGTTCGACGTAGGGCCAGAAACGCTCGATCTGGGCGGGCGAATTGAAGATGACGTGGTCGGAAAGGCGCAGGATCTCGTCCATGTCCTCTTCCTTGTACGCCGCGCAGTAGGTCGCGATCTCGCCGTCGTAGAATTCCGAGGCGAGGCGCGCTTCCCACAGGCCCGAGGTGCACACGCCGTCGAGGTATTCGCCCACGATCGATGCGGTCGACCACATCGAGAATGCCTTCAACGCGGACAGCACCTTGGCGCCCGAACGCTCGCCGATGTCGGCAAGAATGCGCAGGTTGTCGCGCAGCTTCGCGGCATCGACCACGAAAGCGGGGCTGTCGACGCGGGCAAGGTCGAACTTGGCGAAGGCGCCCGGATCACCGGCTTTGGTTTCCATGCTACTCGTCCTGAATCAGCCCAGCGGGCCTTTGAAGATGAACCACGCCCCTGCCCCGACGAGGCAGAAGCCGACGATCTCGTTCCATCCCGGTTTCTGCCCGAACAGCGTCCACGCCACCAGCACGAAGCCCAGCAGCGAAAACGCCTCCTGCATCACCTTGAGCTGGCCGAGCGAATAGACCTGCGCGCCGATCCGGTTGGCGGGCACGGCAAGGCAGTATTCGAAAAAGGCGATGGCCCAGCTCATCGCGATGGCCACCCAAAGCGCCTTGCCCGGCAGCTTTAGGTGCAGATACCACGCGGTGTTCATGAACAGGTTCGAACCGGCCAGCAGGACCACCGGCGCCGCGAAGGACCAGTTCACGCCGGCCCCTCAGTCAACGCAGATCGCGTAGGCGGCCTTGCCGTCCCTGATCTCGGAATAGCAGCCGAACAGGCGGTCGTCGGCCTGGCACTGGCCGGAAACCTTCTCGATGGCAGAGGTAGTGCCGGCGCTGCCTACGCACTTGCCCTCACACTGCGAGGTATCGGTGCAAGCCTTGCCGGCATCGGCGAAAGGGTGGACGCACTGTTCCATGCCCAGCCTGCCGCGGCTTTGCACCGTGCCGCCAGCGGTGGTGCAGGCCGCCTTGTCCGCCGCGTTCATATCGCGGGCGTAGGACTGGTTGCCGGGCACTTCGGTGGCCTCGCCCGTCGGCGCGGTGGGCGGCTGAGGGCCGGCCTGCGGCGTGCAGGCGCCGAGTGCAAAAGCACCCAGCGCCGTCAGAGCAAGACTGCGAGCCAGCCCTCGCATCAGAACGGAAGCGGCTCGGCGAGTTCTTCAACCGTCCAGGGCAGGCCGTGCTTGTTCAGCATGTCCATGTAGGGATCGGGATCGAACTGTTCGATGTTGAACACGCCCTCACCCGCCCATGCGCCGGTCAGCACCATGGCCGCGCCGATCATGGCCGGAACGCCGGTGGTGTAGCTGACGGCCTGGTTGCCGGTTTCGGCATAGGCGTCTTCGTGGTCGCAGATGTTCTTGATGTAGAACGTCTTTTCGCCCGAACCGTCCAGCGCCTCGCCGGTGGCGATGTCGCCGATGTTGGTCTTGCCCTTGGTCGTGGGGCCAAGCGATGCAGGCTCGGGCAGCACGGCCTTGAGGAACTGCAGCGGAACGATCTCGACGCCGTTGTAGATCACCGGGTCGATGCGGGTCATGCCCACGTTCTGCAGCACGGTGAGGTGCTGGATATAGGCGTCGCCGAAGGTCATCCAGAAGCGCGCGCGCTCCATTTCGGGGACGAACTTCGCAAGGCTTTCCAGCTCCTCGTGGTACATCATGTACATGTTCTTGGGGCCGACCGCCTCGAAATCGAAGCTGACCTTCTTGCCCATGGCCGGGGTCTCGACGAATGCGCCGTTCTCCCAGTGACGGGCGGGCGCGGTGACTTCGCGGATGTTGATTTCCGGGTTGAAGTTCGTCGCGAAGGCCTGGCCGTGATCGCCGCCGTTGCAGTCGAGGATGTCGAGCGTGCGGATGGTCTTGAGCTTGTGCTTCTTGAGCCACATCGCGAACACGCTGGTCACGCCCGGATCGAAGCCCGAACCCAGCAGTGCCATCAGGCCGGCTTCCTTGAAACGCTCCTGATAAGCCCATTGCCAGTGATATTCGAACTTGGCCACGTCCTTGGGCTCGTAGTTCGCGGTGTCCATGTAGTGCGTGCCGGTCGCCAGGCAGGCGTCCATGATCGCAAGATCCTGATAAGGCAGCGCAAGATTGACGACCAGCTTGGGGCCAATCTCGCGGATCAGCGCCGAGGTCGCGGCAACGTCGTCGGCGTCGATGGCGTAAGTGCCGATCGTGACGCCGGTGCGCTCCTTCACCGAGGCAGCGATCGCCTCGCACTTGCTGACCGTGCGGCTGGCAAGATGGATGTCGCTGAAGATATCGGGATTCATCGCCATCTTGTGGACCGCGACCGATCCGACGCCGCCTGCGCCGATCACCAGAACCTTGCTCATCCGACCTGTCTCCTTGGGCGGGGATAATAGAAAGAGGGCCATATAGGGCCGCTGTGTGACAACTCAACTGTAGAGCAGCAATCGGCACCTAAAGCGACCCGAACGACACCCGGGATACGATAAGCGGCTGCCTATGGATCATAGGCCCGCCAAGCCCCGCACTGTCATAAACTGCCATCGCCTCGTCATCACCCGGTCACCGCCGACGCGCATTTGCGCCACATCTCCTACGAAGGACACCGGCGCCATGACCACTTCCCGCTCCCGTCTGATCGAAGGCGCCGTCGTGCGCGACGAAACTTCGCGCAAGGGCCGCCTGCTCGACAAGGCCTTCGCGATGGCGTTCAAGGGACTCGTCTACGCGCAGATCTGGGAAGATCCGGTGGCCGACATGGAGGCGATGCAGATCACCGCCGACAGCCGGATCATCACCATCGCCAGCGGCGGCTGCAATGCGCTGTCCTATCTCACCGCGAACCCGGCGCACATCACTGTCGTCGATCTCAACACCGCGCACATCGCGCTCAACAACCTCAAGCACGAAGCGGTGCGCCGGCTGGGCTACGGCGACCTGCGCCGCTTCATCGCCGAGGCCGACCGCCCCGAGAATCTCGCGCTGTACCGCGACCAGTTGGCCCCGCACCTCGATGAGGCGACCCGCCGCTACTGGGAAGGCCGTGACCTCGTCGGCCGCCGCCGCATCGGCGCCTTCACGCGCGGCGTCTATCGTCACGGGCTACTGGGCGGCTTCATCGGTACGGCCCACCTCGTCGCCAAGATCTACAAGATTGACCTGAACGAAATTCTCGAGGCCGACACGCTCGAAGACCAGCGCCGCGTTTTCGACGAGCGGATCGCACCTGTGTTCGAGCGCCCCATGATCCGCTGGCTGACCAAGCACCCCGCCTCGCTGTTCGGCCTCGGCATCCCCCCTGCACAATACGACGCGCTGGCCGGCGGCCACCGGATGGCCGATGTGCTGCGCGGCCGCCTCGAAAAGCTCGCCTGCCACTTCCCGGTGAACGACAACTACTTCGCCTGGCAGGCGTTCTCGCGCGGGTACGGCAAGGGCGTGGAAGCACCGCTGCCGCCTTATCTGCAGGAAGCCAACCTGCCGCAGGTGCGTGAGCGTCTTGGCCGGCTCGACCTGCGTCATGCCAACTTCACCCACGTCCTCGCCGCTGCGGACGCCGCCAGCTACGACCGCTACGTCCTGCTCGACGCGCAGGACTGGATGACCGACGCGCAGCTGACCGAACTGTGGGGCGAGATCACCCGCACCGCAAAGCCCGGCGCCCGCGTACTGTTCCGCACCGCCGCCGAACCTACCCTGCTGCCCGGCCGGGTGCCGCAGCATATCCTCGACCACTGGGACTACCGCATCGAGGAATCGAATACCGCAACGCTGGCGGATCGCTCGTCGATCTACGGCGGCGTCCACCTCTACGTGCTCAAGGGCTGAGCCGGATGGCCACGGCTTCCTCCGACCACGCGGCGCTGATGGACCGGGTCTATCGCTGGCAGCGCCCGATCTACGACCTGACGCGCAAGTACTACCTGTTCGGCCGCGACCGGCTGATCCGCGAACTCGACGCGCGGCCCGGCATGGCCGTGCTGGAAATCGGCTGCGGCACCGGGCGCAATCTTGCGCAGGTGGCGAAGGTCTGGCCGGGGGTGCGCCTGCACGGCCTCGACATTTCCAGCGAAATGCTCCGCAGCGCCCGCAAGCAGCTGGGCCATGCCGGTACGCTGGCGCTGGGCGACGCGACCCGGTTCGACGCCAAGGCCCTGTTGGGCCGCGACGGGTTCGAGCGGGTGATGCTGTCCTATGCCGTTTCGATGATACCGAACTGGGAAGCCGCGCTGGAGCAGGCCGCCGCTACGCTGGCTCCGGGCGGCTCGCTTCATATCGTCGATTTCGGGGACTGCTCGGGTCTGCCCGGGCCCTTGCGGCATCTGCTGCTGGGATGGCTGGCGCGGTTTCATGTGACGCCGCGTGTCGATCTCGGCACTGTCGCGGCGCGGGTGGCCCGCGATCAGGGATTGACGCTTGAGCACCAGCGCGGGCCGCTGGGCTATTATCAGATAGCGCGTCTCTCACGCTGAATTCCGGGCGTGCCAGTCAGGCTGGGGCCTTCCGGGGATTCGACAAGCTCAGCCTGAGCGGGATT
>Ga0308165_1001843_pt1 | contig 27972 bp, 23 predicted proteins | sample PhyWR2_FD_201032 | JGI IMG/M metagenome (GOLD analysis project Ga0308165, IMG submission 201032) | Phyllosphere microbial communities from UC Gill Tract Community Farm, Albany, California, United States - DLSLW.R2 | ecosystem: Host-associated > Plants > Phyllosphere > Unclassified | place: USA... | reverse complement strand
ACAGAGCCTATGAAATCCAATCTAGTAAAAATGATGGGTGTGATTGCAGGTTGCTGTTTGGTAGTTGTTCTTTTTGGTGCATTTCGAGTTTTTGACTTGTCAAATCCTTTGATTGTAAAAGATCCTGATATCGGTTTAGTGAAAAATTTGGGAAAAGTGTTATTTAAAGAGTTCCTGCTTCCGTTTGAATTGTCTTCGATTCTATTGTTAACGGCTATGATTGGGGCAGTTTTATTGGCGAAAAAAGAAACAAGGAAAGTATAATGGAAGCAGCAATTCAACAATTACAAGGTGTTCCAATCAATCATTATTTGATTTTTTGCAGTATAATTTTCGTCATTGGTGTTATCGGTGTTCTTATTCGTCGCAATGTCATCATTATGATGATGTCGATTGAATTGATGTTGAACGCCGTTAATCTTTTATTAGCCGCATTTTCAGTACAACATGGTGATGCGTCGGGCCAAGTATTTGTATTCTTTATCATGGCGCTGGCAGCAGCAGAGGTTGCAGTCGGTTTAGCGATTATTATTATGGTATATCGAAATACGAAGTCAGTAGACATTGAGTCTTTACATAAACTTCGTTGGTAATTTAGAGCATTAAAAAAAGAAAGATAATAGCTATGCGTGATTTAATTTGGTTAATTCCTTTATTGCCCTTGATTGGATTTCTGATTAATGGGTTAGGACGACAAGTACTTTCAAAAGGTTTGGTAGGTTTTATCGGTAGTGCTACCGTATTTGTTTCCTTTCTATTGAGTTGTACCCTATTTGCATCTATTTATGAGGACCGTATAAATGGTGAAAGTGGAATTGTACTGCATCATATTTTTGATTGGATCAAGATTGGGAATTTAGATATTTCTCTTTCTTTTCTGGTCGATCCTTTAAGTGCAATTATGTTACTCGTTGTAACGGGTATAGGATTTTTAATACATATCTACTCGATTGGATATATGCATCAGGATGCTGGCTTTGCCAAATATTTTGCCTATCTGAATTTGTTTATCTTTTTTATGCTGCTGCTCGTGATGGGCTCGAATTACTTGGTCATGTTTATTGGCTGGGAAGGGGTAGGACTATGTTCCTATTTATTGATTGGCTTTTGGTATAAAAATAGTGATTATGGCGCAGCAGCCAAAAAGGCTTTTGTTATGAATCGCATTGGTGATTTGGGTTTTCTATTGGCTGTTTTCTTTATATTTAATGCATTTGGTTCTTTAGAATTTGCAACGGTTTTTCAATCTGCAAAAAACTATCCTGTAGGGGATATAACCTTATTAACGATTACACTTTTATTATTTGTTGCAGCGACGGGTAAGTCTGCTCAGATCCCTTTATTTACCTGGCTACCGGACGCTATGGCTGGACCGACACCTGTATCAGCTCTAATACACGCTGCTACCATGGTGACCGCTGGGATATATATGATCGCCCGTTCTAATATTATGTTTGTTCTTTCTCCTCTAACGCTTCAGATCATTGCAATAGTAGGTGTCTGCACTGCACTTTTTGCAGCAGCAGTTGCACTAACACAAAATGATATCAAGAAAGTATTGGCCTATTCGACCGTGTCGCAGCTAGGTTATATGTTCTTAGGCTTAGGAGTAGGTGCATTTACTGGAGCTTTCTTTCATGTATTGACCCACGCATTCTTTAAAGCTTTATTATTTTTAGGTGCAGGATCAGTTATTCACGGGATGAGCAATGAGCAAGATATGCGTAAGATGGGCGGTTTAAAAAAAGCGTTGCCTGTCACCTATATCACGATGTTGATTGGTACTATTGCCATTTCGGGGATTCCTCCCTTTTCCGGTTTCTTCTCTAAAGACGAAATTTTAGCTCATGCTTTTGCTGCTAACCCAGTTTTTTGGATTTTGGGATTTGCCGGAGCTTTGATGACTGCTTTTTATATGTTCAGATTGATTTATCTCACTTTTTTCGGAACTTTTAGGGGTACGGAAGAGCAAAAACATCACTTACATGAGTCTCCCAAATCGATGACTTTTCCCTTAATTATTTTGGCGGTATTATCTATTTTCGGAGGCGTATTAAATCTTCCTGAAGTATTAGGAGGAAATGCATGGTTGGCTAATTTCTTATCACCGGTATTTGCAGATGGTGCTCGTCTACAACATACGCATACCATTGAGCATAGTACGGAATATATGTTAATGGGCGTATCTATTGTAGGAGTCTTGGTCATGGCCTTTGTTGCCTACAATAAATATGTTAAGCAGGGGGTTGTTCCGCAGCATGATCAAGTGGCGAGAACGGGCTTTGCAAAGCTTTCTTATCATAAATTTTATGTCGATGAAATCTACGATCAATTAATTGTGAAACCTATCAATTGGTTATCTGTATTTTTTGCCCATGTTGTAGATGCCTCAGGTATTGATGGATTAGTTAATGCAATTGGTAAATCAACATTTATGACAGGAAAGGGAGTACGTCTTTTACAAAGTGGAAATGTTGGTTTCTATCTTTTACTAATGGTAGTTGGGGCAATTGCCATTTTTATATACGGTTTGTTGAGTTTTTAACATTGTAATAGCTATTTGATAATCAATGGATAACCTATTTTTACTTATTTTAACCCCTACTATTGGCGCCATTTTTTTACTTTTTGTATGTCAACATACACTAGCGAAAAAGGGAGCGTTGATTTTGTCTCTGATCACGTTGGGTCTGACTATTCCTTTTATTTGTCAATTCAATGCTTCAGGGGACTTTAATTATGAACAATCCTATCCATGGATCGCTGCTCTTGGCGTAAATTTTCATATTGGTATTGACGGTATTAGTTTCCCCTTATTAGTTTTAACAAATGTTTTAGTGCCACTGATCGTGCTCACTACTTTCAAAAAATCTTTTAAAGGAAATTTTTATGCATTGATGTTTTTCATGCAAAGTGGTTTGATGCTCGTTTTTGCCGCAATGGATGCTTTTACATTTTATGTGGGGTGGGAAGCAGCCTTAATTCCAATTTATTTTATATGTGCATTGTGGGGTGATGGAGATCGAATTCGAGTTAATTTAAAGTTCTTTGTCTACACGTTTTTTGGTAGTTTATTGATGTTGGTTGCCATATTATATCTACACCAGCAGGTTGCTACTCATGATTTTGAATGGCATTCTTTTGTATCACTCGATTTGGATGCTTCCACACAACGCTGGATATTTTGGGCATTCTTTATTGCTTTTGCTATTAAAATACCCATTTTTCCTTTTCATACGTGGCAACCGAATACGTATACCCATGCACCGGCGGCAGGCACGATGCTATTAGCGGGGATTATGTTGAAAATGGGTGTTTACGGTTTATTGCGCTGGTTATTACCCGTTGTGCCAGAAGCTGTTGCCAGCTATGGTCAACTAGTAATGGTTTTATGTGTTTTTGCTGTTGTATATGCTTCCATCATTGCTATCCAGCAACAGGATGCTAAGCGACTGATCGCGTATTCGTCTATTGCTCACGTCGGATTAATTAGTGCAGGTGTGTTTACCTGGAATTTAACGGGTATGAGTGGTGCAATGATGCAGATGGTTAATCATGGGATATCTGTTGTTGGTTTATTTTTCGTACTTGATATCATTCAAGATCGAACCGGTTCAAGAGATTTAAGAGATTTAGGCGGTATTGCAAAGCAAGCCCCACGATTGGCTATTGCGTTTTTAATCATTGTAATGGGGGCAATTGGCTTACCATTAACAAATGGTTTTATCGGTGAGTTTTTACTCTTAAAAGGGATTTATGAATATGGCATCTGGTACGCAGTTTTTGGAGGGCTAACATTGATTTTGGGAGCTGTCTATATGTTACGCTTATATCAAAAAACAATGCTGGGAACAACATCTGAACGGACAGCTACTTTTGCAGATATTTCTGGTGTTGAGTTATATACATTAATTATCATTTCAGGATTGATTATTTATTTGGGAATTTTTCCCAATAGCTTATTGCATATTTCTTCAGAGTCATTGGCTGTATTAACGACCTTCCTCGGAAGATAATTTTAGACTTAAACTTTACGAATAATAGATTCGATTATGGGGGCGATTATTACATTATCAATATTAGCATTATTGGTACTTTATTTAGGATTATTTAAAGCAAATAAATCATTATTACCGGTATCCTTAGTTGGACTCCTTGTCGTCATCGGTCTATTGATCAATGACTGGAAAGGATTAGCTATACCTTTATATAACGGCATGATCTTATTTGATCATTATGCGGTAGCATTCTCCATACTTTGTACCGTGATTACGCTCCTGGTTTTTATACTATCTAAAGGGTATTTCACGTCTTCTAGTGATCATGTGGCAGAATATTATACCTTATTATTATTCTCCTTAACTGGAGCAGTGTTGGTCAATAGTTTCCACAATTTGGCACTATTGTTTTTAGGGATAGAGATTATGTCTGTTGCCTTATATATCTTGGTAGGGATAAGAAAAAAGGATCCTGCTTCCAATGAGGCAGCGATTAAGTATTTCATTATGGGAGCGTTTTCTACCGGATTTTTGCTCTTCGGTATCACTTTGTTATATGGCGCTTCAGGATCCTTTGATCTTGCCATGATTAAAGGTTATGTCACCAGTCATCCTAATGAGGTATCTCCACTTTTTTACGGCGGTATATTATTGATGATTATCGGTCTGATTTTCAAAGTCGGTGCCGCACCTTTTCATTTCTGGACTGCAGATGTTTATGATGGAGCTCCGATCTTGATTACGAGCTTTATGAGTACTGTTGTTAAGATTGCATCTTTTGCCGGATTGCTTCGTTTGTTTACTTTCTCACTTTTACCTTTACAGGATTTTTGGATACCAATCTTTTTGGGAATCGCTATAATCACGTTATTTATAGGTAATCTGTCAGCATTAATGCAATCGTCATTTAAAAGAATGTTGGTGTATTCCAGTATTTCACATGCAGGGTATATGCTGTTTGCTATTATTGGTGTAGGAATAAACTCTGCCAATGCTATTTTTGTGTACGGAGCTTCCTATTCTTTAGCTACTCTAACTGCTTTTGCCGGATTGATTTTAGTGAAACGCGCTATAGGTTCAGATCATTTCGAGTCCTTCAATGGGTTAGCAAAAAAGAACCCCTATTTAGCAGCTATCCTGACTATAGCGATGCTATCGTTAGCAGGTATTCCATTGACAGCAGGCTTTATTGGAAAATTTATGATGTTCAGCGCTGTAATGGCTGATTATCATATTCTGTTATTGATTTTAGCGGTTTTGAATGCGGCAGTTGCGGTTTACTACTATTTAAAGGTGGTGGTAGCGATGTATTTTAGAGGTGGTGAAGGAAAGCATATTCCAATAAATATGAATTATGTTTTGCTCTTTATTGTGACCACCGTATTAACGATTTTAATCGGTGTCTACCCTAATTGTTTTATGGAGTTAATTTAGATGGTATAATATTTGTGAATATTGCGTGCATAGTTTATATAAGCTATGCATTTTTTATTTTTATTTCATGCTCTATAATTTATAGACAAATTGTATATTGTCAGTAGAATAAGTAATTGCAGATATTCATGATGTTTTTAATACCGATTATAACTACAATAAAAAGACTTTTTATTATTGCTGTTGTGCTGGGTATTTTGACAAGCCTAGGATTCGCACAACGAAATATTACAGGTCGTGTCATCGATGGTAAAACTGGAAAAGGGATCCCTTTAGCTAGTATTTCTTGGAGTGGTCATCATGGTGGTACTTCTGCTGATACCCTCGGTAATTTTAATATTACCCTGCGGGATGAATTTGATCAAATTGCCTTTCGGGCAGTTGGTTATGAACTTAAGTTAATTGATCTTAATGTGGTTCAAGACTCTATTTTGAATATTTTTTTATTTGGTAAAGAAAATAAGATCGGAGAAGTAGTGGTCCACGCTAAAGGTCGTAAATATAAGGATCCTGCTTTGGCATTAATCGAAAATGTCATTGCTCATAAAGACGCAAATCATATCTCCAGATTAAACCACATTCAATACGAGGAGTATGAGAAATCACAATTCGGGACTGTAGATTTAAAAGCTAGAGTAGATAAGCTCCCTCGTAAGTTGCGGTTTTTGTTTGAGAATAAAGATACAATCAGTATACCAGGGAGTTCTATTTTACCTTTTTTCTTAGAAGAGAATGTTTCAGAAGTATATTCTACTTTTAAACCTTCTAGAAGGAAAAAAATCATTATAGGTCATAAAGTAACGGAATTAAATAAGCGTTATATCAATAATGCCAATATCCAAAGTTATTTTCAAGATCAATTTCGAAACATCGACATTTATGAGAACAACATTCAGTTGATCAGTAAATCTTTTCTCAGTCCAATAGCAGGAAATGCTCCATCATTTTACAAGTATTCCATTAAGGATACTTTAGTTCATAATGGTCTCAAGTATATTGAATTGTATTTTGAAGCCAAGTCAAAAATGGATGTATTATTTAAAGGATCTATTTGGATTTCTGATGATGATCGATATGCTGTTTATTATGCGGATATGGAACTTGGTGAAGAGGCAAATATCAATTGGGTAAATTCCATCAATATCGGTTTAGAGTTTGAAAGGCATTCTGCTGGTCAAATGATCCCTAAGCGATCTAATCTTCAGATTTTATTTGGAACGAGTAAAGCAAATGCGTTGTATGGAAAGAAAGAAACTTACTACTCAAAATATAAAGATGATCCGATCAGTGATGAAATTTTCTCCGGTATTCCTATTGAGAAACGGTATGTAGATCAAAAAGATACTGTTCAATGGGATCGTGTTCGTGTAGTGCCTTTGACACAGACAGAAGCAAATACCTATACCAATATTGATTCGCTATCCGAGATGAAATCTGTCAATCGATTGATAGCGATAGGTTATTTCCTCGTGCGAAGTTATTATAATGTTGGTAAATTTGAATTTGGCCCATTAGAGTATACTTATAGCTTTAATGAAATCGAGGGAAGTAGAATACGGTTAGGTGGAAGGACTACAGAGTTACTGTCCAATAAATTCTTTTTCGAGGGGTATACTGCTTATGGCACCAAGGATCATAAGCTGAAATATTATTTGAATGTGGCGCATACATTAAACGGTCAGTCTATTGTACAGTTTCCTGCGCATTATCTTTCAGCGACTGTTCAGCATGACGTTATGGAACCTGGTCGTGGTCTTAGCTATTTGAAAGGAGATGGGTTTTTCCAGTCTTTTAGAAGAAATAAACCGACTAAATGGTTGTGGAATGATATTTATCGATTAGAGCATTTGATCGAATTTGGCAATCATTTTAGTGTCAAGTCGACCTTGACTCGTCACGAACGTAAAGCAGCTGGAGATTTGTCTTTTGTTACTTCAAATGTAGCGCCAGATACTATTCCCGGTATTAATACCAATGACGTGCAGGTTACTTTGCGATGGGCTCCTGGAGAGCAGTTCTATTATCGTAATTTAGTAAGAACACAAATCCGTAATAAATTTCCGATTTTGACATTGCAGTACAATAAAGGTTTAGATGGATTCTGGAATGCAAATCAACGCTATGATGCCTTGCGATTTAAAATTTTCAAAAAGGTCTTCCTGTCTCCTGCTGGAACTGCAGATATGGAGCTGAGCGCTGGAAAGATATGGGGGTCATTATATTACCCGCTATTGGAAATGCCGGATATTCAGGCGGATAAATCAGGTCCATTACAAAATTTTGATTTGATATCAAATATGGAGTTTGTTGCAGATCGTTTCGTTAAGTTTGCATATTATCACCATTGGGATGGTTACATTTTCAATCGAATCCCTTTATTACAGCGCTTAAAATGGCGTGAGGTAACAGGATTTAAGTTTTATTATGGAAAATTGAGTGATCGTAATAATCCCAATATAAATAAAGATCTCATCCAGTTTGATCGCGATGATCAAGGTATTTACAAGACACAAGTGATGGGCAATCAACCCTACATGGAAGGAATCGTAGGGATTGATAATATTTTTAAAATATTGAGAGTCGAATATAAAAGGAGGTTAACCTATTTGAATCTACCTCATGTATCTCGTGATACGTATGGCGTTTCACTTCATTTAAATTTTTAAATTTATGGAATATCAAAATCTGTTATATCAAGTTGATAGGCATATTGCTCTTATTACGATCAATAGAGCTTCTGCATTGAATGCTTTAAATCATCAAACACTAGATGATCTGGAAGCTGCTCTCATCTCTGCTCAAGGGGATATAGAGGTTAAAGGAATCATCATTACTGGCGCAGGTGAAAAAGCATTTGTTGCAGGTGCCGATATTAAAGAATTTGTTGATCTTGGTCAAGCAGCGGCCCATTCTCTTTCTAAAAAGGGGCACTATATTTTTACAGAACTGATCGAAAAATCTAAGAAACCTGTTATCGCTGCAGTAAACGGTTTTGCTTTAGGAGGTGGTTTAGAATTAGCGATGGCTTGTCATATGCGTTTTGCTTCGGATAACGCAAAATTAGGGCTTCCAGAGGTTTCTTTAGGTCTTCTCCCAGGATACGGTGGTACTCAAAGATTAACCCAATTAGTCGGGCGTGGACGGGCGTTGCAGCTGATACTTACAGCAGACATGATCAGTGCTGATGATGGATTTAGAATGGGACTGATCAATGAGGTCGTAACTCCCGAGAGTTTAATGGAACGGGTGATTCAAGTCTTGTTCCGGATTTTCTCTAGATCAGCAACGGCTGTTGCTGCCGCTATTGATGCGGTCAATGCATGTGATGATCAAGCTAAAGATGGATATCAAGTCGAAATAGACCATTTTTCAAATCTGTTTTTAACGGATGATTTTAAAGAAGGAGTGGATGCATTTTTGGCAAAGAGAAGACCTAATTTTTAATATTGTGTTTAACTTGCTAAGTTGTGTTTATGAAATAAAGAAGATATGATTTAAAATAAAAAAGCGACTCTATTGAGAGTCGCTTTTGTAGCCCGTAGGGGAATCGAACCCCTGTTTCTAGAATGAAAATCTAACGTCCTAACCCCTAGACGAACGGGCCATTTTGTTTATTAATGTGATGCAAAGATAAGCGCATTTTTTACTCTTCCAAAATAAATGTCACACCTTTTTCGTAACTGTTTGAATCTGAATAAAATTATTTTTTTTTCTCTTACGTTTTGAATACAAAATTGGCCTTATTCGACCACATATGCTAATAAATAGTCATTGAACTTCTCATAGTAGACATCAAAGGAGCGATTGTGCTTTTCACTTGTTAAGTATAATCTCAATATTCCTTCTTCTTCATATTCAAAGGGGGCGATGGTCATATTGTGTAGGAAGGAAACACCGATGTTGCCCTGCAGTTTGTAGACTGCTTCTTTTGCACTCCAGCAAGCATATAGTTGTTCGATACGATTTTTATCGTTAGAAATAAAGCTAAGTTCTTGTTCTTTGAGAAATTTATGTGCGATGCGCTCTACTTTTGATTTGATCAATTCCATATCAATGCCTACTTCGCCAGTTGAACTTACAATTGCGCCTGCGTAATCAAAAGAGTGCGTAAGGGATATTTTTTCAGGAAAATTGGCTAAGTAAGGTTTTCCATTTTTATCCGAAGGGCAGTCAATGTAAGCCGTTGTATTGAGCAATGTCCGCAATAGTACACGAGTAGCGAGCCAGTGCAATCGTCGCTTACCATTGGAGAGACTCATGAGTTTCTGTTCCTCTATTTCATCCAATTGTAATTGCTCAGCTAATGTTTGTTCATCTTCTTCAATTCGCCAAATTGCAAATTTGGTATGCTGATCCAATTCTCGTAGGTATACTAAGCTCATACTCAAACTTAGATAAATTTGATTTGATAAGCAATATTATTATATGGATAAAGCAGTAAAGATTTTGTTTGAGCCTATTTATCTTCATATTCTATATCCGGTTGTCGTTTTGTTTGTGTTTTCCTTTATTTTAAAACTTTTCATGACAGAAATTCTACTATAAACTATTATAAATCATGTAAAATTTCAATAATACTTTTCCTTTCACACTAAAATGGTTCTTGATGGAAGCGGAGAAATAGATAACTTTGTTGCTGATATAGCATATTTTAAATTGTAAATAACACAAATTTATCTAAGTTTGAAAATAAATGGTTAGTGTGGGTTCAATGGAAAAATTTGAAATTCAGTTTTAATCATATGTAATAAAGAAAAATCATGATTTTATCAGATAAACGTATACTTGAAGAAATTGAAAAAGGCCATATTGTTATAGAGCCATATGACCGCAAATGCTTAGGAACAAATTCTTATGATGTTCACTTAGGAAAACATTTAGCGACCTACAAAAGTCGTGTATTGGATGCTAAGAAACATAATGAGATTGATCACTTTGAAATTCCTGAAGAAGGATTCGTTCTAGAGCCCAATACATTATATCTTGGAGTTACTTTAGAATATACAGAAACACACCAGCATGTCCCTTTCTTGGAAGGAAAATCAAGCACCGGTCGTTTAGGTATTGATATCCATGCAACAGCAGGAAAAGGCGATGTTGGATTTTGCAATACTTGGACATTGGAGATTTCCTGTGCGCAGCCAGTACGTATCTATGCTGGTATGCCAATTGGGCAGTTGATTTATTTTGTTGTCGAAGGTGAGGTGGAAACGCTTTATAATACCAAGGGCAATGCTAAGTATAATACGAAAACGACAAAACCTGTGGAGTCGATGATGTGGAAAAATTCATTTTAAAGAAAAGGTACACGGCAATTAAAATCAATATTTCCGGTATTGCCTTCTTATAGCACATATTAAAAAAAAACACCAGCTTATCAAGCTGGTGTTTTTTTATCCTTGGATATAAATATGCAAAAAAGATTAATTTTCAAGGGTGCAAGACATAATCTATAAAAACTTTTTTTGATCTTTTATCCTCCGAATTCCATTAAATATGATTTTAAGAATTCATCCAAATCTCCATCTAATACAGCTTGAGTATTGGACGTTTCGTGATTGGTTCTTAAATCCTTAATTAATTTATAAGGATGTAAAACATAATTTCTTATTTGGGAACCCCATTCGATTTTCTTTTTGTTGCCTTCTATTGCGTCTGTTGCTTCTTGACGTTTTCGCATTTCAATTTCATACAACTGTGACTTCAGTAATCGGAAAGCATTCTCCTTATTTTGCAACTGCGATCTAGATTCTTGATTTTTGATGATGATACCAGTCGGTTTGTGATGCAGTCGCACAGCAGTTTCGACTTTGTTCACATTTTGACCACCAGCACCACCGGCACGGAATGTATCCCATTCGATCTCAGAATCTTTTACTTCGATTTCAATATTGTTGTCGATTAGTGGGTATACATATACCGATGCAAATGACGTATGGCGCTTACCATTAGAATCAAAAGGTGAAATTCTAACCAAACGATGGACACCATTTTCTCCTTTTAAATATCCGTATGCAAAATCTCCAGAAATTTGAAGTGTTACTGTTTTTATTCCTGCGACTTCACCTTCTTGAGAATCCTGTTCAGTCACTTTGTACCCGTTTTTCTCACCCCACATGATATACATGCGCATGAGCATAGCCGCCCAATCACAGCTTTCTGTACCTCCGGCACCTGCAGTAATTTGTAGAATTGCATCGAGCTGATCTTCTTCAGCACTTAGCATATTTTTAAATTCCAACTCTTCTACTGCTTGTAGCGCAATATGATATTGTTCATTAAGTTCTGCCTCTGTAGCATCTCCAGCTTGGTAGAATTCATACAATACTCCCGTATCATCGACAGAGGCGGCGACTGCATCGAAATGATCTGTCCATACCTTCTGTACTTTGATCGATTGCAATATTTTTTCTGCTGCTTTTGAATCGTTCCAAAAATCAGGTTCTAAAGTAATTGCTTGGTCTTTTTCTAATGCTTCTTTTTTGACATCAATGTCAAAGATGCCTCCTCAGGGAAGTTACACGATCCCTCAAATCTTGAATTTGTTCTTTGGTCATAATAACAAAGATACAGCTTTCTGCACTAATTGCCCAAAACCTCCTTGATCAAGTGTGATGATCGTGATCAATTTTTATATTTCCTCTAATCGTATACTTAGATAGTAGGGGAGAAATCATCAAATTTCTTGTATATATGCTACAATTAACATGGTAAATAAAACAAATTTATCTAAGTTTGATTAAAATAGAAATATATGTTACCAAAAATAGATTTTACACAGACTGCTGCTTACCGTTATTTAGCAGATCATTACATCAGTATCAATGCGCATAGCTTAAGAGATTTGTTTCAAGAGGATTCATTTCGATTTGAAAAATACAGTATTGAATTTAATGATCTGCTGTTAGATTATTCAAAGAATAGAGTGAACGATGAGACTTTAGCGTTGTTACGTCAATTGGCTAAAGAATGTCATCTAAGTGAAGCTATTGATGCGATGTTTGCCGGAGAGAAGATCAATGAAACAGAAGGAAGACAGGTATTACATACGGCTTTACGTAATCAATCCGGAAAAGCAGTCTTAGTTGATGGTAAAGATATCATGGAAGACATCAATGCGGTGTTGGCGCAGATGGAGTCCTTTACGCAGCGTATACTTTCTGGAGAATGGAAAGGCTACACCGGTAAAACGATTACTGATGTGGTCAATATTGGTATCGGAGGGTCGGATTTAGGTCCTGTGATGGTGACTGAAGCTTTAAAAGCTTACCGTACACATCTCCATATGCATTTTGTATCAAATGTAGATGGAACGCATATTGCAGAAGCGATTAAAGGTCTTGATCCCGAAACTACTTTATTTTTAATCGCTTCAAAGACTTTTACAACTCAGGAGACAATGGCGAATGCCAACACGGCTAGGGATTGGTTTATAAAAAGTGGTGCCAATAAAGCTGATGTTGCGAAACACTTTGCCGCTTTAAGTACAAATACGGCTGCGGTTGCTGAATTTGGTATTGATACAAAAAATATGTTCCAATTTTGGGATTGGGTTGGCGGTCGTTACTCTTTGTGGTCAGCGATCGGTTTATCGATCAGTTTGGCTATCGGTTTTGATCATTTTAAAGAGTTACTAACAGGAGCTTACGAGGCAGATGAGCACTTTAGAACTGCGCCATTTGAACAGAATATTCCGGTTACGTTAGGTTTATTAGGAATCTGGTATAATAATTTTTTCGAAGCAGAGAGCCATGCCATCTTACCTTACGATCAATATTTACATCGTTTTGCTGCTTATTTTCAGCAAGGTGATATGGAAAGTAATGGTAAGAGCGTAGATCGCAATGGCAATGCGATTGATTATCAGACAGGACCCATTATTTGGGGAGAGCCAGGTACAAATGGCCAACATGCCTTCTATCAATTGATACATCAAGGAACCAAATTGATTCCTTGTGATTTCATTGCACCTGCGATTAGTTTAAATCCGATTGGCAAACACCATCAGATGTTATTGTCCAATTTCTTTGCGCAGACAGAAGCATTGATGAACGGTAAATCTGAAGAAGTTGTTGTTGCAGAATTAAAAGCATCTGGTAAATCAGAAGAAGAAATTGAACGTTTGAAAAACTTTAAAGTATTTGAAGGAAATAGACCGAGCAACTCCTTTTTACTTAAAAAAGTAACACCACGTTCTTTAGGAACTCTAATAGCCCTATATGAGCATAAAATTTTTGTGCAAGGAATCATTTGGAATGTATTTAGTTTTGATCAGTGGGGAGTTGAATTAGGAAAACAACTTGCTGGACAGATTCTTCCTGAATTGGAGTCCGAAGATATTATTACGACGCATGATTCATCAACCAATGGATTGATCAATCAGTATAAAGCTTGGCGATCAGCATAGCTAGACAAAAAAAAGCGAGGTTAAGTGTACTTAATCTCGCTTTTTTATACGTTATTTATTATAAAAACTTATCGATATATCGCTTTCTTTTTATAAAGAAAGAATCTCCACGATTCTCAATAAATTTTGATTGATCGAGTCTATATGTTTAATTGCTTTTTTGAAAGATATGAATTCAACCTCACCATGGACTAATCCAGCCATTTCACCTTTGCGACCTTCTAATAAAGCCTCTACAGCAGCAACTCCCAATCGACTAGCCAACACCCTATCCATACAAGTAGGGCTTCCACCACGCTGTATATGGCCTAGTATAGAAAGGCGAACATCATATTTAGGGAAGTTTGCTTTAATTTTTTCAGAAACCACCATTCCTCCTTCAGCATCGCCTTCGGCAACGATGACAATGCGAGATGCTTTGCTTTTACGCGTTTTATCTAAGCGTTTCATAATGGCATCATAATCGACGTTAAATTCGGGTATCAATACCGCTTCCGCACCCGTACTGATGCCAGATCTGAGTGCAATCAATCCCGAATCTCTACCCATCACTTCTATGACAAAAAGTCGATCGTGTGATTCTGCTGTATCTCTAATTTTATCAACAGCTTGTACAACCGTATTAATCGCTGTATCGTATCCTATCGTAAAATCCGTCCCTGCAAGGTCGTTATCAATTGTTCCTGGGAGACCAATAATTGGAATATCAAACTCTTCAAGGAATTTAGAAGCACCAGTGAACGTTCCATCACCACCAATGACAACTAGGGCATCGATCTGATGTTGCTTGATGTTTTCATAAGCTTTTTGGCGGCCTTCTACCGTTCTAAATTCGTCGCTTCTCGCTGTTTTTAAGATCGTGCCACCGCGCTGAATGATATTAGCGACAGATTTTACATCCATGGCAAACATATCGCCATTGACCAAACCATCATAGCCTCTCCTTACCCCAAAAACATTCAAATCATTATATATACCTGCTCTAACTACCGCGCGAATGGCAGCATTCATCCCCGGAGCATCTCCTCCAGATGTTAATACTGCTATATTTTTAATATTACTCATATTTCAAACTTAAATAAATTGTCTCTTATATGCAATATAAATCAGTTGAATATAAAAAACAATAGTGGTGATATGATTTGTTGTAGGTGTAGTTGAGTACATATCCATGCTCTACTACATTTTTTCTTTTCCTAATTACAGACCTATTCTGTTCTTAAGAATAGCTTATTTTTTAGCGTTGAAGGCACCAATGCCACTTTGTAAATACTTAGCATATTCAACAGGATCATAGTTTGCTCCTGAAGGTGGGACTAAAACATTTCCTTCCGTATCAACGATAACATAGAGTGGTTGCGAATTGCTATTGAATTTAGAAGCTTGGAAATCGGAGTTTTTATTTCCGATATTTTTTATCTTTTTACCAGAATAAGCAGATATAATCTGTTCTTCAACGGGCAATTCCGTACGATCATCTACAAAAAGTTCCGCCATTACAAAACCTTCTTTTAATAATTTCGCGACATTTGGATCTGTCCAAACGTTTGCTTCCATCTTTCTACAATTGACACAGTTCCAGCCTGTAAAATCAATTAAGACAGGTTTTTTTAATTCTTTGGCTGTTTCTAAAGCTTGGTCATAATCATAGTAAGGATCAAATCCTTTAGGTGTGCCACGCTCGTGAAATATCTCGGCATATTTTTTTACCTTACCATCTGAGTGTGCTGGTGAAGCATTTGCTATTCCTGCCGATAAATCAAAATCTTGAGTGGCGGATGGTGGTAGGAAAGCGGAGATTGACTTTAATGGTGCTCCCCATAATCCGGGAATCATGTACATCACAAATGAAAAAACGACAATTGATAAAAATGTACGAGGAACCGATAAAAATTTTAACTCACTGTCATGTGAAAACTTAATTTTCCCAATTAAATAAAGACCCATTAAACCGAATATGACGATCCAAAGCGATAGAAAAACTTCGCGATCTAACCAGTTCCAATGATAAGCTAGATCCACATTGGATAAGAATTTTAGTGCTAGCGCTAATTCTAGAAATCCTAATACAACCTTTACACTATTTAACCAACCACCAGATTTTGGAAGAGATTTTAAAAGAGAAGGAAACATGGCAAATAAACCAAAGGGGATAGCGAGTGCAATTGAAAAACCAAGCATACCGATTGCTGGTCCTAATCGTTCACCCTTTGATGCGGCTTCTACCAATAAAGTTCCTATAATAGGTCCAGTACAGGAGAATGAAACTAGGGAAAGACTAAAAGCCATAAAGAAAAGACCTACTAAACCACCTTTATCCGATTTGGCATCCATTTTATTAACAAATGAACTTGGGAGTGTAATTTCGAAAGCCCCAAAGAAAGACGCTGCGAAAGCCACCAATAATAGGAAGAATATAAAATTGAATACCCCATTTGTTGACAAAGCATTGAGCGCATCCGAACCAAAAAGAATCGTGATGATCATTCCTAAAGCTACATAGATGATAATGATAAAAAGACCATATAATAAAGCTTTACTGATACCATTGGCTCTCGATCCAGACTGTTTTGTGAAAAAACTAACCGTTAGCGGCAACATCGGGAAGATACAAGGCATTAATAGCGCTGCAAAACCCCCGATCAGGCCCGCAAGAAAGATTCCCCATAGTGATTTTTTTACTTCAGGAGTTGCTGTAATGGCTATATTTTGTGTGTTTTTAGCCGTATCTTGAGTTATTGTGTCGGGACTTTCAGAAAAAACCAAATCTGTAGGCACTTCTGATAGTGTTGAGGTATCGGCAGATTCGGAAAATTCGATTCCTTCTACACTAAGCAATGAGTCTTGCGTTGATGCGAAAGAGAAAATAGGAATGAATAAACTGAAAATAACGAAGTAGAGTAAAAATAGTTTCTTTTTAGCCATTTTTTGTAGAGTTCATATGTAATTTGTAAAATTAGAAAAAGGTGATGAGAATCCTCTTATCTTTTAGTAGTTGTAAAGTCAATTTTACTTCATGAAGACCAATTTCTGGACTCTTCTTACTTGAAAGCTATTTTATTAGGGGCTATTTTTATAAAATTAACATCTTATTAAAGATCGAAGTGATCTTAAACAAAATAGTCGACAATCTCAACCAAACCTTGGTCAAAAGAAAAACGCTATTTAGATCGTTTTTTTACATGATCTAAATAGCGTTATATGTGTTGTAATTAGTTTTTACTATTTAATAGTAACTGTAAATGCATAATCGGTTGGAGGCAGACATTGTGTTTTATCACATGCTTGGTATTCAACAGAACCCTTTACCGTTGTAGTTCCCTTATTCAGTTTTACTTTTTGTTGGAAAACAACTTCCTTATTAAAATAACCTACATTCATTTTAAATACTTCTTCATACTTCATTGCTGGTTTTGGTTCCGCAGTTTTACCGTTTAAAGTATAATCTTTAGAAGCTGTATATGTAAATGAAGTTGGAATAGGACCATTTTCACCTATGTTCTGAGAATAGATATGCCAACCATCCTGAATGGTAGCTTTAATAAAAATAACAGCTTCCTTACTGTTTAATTTTTTCGAAGCAACAGTCCATTTCACTGGATTATGGATCTGAGCTACGGCACCTGAAATAGCAAAAAATAATACTGCTATTATTAATGTTAATTTTTTCATGGGTATATATTTGTTTTTTAATTTATAAAGCTATCATAAGCATCTGTTTCACTGTTTGTTATTGCTTATGATGTTTCATCAGAATAATTTGTTATTATAGTTATTTAAATCGTTATTGTGTTTTAGTATGACATCAAAAAATAGCTAAAGTTTAATTTAGTTTAGCAAATTTAGTGCTTTGATGAGATATATTTATCTGAGGATCGTAAATATTTTTTTACTTACAACACATACTTGATCTCATGAAGATTGAACGTCATTATTTCGCCATCTATTTCTGATTGTAATTGACCATTAGGCAATACCTGAATGATTTTTCCCTCTATTTCTACATCAGCAATTTTATAGGTCTTTATTTCATTTTTTCTAAAAAGATATTGATTGAACTCTTGCAGTTGCTGCACTTGATTTCCTTGTTTCAAGCGTTTATACTCCTGGTCTAAAAATAAATATAGTTCATTTGCTAAACTGGCTATATCATAATCCTCGTGGCTATCATTAATAGATTTTAGTGATGTAATATGTGGATTGTCTATAAATGTGGTCTGATTTATATTGACACCTATTCCGATAATACTCGTTCCAATCAGATCTCCTTTGATGCTGTTTTCAATTAGTAGCCCAGATATCTTTTTTTGGTTTACATAAATGTCATTCGGCCATTTAATTTGCACGACTTCCTTCGTTTTGGTCTTTAACCATTTCATTATTCCAAGACAGATTGCACATGATAAGGCAAATTGCTGATCGATTTTCAGAAAATGGGGGTATAGTAAAATTGATGTAATAATATTTTTACCCGGTTCTGTGATCCACATATTGCCCCTTTGACCTTTACCAGCATATTGTTCAACTGCTAAAATGGCAGAACCCTCATCCTGTGGCGTGAATTTTGACAAGTTATCCTTGAAATAATCATTTGTGGAAGACACTCGGTCGATAGTAATTACATTTTGACCAATGATAAGTCCTGAAAATGTGTTATTTTGCAAAGTGAAAAAAATTTAATTGTATATAATAGCAAAACTATAATATTTTTTAATGGATAAAAATAAAAGTTCGGAATTGTCAACGCGTCTGTCAGAGGTTGTTGTTTATGGTATGCAAGAGAAGAAAGCAAGTGAAATAGTGCGATTGGATTTGAGAAATATTAACAGTTCTGTTTCTGATTATTTTGTCATTTGCCATGCCGACTCACATATTCAAGCCAATGCAATAGCAAAAAGTGTGGAGGATGAAGTTTACAAAACATTTGGTCAAGATCCTCAATATAAAGAGGGTCATAGTATCGGAGAGTGGTTGATATTAGATTTTGTAGATGTGGTCGTTCATATTTTCAAAAAGGAAAAAAGAGCCCTCTATGCGATAGAAGATTTATGGGGTGATGCTCAAATTCAAAATTTTCAAAGTGCTTAGATTAGTAGAAAAATAGATTTAAAACGATATAAATAAGATAGAATGAAGAAAATACCAACTGGTAAAATAACCCCAAAACCGCCCAAGTTTAATATCTTGTGGTTAAGTTTTGCTTTGATAGTGGTCTTTTTTGCCTTACAATACGTTTTTAGCGATACAACGGCTAAAAAGATTACTTACAGTGAGTTTGAATCTACAATCTTACCAACAGGAGATGTAGAGCGGTTAGAAGGAACGAAGAAAAATGACCTCGTACAGATTGACGTTTATATTAAGAAAGATCGTTTAAAAGATGAAAAATATAAAGATGTTGCTCCTGGACCTAATGCGTTAGCTTTAACGCCAGTTACGGGACCACAATACTTTTTCACAGAAGCTTCTGCAGAGATTTTAGCTGCTAATTTAAAGGCCGCACAAGAAAAACTGCCTGCAGGTACACCTCGATTAAGTGTCAGTTATGAAGATCGTTCCAATCCTTGGGCTAATTATTTTGTAACCTTTATTTTACCATTAGTCGTGATGGTATTATTGTGGTTATTCTTAATGCGTCGCATGAATGGTGGTGGTGCTGGAGGTGGTGGCCAAATATTTAATATTGGTAAATCTAAAGCGCAACTTTTTGACAAAGAATCATCCATTAATATTACATTCAATGATGTCGCTGGTCTAGAAGAAGCAAAACAAGAAGTCATGGAGATTGTGGATTTCTTGAAAAATCCGCGTAAGTATACCAATTTAGGTGGTAAGATTCCGAAGGGAGCTCTGTTAGTCGGCCCTCCAGGAACAGGAAAGACATTACTTGCCAAAGCAGTTGCTGGTGAAGCGCAAGTTCCTTTTTTCTCTTTATCAGGTTCTGATTTCGTTGAAATGTTTGTCGGTGTAGGTGCTTCTCGTGTACGTGATTTATTTAAACAAGCGAAAGAAAAGGCACCATGTATTATTTTTATTGATGAAATTGATGCTATTGGTCGTGCTCGTGGTAAAAACTCGATGATGGGTGGTAACGATGAACGTGAGAATACTTTAAACCAATTATTGGTGGAGATGGATGGTTTCGGTACAGATTCAGGTGTTATCATCTTGGCCGCAACAAACCGTATTGATGTATTGGATAGTGCTTTACTTCGTCCAGGACGTTTTGATAGACAAATTTCGATAGATAAGCCAGATTTAATTGGACGTGAGCATATTTTTAAAGTACACTTAAAGCCTTTAAAATTGTCTCAGGAAGTTGATGCTAAAAAATTATCGGCACAAACTCCTGGATTTGCAGGCGCTGAAATTGCCAACGTTTGTAATGAGGCTGCTTTAATCGCTGCACGTAAAAATAAGACAGAAATCGATATGCAAGATTTCCAAGATGCAGTAGATCGTGTCATTGGAGGGTTGGAAAAGAAAAATAAAATTATCTCTCCAGAAGAGAAAAAGATTGTTGCTTATCATGAAGCAGGCCATGCGATTGCTGGTTGGTTTTTAGAGCATGCTGATCCATTGGTCAAGGTGTCTATCGTACCGCGTGGTGTTGCGGCATTGGGTTATGCCCAATACTTACCGCGTGAGCAGTTCTTATATACAACAGAGCAGTTAGTCGATAGTTTGTGTATGACTATGGGTGGCCGTGTTGCCGAAGATATTACTTTCGGACGTATATCAACTGGAGCTCAAAATGATTTGGAACGTATCACAAAATTGGCATATGCTATGGTTGCGATCTATGGTATGAATGAAAAAGTAGGAAATGTTTCTTTCCGTGATGGATCCGAACAATTTCACAAACCTTATTCTGACAAAACGGCAGAGTTGATTGATTCTGAAGTTCGTAACTTGATCACTGATGTTTATACGAGAACAAAACAATTGTTACTTGAAAAACAAGATGGCTTAATCGCTATCGCAGAGAAATTATTAGAAAAGGAAATCTTGTTCCAAAGCGATTTAGAAGAAATATTAGGAAAACGTCCATTTGATACGAAGACCACTTATGATGAATTTGTGAATAGTGGAGATGGAGGTGGTGTTCCACAAACGGATCTACCTTTAGATGTTTTACCAGAAGAAGCTAGTGTCGCAGACCCTAAAATTGGGATCAAAGAAGAAGATAAGCCAAACACATAAATTTAATTATACAGCGCTTCTTTTTATAAAGAGGCGCTGTGTTTTTTATTTCCTCCGCCACATGAATGTTAAAAATAGCAGTAGCAAAGAGCAGATGTTAGGCAAGATCAGACAGGCTCTAATTCAAAAAAGTGAAAATCCACATCCTAAATTCAAGAAATCTCCTTTATATCAGAATGAAGATGAGCTAGTTGACGTTACGTTTGCGCGAGAACTGACAGCTGTTGGAGGAAAGTTTTTGTATTGTGATGGTGAGATCAATCTCATCGAAAATTTGATTCATTTGACCGAAGAAAATAATATTAAAAAAATATTTACATGGGAAAAAGGTGTTCAAGATCTTTTAAATCCTTACGGGTTTCCTATACACACCAATGAAATTGAATTCGATGCTGCAGATGCTGGTATTACGTCTTGTGAAGTTCTGATTGCACGCAATGGAAGTGTTATGGTCAGCAATGCGAATGCTTCTGGACGTAGACTGGGGATTTATCCGCCTATTCATATTGTAATTGCAAAAGCTTCCCAAATGGTTTGGGATATAAAAGATGCTTTATCTTATATGCAGCGTCGCTATGGTAGTCAGATGCCCACGATGGTTTCTACCGTCACGGGACCATCACGCACAGCAGATATCGAAAAACGCTTAGTTTTGGGAGCGCACGGTCCAAAAGAATTATATGTTTTATTATTAGAGGATCGTTTTTAATTATATGATACAAGAATATCTGTTTTTAACTCCCGTAGCGAGTATTATTTTTGCTTTAACCATAGCTTCAAGTATTTATAGTTTTTCAAATCCTCAAGTACTGGGTGAAATGATGTTGCACCCTTATAGTATCTATCGAAAGAAAAGAGTCTATACGATCTTAACGAGTGGGCTGATTCATAAAGATTGGGGTCACCTTTTATTCAATATGATCACGTTTTATTATTTTGGATTTGGTCTAGAAAAGATACTCATTCAAATTAGTGATTGGGGTCATTTGCAATTTGCCATTATCTATGTATCAAGTTTGATTCTGAGTGATATTCCCACCATTTTTCAGCATAAAAATAATTCTGGTTATTACAGTTTAGGAGCCTCAGGAGCTATCTGTGCCGTATTGTTTAGTTATATTATGTTTGATCCAAAAATGATGCTCGGCATCTTCATGATTATTCCTATGCCTGCGTATATATTTGCAGTGCTCTTTTTAGGTTATTGTGTGTGGGCATCTAGAAATTCAAGAGACGGTATCAACCATGATGCACATCTATTTGGGGCATTATCTGGTGTGATTCTCACGTTGATACTTTACCCCTGGATTTTTAAACATTTTCTAAGCCAGTTTTAATTTATCCTGTCCAACTTTGGCGGTCAAGGCTTCTAAATTGGATAGCCTCCGCTAAATGATGGTTTTTAATATTCGCTTCTTTTTCCATATCGGCGATTGTTCTAGCGACCTTTAAGATACGATCATAGGCCCGCGCAGACAAGCCTAATTTTTCCATGGCAGTTTTAAGTAATTTCCTTCCCTCGGCATCAATTTGACATCTTTCCCGAACTTGTGTACTGCTCATTTGAGCATTATTATGGATATGTTGAAGGGTCTTAAAGCGTTCATTTTGGATTTTTCTGGCAGCCATCACCCGTTCTCTGATGTCCATGCTTTTTTCGGATTTTTGATCAGATGCTAGTTCTTTAAAAGCTACTGGGGTGACCTCTACATGCAGATCGATACGGTCTAGCAGAGGGCCCGATATCTTACTTAAGTAGCGTTGCACGGTACTCGTGCCACAGGTACAATCTTTTTCGGGATGATTATAGTAGCCACATGGACAGGGATTCATAGCTGCTATAAGCATAAAACTAGCGGGATAATCAACCGAAAATTTAGCTCTTGATATGGTAATACTACGTGATTCCAAAGGTTGTCTCATCACTTCTAATACCGTTCTTTTAAATTCAGGGAGCTCATCCAAAAATAATACACCATTGTGGGATAAGGAAATTTCGCCTGGCTGAGGGCTGGTGCCGCCACCAACCAGTGCCACGTCCGAAATGGTATGGTGTGGAGCTCGAAAAGGTCTTCTCGTCATTAGGGAATCTTTTGCCGATAATTGACCTGCCACAGAGTGTATTTTAGTTGTTTCCAAAGATTCCTCTATGGTTAGTGGTGGCAATATCGTGGGCATGCGTTTGGCAAGCATTGTTTTGCCCGCGCCCGGAGGGCCTATCAAAATCACATTATGACCGCCAGCGGCTGCTATTTCCAAGGCTCGTTTAATATTTTCTTGTCCTTTGACATCTCCGAAATCGTCTTCATTTTGATCGGTCTGATTTGTAAATTCATCCTCAATAGCAACAGTTGTAGCTTTTAAATTAGTCTTGTCATTAAAAAAATGAATCACTTGCAATAAATTATCCACACCTAAGACAGTTAAGTTTGAAACGATAGCTGCTTCTCTGGCATTTGCCTCTGGTAGGATAATACCCTTAAATTTGTCTTTTACAGCTTGAATAGCTATCGGTAAAATTCCCTTTATAGGTTGAATACGACCATCTAATGATAGCTCTCCAAGGATCAGGTAATCTGCTAGCCGATCCGCTTCAATTTGATTTGAAGAAGCTAATATGGCAGTTGCAATCGCCAGATCATATGCGGAACCTTCTTTTCGAATATCTGCAGGGGCAAGATTGATGACTATTTTTTGCCTTGGCATACGATATCCACAAGACACAATGGCACTTTCTATTCTTTGTAGACTTTCTTTAATTGCATTATCTGGCAAACCAACTATATAGTACCGCGTCCCTGCAGTTATATTTACCTCTACAGCTACAGAGGTTGCCTCAATACCATATACAGCACTACTATAGGTTTTTGTTAACATAAAAATGGTCTAAATGGTATTTAAAGTTAATAAAATTTATTTAATAATTCTGAGAATTATTTTTTTACCTTGAAAAATAACTCCAATTGTATTTTTTGTTCAAATTTGTTATATTGTAGCTGATGGTATTTATCATATATCAAAAAATATTGGCTTTTGGCAAACGATTTGCTTAGCTAATTGTATTATAACTGAATAAAACAATTACAAAGGATTAACATTTAAAGTTTAATAATATGAACGATAATAGTAAAGTAGTATTGGCATTATTAGCAGGTTTGGCAGCAGGAACCGCTTTAGGAATTTTATTCGCACCTGATAAAGGAACAGAGACAAGAGACAAGCTTAATGAATCCTTAGCTGATTTGGGAGATGCTATTCGTGAGCGTGCCGAAGAGCAGTTTGATCAATTAAACGATTTTAAAGAAAAAGTTGTTGCTACTCTCAAAACAAAAATCAATAAAGGAGAAGAAATTTTCGAAGATGAAATTACAGAGCATGCTTAGATCGCAGTAATTTTTTACCTAAAGAAATTATTATCAATACTATAATCAGAGGCCTAGCCTCTGATTCTTAAAATAGAAATAAATGGAAGAAGAAAAATTCTCGCTAAGTGGTACATTCCAAAAGACAAAGGAATATTTAGATTCGCAATTAAATTTAATTCGGCTAAAGACAGTTGAGCGATCTTCTCGTTTAATTGCAAGTTTGATTGTTGATGGTGCAAAAATAATTTTAAGTTTATTTATTTTATTCTTTCTATGTCTTGCTTTGGGATTTTATTTAGGAGAAGTATTAGGAAGCAATTCTTTAGGTTTTTTAGCTACGGCAGTTATATTTTTGCTTATACTCGTTTTGATTCGGGTATTTGAGCCGACGTTGGAGTCTAGATTTATGGATTTGTCAATTCGTCGATTTTCTGCCAAATGGACAGATGAATTAGAGGAAGAAGAAAATAGTGTGAAACAAGAAAATGTAGAAGATGACGAAACAAAGCAAAATTCATAACCTCGCAGAGCTTAAGGCGGAAATCACTCGTCTTAAAGTTTTAAAAAGTGAACAAGAAGCGTATTTGAAGTCGCAGATGACCTTGTTAAATCATAAAATTGAAACTCCCATGCGTATTTTTAATGTCGTGAAAGCCAATGTTCCGGGATTAAATTTGATTACGGGACTTTTCTCTCCGGCTAAAAATAGTGGAGGTACAGATTCTGATTGGTTAACCAAAGTATTGCGCATTGGTGTTCCTTTTGTCATGAATCGATTTTTCTTTAAAAAAGCTGGTGTTTTGAAAAAAGCACTGTTGTTATTAGCTTCAGAAAAAGCTCTCGGTCAAGTCAATCAGGATAGTATTTCTGGTATTATAGGAAAAGTTACCAATTTTATCAAACCTAAAAAAAATAAGAAAAGAAAAGGTACCATTCAGAATCCTCCTGTCATTGAAGATCAGGTCAATGAATATGGTATTCCATCTTATAGTGAAACCTATTAGACTAGATTTTTTTCTTAAGTTGAGATCATTTTGGCCTTTTATTCTTAAAATTAAATCTATTTACATTCGATGATTTTGATCTGGTTAGTAGAGTAACGCCAGATCAATCAATAGATGATCGCAATTTCTATTCAAGTACAACTTGTCATTTTTGTTAAAAGTTACCAATGCTTGAAAATACCAATCACATCGATTGAAGTCAGTAATACGGGTATCAACTAAAATTACCACATAAACTATTGATTAGTGCAATAATAAGGTTATTTTTGCAGGATATTTTATTGTAATGGGTAAAGACAAACTTAGAAAATTTGCGGAGATTGGTACTTTTGACAATGTGGTAGAACTGGATGCAGGTAAAGCACTTAAAGGTCAGTGGGCAAAATCGCACTTTAAAAATGATCATCCAATCGTTGTAGAATTGGCTTGTGGAAAGGGTGAATATACGGTCAATCTGGCAAAGCTTTTTCCCGAGAAAAACTTTATTGGTGTGGACTATAAAGGAAATCGTATCTGGAGAGGTGCTAAAACAGCTATTGAAGAAGGGATTCATAATGTTGGTTTTCTCCGGATTCAGATCGAGACTATATTGGATCACTTTGATGAAAATGAGATTTCTGAAATTTGGATTACATTTCCAGACCCGCAACCACAAGAAAGCCGTGAGAAAAAACGTTTAACAAACCCCACCTTCTTAGGTCGTTATAAGTTTGTATTAAAAGAAGGTGGATTGATGAATCTTAAAACGGACAATGATGGATTCTACAATTATACTTTGGAACAGATTGAAATTTTGGGATTCCATAAACACGCACAAACTGCTGATTTATATCATTCTGATTTAGTCAATGAAGTATTATCGATTAAGACATATTATGAAAAAAAATATTTGGCCGTCGATAAGAACATCAATTATGTAAAATGGTCTTTTGATCAGATTTAATTCATAAAGATTATGATATAAGAGGAGTAAATTTTAAGTTTACTCCTTTTTTTGTGCATTTTAATTAACATCATCTTTATATAGCCCATCATTTAGTAAAATAATGTTAACATAAAACTAGGGCTATCTTAATATAGTGATTGCATTTTTGTGCGGAAGTAAAACCCGTTGACAAAACAATTTTGCATGAATCATTATTACCTATCACATTTAAAAAAGGCACTGCTTGTATGTAGTATACTCAAATGCAGTTCTCATTCTCTTTTTGCGTCAGATCTCGCGTTCAACACTCAAGTATTACCAACAATTTTGGAACAAGAAAGTGTTTCCTTTCAAGGAAAAGTAGTGGATGGAAATGGGCGACCACTTGTTGATGTTTCTATTCTAAATGGCAATAAGAGCATTGGAAAGACGGATAAAGATGGGGCATTTTCATTGCATGTTACTAAGGGAACTGTTTTGACTTTTAAGTCATTGGGGCACCGGAGTCATGAGGAACATGTGATTAAACCATCTTCCCATATTGAGATCAAATTACACACCACCGAGCGCGCATTAGAAGAAGTGGTTGTCACGGCATTAGGTATCAAGCGTGAAGAAAAGTCTCTCGGTTATTCAGTTAGTACTGTAAAAGGTGAGGAGCTTACCAATGCCGTTTCGAGTAACTGGATGGATGCGCTCTCTGGTAAAGTTGCTGGACTCAATCTGATGCGTTCAGGAGCAGGACCAGTTGGATCAACTAAGATTATCTTACGTGGAGAGAATAATCTAACTGGAGAAAACCAAGCATTGATTGTTGTTGATGGTGTGATTATCAATAGTGGGTCAGGCAGACGATCAGGTAATGTTTCGGATGCTATTTATGGCACTGGAGGTGATAATATGCCCGCAGATTATGGTTCAGGGATGGATGACTTAAATCCGGAAGATATCGAAAGTGTTTCGGTATTAAAGGGACCGGGAGCAGCAGCTCTTTATGGACAAAAAGCAGCCAATGGTGCAGTGATCATCACGACTAAATCAGGTGCTAAAAGAAATGGAAAGTCATTAGGGATAACATTAAATTCAAATACTTCATTTGAAAGCGTCAATCGTTGGCCAGATCTGCAATATGAGTATGGCCAGGGTACAGGAGGCTCAGATTATTACTCATATGGAACTTCGATTGATGGAGGGAGTACAAGCGGTACTAGTTCTGCTTATGGTCCTAAGTTTGATGGTCAATACTTTTTTCAGTATGATCCCAATCTTCAAGCAGTAGGAACAGAGCGGACACTTTGGAAACCTTATAAAAATATCAATAGTTTTTTTGACGTTGGCAAAACGTATATGAATACCATTTCGATCGATGGTGGAACAGAAAAAACCAATGCACGTTTCTCTGCAACGAATGTTCGTAATACATGGATTGTTCCCAATACAGGTTATGATCGCAATACCGTCGCTTTATCGGTCAATTCTAGAGTTAGTGATAAATTGAGTATCACTTCTAAGGTCAGTTATAATAACCGTCATAGTGATAATCTTCCTGGAGCAGGTTATGGTAATCAATCGTTGATGTATTGGTTTATCTTTTGGCAACCTAGTGCGGATGTGAACTGGTTACAAGATTATTGGG
>Ga0308165_1001841_pt1 | contig 27978 bp, 21 predicted proteins | sample PhyWR2_FD_201032 | JGI IMG/M metagenome (GOLD analysis project Ga0308165, IMG submission 201032) | Phyllosphere microbial communities from UC Gill Tract Community Farm, Albany, California, United States - DLSLW.R2 | ecosystem: Host-associated > Plants > Phyllosphere > Unclassified | place: USA... | reverse complement strand
AAAAAAAGATAACTGATTGACAGTAAAACGATAATTTTCTGAAATTATTCGCCCACCCTATTTTTGTTACCGGTATCACGGAAAACATTTTACGTAATCAAGATACTAAATCCCGCAATTGTTAACATTCCTGTATCAACAATACTATGGCTTGCGATTACCGAAACAGCACCCTAACAATAATTGGCGGCAACAATGAAATCCAAAGTGACTCGCAAGGAAAAAATTAGTTATGGTCTGGGGGATATGGCTAGCCATATTGGCCTGGACAATGTGATTATTTTTCTCACATTTTATTATACCGATGTCGTCGGGCTCCCAGCCGCTTTCGTCGGTACCATGTTCCTGTTAGCCCGGACGGCTGACGCAATTATCGATCCGGCAATGGGCTATATTGCTGACCGTACCCGCTCGCGCTGGGGTAAATTCCGTCCATGGATGCTATGGCTTGCTCTACCTTTTGGCCTCAGTTGTCTGCTCACCTACGCCGTTCCGCAATCGCTGGATATGAGCGGGAAAATGATTTTTGCCAGCGTCAGTTATACCCTGATGATGCTGATGTATACCGCCATTAATATTCCTTATTGCTCAATGGGAGCGGTTATTACTCCCGATAATGACGAGCGAATTTCATTGCAATCCTGGCGTTTTTTCCTTGCCACGCTTGGCGGCGCAATGTCCACTTTCTTTATGATGCCACTGGCTGAATATCTTGGTGGTGTCGATAAACTAGCAGGATACCGTTGGGCAATGGCGATTATGGCCAGCGCAGCGGTCATCATGTTCTGGATCTGTTTTGCGAATACACGCGAACGTATCCAGGCACCACCGAGTCACAACAATTATCTCGCCGAACTGCGCGACCTGCTGCGTAACGATCAGTGGCGAGTCGTTGCCATTCTGGTGATGACTAACATCGGTTTTGGGGTTGTCCGTCTTGGGGCAATGATGTACTTCGTCACTTACTACCTCGGTAGTGCCAGCTATTTTATGTGGATGCTGGGCGCACATATTCTGGGCAAAGCAGCAGGTAGTCTGTTAGCGAAACGCCTGACCCGGAATTTCAGTAAAACTCAGATGTTTGGCTACTGCGCTATTATTGCCGGTGTGTTGAGTATTGGACTGTTCATGGTACCAAAATCCATCATGCTGTTGGTTCCATTGACATTTATTATCTCAGTCTTCTACCAGGCAACCACTACCCTGATGTGGGTCATGATGGCCGATGTGGCCGATTACGGTGAGTATATTCAGGGCAAACGTATGGATGGGGTGATTTTCTCAACCTTCCTTGCGGTACTTAAACTGGGTATGGCAATCAGTGGCGCTATCGTTGGCTGGACTCTGGGCTTTAGTGGCTATGTGGCGAATGCCGCAGAACAAACACCACTGGCAATGAACTCTATCGTCGCACTCTTTACCATCGTCCCTGGTCTGCTCTCACTGGCAGCCTACTTCACCTTGCGCTGGTACAAGCTCGATGACCAAACAATGAAAGATATCAATCTCGCTAAAACACAATCTCTGTTAGTAAAAGGATAATCTCACCATGAGCGAATTAATACCGCACGCTAACGCCATTGAGTGGCGCTTTGAACGTCAAATTTTACGTATTGAGCCTTGGGGTGAACATAGTTTGCGAGTGCGCGCCACCTGCGCATCAACCTTTAACGCTGAGCCTCAGGCCCTACTGACACCTGTAGACTGTCAGGCGGAAATTTATCAAGACGCAGAAACGCTGACGCTTCGCAATGGCAATATTAGCGCAGTATTAAATCTGAAAGGACAGCTGGCATTTTATAATCAGCATGGGGAATTGTTACTTGAGGAGATGTGGAGACAGCGTTCAACTGTCGGTATTGGTGCCAGTGAAAAAAGCCAGGATAAATACGTCAGCGCCCTGAAACTGGATGGTCGTGAATTCAAACCGCTACCCGGCGGTAAGTATCAGTTAACCGTCCGCTTTGAGGCGCGCCACGATGAAAAACTGTACGGCATGGGACAATATCAGCAACCCTGGTTAGATCTGAAAGGATGTACTCTGGAGCTTGCCCAGCGCAACTCACAGGCCAGTATTCCTTTTGTACAATCCAGTCTGGGTTATGGCTTGTTATGGAACAATCCAGCAATTGGTGATGCCAGTTTTGCTAAAAACCATACTCTTTGGGTGGCCCGCGTGACTCAGGAAATGGATTACTGGATAACCGCAGGTGACAGCGTCATTGATATCACCCGCCAGTATGCGAAAGCGACAGGTACACCGCCTGAAGCGCCCGAATTTATCAGTGGACTGTGGCAGTGTAAATTACGTTATCGTAGCCAGCAGGAAGTGCTCGACGTCGCCCGGGAATACCGCCGCCGTAACCTTCCCCTTTCGGTTATGGTCATCGACTTTTTCCACTGGCCTAACCAGGGAACCTGGTGTTTCGACCCTACAGACTGGCCAGATCCGAAGGCGATGACAGAAGAACTGGAATCTATGGGTATCAAACTGATGGTATCCGTCTGGCCGACGGTTGAAGCTCGCAGTCCACTATTTTCACATATGAAATCAAAAGGCTGGTTGGTTACCAGCGATCGCGGTGTGCAGGTTAACCTCGACTTTATGGGCAATACCACATTCTTTGATGCGACCCATCCTGAGGCAAGACAGTTTGTCTGGGAAACCGTGAAAAAGAACTATTTTGATCTTGGAATCAAATTATTCTGGCTGGATGAAGCTGAACCAGAATATCGCGCCTATGACTTTGATAACTATCGCTATCATGCCGGACCGGTACTGGAAGTGGGTAACCGTTATCCTCGTGACTTCGCTCAGGGATTCTATGACGGTCTGCGTGCTGAAGGCGAAAACGAGATAGTCAATCTGGTACGTTGTAGCTGGGCGGGCAGTCAGCGTTACGGCGTGCTGGCCTGGTCTGGTGATGTTCACTCATCTTTCCATTCTTTCCGTAATCAGTTAGCTGCCGGACTTAATATGGGGCTGGCCGGTATTCCATGGTGGACAACCGATATCGGTGGTTTCCAGGGTGGCAATGTGAACGATCCTGCGTTTCATGAACTGCTAATCCGCTGGTTCCAGTGGGCGGTATTCTGTCCGGTATTGCGTATGCATGGCTATCGCGAACCCCGGATCCAGCCAGCTGAACGTTATCGCGATGGTATTCCTCAGTGTGATAGCGGCTCACCAAACGAGCTGTGGAGTTATGGCGAAGAGAATTTCGCCATCATGCAGCGCTGGTTAGACATTCGTGAGGTGTTACGTCCTTATATTGATGAACTGTATGCCAATGCCCATCAGCATGGCGATCCGCTGATGCGTACATTATTCTGGCACTATCCAGAAGACGCACAAAGCTGGCAAATTGAAGATCAGTATCTCTTCGGACGTGATTTACTGGTGGCACCAATCGTTCATGCCGGTCAGCGTGAACGTGATGTCTGGCTCCCGGGAACCCATCAGTGGGTTGATTTGCAGGGTGAGCGCTATCAGGGGGGGCAGCATATTTCCGTCGCTGCGGATTTAGCGACTATTCCGGTCTTTATTCATGAAGATAGCCCGTTAATTCCTCTGCTTGTTAAAACACCTCAATAGTCTGTTCAGAAGATGAAAAAAGCCCACCCATTGTCTTATGCTAACAATGGATGGGCTGTTTGCCTGTTCTCGCTTACCGAGCACTCGTCTCGGTACTTCCAGTATGCTGACCTTCGTCAGTCCCTTTCCAGCCATGTAACCGGACAGAAGAGAGATTCCGCTGATCGTCGGTAATCATATCACTGATTAAATGGTGGCCTTTTTTCAGCATTTCGGCGCGTGTTTTCAGGCTGTCATCCATGGAAAGCTCTTCAAGAATTTGGGTATTATAACGCCGGAAATGATCGCTCATCTCTTTGGCTTCATAAGCACCCACGCCCAGAGCCTTCAACGCTTCCCGCCCCATACTCAGGGCACTTTCGAACACTTCCCGCTGCGGATGTTCAATGCCTGCCCGACGTAATGCCACGTAGTGCTCCACATCCCGCGCACGTGCCAGTTGCAAAAGGTGCGGGAAATTCGCATTCACCATCTCTGTCAGTTCCAGGCTGTTGTCAGGATCGTCAATGGCATTAATCAGCAGTTTCGCTTTATGCGCCCCGGCGGATTCCAGTAAATCCAGTCTTGTCGCGTCCCCGTAATAGACCTGCATTCCCAGCTTGCGCAAGATTTCAATATGGTCAGGATCGTGGTCCAGTACGACTACCTTCACATTAGCGGTCATCAGCAAGCGTCCGGCAATCTGCCCGAAACGGCCAAAACCGGCAATAATCACGGCCGGAGCGTCTTCATCAATGGTATCCGCCGGTAAGTCCTCTTGCTTCTTCATTCCCTCAACGGCCGAGAGTGCAAGCAGTAACAATGGCGTAATCGCCATCGATAGCGCGGCCACCAGAATCAGTATTTTTGCCCAGTTATCGTCCAGCACTTGGGCACTGCTAGCCACCCCAATGACCACAAAAGCAAATTCACTGCCCTGTCCGAGTAGAACCGCATACCAGCGACGTTGTAGCCTGGCAACCCGGGTAATACGCGCCACCAGCCATAAGGTGAATAATTTGATGAGAAGAAAACCGGCCAGGAAACCGAGTACGCGCAGGGGGTTCGCAAACAGGGTTCCGAAATCGATGGACATGCCAACGCCCATAAAGAACAGTCCGAGCAACAATCCTTTAAAGGGTTCAATATCACTTTCCAGCGCATGCCGATACTCTGAACTTGCTAGCAGAACGCCTGCCAGGAAAGCCCCCATCGCCATCGACAGTCCGGCATGCTCTAACAAAATACCGAAGCCAAACACCAGGAATAAGGCCACGGCACTGAACACTTCCCGGACGCCTGAACGAGCCACAAAACGCAAGATAGGACGGGTAATATAACGCCCGAGCAGGACCACCAGAGCCAGGGCTGCGATTATCTTCGCGGTAGAAATCGCAATCGAGTGAAGATCCATCGCACTACCACTGCTGGATAACAGCGGAATAATGGCAACCAGCGGGATCGCCGCAATATCCTGGAGCAATAATACCGAGAAGCTCGAACGACCAACGGGCGAGGTAAGAAGATTGCGCTCATTCATCGCCGCCATCGCAATGGCCGTGGAAGATAGCGCTAACGTAAAGCCAATCAGTAACGCAACCGGCAGGCTCAGCCCCATCACCGCTGAAAATGCAGAAAGGCCCAGGCCACAGATAATCATCTGGAGGCTACCGCTGCCAAACACGTCTCTGCGTATACTCCACAGACGTTTGGGATCCATCTCCAGACCAATAACAAAGAGCATCAGTACCACACCAATCTCAGCAAACTCGAGAATAGTGTGCACGTTATCGACGAATTTTAATCCCCAGGGGCCGATGATACAGCCCGCAATGAGATATCCCAGTACTGAACCCAAACCAATGCGCACCGCGAGTGGCACAATAAAGGCGGCAGCCCCCAGATAAACCAGTACCTGTTCAATGCTATGACTATCCACGCTCAGCCTCCAGCCATTCGACCAGTCTCTGTTTATAGTGTTCCGCGCCGTGGCGTAGTGCCTGATCATCGCTGGCAAACGCATTATGTACCGCAAAAGGTGGCAGCCACTTCATACCACAGTACAGGGCCGTGGCTTGTAAGGGCTGAGCCAGGGTATCAAAGCCGGGATGATCCCCCAGCGTAAAGTGACTGGAGTTGCCGCCGGTTGAAACCGCCCAGAGAAACGATTTGCCCTGCAATTGCTTGCCGTCATGCCCATAGGCCCAGCCATGCGTCAGGACTTTATCCAGCCATAACTTCAGGAGGGGAGGCATGCTGTACCACTGCATCGGATGTTGTAGGATGATAAGACTGGCTTCTGAAAGAAGTTGTTGTTCACGAGCTACATCTATCGAAAAATCAGGATAGTTATCATACAAGGAATGGATCTTCACCTCTGGAAGCAAACTCGCCTGTTCCAGCATAAAACGGTTGGCATGAGAAAAATTGGCATAAGGATGAGCATAGATGATTAAAATCACAAAAGAATATCCATAACGTAGAGGCGCAGGAATAACATTATAGTGGGAATAAAAGAAATACAGAGAGTAAAGAAAAGCAACAGAGTGTTTCTTTTATCAAAAAGACTCACCAGATGAATGGCTATTATTCAGTTTGGAGTACCACCCTTCGCGTCTGACATAGCACGGCTTCGCAGCGAAATCAGGGAAAGTGAGTAATTTGGTTTGATATGCCCAGAAATAATATTGCCGAGATATTAATCCCGGCAATATTATTAAACTTTAGAACTGATAGCCGATATTAGAATAAATATCTGACGCCCAGGTTAAGTTCTTGTGATTTTAAATGCGCTTTCATCTGCTCGTCTTGCTGACCTCTGACATTAGTAAAAGCGTTCATGCCGCTTTCAACTTTGCCTAAATCAATATAGCGATAGCCTAAATCAAAGCTTAATTTATCAACCGGCTCAAAACTAACACCCGCGCCGACAGAATAAGCCAGGTTAGTATCGGTATTGCTATTAAATTGATTCTCAGTTCTGTTCTGCCAGCCAGATGATTTCACCTTGGCAACACCCAGACCGACGGTACCATACAGGGAGATGCCCTGATAAACTTCATAGTCGCGATAGGCGTTCACCATTACACGCTGAGACTCAGTTTTATGGTGGTTCAGGCTAGCAGGGAATCTCGATGAGCCGCTGGTATATTCACTTTTTTTCTTAAAGGTATATTCAGCTTCGGTACGCCAGCCATTGCCATACTGATAACCCGCTGCCACTGAACCATTATAGAAATGGTCTGCATCTTCACCCGCTCTGAACTGACCAATACCTGGACGGCTGCTGGTATCCATGCCATCAGCTTTTTGCCATACTTTGCTCATTCTGGCGGCACCGTAATAACCTTCATCACTGATTGATGCCATCGCGCTTGCAGATAATCCAGCGAAAGATAACGCCACTAACGAAAGTGTTAACTTTTTCATTAAAGAATCCCTTTAGTTTTAATTATTAAGATCAATATATCCAAATAATTCGAATAACTCACAATGTGATTAATATCATTATTATCGCATTGAGAAAATTTAAAATGCAATGGATATAAATACTATCCTTTCGATAGTAATTTACTTTAACAACTCATGACAAGTGTTTATTTTTAACTCATCTGATGAGTTGTAATTTAGCCGTTATTAATAATGTCGCTTCCGTTTAATCAATATTTATTATCAGCGACTCATTTGCAGCTTAGTCTTATTGATTAATAAAAAACACCTTTTATTTTAACCACTTATAAACCTATCCATAACAAAATGAAATCAATTGATATACGTAAAAAAATAAACAAACTACACTTCCTGACAAAATAATCATAAAAATAATCGCTGTTATTAACTTATTTTTTCGGGAAAAACTGACTGGCACTCTTTTTACAATCCGCTTTCATAAAAAAGGCCCGCCATCAGGCAGGCCATAAGGAAAAATATCGGATGAAAATTAGAAGCGGACTTCTCCGCCGAAAAGATACGTTCGACCTCGAGCAGTGGTATTGATGGAGCGGCCATCGTCACCCGCGTAGTTATAGTCCTGGTTCATTTTATTCAGCGCATCGGCATAGTTCTTATTGCCCAGGTTCTGGATACTGAAGCGCAGCAGCACGCTGTCAGTCACCTGATAGTTACTGTATAAATCAACCACGGTCGGAATATCCGGCATCGCTTCTTTCTCTAACAACCCTGAGTCCATACTCACACCTTCAGTACTCAGGCGCTTTGACTTACCGGTAAATTTAATCAGGCTGCCGACAGTCAGCTTTTTATCAAAGAACCGCGCGCCCACATCAACGGTGGTATAGCTTTTCGGCAAGTCGCTTAAGTCATCATAGCCAAAACCATACATTGTAGTACTGGCTACTGAGGTTGGCTGGTTAGTATTTTGCTTACTCCAGGAAATATTAAGGTAGGCAAACTCAGCGTCATAGCCCGCCTCAATTTCATAGCCATCGGTTCTGACCTCTGACTGGGAGTTAGTAAAGATATTGGCCTGGAAATCGGGGCGACTGTTATCTATATCCTGGCACATGGCACCGTCGTAACAGAGGAAGAACCGCTCGCTGGCAATATAGTTCTTGATCCGGGTTTGGTAGGCCAGAGCTTTCAGGCGGAAGGTATCCTGTTCGAGTAACATACCGTCCTGTGTAATATTAAAACCAATCTGAGCCGTTTTTGCTTTTTCAGGTTTAAGGAACGGGTTCATCGATGCCCCGCCCTCATTGGCGAAAAAGACCTCTTGTGGAACAGGGGCACGTGAAGAGTAGCTATAGCTGGCAAAAGGTTGCAGCCAGGGAGTAATCTGTGCTGAAAACTCAATACTTGGATTGAGCGCGTGCTCATTAAGCTCAATATTTGATGCTCCCTGAGGGAAGCACTGCTGACCATCAAGGCATGCTGGCTTAAAACCCTTAACCCGGAAGTCGCTGTAGTTGAGGTTAAGATCAAGTTGATAGATATCCTTGTTAATCGTCAGTCCTGTAAATACCGAAGTCACTTTCTGCTTACCTGCCGGGGCAAAGGTGTTGTGCGTTTTCTCATCGCTATTATCAAACAGACGCTCATAGCGGGTGTCCATCAACTTACCGCCTAACTGCCAGGCAAAGTCATAGTCACTGAGAGAGAAACGACTGGTATTGGTAAGCGTAATGGCATTGGAACGGTTGGTGGTCACGGCGTGGTTAGCGTCGCTCAGTGAATTCGCATCATAGGCCTGGCGCGACTTACTGGTGCTGGCCAGCATATTAATATCAATCAGCTCTGACAGCGGCGTATAGTCATACTTAAGGTAGTAGTCGTCGCTGGTAATATCTCTGCGGGTAAATTTATTCTCATAATTACGGCCTGAGAGCTCAATTTTATTAAAACGATCCGGGTTAATATTCAGTTTATAAAGCTGTGACTTCGGCTTCTGCTTCATATACTGGGTATCGTTCCCCAGAAATTCACTGCTGTTGATACCTGCGCCATTATCATAGGTGGCGTGCTGCACATTACCGCTCAAACCCACTAGTCCACCGATACTTCCGCCATCACCCAGGGCAGCAGTGCGCCCGGCAACCGCTATCATTCCGCTACGACCAAAGCCATTGTCACCGACGGAGAAGCGCGACAATACCCCTGTCTGGCGATTTTTCTTCAGCAAATCATCAACGCCAATGGTACGCATATTGGCGCTTCCCGCCAGGGCATTAACGCCTTGAGGGCCACTGCTGTAACCCCGCTCAATATCAATACTGGCTAAAAAGTTAGGGTCGATTAATACCCCAGAAGAGCTGTTGTTGCCACCGTGATAACTCGAGGGCGTGGTGCCATAAAACGACTGGCTGACACCATCAACCATGGTATTCACCCGACCAAAGCCACTCATACCGCGAATATTCACGTTCACCGTGCCCTGGGTGAGATCTTGTTGGGTGTAGGTCCCAGGAACACTTCGGAACAGCGAGTCGACGCTTTGCAAGTTAGTATTCACTTTACGAGAACTGTGAGCGCCCGCTTGAGTAAAGGTCTCTTCAGCAGAACCTATCCCACTCTCTTCAGATTGCTGGCTATCGTCTGAAACCTCTAAGGCAGAGAAGTTGGACTCTTTATTTTCTGTCGCGCTGCTGGCCACAACAGGCAATAAAAGACAGCCCGCTAAAGCAACATTAGCCACTTGGATATACTTCACGGCGTAACTCCTGAATTTTTATTTTTTTGCTGATCGATAAAGATAAGAAAGCTGAAAGCACTGGCAGAGTCCTGCAGACGGGAATAACGCCCGCTACGTCCGCCGTGTCCCGCATTCATATTGGTATTCAACAGGAAGGTCGCCTGTGGGTTTTGATTCACCGCGCGCAGTCGGGCGATATATTTAGCCGCTTCCCAGTAAGGCACCTGGGTATCATTTAAGCCCGTCGTGATGAGCATATCCGGGTAGGACTTCTCAGCGAGATTGTCATAGGGGCTATAACTCTTGATCAGCGAGTAATACTCAAGCGTGGCAGGATTTCCCCACTCGGCATACTCCTGCTGAGTCAGAGGTAGCGAACTGTCGAGCATGGTATTCAGGACATCGACAAAAGGGACTTGTAATACCGCGGCTGAAAAAAGTTCCGGTGCCTGATTCACCGCAGCAGCCACCAGCAAACCTCCAGCGCTGCCTCCCATGGCATAAACCCGCTGCTTTGCCCCATAACCTGCGGTAACCAGGCCGCGCGCGCTGTCGATAAAATCATTGAAGCTATTTTGTTTGTGCCTCAGTTTGCCCCGCTGATACCAGTTAACACCTTTTTCTCCTCCGCCACGGACATGAGCCAGAGCGAACACAAACCCTCGGTCCAATAAGCTCAGTCGCGGAGCGCTAAAAGCAGCATCAAGGCTCATGCCATAGGCACCATAGCCATAGACCAGCAGAGGATTTTTCCCCTCGTGAAAGCGGTCTTTACGCCACACCAGCGAGACAGGGATTGACTCACCATCCCGTGCCGTAACAAAGACCAGCTTGCTGTCATAGTCACCGGGCTGATAGTCAGCAATTTTGCGCTGATGCACCGACTGAGTGTGGCCGCTCGCCAAATCCCACTGTTCATAGCTCAGGGGTCGGTTCAGGGAGGAATAGATATAGTTGAATGTCTTTGCGGAACTATCCGTATTACTGCCCTGTCGGGCCATATAACTGGCATCCGGAAATTGCAGAGTTTGCCACTGGCCATTAGTCAGGTCGTATTTAGCAAACTGCGTTTTGCCCTCACTGCGTTTGGTGATAATCAGCCAGTGTCCCAGCAGGTCAAAACTTTCAATCAACGTCTCTTTTTCTGGAGCGACCAAGAGTTGCAAGTCACTACCGGGCTGCCGTGCGGTGTAGATAGCGAAATTTTTGTCCTGGTGATTGCTGCGAAGATAGAAACGCCCCTCAAAGTGATCGGCGTAATACTCCACCCCTTCAGCACGCGGCCTGATAGTCTGAATTCCGGCTTCAGGATCGGCCAGGGAGAGCGCCCTGACCTCTGACAAGTCATTGCCGCTGAGGGTAATCAGCAGGTAATCCCCAGATGCCGAGCGAGCGATACCGGTAAAAAAGCGGCCATCTGCTTCAAAATAGATCTCGGTATCCGGCTGCTGACTACCAAGAATATGGCGCATAACACGGTTAGGCGTCAGGGTTTGCTCATCATTCACTACGTAGTAAATTTGTTTGCCATCCGGGCTGAAAACCATATTGCCGGAAGTATGAAGCAGTGAGTCGGTCAGCCACTGATTTGTCGCGGTATCAAGCAGTGAGATCTGACTCTGGCTATCGCCGGTTAAATCCTCTGCCACCGCAATAAACCGGTTATCTTCGCTGACCGCGTAACCCGACATACGATAGAAAGCCTTGCCAGCGCCACGCGCATTCGCATCGACCACTTCTTGCCATTCTGTACTGCCCTGTTGCTGGCGAAAGATAACCGGATAGTTCGCCTGGTCCGGGTAGCGACTCTGATAGGTCCAGCCATTTTTGGTATAGGGAGGAATATAGCGCTGCTCTTCCTGACGAGCGCTCATCTCCTGATAAATACTCTCGGCCAGCGGCTGCCAGGCCTTAGATTTATCGGTACTGTAGGCATTCTCTGCCTTAAGGTAGTCGATAACTTTTGCATTCTGTCGGCTGTCATCTCGCAGCCAGCGATAATTATCCACCCGGGTATCCTGGAGGGTGGTCAGTGTTTCAGGCCTGATTTCGGCAACCGGGGCCTTGAGCTGAGTATCAGCCAGACACAGTTTTGCGGCAAAAAGGCAGCCCGCCGCGAAAATAAAACGCAGATTAGACATAGGGTTATACTCTTGGTCTGGGTAACTAGTGGGCTTGAGTTAAATCAAAATTAATCGGCATAGTGACGCGTGTCCTGCCACTGACCAGTAAGGTCTCTGGCGGTGCGGGTAAAGGTTCCGCCCTTTTCAGCATCGCCAATGATTCTCTGTCTAATGCCAGGGTTTCAGAGGACTTCACTATCTCGCTGGACAAAATGTTGCCTTGTGCATCCACCAGGAAAGTCACACTGGCTATCCCCTCGCGGCCGCGTCGTCTGGCATCAGCAGGATAACGTTTCACACTATTGAGCTTTCCTTTAACCAACCCTTCCCAGCTTAACTGGGCCTGTTTTACCGACCGGGCATCGCTTTGCACCGGAGCCGCCGTTTTATCCGCCGCTTTTTCCATCGGCTGAGGAGCCGCCCGACTGGTCAGGGTCGCGTTCCCCTGAATAGCCTGCTGTTTAAGGGTGTTGTGTTTTTTGGCATCAATCTGCTTTGGCGCAACCTTGGTGATTTTTTGTGGTTTTTTTTCTGCAAACTCTCCGCTTTCAGCCGCTAAGATGCGCGCTACTTCTTCCCGCTCGGGAGTCTGTTCGGCCGCAGAAGCTTCGGCCTTTTGCTGCTGATTCACTCCCAGGGGCAGGATAGCCTTCGGCTGACTGACCTGAATCTGTTCGGCAAAACTGAGCATGATCGCCGCCGGAGGAACCTTTACCGGCGTTTCATCAACAAAGGTGACAATCAGTAAAGCGACAATCCCCAGATGAAATATCACGCTTAGCGCAGAAGAGAGGCTGTAATGCAGAGACTCTCGTCCCTTCGCGGGAGAAAATGATGCCGTCATTAGGGGGTAACCGCGTCGACGTACCAGATATAGTCTGCTTCAGCGAGGGTAATATTCATGCCCTTTTCCCCCAGCATGACCACCACCGGCTTCTGGTCGGGAGCCAAGTCTCGAAGATGAAGCGGGATGCCTAAATTACTGGCAGCATGAAAGGCTCCGGCGATTAATAGCGCGGGTTTAGGTGCTTTAAGTAATTGCTGAGCCATAAAACGATCGCGCTGTTGCTGAACCGCCAGCATAGAAGCGACTTGTTCACAACAGATCTGCCCATCATGCATCTCAACAATTAACTGTGACATCTTCTCAAGGACCGCAGGCTGTTCGGAGAAACTCCCCGCAGGGCGTACTCGACTTTCATAGAACTCAGCGACCTCATCCTCACCGATATTTCCTGCCAGTAGCGGGGCGTCAGCCTGCAAGCTGCTGATTATCAGAGTGCGATACAGTGGCCAGGGCCAGCCAGTATTCCAGGCCAATAGCTCCTGAATACGGCGTTCACGGATATAGGGATTGCCTTTAAGGCCAGCCTCAATATCTTTGACAGCCTCTTGCTGGTCAGTGGTTATCATTTCGAGGATAACGCTACCCTGGGGGCGAAGGGTGGCAAGCTGTTCGAGCAGCCACTGCTCAATCAAGTGATGGCTTGGGTTATCATGCTTTTCGCCGACTATCACCATCGGTTTGTTACTTATCGCCTTCAGCAATGCACGAGGTGCCATCTGCTGTTTGGTGTGCAGATCGATTATCTGTGAAGTCTTATCTAAAGCCGTATCAGGTACAGCGGAAGAAATGATTCTGTCATTTTGTTTTTGCTGGCAGCCGACCGCCAGGAACAGCAACCCGGTAAAAATCAGTTTCGTGATTTTTAACATAACAAACCCAATGCCTTAGTACTTTTCTATACGATTGTTACAAATGATTATCGGCATGATAATTATTCTCATACTCATTATCAATACAATAACAAACCATGCATCTCCCTGTCAGAACCGACCCGCAGAGGGTTACTGCTGAAAAAACGGGCAAAAAAATACCGTCCACCATCGTAAAAAAAGAGAGTCCAGAGGCCGATTAATGAGGGTTTAATGGGGAAATTGTGAGTAATTTGTGAGGAAAAAAATCGCCAGTTTGAGTCGTTTTTATCAGCTTATTTTTGCTGAAAAAAAATGGAAATATTTTTTCAGCAGCGAATAGATCGCACATTTTGCTAAAAAGATAAGGGCTGCTGTTAGTGATTCACGAAAATGCCGTATAACTGGCAGGACAAAGCCTGCCTCTTTGCTACAGACTCAATAGACTGAACAAGTGAGTGCTTCTGGAGTTTATAAAATAACATCTGATTATTTTATAAACTGGTTTAATTTATTATCATGGAAAATATTCCTCGTATTCGCCTTTATTGACGATTACCAGCATAATAAATTAATAGCACAAGATGTGCCGACAGGATAAAAGTCTTAGATAATAGTTTGATAGCAAATAATTATTAACAGGAAACTATAAGTTATTATCGGATGATATATGGTGTATTTTTTGGAAATAAATAAAACACTCAAATAATATTCAATAAATAAAGTTAATAGTGTTGATAAAAACCTACAGCTATGGCAAATTTTCACTACCAAAACCACATCGCAATATTTAACATCGTCATTACCCACCCTCTCTCGGGGGGAATGTGCTTGATGTCAGCACTATGATTCATAAACAAAAATAATATTTAAATCATTATCGTCATTATGCAGGAAGCATTAAATCTGTCAGCAAAAAACATATCAGTTATTTAATTAATTAAACGGTATTTATTGCATAAGGAAATGCATCTTGAACCGATATTCTTTATTCATTGTACTGCCTCTCGTGGGTTTCCAGGCCGTCGGCGCAACATCTTCCGAGTCTGTTCAGATACCTGTCGAGGAAGAAAGACAACCCTGGGTATTCCAGATGACGCCCTTTATCTGGGCCGCCGGCATCAGTGGCAGAGTGTCCCCCTTCCAGCGCGGAGAAACGGTTGAAGTAAACCAGTCTTTTTCTGAAGTAATGAGTAATCTGAATCTGGGTGCTTTTACCAATTTCTGGGCGCGTAACGGGCGTCTCGTCTTCTCTGGCAATATTATGTATGCCGACGGGACAGACCGTCAGACCTACGATAATTTACCCGCATTTCAGGTACCAGGAATCACGGGCGTTATTCCCCAGGGGACGCAAATCAACGGCAGAGCCGACTCCACTCAGTTTATGACTACCATGATGGCGGGCTATCGCATCGCGGATACCGCGAATTATACCCTCGATATACTGGGTGGGCTCCGCTACTGGTATCTCAAAAATAATGTCAGAGTCACTGCAATCCATCCTTCAATAGGCACTCAGCGCGTCTCCTACGGCGAGAAATTCTGGTGGATAGACCCGCTCATTGGTGCCAGATTCTTTGCGCCCGTCACCGACAGAATCTCTTTTATGTCGGAGATTGATGCCGGAGGATTCGGGATCGGGTCCGATTACACCTGGTCGCTGCTCTCTACCCTGAATTATACTTTCGCCAATAACCTTACCGCCTCGGCAGGCTATAAAGCGTTTAAGGTTAATTACGACCGCCAGGGTCATATTCATGACGTATTGCAGTACGGCCCGGTGTTAGGCCTGACATGGAGTTTCTGAGTAAATTTCAAAAGCGATGACGGAATAGCTTCCGGCTCTATTAAGTGTGAGCCAGGAAGGTGGTGTTCAGACAGAGGTGGTCAATGTCACCTCTGTCGTATTATCTTCAACAATCACGCCGTCAGTTATGAATAGATGTACGAGGCGATAAAGAAAGTCTTTATTTCTTAATCAGCAGTGGGCAATTATGGCAATATTCAGCAGGACGTGTCGCTTTATAATAAAAACAACAGGTCCGACGGAAACGTATTTTTTCACCCGCACCATTTTGTTTCGGCGGTCGATTAAAACGTTTTAAGGGATTCCACGGCAGACCAAATATTGCTGCGTCAGCCTGCGTAAGTAACCAGTCATAGTCAGTCTGACGACGTTGCTCCTGCTGCGGATCCAGCCCCTCCATACGCCCCTGATATAAGGAATACACCCGAACGGCGATATTTTCCCAGAGTATATGGAGCGGTATGCCGCTGACCTGCGACAGGATAGTCAATACAGGTGAAAGAAAGTCTTTAAATAATGCCCCAACAATCATTTCACGCCACTGCTCACGCTCGTCAGCAGGCGCAACACTCTCGGTCATATCTGCCGGTAACGAAGAGGTCCACAGTCCATTGTCATGCGCATATTCTACCCGGCTGTCTGAAAGTGACAGAATTAACCCTTTATCAAACACACTCATCGCATACAGCACGTTACCGGTGGTCAGAAAAGCCAGCCGTTTAACAAATAGAGAGGCGGCAATAGCCAGATCCGGCGCGCCTGTCAGCGGCATCACCGTAGTTAACATGCGGCGACAGGTCTCTGCATCAAGTAAAGCACTCGCCGTCAGGCTGCGTACATCCGCCTCACTCAAGGTACGCAGACGAAAAGCGGTTTGCAAATAGGTGCGTTCAGCGGGCGTGAGCATTCAATGCTCCAGGAAAGGGAATGCACAATGGCGTATTGAAAAAGGGATCATCGATAATCTTACAGCGTAGATTAAATACTGAGTTAACCAGCTCCTCACTCATGATCTCTTGCGGCGATCCCTGGGCATAGATCCCTCCTTGATGCACCGCGACAAGATTATCGGCATAACGACAAGCAAGATTAAGATCATGGAGAACCATAATAATGGTTTTATTCTGTTGCTGATTCAGTTCGCGCAGTAATTCCAGGATCTCTATCTGATGCGCCAGGTCTAAATAGGTCGTAGGTTCATCCAGCAGCAGATAGTTTGTATTCTGTGCCAGCGTCATGGCAATCCAGACCCGCTGACGTTGCCCACCAGATAATGCGTCCACAGACGAATGCTGTAATGCAAAGGTGTCGGTCAGACGTAATGCTTCATCAACCTGCTTTTCATCTTCTTCTGACCATTGCCGCAGCCAGTTCTGATAGGGGAAACGACCAAGACTTATCAGTTGGCGAACAGTAACGCCCTCTGGGGCAACCGGTGTCTGAGGTAGAATAGCCAGCTTACGGGCAATCTGCGCAGTGTTACTGGCATGAATGTCCTGATCTTCCAGAATCACTGCCCCAGACTGGGGTATCAGCAGCCTTGCCATGGATTTCAGTAACGTACTTTTACCGCAGCCATTGCTGCCTATCAGCACCGATATTTTCCGGGCAGGCAAGGTTAAATCGAGAGAATCTATCACTTTTCTCTGCTGATAGCTGATACTCAGATTTTTAGTTAAAAGAGACACATCTTCTCCATCAGGTTATGTCCGCTGCCGAATAAGCAACCATAAAAATAAAGGGGCTCCAGCCAGAGCAACAAAAACACCGGCGGGAAGATCGGCGGGTAAAAAGAGCGTTCTGGCAAGGAGATCGGCAATAATCACCATACATCCACCGCAGCAAGCCGTTATCAATAACTGGCTAACAAATCCCCCACTACGGAGGATTAATCTGCCGAGATGCGGAGCAATTAAGCCGACAAAGGCCATTGCGCCCACTAACGAAATCGCGCCCGCAGAGAGAATGACACAAGCCAGAAGTAACAATATTCTGCGAGGATGTATTGCCACCCCAAGACCCATTGCGAGGTGGTCATTCAGCTGAAGTACTTTCATATAGCGAAGCAGCACCAGCAAAATCGGCAGCGCCCATACATAAATACCCAGTAACTGGCGGACTTTCTCCCAGCTTGCGGCATAGACGCTCCCACTGAGCCATACCCAGGCTGAAAAAGTCGTCGTCAGCGGGCTAAACACCAAAATCAGCGTGACCCCGGCACCGGCAAGAGCCGAAACGCCGACCCCGGTAAGTACCAGCCTTAAAGGCGTCGCACCGCTGCGCCAGGAAAGCAGGAAAATCAATCCGACAGCCACTGTAGCACCCGCCATAGCGGCATAGGGCATGGCAGAGCTTCCGTACTCAAGGCTAAAAAAAGAGAGCCAGACCAGCGCCCCTACGCTCGCCCCCGTCGTCACGCCGAGGGTATCGGGCGAAGCCAGGGGATTACGCACCAAAGTTTGCATAATTAATCCGGCAATACCTAATCCAGCGCCCGCCAGTAAAGCCAGAATCACCCGCGGGAGCCGTAGTTCATGCAAAATAAAACTCTGCGCGCTGGTATCCGGCTCGAATAATAGCCCTAAGGTTTGTGGCAGGCTAAAGACCACTTCACCAATACTCAATGCGCTGATAATAATCACTAGCGTGGCGGCGCAGCACAGCAGGAAAACGGGCAGAAGATACCGCGAATACTCGCGTTGTAATGGCCCGCAACGGAAAATCTGACTATCAGGCATATTTTCCTCCGCGCTGGGCTAGCAGAATAAAAAAGGGTGCGCCCATCAGAGCGGTCATCACACCCACAGGCACTTCCTGCGGCAGGATGACAATTCGGGCAAGAATATCTGCAGCCAGCAACAGCAATGCCCCCAGTAGCGCACAGGCAGGCAGAGAACGGCGAAGGTGACTACCAAATAGCTGGCGGGCAATATGCGGGACGATAAGCCCAATAAAACCGATATTCCCGGCAAGGGCCACGGCACAGCCTGCCAGACCCACCACCATAATACTGGCGAGTAAACGCACCCGCGCAATATTCTGGCCCAGTCCTCGGGCGATATCCTCTCCGGCGCTGAGCACCCCCATCTGTCTGGCAAACAGACAGGCAGCAATAACCAGCACGCTGCCCAGCAGCAACACCGGATAGATACTGGCACCATCGCTTCGTGCCAGGCTTCCCGCCAGCCAGAACAGCATGGTATCAAGGCTCTCTTGATCGATAACCAGAATCGCCTGGGTAAAGGCGTTGCACAGGGCGGTAATGGCAACCCCAGCCAGCACCAGACGTAATGGATTGAGCTGGCCATTACTGACTTTGCTTGCGAACCACACCAGCGTTCCGGAAGCACAGGCCCCGCCGAAAGCCAGCACCAGGCTACTTCCGGGGCTGCTCACGGCAAAAAAACTACTGGCAAAAACAATAAATAATGCCGCTCCGGCGTTCACACCAAACAGCCCGGGAGAAGCCAGCGGGTTACGCGTCAAGGCCTGCATTAAGCCACCGGCAACGGCAAGAAATGCCCCTACTCCCATTGCCAGCAAGGTCCGCGGAACGCGCGAGGTATGAATGATAATGTCGACAGTACGCGTGGGATCACTGTGGAATAACGCATTCATCAGCTGCGTTAAAGAATAAAAATGCGGCCCTGTCATCAGGCTAAGCATTGCCAGAATAATCAGCAAAATGCCGCCAGAGAGAAATCCTTTGCTCATGTATTCCTCTCTGTCAGGGCGCTTTCAACATCGTTGAGTATCTGATTCGCACCGAGAATTCCCCCCGATAAGCTCCAGGGAACGCTATCGACTTCCCACAACTGCCCCGTTTTAACCGCTTTAAGCTGCTTCCAGAGTGGATGAGCGACCAGGTTTTGATACTGACGAGTAATGGCCGGGCTGTTGCCGCGTAATAAAATAAAAAAGATATCGGCATCCAGTAGCGGGATATTTTCCATACTGGAAAAACGCAATGATGAACTGCGGGTCTGAGTATCCAGATCCTGCCAGCCAAAACCCAGTTCAGACATCACTGAACCGGGAAAACTCTGGGCAGTATAACGACGAATATGATCCGGACGAATTTCAATCACTGAAACCTGCGGAGGTGCTGGAGTGACAAACTGTTTTCCGACACGTTCGCGTATGATAGCGGTACGTTGTGACCACTCTTCCAGAATTTTGTCACTGCGGTCCGTTAATGACAAACTTTCCGCCACAACCTGTAACGTCTTCTTGAATTCAAAAACATCGTCTAACAGCATCACCGGAGCCATTTTTTCCATCAAGGGAGCGACATCCTGGTGACGAAACCGAGAGGCAAAAATAATATCAGGTTTAATCAGAGCGATTTTCTCAAGCGAAGGCTGGGTCTCTAACCCTAATTGCGGGACACCAGAAAGATAAGGGCGCAAATAGCGATAAACCGGTTTTTCCGCCCAGGATTCAACAATACCGTCAGGCGTCACGCCCAGCGCAACTAAACTATCCGTAGCTCCCTGGAACAAAGAAACGACGCGGGGCTGACGAGAAGGTGCGGCAAAGAGTGCTGGCGAGATACTGCCGAGTAATAGCACCTGCAAACAACGGCGACGCAAGAGCGAAAACGGATAATCATTTTTCATTATCAATGATATTGCCCCCGGTGACGGGGGCAATCCTAATTAAAAATCAATACTGTAACCCAGGGTCGCAGTACGACCTCGTCCGGCAAAGTAACGATCCGGATCAACAGAAGCACTTTGTGAGTAATAGGTTATGTACTGTTTATTCAGCAGATTACTGACACCAAGGCTTAACTTACCATAAGGTAACCGATAACCGACGGCAGCATCGACTAACGCATAGCCAGAAAAGTCTTTATTCTGATCGTCAAAGGTTTTACCCAAGGCCCAATTGGCCTGTAAGAAAGTACTTAACTTTGGATCCCAGTTAGCAGACCAGCTGGCAATGATGCGATCAGGGGCAATATTCAAGCCATCCAGTTTTGCATCAAGCTGACCGTCGTCATTGCTGTCGTAACGCCCTTTCATATGTGACCAGGCGAGCGTTAATTTATGATCCTCATTAGGACGATAACCGGCACTGAGTTCCATACCATCGATTTCAGTTTTTTCACGGCGAGCGACAAAGGCATCACCCAGTAACTCAACCCGGCTGCCCAGTTTTGAGGTCGATTTATAATAGCTGGCTTCAAAATCAAACTGAGATTGTTGTAGGCGGATACCCACTTCACTATTTTTTGTGACGATTGGCTGTAAGCCACTGTAATCATCCAGTTTGACGCCTGGACTATCAATACCGCGCAGCACACGGCCAACATCAGGAACGGTGAAACCTTCATTATAACTAGCGAAGAGACTCACTGGCTCAAATATCGTCCAGACAATACCCGCATTATACAAGGTCTTATCAAACGTAGGAGTTCCTCCCTGTACGCTCACATTATCGTTAGCCCATACCGTTTGATAGCTGTCAATACTCAGCCGCGCATACTCATAACGTACTCCGCCACTTAACGTCACGGACTCTATCGGCGCATATTCCAGTTGCAGGAAAGGCGAGAGATCGGTGTATTTAATTTCAGGGACATAAGTACGTTTAGTGGACCACAGATCCTGCTTTGAGTTATCAAACAGGGTATCAAAACCTATCGTCGCTTTAACTTTATCATCCCAGAGATCGTCTTTTGTCAGCGCAATTTTACTGCCGTATTTATCGGTATAGGCGCGGCTCTGATCATAAAGGGTTCCGATAGGGGCAATGGTCGGATCCTGGAATGATGATGAGTTAGTGGCCCCAAATAATGCTTCATAGCGCTGATAGTAGAGCAGCGCGGTAAGTTTCATACCGGCAAAATCATAATTATCGTAGGTGGTTCCTACCGTCCAGACATCATTGTGCGGTGCACTGCCTTCCGGCGTGCCTTTCACCGATGTTGTCAGTAAACCCGCCGCGCGGTCACCTCTGACACTCAGGTAGTTATTTTTATTTTTCAGTCGGTAACGGTTAATACTGAGCTGTACGCGCTGATCGTTATCCAACCAGTATCCTACTTTCGCCAGCATATCCCAGGCGCGAGAATCCATCAGGTCTCCCTGCGTATTATCGACCCCGATCGCATGGTTATTGGCATCTTTGAACAAGCCCTGATCTTCATAGCTCAAGGCAAACATATAATCGAGATACTCTTCGCTGCCATTCACGCTGTAGTTGGTCTTATAGGAAAGCGTATTGTGGTCAAGCTCTGAGGTCGGTGTAGTTGTTTCAACACTAAAGTGCTGGTTTACCTTACCCGGCTGAGCCCGTTTGGTAATGATATTAATGACCCCGCCAGTCGCACCAATACCATTACTCGCGTTAGCTCCTTTAATAACTTCAATACGCTCAATCATTGAAGCATCAATAGTATGCATTTCACGCCCGGTCGGGCGTAGCGGATTTGACTGTGGAATACCGTCGATCATCACCAGCGGCGTTCGGCCTCTGAGCGTTTCGCCACTGCCGGACAATTTTTGTCTGGAAGGCGAAAATGAGGGTAATAAGTTACTCAGAATCTGTGAAGTATCTGATGTCAGCTCTCGCTGCTGTGCTATCTCTTTTGCGGTAATGATTTTAATAACCTGAGGGGAATCATTACTTGAGCCATCAGTACGCGTCGCACTGACAATCAATTCATCATCCGTGTTTGCCGCGGCTTGTGCATAGACAGAGGTTGTCAGACACAGCGTCATCATAGTGTATAAGGTGGTAAATCTCATTAAAACAACCCTTAAATTATCTTTGGGGCTACCCCAAAAGGGCAGTCAGAGAGAGAAGATCTTCACAATTTGAACAAAAATGATAATTATTTCAATTTTTATTATCAAGTTGTAACTTTAGGTTGTTTCTCAATCTCAGCGTTGTCCTAAAAAAACCAGGCTAAATAAGCGACAGATAATCGAAATACTCACAGGCTCAATACCCTGGGTCAGTAAGGCCATCGCTCCCCCTTCCCTAATCTGCATTATGTTGTAATAAAAAAATAAATATCGTATAACAAGCATCTCCGAGGGGTGTCCTGTAATGGGCTGAGATGGCAGAAATGCCGGACCCTTTGAACCTGATCTGGGTCATGCCAGCGAAGGGACGGGTTGTCAGGCACAGCTGTGCTATGACTCTTCACACCGCCGCCGCACCCCGGATCTCCACCATTTTTTGGAGATCTTATGTCTGTTTCAATGTTCGAATATGGTCTGTTTGGTCGTCTGCGTCAGAATGCCGGGCCAGACTGGCAACACTATGTCTCTCACCCTTTTCTTCAACAGCTTGGCGCAGGTACGCTGCCAGAAGTCGCTTTCCGCCGTTATCTGACTCAGGACTATTTGTTCCTGGTACATTTCGCTCGTGCCTACGCTTTACTGGCCACCAAATTTCATACCCTGCCTGAAATTCGCGCGGCAGTCGGGTCGCTGAATCATATCGTGGCGGAATTACCGCTACATGTGGGTTACTGCGCGGGATGGGGACTCAATGAAAAGCAAATGGCCGCTGAGCCTGAAGCCAGTGAAACCCTCAACTATACCCGTTATGTGCTGGATATCGGCCACGCCGGAGATGCGCTTGAGTTACTGGTTGCCCTACTTCCTTGTGTGGCGGGTTATGCGGAGGTCGGCCTGCAGTTGCTCAGTAGTCCGAATACCGTCATGGAGGGTAATCCTTATGCTTCATGGATGCAGAACTACAGCGACCCTGCTTATCTGAATGGGGTTAAAGCGGCGATAGAGATGCTGGATACTGTGGGTCAGGAACGTGGGGCAAACGCGCGTTTTTCACGATTAAGTGAAATCTTCACCACCGCCACGCGTCTGGAATCCGCCTTCTGGCAGATGGGTCTGAACGCCGCTCAAGCGTCGGGGAACAGAGAGTGAACGGCACGGTTCCACGACCGGGTATCGAAGTCCGTGATTTAACGCTGCGCTTTGGTTCACGGACGATTTTTGAAGGGCTGAACTTTCGTATTGAAGGCGGAACCTTTGTCGGTATGCTCGGGGCCAGTGGCGCGGGAAAAACCAGCCTTCTGAAAATTATCGCCGGGCTGACTGCCGCCACATCAGGCTCAGTCACTGCCAGCGATGGTCTGCCGGTATCAGGAAGAATCGCCTATATGGGTCAGCAAGACCTGTTATACCCCTGGCTGACCGTCATGGAAAATATCACCCTGGGCCCCCGGCTACGCGGTGAAAAAGCGGACCTGGAATGGGCGACACACTTGCTGGAACGCGTCGGACTCAGCGGTCACGGTAGCGATCGCCCGGCAGCGCTTTCAGGAGGTATGCGGCAGCGGGCTGCTATTGCACGCACGCTCTATGAGCGTCAGCCCATCGTGCTGATGGATGAACCCTTTTCGGCTCTGGATACTATCACCCGCACAACAATTCAGACTCTGGCCGCCGAGCTACTGACTCAACATACGGTGTTACTCATCACTCATGATCCCATGGAAGCCTGTCGCCTCAGCCACCGCCTGCTGGTTCTGTCGCGACACCCGGCAGGTATTGATGACAGTCACCATATCAAGGGCCTGCCACCTCGCAGTCCTGACGATCCCGATTTACTGAGAAGTCAGGCTGAACTGCTCCAACAGCTGGTAAGAGGGGCAGAATGATGATGCAACCAGACAGCCGTCTTGCTCGCTGGGGACGTGGACTGACGGTCTTCACCGGTCTGCTCGTTCTGTGGTGGCTGGCGACCTTAGGTTCGATACCCGCGTTTCTACTCCCGTCCCCCGTCGCTGTGGCTCAGGCGTTATGGCAAGGACAGGGCTATCTGGCCTATCACACACTGGTGACGGCCTCGGAGGTATTAAGTGGTCTGGTGCTGGGAGTTTTACTCGGGGTGTTACTGGCGCTGGGGATGATCTATTCGCCCCGCCTGCAACGCTGGCTGATGCCACTGGTACTGACCAGTCAGGCAATACCGGTCTTTGCACTCGCGCCGTTACTGGTGCTGTGGTTCGGGTTTGGTATGAGCGCCAAAGTCGCCATGGCGGTACTGGTTATCTTCTTCCCTGTCACTTCGGCCTTTTTTGATGGATTAAGGCGCGTCAACTCAGATTATCTCGACCTCGCTCGTACTTTGGGCGCTTCCCCCTGGGCACAACTCCGTCATGTCCGGCTGATGGCGGCCCTGCCGGCCTTTGGCACCGGTCTGCGAATGGCAGCGGCGATTGCGCCTATCGGAGCCATTATCGGCGAGTGGGTCGGTTCTGCCGAGGGGCTGGGCTATTTGATGCTTAATGCAAACGCCCGTATGCAAACTGACCAGCTCTTTGCCGCGCTGTTTATTCTCATTCTCATGACCGTACTGCTTTGGGTAGCGGTTGATAGCCTGCTCAATCGCCTGGTGAACTGGGCTGCTGAATAATATTCTTTAACTCAAGGATTTGAACACAATGAACAAAAATCTCTGTGCTCTGCTACTGACAACCATCATGGTCGGCCCTGCCTCTGCGGCGGAAAAAGTCTCGCTGATGCTGGACTGGTATCTCAACCCTGACCATGCCCCTATTATCGTTGCCGAACAAATCGGTGCTTTTAAAGACGAAGGTCTGGAAGTCGAAATCGTGCCGCCGTCCGATCCTTCACTCCCGCCACGCCTGGTTGCCGCTAAGAAAGCCGATTTTGCGATTACCTATCAGCCACAACTGCACTTTTTTGCCGATCAGGGGCTTCCGCTGGTTCGTGTCGGTACTCTGGTCAATACTCCGCTGAATACGGTTATTACCCTGGATAAAGAGATGACCTCTCCAGCCGGGTTGAAGGGGAAAAAAGTCGGTTATTCAGTCTCCGGGATTGAAGAGGTGACGCTCGGTACGATGCTAAAAAGTCAGGGACTCACCTTGAGTGATGTCACTCCTGTTAATGTCAACTTCCAGCTCAGCGGCGCACTGCTGGCGGGGCAAGTTGATGCGGTTATCGGCGGTTATCGCAATATCGAAGCGCTGGAGTTGCAGCTTCAGGGTAAAGATCCGGTGGTCTTTAATATTGAAGATTATGGTATTCCCGCTTACGACGAACTGATCATTGTGGCAAACAAGGATGATATCGCCGAGCCGAAAGTCGCCAAACTTCTCAGAGCACTGAAAAAAGGGCATGACTATTTGCAGGCACACCCGGAAGAAACCTGGAAAGCCTTTGCCACCCGCCATCCGGAGTTAAATACTGAACTTAACCATCAGGCCTGGCTGAAGACGTTGCCGCTATTTGCCAGTGACCCTGCACATCTGGATACCGCCCGCTATCAGGCTTATGAACAATTTCTGTTTGATAATAAGCTGATTAAGCACATTACCCCGGTTGAGAAATATGCCATTGAGGTGAGATAGTCCCGGACAACATTTTCTCCCGGCTCGCTAAAGAGAATGATAAGCATTATTATGTAAGCAAAATCATTTCTATTGCCGGGAGGATTGTTATGGTTCAGACCACAGATTCACTGACGACCGACTGTTGTATCGTTGGCGGTGGGCCAGCCGGTTTAATGCTGGGATACTTGCTGGCACGGGCAGGAGTGAAAGTCATTGTTGTCGAGAAACACGCTGATTTTTTACGTGATTTTCGCGGCGATACCATCCATCCTTCAACATTACAGGTCATGCACCAGCTCGGACTGCTGGATGACTTGCTCCAGCTCCCCCACCAGCGTGCTGAACGCCTGAAGGCAGAGATTGGTGGAGAGGAAGTGACCCTGGCTGATTTTTCCCGTCTCCCGGTCAAATGCAAATTTATCGCCTTTATGCCCCAGTGGGATTTTCTCAATTTTCTCGCCAGCCGGGCAGCCGAGTTTCCTGGTTTTACCTTGCTGCAATCCTGCTCTTTTGATGATTTTATCTATCAAGATAAACAGGTATCGGGCGCACGTCTGATGATGGAGGGTAAGCCCCTGGATATCCACGCGAGCCTGGTTATCGGTTGCGATGGACGCCACTCAGAAGTCCGTGAAAAAGCCGGCCTCAGCAGTCAGTCATTTGGTGCCCCGCGTGATGTGATCTGGTTTCAGCTTGATAAACGCGATACCGATCCCCAATGGGGAATGGGGCATAAAGGACCTAAACAGAATTTTATTATGATCGATCGCGGTCACTTCTGGCAGTGCGGCTATTCCATTACTAAAGGACAATTTCCGGAGCTCGCCCAGGCCGGAATTGAAGCCTTTAAACAGCAGGTCGCAACGGTCGCTCCGTTCCCGGAATCACGCATGGAAGAACTGAAGCAATGGAGTCAATTACGGTTGCTGGATATTCGTATCGACCGCCTCGACCAGTGGGCAAAACCAGGCATACTCTGTATTGGAGATGCCGCACATGCTATGTCACCGATTGGTGGCGTGGGGGTAAATCTGGCGATTCAGGATGCGGTTGCCACGGCTAATCTTCTGACCCGGCCTTTGTTACGGGGTAAAGTCGGGCTTGAGCACTTAAATAAGGTACAACGTCGTCGCCAGTTTCCGACGCGCGCCACGCAGTTTATTCAAATCAAAATGAGCGGTAAAAAACGCGAACCGGGTCAGAGCAGTCCCCTGCCCGGGATCATTAAGCGCTATCGTTTCCTGCCCTATGTTTTTGGCTGGATCATTGGTCTCGGTTTTCGCCGCGAAAAACCACAGAATTGATAATAATGTTCCGGCGTACCTGCTTAATCACCAATACGCCGGAATACAGTATTAGAACTTCAGAGTAAATCCACCACGTAGAGTACGCCCGGGAGCCGGAACCGGTATCGTGTTCAGAGCATCAACGTAATAGCGGTCAGTAAGGTTATCCACTGTTATATCGAAACTGGCATTCTGATTCAGTTTGTAGCTGGCGTAGAGATCAACCAGGGTGTACGGATTCCATTTAGACGGAGCAATGGAATACTGCCCGGAAACCTGTCCACTCTCATCCGTGACGCCCATTCCATCGACAAAGCGGCTACCGACATAGCTAATGCGCGTCCCCACGGTCAAGTCACTGTCAAGGAAACGCGATCCCAGATCCAGAGTCAGAGTATCTTTCGGCGGAACTTGTTGCTGTGAGAAGCTGCTATATAAACCACCCGGCGCACAGCGGGCTGCGGTCGGTGTCAGCACTCCCTCTTTGGCACAGAACATCATATCGGTATAGTGGTTCCAGGCCAGGCTACCGAAGACTCTGCCGCTATCGTACTGAGCCGACAGTTCAAAGCCACGCATTTCGGCGTAGTCGAGGTTCATTCGTCCCAGTTGATAGGACTCTCTGCCGCTAGCAGTAACATATTTAACGTTGCCGCGGGTGATATAGTTGTTGATATGATTGCTGAACCAGCCACCGTGGAAACGCAGTTTATCCTCAGGTAACAACACGCCATCCATCAGGTAATTAGCGCCCAGTTCAAGGCTATTATTACGTTCCGGAGCCACCGTGGTTTCAGCCAGCACAGTACTAAATGACGGCCCGGTAATAGACTCAAAAATACTTGGTGAACGTAGCACACTGCCATATTTACCGTAGAGCTGGAAACCTTCCAGCGGCTCAACGGTTAAACTAAGAACAGGTGACCAGCCATTATCCTTACGGTTGATGTTATCTGTCAGCATCGGACTACGGTCATAGCTTTCAAAAGTGCTATAACGC
>Ga0308165_1001840_pt1 | contig 27981 bp, 27 predicted proteins | sample PhyWR2_FD_201032 | JGI IMG/M metagenome (GOLD analysis project Ga0308165, IMG submission 201032) | Phyllosphere microbial communities from UC Gill Tract Community Farm, Albany, California, United States - DLSLW.R2 | ecosystem: Host-associated > Plants > Phyllosphere > Unclassified | place: USA... | reverse complement strand
CCCTCTCCTCGCAGGAAGGCGTGGCGCTGATGTGCCTGGCGGAAGCGCTGCTGCGCATTCCGGACAAACCGACCCGCGATGCCCTGATCCGCGACAAGATCAGCAACGGCAACTGGCACTCGCACCTCGGGCGCAGCCCGTCGCTGTTCGTCAACGCCGCTACCTGGGGCCTGCTGTTCACCGGCAAACTGGTGTCCACGCATAACGAAGCCAATCTGTCCCGTTCGCTGAACCGCATTATCGGCAAGAGCGGCGAACCGCTGATCCGCAAAGGCGTGGACATGGCGATGCGCCTGATGGGCGAACAGTTCGTGACCGGCGAAACCATCGCCGAAGCGCTGGCCAACGCGCGCAAGCTCGAAGATAAAGGCTTCCGCTACTCTTACGACATGCTGGGCGAAGCCGCCCTGACCGAGGCCGACGCCCAGGCCTACCTGGTTTCCTACCAGCAGGCGATCCACGCCATCGGCAAAGCCTCCAACGGCCGCGGCATCTATGAGGGCCCCGGCATCTCCATCAAGCTGTCCGCCCTGCACCCGCGCTACAGCCGCGCGCAGTACGAACGCGTCATGGAAGAGCTCTACCCGCGCCTGCTGTCGCTGACCCTGCAGGCACGCCAGTACGATATCGGCATCAACATCGACGCCGAAGAGGCCGACCGCCTGGAGATCTCGCTCGATCTGCTGGAGAAGCTGTGCTTCGAACCGCAGCTGGCCGGCTGGAACGGCATCGGCTTCGTGATTCAGGCCTACCAAAAACGCTGTCCGTTCGCCATCGATGCGGTGATCGACATGGCGCAACGCAGCCGCCGTCGCCTGATGATCCGTCTGGTGAAGGGCGCCTACTGGGACAGCGAAATCAAACGCGCCCAGATGGACGGCCTGGAAGGCTACCCGGTCTACACCCGCAAGGTCTATACCGACGTTTCCTACCTGGCCTGCGCCCGCAAGCTGCTGTCGGTGCCGAACCTGATTTATCCGCAGTTCGCCACCCACAACGCCCATACCCTGAGCGCCATCTATCACCTGGCCGGCAACAACTACTACCCTGGCCAGTATGAGTTCCAGTGCCTGCACGGCATGGGTGAACCGCTGTACGAACAGGTGGTGGGTAAAGTGGCCGACGGCAAACTGAACCGCCCTTGCCGCATCTATGCGCCGGTCGGCACCCATGAAACGCTGCTGGCTTACCTGGTGCGCCGCCTGCTGGAAAACGGCGCCAACACCTCGTTCGTCAACCGCATCGCCGACGCCACCCTGCCGCTCGACGAGCTGGTGGCCGATCCGGTCAGCGCCGTGGAAGCGCTGGCGGCCAGCGAAGGCCAGATTGGCCTGCCGCACCCGCGCATTCCGCTGCCGCGCGAGCTGTACGGCGAGAAGCGCACCAACTCCAGCGGCCTGGATCTGTCCAACGAACAGCGTCTGGCTTCGCTCTCCAGCGCCCTGCTCACCAGCGCCAGCCATCCGTGGCGCGCGGAGCCTATCATCGACGCCGAATTGGATCAGGGCGTGGAACAGCCGGTGATCAACCCGGCCGAGCCGGGCGATGTGGTCGGCTACGTGCGTGAAGCCACCGAAGGCGAAGTCAGCCGCGCGCTCGACGCCGCCGCGGCCGCCGGCCCAATCTGGTTCGCTACGCCGCCGACGGAGCGCGCCGCGATCCTCGAACGCGCCGCCGAGCTGATGGAAAGCCAGCTGCAAAGCCTGCTGGGCATTCTGGTGCGCGAAGCCGGTAAAACCTTCAACAACGCCATCGCCGAAGTGCGTGAAGCGGTCGATTTCCTGCACTACTACGCCGGCCAGGTACGCGACGATTTCGCCAACGACAGCCACCGTCCGCTGGGCCCGGTGGTCTGCATCAGCCCCTGGAACTTCCCGCTGGCGATCTTCACCGGCCAAATCGCCGCCGCGCTGGCGGCCGGCAACAGCGTGCTGGCCAAACCGGCCGAGCAAACGCCGCTGGTGGCCGCGCAGGCGGTGCGTATTCTGCTGGAAGCCGGCATTCCGCAAGGCGTGCTGCAGCTGCTGCCAGGCCAGGGTGAAACCGTCGGCTCAACGCTGGTCAACGACGCCCGCGTACGCGGCGTGATGTTTACCGGCTCCACCGACGTCGCCGGTATTCTGCAGCGCAGCATCGCCGGTCGTCTGGATCCGCAGGGCCGCCCGACGCCGCTGATCGCCGAAACCGGCGGCCTGAATGCCATGATCGTCGACTCTTCCGCCCTGACCGAGCAGGTGGTGACCGACGTGGTGGCCTCCGCCTTCGACAGCGCCGGCCAGCGCTGCTCCGCGCTGCGTATCCTGTGCATTCAGGAAGACGTGGCCGAGCACACGCTGCAAATGCTGCGCGGCGCGATGGCCGAATGCCGCATGGGCAATCCGGAGCGCCTGTCCACCGACGTGGGCCCAGTGATCGACGCCGACGCCAAAACCGGCATCGAACGCCACATTCAGGCGATGCGCGCCAAAGGCCGCAAGGTATACCAGGCCGCCAAAGGCAGCGCGCAGGATGAGAAAGAGTGGGCGCGCGGCACCTTCATCAAGCCGACGCTGATCGAACTCGACAGCTTCGACGAACTGCAAAAAGAGATCTTCGGCCCGGTGCTGCACGTGGTGCGCTTCCAGCGCAACAATCTGGACGCGCTGGTCGATCAGATCAACGCCGCCGGTTATGGCCTGACGCTGGGCATTCACACCCGTATCGATGAAACCATCGCCCGGGTGACCGAACGCGCCAAGGTCGGCAACCTGTACGTCAACCGTAACATGGTTGGCGCGGTGGTCGGGGTGCAGCCGTTCGGCGGCGAAGGTCTGTCGGGCACCGGCCCGAAAGCCGGCGGCCCGCTGTACCTGTACCGTCTGCTGGCCAACCGCCCGGACGACGCGCTGCAACGTACGCTGCACCGTCAGGACGAAGAGCGCCCGATGGAAGCCACCGCGCGGCCGCAGCTGCTGGGCGCGCTGCAATCGCTGGAGAAATGGGCGGTCACCAGCCAACAAGGCGAACTGGCGGCACTGGCGCAGCGCTATGCGGAACTGGGCCAGGGCGGCACCGTACGCCCGCTGCCGGGCCCGACCGGCGAGCGCAATACCTATGCCCTGCTGCCGCGTGAACGCGTGCTGTGCCTGGCGGATAACGAAGCCGACGCGCTGATCCAGTTGGCCGCCGTGCTGGCGGTCGGCAGCAGCGCGCTGTGGCCGGAAGCGGAACTGCAGCGCAATCTGTTCCGCCGCCTGCCGAACGATGTGCAGGCGCGCATCGCCTTCAGCAAAGACTGGCAGCAGGACAAGGTCGAGTTCGACGCCGCCATCTACCACGGCGATGCCGACCAGTTGCGCACCCTGTGCGAGCAGATCGCGCAGCGCGGCGGCGCCATCGTCTCGGTGCAAGGCTTCGCCCACGGTGAAACCAACATCCTGTTAGAGCGCCTGCTGATCGAACGTTCGTTGAGCGTCAACACCGCCGCCGCCGGCGGTAACGCCAGCCTGATGACCATCGGTTAACGCATCTCAAGGCGGCCATACATTGCCGCCTGATTGGCTCACCGCTACGCAAACCCTGCACTCGTGCAGGGTTTTTTATTGCCCGCAGCCCGGCCAGACGTTAGCGTCTTGTTATCCTTGCATGAGGATGTGTCGCCTCATGGGCGATAACAATAGGGGGAGCTTAGAACGGATTAGTTTGCTTGAAAGCCGCAGCAGACCGCTACGATTCGCATTGACTCTCTGGTTCGGCAACATCCGGGATACGGCAGCCGCAGCGCGAAACGAATTGTTGAAAGCGGAGTAAATGCGGGCGGGGGAAGCTCCCCCGCCGCCTTATTGATTCCGGAACTTGTCGAGGAATTGCTGAGTGCGCTGGTGCTGCGGGTTGGCGAACAGCGCTTTGGCCGGGCCCTGTTCGACGATGCGGCCGTGATCCATAAAGATAACCCGGTCGGCCACGTCGCGGGCGAAACTCATCTCATGGGTGACGATCACCATGGTGCGTTTCTCTTCCGCCAGTGAGCGCATGGTATTGAGCACTTCCCCTACCAGCTCGGGATCGAGCGCCGACGTCGGCTCATCGAACAAAATCACCTCCGGCTGCATCGCCAGCGCGCGCGCAATAGCCACTCGCTGCTGTTGCCCGCCGGACAGCCGCCGCGGATAAGCATGCTCCTTGCCGCTCAGCCCCACCTTGGCCAGCAACGCGCGGGCGCGCTGTTCCGCGCTGGCTTTCGCCTCGCCCTTGACGACCACCGGCCCTTCGATGATGTTTTCCAGCACCGAACGATGCGGGAACAGGTTGAAGCTCTGGAACACGAAACCGACCTGCTGACGCAGCGCGCGCACCTGATTTTTCTGTTTGCTCAACGGCTTGCTGCCGTCGATCAGGATGTCGCCGACGCGAATGGTGCCGGAATCCGGCTCCTCCAGCAGGTTGATGCAGCGCAACAAGGTGGTTTTCCCTGAGCCGCTAGGGCCGATGATCGCCACCACTTCACCGGCGTCCACCGCCAGATCGATCCCATGCAGCACCGTCTGACCCTTGAACTGCTTGGTCAATTGCTTAACTTCAATGGCACTCATGCGCTACTCCTGATCCTGGCGATTAACGTGGGCTTCCAGGCGGTTTTGCAGTGCGGAAAGCAGGGTCGCCATCACCCAGTAAATCAGCGATGCCGCCAGGTACATGGTGAACACTTCCAGCGTGCGCGAGGTGATCAGCTGCGCCTGGCGGAACAGCTCCGGCACCTGAATGGTGGCGGCCAGCGAGGTGTCTTTCACCAGGCCGATGAAGCTGTTGCCCAGCGGCGGCAAGGCGGTGCGCGCCGCCTGCGGCAGGATCACCCGGCGCAGGGTTTGCCAACGGGTCATGCCGATGCTGGCGGCGGCTTCCCACTGCCCTTTGTCGATCGACGAAATCGCCGCGCGCAGCGTTTCCGAGGTGTAGGCGGCGGTATTGAGCGACAGGCCAATCAGCGCCGCCGGGAAAGGATCGAACTCGATGCCGAACTGCGGCAGACCGTAATAGATCATAAACAGCTGGGCGATCAACGGCGTGCCGCGGAACAGCGACACGTAAATGCGCGACAGCCACGCCAGCGGCCAAAGCGGCGAAAGGCGCATCAGCGCCAGCAGAAAACCAAGCAACAGGCCGAACGCCATACCGCCCAGGCTAAGCTGAAGCGTCAGTATTGCGCCCTTTAATAAAAATGGCGCTGAATCCAGCGCCAGTTGAATACTTTCGTGCATTATTTAGTTACGTCCGCGCCAAACCATTTCTCGGAGATCTTCGCCAGCGTGCCATCTTTTTGCATCTCGGCGATCGCCTGGTCAATCGCGGCCAGCAGCTCCGGGTTGTTCTTGCGCAGCGCCACGCCGGACTCCTGGCGGGAGAACGCCGGGCCGGCTACCGCCAGCGTATCGCCGGTTTTCTTCACCAGATCCAGCGCCGCCAGGCGATCCACCAGAATGGCGTTGATGCGGCCGACGCGCAAATCCTGATACTTGGTCGGGTCGTCGTCGTAGGTACGCACGTCCACACCCTGCACGTTCGCGCGCAGCCATTGCTCATAGTTGGTACCCAGGCCAACACCGACCTTCTTGCCCTTCAGGTCTTCCGGCTTGGTGATGGTGCCTTCGTTGCCTTTTTTCACCAGCGCCTGAATACCGGAAACGGTGTAAGGGGTGGAGAAATCATATTTCTTCTTGCGCTCATCAGAGATGGTCACCTGGTTGATCACCACATCGATGCGTTTTGATTCCAGCGAAGCCAGCATGCCGTCCCACTTGGTCGGGTTCAGCTTGGCCTTCACGCCCAAATGTTCCGCCAGCGCGTTGGCGAAATCCACTTCGAAACCGGTCAATTTGCCGTCTTCACCCTGGAAGCTGAACGGCGGATAGGTGCCTTCCAGACCGACGATCAGCGTGCCGCGCTGTTTCACCTGCTGCAGCAGATTGTCGGCGGCGTAGGCTTGAGTCGCCAAACCGGCGGCCAACGCGACGCCCACCACGCCCAACAGCCATTGACGACGAACTTTCGCAAACATCATAAACACCCCTGTGTGTTATTTATCTTTTTTGATATCAGCACTTTAACAGTGCGACCGCCCGCATAAAGGAATATAACCTTATAAATATAGTTCAAAATGGAATAACAAGCGGTATTTACACCTGCGGATGGTAGGCGAACAGCGCCGGCGCACCGCCGGTGTGGACGAACAGGATAGGCCCTTCGTCGCGGAAACGCCGCTGGGCGATGCCGTCGATCAAACCGGCCATCGCTTTGCCGGTGTATACCGGATCCAGCAACACGCCTTCTTGCTGCGCCAGCAGCTGCACCGCCGCCATGCCCTCTTCGTTCGGCATGCCGTACTGCGGCGCGAAGTAATCGTCCCACAGCGCGATCGGCGCCAGTTCGTCGATATTCAGCGAACAGGCCAGGGCTTTCTGGATCTGCTCCACCTTCGGCAGCTGATCGATCACGGTGCGCGAGACCGTCACGCCGATCAACTCGGTTTCGGGCAGCAGCTGTTGCAGCCCCACCGCCAGCCCGGCATGGGTGCCGGCGCTGCCGGACGCCACCACCACCGAACTGAACGCCACGTTGCTGCGTTGGCTCTGTTCGGCGATTTCCAATGCGCACTGCACATATCCCAACGCGCCCAGGGCATTGGAGCCGCCCACCGGCACCACGTAAGGCCGGAAGCCCTGCGCCTCGAGGCGCGTCGCCAGTTCCGCCAACTGCTGCTGCGGATCGTGCAGCGCTTCGCACATCACCACCTCGGCGTTGAACAGGCCGAGCAACAGGCGGTTGCCGTTGGTCAGGTAGTTTTCCGCACGGGTATCGATGGGATTTTCCAGCAGCGCGACGCAGTGCAGGCCCAGTTTCGCCGCCACCGCCGCCGTCTGGCGCACGTGGTTGGATTGAATGGCGCCGGCGGTGACCAGCGTATCAGCGCCTTGACGCAGCGCATCTGCGGCCAAAAACTCCAGCTTTCTCAGCTTGTTGCCGCCCATCGCCATAGGGGTGACATCGTCACGTTTGAGGTAAATTTCACGGCCGAGGTAATCGGAGAGACGGGACAGTTTTTCGAGCGGTGTGGCGGTGCCAACCAGATCCAGACGCGGAAATTGCGCCAGTTGTTGTTGCAGGTTCACTACTTCCCCCCAGGGAATCGAATATCGACATCTGATAACCGATAGATTTAGCAGATGTGAACTGAATAATCATCCTTTATCACGGGGGGAGCCGCAGATCCCGGCCAGCGGCCGGGGAAAGTCTCAGTAGCTGCGCTGCCAGGCGAGATACTGATCGTATTTGCGCAGCGCAATGCGGTAGTTGTTGTGCGCCGCGCTAGGCAGATCGTCAATGATGCGCTGATGGCTGGCACAGTTGGCGAATTTGTCCGCCGGGTAATTGCGCGCCACCAGCATTTCATCCAGCCGGCGCAGCCGCACCACGTACTCGCGAATGGTGCTGTGGCTCATCTCGGTCTGTTCGAACAGATATTGCTTGAACGCCATGATGTCGAAATAGCTCGGGTGGCTGTTGCAGGAAATCTCGCTGCAAAAGCGGCACAGTGCGGTCAGCTCATGCTGCACGTTTTGCCAGACCGCATCGTCGATCGGCTGATCCATGCGCGCGATGGCTTCTTTATTGATGATTTTGCCGCGAAACACCAGCGCCATGCGGTCCAACAGCTTACCGCACTGGGAGCAATGCGTCTGGCTGTGCTTGTAATCTTTCAGGTAACGGCTAAGCGGCCGTTTCTTCAACAGTATTCCTGGCATAAGGGGCAGTCCGATTGTCGCATGAGTCATCGAGTTGAGGGGCGGCGGGCCGCCGTCAGGTATCGTTCGCCAGCCGCGCGCGCAGGCGCTTGATCGCCTGACTGTGCAGTTGGCTGACGCGGGATTCCCCGACGTCCAGCACGGCGCCGATCTCCTTGAGATTCAACTCTTCTTGGTAATACAGCGTCAGCACCATTTTTTCGCGCTCCGGCAACGCCTCGATGGCGTCGATCACTCGCTGGCGCAGGCTGCCTTCCAACAGGTGATGCAGCGGGTTGGCCTCTTCATGCCCTTCCAGCATCGGTTCCGCGTTCTCGCCATGCTCCTCGCGCCATTCGTCGTAGGAGAAAAGCTGGCTGTTATTGGTGTCCAACAGAATTTGACGGTACTCATCCAGCGAGATATTCAGCGTCTGCGCCACTTCCGTCTCGCTCGCCGGGCGGCCGTAACGCTGTTCCAGCAGCCGCATCACCTGCGCGACCTCGCGCGCATGGCGCCGCACGCTGCGCGGCACCCAGTCGCGGCTGCGCAGCTCGTCGAGCATCGCGCCGCGAATGCGCTGCACCGCATAGGTGGTAAAGGCGGTTCCCTGTAGGGCGTCATAACGCTCAACGGCGTTCAATAACCCGATTCCCCCGGCCTGCAGCAGGTCGTCAAGCTCCACGCTGGCGGGCAACCTGACCTGCAGGCGCAGCGCCTCGTGGCGCACTAACGGGACGTAGCGCAGCCAGAGAGAATTTTTGTCCATCACGCCTTCGGCGGTATACAGATCGCTCACTATGTCTTAAACCTGCGGATAAGAGAGTCAGCGCTATTATGCGTAGGGGGCAGAATGCCAATCGGCTGAACAGTCGCACAAAACGGGCTTTATTTGCGCCATGTAATAACCACGCGGTGCGCGAGCATAAAAAAACCCCGCCGAGGCGGGGTTTCTTTGCGACAGTTAATCGGGAGAGACGATTAACGCAGCAGGGACAGAACGTTCTGAGTAGACTGGTTAGCCTGTGCCAGAACAGAGGTGCCAGCCTGTTGCAGGATGTTGGCGCGGCTCATGTTGGACACTTCGGTCGCGTAGTCGGCATCCTGAATACGGGACTGAGAAGCGGACAGGTTGTTAACGGTGCTGTTCAGGTTGTTGATAACAGAATCGAAACGATTCTGTACCGCACCCAGGGAAGAACGCAGGGAGTCAACCTGAGACAGCGCTTTGTCCAGGGTCGCCAGCGGGTCGGCAGTTTTTGGCTCGGTGGACTGCTCTGCGCCCTTGGTCACTTTACCGGAAGCGTCTACGGTCGCCTTGAAATATTTGGCATCGGCACCGGTACCTTCCTGGATCACGTAAGATTTACCGCTGTCGTAAGAGCGCAGGTTAGCCGCATCAGGGCCAGTAGGAGCCACTTCTTTCTCAATGCTGGTTACCGCAGTGCCGCCAGTTGGTTTAGTGGCTTCTTTGGTGCCAACAGATTTCAGATCGCCGGTCGCTTTATCGAAAGTTGCTTTGTAGTAGTCACCATCCGTGTTGATAGCGAATACATCGTCACCCACTTTTTCGTAGCCGGTGATGTCTTTAGTATCAGCCTTAACGGTGCCGGTGTTGATAGCCACGCTGGTGCCGGTTTTCACGGTAGCAGGTGCGGTTGCAGCTACTTTGGATTTATCAATGCCATCAGCCACGCTGAACTTTTCCAGACCCAGCGTTTTAGCGTTGATGTCTTTCAGTTCGATATCGATGGTTTCGCCGTCGTTCGCGCCAACCTGGATGGTCAGTTTCTGATCTGAGCTCAGCACTTTCACGCCGTTGAAATCGGTCTGCTCGGAGATGCGGTTGATTTCAGACAGACGCTGAGAGATCTCGTCCTGGATGGACTGCAGGTCGCTGGCAGAGTTGGAACCGTTCTGAGACTGTACGGTCAGACGACGGATGTTCTGCAGGTTGTCGTTAACTTCGTTCAGTGCGCCTTCAGTGGTCTGCGCCAGGGAGATACCGTCGTTGGCGTTGCGAGAAGCCTGAGTCAGGCCTTTGATGTTTGCAGTGAAACGGTTGGAGATAGCCTGACCCGCAGCATCGTCTTTCGCGCTGTTGATACGCAGACCGGAAGACAGACGCTCAATCGCAGTGCCCAGAGAAGACTGAGATTTGTTCAGGTTGTTCTGCGCCATCAGCGACAGGCTGTTAGTGTTGATTACTTGTGCCATTGTTTGCTTTCCTTACGAGTCAGTTGCGTTCTTCGCAACACAGTTAAAAGGTTCGGGCTTGTTTGCCCACGGCGTCAACCACCGTCCCCTCAGGTATCGGCCCTCCCCTAACAACCTTTAGCAATTTTTTAAAATTTTTTGCGCCGCCGGCAATGGCAGAAATAACGCGGTTTTTCCCTCTTCTATTGCGCCATCGTTTTTTTGTTTTTTTCAGTAAACTTTTTCACCGCTGGGCCGATAACGCGTAAAGCGAATAAAGTCATTATCAAGGAGAAGCACGAATGGCATCGATCAGTTCATTAGGCATCGGCTCAGGACTCGACCTTAACGGTTTGCTGGACAAGCTGACCAAAGCGGAACAACAGCGTCTGACGCCGTACACCACCCAGCAGACCAGCTATAACGCCCAGTTGACCGCTTACGGTACGCTGAAAAGCTCGCTGGAGAAGTTTGACAATCTGAGCAAAGACCTGGCCAAGCCAGAGTTCTTCAACAACACTACCGCCACCAAGCACGATCAGTTTACCGTGACCACCACCGACAAATCGGTGCCGGGCAACTACTCGATCGAGGTGTTGAAGCTCGCGCAGCCGCAAACGCTGACCACTCAGACGCCGATTGCCGACCAGCAGGCCAAACTGGGCACGCCGGGCAGCAGCGATCGTTCCATCTCTATTACGGCAGGCAACCCGCCGAAAGAGACCAAGATCCCGCTCGGCGACGATCAGACCTCACTGGTCGAGATGCGCGACGCCATCAATAAATCGAAATCCGGCGTCACCGCCAGCATCATGCGCGTCGGCGACAATGACTATCAACTGGCATTAAGCTCCACCACGCCAGGCGAAAAAAACACCATTTCGGTGCAGGTCAATAACGACGACAAGCTCGGCGCCATCCTCAACTACGATCCTAAAAATCCGCCTAAAGATGGCAGCACCGCGATGAAGCAAACCGTGCCCGGCCAGGATGCGGAAATCGTCGTCAACGGCACGAAAATCAAGCGCAGCACCAACTCGATCGCCGATGCTCTGCAGGGCGTAACGCTCGATCTGAAAACCACCACCAAGCCCGGCGAACCGCAAAACCTGGTGATCGGCATCGACAAGAGCGGCAGCGCCGACAAGATTAAAGAGTGGGTAGATAACTACAACTCGCTGCTGGACACCTTCAATTCGCTGACCAAATACACGCCGGTTAAAAGCGGTGAAGCGCAGAATGCCAAAAACGGCGCGCTGCTGGGCGACAACACCCTGCGCGGCATCCAGTCCTCGATCAAGAGCGCCCTCAGTTCGGCACAGGACAACCCGGAGTTGAAAGGCCTGGGCAACCTCGGCATCACCACCAACGTCAAAACCGGTAAGCTGGAAATCGACAGCACCAAGCTGAACAAAGCCATCGACGAAAAACCGGATCAGGTTGCCAACTTCTTCGCCGGCAACGGTAAAGACACCGGCATGGCCACCGAAATCCACAACGAGATCCAGAACTACGTCAAATCCGGCGGCATCATCGAGAACTCGACCAAGAGCATCAACACCAACCTCGATCGCCTGAACATTCAGATCACCACGGTCACGGCCAGCATTCAGAACACCATCGACCGCTATAAGCAGCAGTTCGTTCAGTTGGATACCATGATGTCCAAATTGAGCAGCACGGGTAACTATTTACAACAGCAATTCTCGACAAAGTGATCCCTTAACCAGGTAACAGGTAAAAGAAACAACATGTATAACAGAAGCGGCACTCAGGCCTATGCACAGGTCAGTCTGGAAAGCGGCGCCATGAGCGCCAGCCCGCACCAGTTAATCGTGATGTTGTTCGACGGGGCGCTCAGCGCCCTGCTTCGCGCACGCATCCTGATGAACCAGGGCGATATCGCCGGCAAAGGCATGGCGCTGTCCAAAGCCATCAACATCATCGACAACGGCCTGAAAGGCGGCCTGGACCCTCAACAGGGCGGCGAAATCGCCGAAAACCTGGCGGCGTTGTACGACTATATGAAGCGGCGCCTGATGCAGGCCAACCTGAACAACGACGAAGCGGCGATCGCCGAAGTGGTCAAACTGCTGGAAAACATCGCCGATGCCTGGCGCCAGATCGGCCCCAACTACCAACCTTCGCAGGACGCCGTGTAATGGAACGTCAACAGCAGCTGTTAGCCGCTTATCAACAAATTTACAGCCTGAGCAGCCAGATGATCGCGCTGGCGCAAACCGGGCGCTGGGAGGAGCTCGTCGAGCTCGAATTCGCTTACGTAACGGCGGTGGAAAAAACCGCCGCCTTTACCGGGCAAGCCGGCCCTTCCATGGCGTTGCAGGAGATGCTGCGCAATAAGCTGCAACAGATCCTCGACAACGAAACCGAGCTCAAACGTCTGTTACAGCAGCGCATGGATGAGCTGAAAATGCTGATCGAACAGTCCACGCGCCAGAACGTGGTCAACAATACCTACGGCCAGTTTCATGACCGTGCGCTGTTGCTGGGGGAGCCACAGGTCCGATAAGATCGACAATACTGACGAAAATGGATTAAATAGCACTATGCGCTATTACTCTCGGGTTACGTTAGGATATTAATCTATGGCATTTGAATTATTCAGTTTATGGGTAATTGGTAAAATGCGCGCTTCGAGCCTGGCTCTCACTTTAATGGATAAACATTATCCCGACACGGACGTTTTCTGTTCAGCAGGAAATTGATTTTTGATAGATAAAACACGCCGCTGTGTTTCACGGCCCATGGAAAAATGTTGCTCCAACGCGGATCAAAGCGTAAAGATATTCTCAGATAATGGCTGCGAAATGAATATCGATGGAACGTACAATTAATCTCTGTCCAGGAATTGGCGCCTCAGCGCACATCATTCAGCATACTGAATTATTATTCCCTTCAGTCTATTTTGAGCAACCACATCTGTATCTGATACAACAGGGCCATAAGCGCGTACGCTGGCAACAACGCGAGGTGGTGGCTCATGCCGGCGAGCTGTTGATAATCGACGGGGGGCAAACGGTGGATATTATTAACGGCCCATCCGAAGAAGGCGTTTTCAGTTGCCAGTTGCTGACCTGCGACCCACTGCTGCTCACCGTTCAGCCTCCGGCCGAGGACGCGCCGGCGCCGATGCCGTTTGATGCCGTCCTGGCGCTGCGCAGCCTGCCCTGCGCCCTGAAGCACAGTTTCGAGACCACCAGCCTGGCGCTGGCGCTCCGGCAGCGCTTTCCCACCATCATCGTGCGGCACAAGATGCTGGAAATTCTGCTGTGGCTGGCCCAATTCGGCATTCGCTTCATCCACAACGAAGCCAAAGACCTGACGCAGCGCGTGCGCCGCTGCCTGGCGACCGACCCGCACAGCATTTGGACGGCGGCGAAAGTGGCGGAAAGCCTGTCGATGAGCGAAGTGATGTTGCGCCGCAAACTGTCGATGGAAAATACCGCGTTGCGCAACCTGATGATCGACGTGCGCATGAGTAGCGCACTGGCCCTGCTGCAGTCGACCGACTGGCCGATTTCCGCCATCGCGCAACATGTCGGCTATGAAAGCGCATCACGTTTCGCCGAACGTTTTCGCAAACGCTTCGGTTTCGCCCCGACCGCCATTCGCGGTCACCAAAGGATTATGGAGCCGGCCTTTGAACAGCATTACGGTTCCAGCTAATCAATGGCGGAAAACACTGCAATTTAGCTCAGATAGACGATGGCATCTCAAGGATGTGAGCGTACCGAGCAACTTATCTTGACGTATCCGCCAGCGACCGCTGGCGCCTTTTCCTGGTTGCTCTCTTCCTGCCGCTGGCTAATTATCCCGCACAACCCACTGCTCAGTTCCTCACCAAAGCATTAAGTATTTTCCTATTTTGACCGACACCTAAAACTTGCTTGCTATACTGCTTTTCTATCTGACTGTCTAAAGCGAGAACGTAAAAATGCGGCAAAGGAACAACGTTAAAGCCAAGCTTAAGCAAGCTGGTGAAAAGCTGGTGCTTGCCTGCTGTCTCTTGTTGCTGCTTTATTACGCATTGCAATGGTCGTTGCTCCTCGGTGATTTATGATTAATTTTATTTACTTATTTTATTGCTAAATTAATTGCACCGGTGGCCTGCTTCCTGCTGTTATAGCAAATCCCGAGGGCCAACCGTCACTATATCAAACGCAAAATCCGCGCGACTTAGTTAGCTCATTAATTATAAGAATAAAATATACTTGCAGCCTCATTCTATAACCCCATGAATCTACGACACTTGCAGCTAGACCGTCCCATTTTCTTATTGTATGATAGCGCGCGGAAATGCGCTGGCTTTTATAACTACTTTAATCTGAAGCCAGGCGATGCCATATAGGATAAGTAACTTAGGGAATATAATGTGAATATATTAAGTTTTGTTTGGCTAGCTCTTGCTTTCGCCACTTTTTTCCTACACCACAGAACCATTTTCGCCCTGTTGATTATCGCGTCCATCTTTCAGTCAAGCGCTATTATCAATACAGGGAGTAATAGCCTACCCATATTCTACTTTATCGAGCTAGTTTTAATAACCCGGTTTGTTTTTACTTCGAAAAACAGCACGCCTGTCTTTAACTTAAAACACCGGGTATTTCTGCAATCTCTGGTGATAATTATTCTTTTTTGGTTCTTCACCTATGCGTTTACCCATCTATTTGAAGGGATAAGAGTTTATTCACCGGCTTATAGCTTTGAAAATAACTACGCCAAAAAAGGTATCTCGCTTGTGTGGGGCAATAACAACATCAAGCAACTGATTCTAATCACGCTGAACCTGATAACGCTGTATGTCATTTACGTCAAGCGGCGTGAAATCACGCCTGAATACGCTCTGAAAACCATCATTTTTACGACGTTGGTTTTCTCCGCTTACTGTCTGATTTGGCTCCTTGCCAGGCCGCTGGCGAATGCGATTCAGATTTTGATGTATAACAGCATGCATAACGCCAATGCCATTTTTGAATCCAGACTGAGCGGTACCTTCGGTGAACCGTCATTCGCCGGTATCTTTATCGGCGCAACGATCGTGCCTCTTTTGGTTGCCAAAGGGTTGCGACTGAAGTTAGTGGCCCTATTGATGATGCTGCTCTTGGTTAAAAACGGCTCTACATCAGGCTATTTTACCCTGCTTACGTCGCTGTGCGGCACATTCATTTTCAGTCCGCGTTTTAGCCTGATACAGAAAGCTCTATTTTCTCTGTCTTTGGTCATCGCATCAAAGCTCACATTTATCTTTTTCCTAGATAAAATAACCGATTACGCGGACAAAAAAGCGCAAACGATCTCTCACCTCGTGCGTTCCGCCTCCAACTACAATGCCCTTGAAATTATGTATAATACCTTTGGCTTGGGCGTCGGTATCGGTAGCGCAAGAATATCTTCTCTGCCTCTGTCCCTACTTGCTAACTTCGGAATATTGGGGACGATACTGTTAGTCGGTTTTATCGTATCCAAGCTTATTCGTTCGCAATATAACGTCGCCGGCAGCGAAGCCAATTCCATGCTTAAATTTATGCTTTTCTCCGCATTTTTGGGCTCCTGCGCCGCCAACCCTGATTACTCTTACGGGTTCATTTGGGTTCTTATTTTCAGTTGCCTGTTGACAGGGAAAACACAACCGTCACTGCCACGATCAACGCAACAGCGCACGCTCTGACATCGGCAAGCGTCCCTTGGACCGTTGCCACCACATACACCCTCAGGCCGACGCGAGCCGCGTCAGCCTGCCCGGCAGCTCCGCCACCAGTTTGTCCACCGCCAGCCGCACTTTGAGCGGTTGGTAAGGCATATAGGGCCACACTGCATTCACCGAAAAACTGAGGCTGGACTCACCGCGCATGATCTCCACCAGCGTCCCGGCCATCAGCCGATCGCGTACCAGCCACTCCGGCAGCCAGGCAATACCGGCGCCGGCGGAAACGGCATCGACGATCCCCTGCATGTCATCCATCATCATCTTGGCCGGTGGCCTGAACGGCCGCAGCTCGCCGTTTTCACCGCGAAGCTGCCAGGGCAACACGGCGCCGGCGTGCAGATACCCCACCGCCTGATGCCGGCTTAACGCCTCCACCGAATTCGGTGCGCCGCAGCGCTGCACGTAGTCGGGCGAAGCGCACAGCAGCATGCCGTGTTCGCCCAGGCGTCGGGCAACCAGACTGCCGCTGTCCGCCAGTTCGCCGATGCGAACCGCCAGATCGAACCCCTCGTCGATCAGATCGATCCTGCGGTCGCTGAACGAAATTTCCAACGACAGTAACGGATGCTCATTCGCCAGCGCCGTCATCAAGGGCGCAATGCACAGATGGCCGAACAACACCGGCATCGAGATCCTAAGCCGGCCGCTGACCTGCATCTTGCCGCTGTCCAGCTGGTTTTCCGCCGCCTGAACGTTCGCCAACGCCTGCCGACAGTGCTCATAGTACAGCGCCCCTTCATCCGTCAGGCTCAGGCTGCGGGTGGTGCGCATAAACAACATCACGCCAAGCCGCGCCTCGAGCCGCGACACGATTTTGCTGACCGCGGAGCGTGTCAGATGCAGTTTTTCTGCGGCGGCGGCGAAGCTGCCGCCTTCCGCCACGGCGACAAAGGCCGGCAGCGCGCTGAGATCGCTTTTCATCTGAATGCTTCCAAATTGGAATCAATGAAGTGAAAACCTATCACCACTGGTGAACATCGAGCAATGATAACCTGCAGTCATTCCGGAATGCCCGGTGAAACCGCCAATTACCGTCAGAGGACAACAGCATGAAAAAAATACTGGTGCTCAAATCCAGCATTATGGGCAACGACTCGCAGACCAACAACCTGATTGACCGCTATCTGGCGGAACGTCGGGCCAAAGGATATGAGGATCAGATCGTCGAACACGATCTGACGGCGTTGGATCTGCCGGTATTGGACGGCGAGCTGTTCAGTGCGCTGCGCGGCGCAGATAACATCAGCCCACGCGCCAAAGCGGCGGTGGCGCTTTCCGATCGGTTGATCGCCGAACTAAAAGGGAGCGATCTGCTGCTGATCGGCGCGCCGATGTACAACCTCAACGTCCCGACCCAGCTGAAAAACTGGTTCGATCTGGTGGCCCGCGCCCGGCTGACGTTCAACTATACCGCCACCTACCCGGTCGGGCTGGTGGAAGGCGTCAATGCAGTGGTGTTCAGTTCACGCGGCGGCGTACACGCCGGCCAGCCGACCGACGCCGTGACGCCCTACCTGCGCTCGGTGCTGGGGCTGATGGGGATCGGCGAGGTGCAATTTATCTATGCCGAAGGGCTGGATATGAAACCGCACGGCCTCACTCAGGGGCTGGCGAATGCCCACCAGCGGATCGTGGCCTTGGTGGGCTGAAGCAAACGCACGGCAGCATTGATTTGTTATAACATAACAAATATGATGACCACGTCGACGCCACCTCGATGAGGTGTCGACGCTCCTACATCACATAAAGTTTTATCGCACTTTGAGCCAGCTATTCCGATAGCTGGTTTTTTTTGCCTGCGATAATGAAATGCTACCGGAGCCGCGGGTTCAATCGTGGCGGGCAGCGCGTTTCATTTCTCGCTCGCCGGGCGACTGCGTTTTGACGGACAGCGGCGCAACAAACGCTTTCCATTCCTTGCCTGCTTCCTGATGAGCCGCGTTTTTATGGGCCGATGAATAGTCATCGTTTTGCCCGGCGCATCCAGACAGCGCCATGATGCCCACAGCAAGATACAGCGATTTGCACATCATCCTATCCTGATAATTAACCGTCGCTATAGGGTAACAGCGCCGGCCCCAATGTCACTGCAAAATGACCGGCACGTTCATCACACCGGCATATTCATGATGTCCTGGTAGGCCGCGACCAGCTTGTTGCGCACCTGCACGCCCAGCTGCAGCGAGACCGATGATTTCTGCAGATCGACCATCACATCATTCAGGCTGATGCCCGGCACGCCCAGTTCGAAATCCTGCGCCTGCTTGCGCGCCGTTTGCTGGGTCTCGCTGATCTTGCCGAGCGCCGCAGTCAGTTCGCTGGCGAAGCTGACGCCCTGCGGCGCCGTATTCTGCCCCATCTTGCCGGCCTGAACCGCCATGGTCTGCATCTGCTGCAGCACCCCTTCAATGCCCTGAATCGCCATCTGGTCCTCAATCATCTCGTCACGCCGGGTGACGTTTCACCCTGCACTTCTCCAATGATGCACACCCTAGCACAGCGTTTTCAGACCTAAAGCGGCTAATTAACTGCAAAAAACCCGGCTTATCGGGCAATCGGAATCGTCTGATAAGGCGAATAATGGCCTGCCCAGAAATGGGAGCGCCGCTATTTAGAAGATATGTGTATCAGGGAGTCTGTTTTGTCACACAACGCTAACCATACCGTTCATCAGCCTGGCAGGGAGCTGCTCAGCGGCCCATACGGGATCGTGAGCGCCATTGAAGGACGAGACCTAAAATGAGTGCTTCGATAACCGCCGGCGAAAGCCGCGACAACGGCCTGCAGGCCATCTGGAATCGTCTGCGCGCCAACCCGAAAATTCCGTTGCTGGTCGCCGCCTCCGCCGCGATCGCCATCGTTGTCGCGCTGCTGTTGTGGGTGAAAAGCCCTGACTACCGCGTGCTGTACAGCAATCTGAACGACCGCGACGGTGGCGCCATCGTCACCCAGCTGACGCAGATGAATATCCCTTACCGCTTCGCCGAGAATGGCGCAGCGCTGCTGATCCCGGCGGAAAAGGTGCATGAAACCCGCCTGCGCCTCGCGCAGCAAGGGCTGCCGAAGGGCGGCGCCGTCGGCTTCGAACTGCTGGATCAGGAAAAATTCGGCATCAGCCAATTCAGCGAACAGATCAACTATCAGCGCGCCCTTGAGGGCGAGCTGTCGCGCACTATCGAATCGCTGGGGCCGGTGCAAAACGCCCGCGTTCACCTAGCGCTGCCTAAACCTTCGCTGTTCGTGCGCGAACAGAAATCCCCTTCCGCGTCGGTGACGCTGACCCTGCAACCCGGCCGTGCGTTGGACGACGGCCAGATCAACGCCATCGTTTATATGGTGTCGAGCAGCGTCGCCGGCCTGCCGCCGGGCAACGTGACCGTGGTCGATCAGGCCGGGCGCCTGCTGACGCAGTCCGACGGCACCGGGCGCGATCTCAACGCCTCGCAGCTGAAATACGCCAACGAAGTGGAAAACGGCTTCCAGCGCCGCATCGAAGCGATCCTCGCCCCGGTGGTCGGCAGCGCCAACGTGCGTGCGCAGGTCACGGCGCAGATCGACTTCGCCACTCGCGAACAAACCGATGAGCAGTACCAGCCGAACCAGCAGCCGGACAAAGCCGCTATCCGCTCGCAGCAAACCAGCCTGAGCGAGCAGATCGGCGGGCCACAGGTGGGCGGCGTGCCGGGCGCGCTGTCCAATCAGCCGAGCGCGCCGGCCACCGCGCCGATTGAGACCGCCAAGCCGGCCACCGCAGCAGGCAACAATGCCAATGCCAACGCGACCGCGCAAGACGCCGCGACCACCCGCAGCGCGGCGGCCAACGGCGTGCCGCAAAATACCCGTCGCGACGCGACCACCAACTACGAGCTCGACCGCACCATTCGTCACACCCAGCAAAAAGCCGGCACCGTGCAGCGTCTGTCGGTCGCCGTGGTGGTCAACTATCTGGGCACCGATAAAGACGGCAAACCGCAGCCGATGAGCAAAGAGCAGCTGGCGCAGATCGAAGCGCTGGTGCGTGAAGCGATGGGCTATTCCAGCAGCCGTGGCGACACCCTGAACGTGGTCAACACGCCGTTTACCGACACTCAGGTGACCGGTGGCGAACTGCCGTTCTGGCAAAGCCAGTCGTTTATCGATCGCCTGATCGACGCGGGCCGCTATCTGCTGGTGCTGCTGGTGGCCTGGCTGCTGTGGCGCAAACTGGTGCGGCCGCAGCTGCAACAGCGCCAGGCGGCGCAACAGGCCGCCGTCGCCGCCGCCAACGCCCCTGCCGCCAAAGCGGTCGACAGCAGCAAACCGAGCAACGAGGAGCTGGCGCAGCGTCGTAAATCGCAGCAGCGCGTCAGCGCAGAAGTCCAGAGCCAGCGGATCCGCGATCTGGCTGACAAAGACCCACGCGTGGTCGCTCTGGTAATCCGCCAATGGATGAGTAACGAGATATGAGCCTGACCGGAACCGACAAAAGCGCCATCCTGCTGATGACGCTGGGTGAAGATCGCGCGGCGGAGGTGTTCAAACACCTCTCCTCGCGCGAAGTACAGCTGCTGAGCGGCACCATGGCCGGCATGAGCCAGGTTTCACACAAACAGCTCGGCGAAATACTGACCGAGTTCGAAGACGACGCCGAGCAATACGCGGCGCTGAGCGTCAACGCCAGCGACTACCTGCGTTCGGTGCTGGTCAAGGCGCTGGGCGAAGAGCGCGCCGCCAGCCTGCTGGAAGACATTCTCGAATCGCGCGAGACCACCACCGGCATGGAAACGCTCAACTTTATGGAGCCGCAGAGCGCCGCCGATCTGATCCGCGACGAACACCCGCAGATCATCGCCACTATCCTGGTGCACCTCAAACGCGGCCAGGCGGCGGATATCCTGGCCCTGTTCGACGAACGCCTGCGCAACGACGTGATGCTGCGTATCGCCACCTTCGGCGGCGTGCAGCCGGCGGCGCTGGCGGAGCTGACCGAAGTGCTGAACAACCTGCTCGACGGCCAGAACCTCAAACGCAGCAAAATGGGCGGGGTGCGCACCGCCGCCGAGATCATCAACCTGATGAAAACCCAGCAGGAAGAGGCGGTCATCGACGCGATGCGCGAATACGACGGCGAGCTGGCGCAGAAGATCATCGACGAGATGTTCCTGTTCGAAAACCTGGTGGAAGTCGACGATCGCAGTATCCAACGCCTGCTGCAGGAAGTGGAAGGCGAGTCGCTGCTGATCGCGTTGAAAGGCGCCGAGCAGCCGCTGCGCGAGAAGTTCCTCAAGAACATGTCGCAACGCGCCGCCGACATCCTGCGCGACGATCTGGCCAACCGTGGGCCGGTGCGCATGTCGCAGGTGGAGAACGAGCAGAAAGCCATCCTGCTGGTGGTGAGACGCCTGGCGGAAAGCGGCGAAATGATCATCGGCGGCGGCGAGGACACCTATGTCTGATCGCATTAACACCCTGCCCTGGCAGCCCTGGTCGCTCAACGATCTGGGCGAACAGAAACCGGCGATCGAACTGCCGCAGTTGCCGGATCTCGAACTTGACGATCCGTCACCGGACGCACAGGCCGAATTGCAGCAGCAGTTGGCGACGCTGCGCCTGCAGGCGGAGCAACAGGGCCAGCAGTTGGGCTATGCCGACGGCCAGCAAAAAGGCTATGAGGCCGGTTTTCAGTCCGGACTGGAGGAAGGCCGCCAGCAAGGGCTGCTGGAAGCGCAACAGCAGCAACAGCCGCTGACCGCCCACTGGCAGCAGCTGGTCACCGAATTCCAGCACACGCTGGACGCGCTCGACAGCGTGATCGCTTCGCGGCTGATGCAGCTGGCGCTGACCGCCGCCAAGCAGGTGCTGGGCCAGCCGCCGGTGTGCGACGGCACCGCCCTGCTGGCGCAGATCCAACAGCTGATCCAGCAGGAACCGATGTTCAACGGCAAGCCGCAGCTGCGGGTACACCCAGACGACTACTCGCGCGTCGAGCAGCAGTTGGGGGTCACCCTCAGCCTGCACGGCTGGCGCCTGCTGGCGGACGGCGAGCTGCACCCGGGCGGCTGCAAGGTCAGCGCCGAGGAAGGCGATCTCGACGCCAGCCTGGCGACGCGCTGGCATGAATTGTGCCGCCTGGCGGCACCGGGAGAAGTCTGATGACCGCGCGTCTCGGCCGCTGGCTGAGCTCTCTGGATACGCTGGAAAAACGCATCGCGCGCGCGCCGATGGTGCGCCGCTACGGTCGCCTGACCCGCGCCACCGGATTGGTGTTGGAAGCCACCGGCCTGCAGCTGCCGCTCGGCGCGACCTGCCTCATCGAACGGCACGACGCCGGTGAGGTGCAGGAAGTGGAAAGCGAAGTGGTCGGCTTCAACGGCCAGCGGCTGTTCCTGATGCCGCTGGAAGAGGTGGAAGGCATCGTGCCGGGCGCGCGGGTTTACGCCCGCATCGCGCCGGAAGGCCAAAGCGCCGGCAAACAGCTGCCGCTCGGCCCGGCCCTGTTGGGGCGGGTGCTGGACGGCAGCGCCAAACCGCTCGACGGCCTGCCTTCACCGGAAACCGGTTACCGCGCGCCGCTGATCACCGCGCCGTTCAACCCCTTGCAGCGCACGCCGATCGAGCAGGTGCTGGACGTGGGGGTGCGCACCATCAACGGCCTGCTGACCGTCGGCCGCGGCCAGCGCATGGGCCTGTTCGCCGGCTCCGGCGTCGGCAAGAGCGTGCTGCTCGGCATGATGGCCCGTTATACCCAGGCGGATGTGATCGTCGTTGGCCTGATCGGCGAACGTGGCCGCGAGGTCAAAGACTTTATCGAGAACATTCTCGGCGCCGAAGGCCGGGCGCGCTCGGTGGTGATCGCCGCGCCGGCGGACGTCTCGCCGCTGCTGCGCATGCAGGGGGCGGCCTACGCCACCCGCATCGCCGAGGATTTCCGCGATCGCGGGCAGCATGTGTTGCTGATCATGGACTCCCTCACCCGCTACGCCATGGCGCAGCGTGAGATCGCCCTGGCCATCGGCGAGCCGCCGGCGACCAAAGGCTACCCGCCTTCGGTCTTCGCCAAACTGCCTGCGCTGGTGGAACGCGCGGGCAACGGCATCAGCGGCGGCGGTTCCATCACCGCCTTCTACACCGTGTTGACCGAAGGGGACGATCAGCAAGACCCGATCGCCGACTCGGCGCGCGCCATCCTCGATGGTCACGTGGTGCTGTCCCGGCGCCTGGCGGAAGCCGGCCACTACCCGGCGATCGACATCGAAGCGTCAATCAGCCGCGCCATGACGTCGCTGATCGACGAAGAGCATTACCGCCGGGTGCGCACCTTCAAACAGATGCTGGCCAGCTATCAGCGCAACCGCGATCTGATCAGCGTCGGCGCCTACGCGGCGGGCAGCGATCCGTTGCTGGACAAAGCGATGACGCTGTATCCGCAGATGGAAGCCTACCTGCAACAGGGCATCTTTGAACGCAGCGGCTACGATGAAGCCTGTCAACAGCTGCAGCAGTTGATCGTTTAACGTCACCAGAGGCGCACAGCGATGAAATCACAGTCACCCCTGATTACCCTGCGCGATCTGGCGCAGGATGCGGTGGAACAGGCCGCGCAACAGCTGGGCCAGGTACGGCAGGCGCAGCAGGCGGCGGAGCAACAGCTGTCGATGCTGCTCAACTATCAGGACGAATACCGCCAGAAGCTGAATCATACGCTCTGCGACGGCATGGACAGCTCACGCTGGCAAAACTACCAGCAGTTTATCGGCACGCTGGAACAGGCCATCGACCAGCACCGCCAGCAGCTGCTGCAGTGGGGGCAGAAAGTGGATCATGCGGTGAAGCAATGGCAAGACAAACAACAGCGGTTGAACGCTTTCGAGACCCTGCATACCCGCGCCATAACGGCGGAGCAGCAGCAGGAGAACAAACGGGATCAAAAACTGATGGATGAGTTCGCTCAACGCAGTGCACAAAGGAATATCAACCCATGAATCTGAACGCCCTGCCCGGCCTGGCCTTACCCGGCGACGCCGGCGGCCTGGCCGAACTGACCTCGGCGCTGGATGAGAGCCAGCTGTCGTCCGCTTTCGCCCAGCTGCTCGGCGCCCGTTTCGCGCCCGCCGCCGACGGCAAACAGCCGCCGGTCGCGCTGAGCGCGGACGAAGAACGCGCCCCGGCCCTGAGCCGCAACCAGCTCAATCAACTGCTGGCTACCTTCGGCGAGCGCGGCGGCCTGCTGCCGGGCCAGACCGTCTCAGCCGACGCGCTTTCGCCTGAGGGCGCCGAGGGCGAAGCGCCCGCCGCCGGCGACAAACCGGCGCAGCCGCCGATCGCCGCCGCCAAAGAGCTGGATGCCGCTACGCTGCAGGCGCTGTACGCCATGCTACCGGCCGCGATCGTCGCCCAGACTCAGCCAACCGAAGGCCAACGCTCGCTGCCGGTGGATAGCGCTGACGAAGCAACTGCGCTGCAGCCCGGCAACGGCCTGCTGAACATCGCGGCGGCCGGTGATAAAACCGCCACACATTCATCGGCATCCCCTGCTCCGTCGCCGACGGGCGCGAAAACGCCTGCCGCCGACGGCGACAATGCCACGGCGGCGCTCCCGCAACCGACCAACGGCGAACGCGCAAGCACCGCACAACCGCTACAGGCGGGCGATACGCCACAGCCGCCGCTCAATCACGCCGTCGCCCTGGCCGCCGCCAGCCCGACGCAAACCGCCGCCCCGGCCAGCGCACTGGTGACCGCGCCGCCTGCGCCGCAGCTCAACGCGCAGCTGGGCAGCCCGGAGTGGCAGCAGGCGTTGAGCCAACAGGTGCTGATGTTCCACCGCAACGGCCAGCAAAGCGCCGAGCTGCGCCTGCACCCGCAGGAACTGGGCGCCCTGCAGATCACGCTGAAGCTGGACGATCAGCAGGCGCAACTGCACATCGCCTCCGCTCACGGCCAAGTGCGTGCGGCGGTGGAAGCGGCGATGCCGCAGCTGCGGCACGCGCTGGCGGAGAGCGGTATCAACCTGGGGCAAAGCAGCGTGGGCGGCGAGTCCACGCCGCAATGGCAGCAGCAGGCGCAACAGCAGGCTTCCAACGGCCAGGGGCGTGCCAGCTATGCGGAACATCATGGCGGTGACGCTGCGGCCGCCGAGGGCGTCAGCGCACCGGTGGCGCTGCAGCGCATGGCCAGTGCGGTCAACGGCGTCGATATTTTCGCCTGAGCCGCCGCAAACGCCCAAGCTGGCACCCATTTGCGCGTCTATTCAGGCTATTGCACACCGCAATAGACGCGATAATACCTTTACATGTCATGCGTGCGGCTTTGCCGCGCGCTATGCCCGCCGCCTCGCCGGCCGCGGGTGGAACAACAGGAATTAGATTTGGCTATGTCTCAGAACACCCTTCCCGCAGCACCGAAACGCCCCCTTCTGGTCATCCTGCTGGTGTTGATCAGCGTCGTCGCCTGTGGCGCCGCGGGCTACAGCTGGTGGCTGCTGCAACAGCATAAAAACGGCGCCGAACCGGCCGCCGCCAAACAGCAACCGCCGGCCGCGCCGGTGTTCATGCCGCTCGACACCTTTACCGTCAACCTGGTGACGCCGGACAACAACCCGGATCGCGTGCTGTACATCGGCCTCACACTGCGTCTGCCGGACGAAAGTACCCGCCGTCAGCTGAACGATTTTTTGCCGGAAGTGCGCAGCCGTCTGCTGATGCTGCTCTCCCGCCAGGAAGCGAGCCAGCTGGCCAATGAACAAGGGAAGCAACGGTTGGTGGCGCAGATTAAGGACGTGCTCAGCCCGCCGCTGGTTAAGGGACAACCGAAGCAGGTGGTCAGCGACGTGCTGTTCACCGCCTTCATACTGCGGTAATCACTATGGGCGACAGCATTCTTTCACAGGCAGAGATCGACGCCTTGCTCAACGGCGACAGCGCGGGTGATGAACCCGAAGCGATAGTCGGCAAAGAGAGCGAGGTCAAGCCTTACGATCCGACCACCCAGCGCCGCGTGGTGCGCGAGCGTCTGCACGCGCTGGAAATCATCAACGAACGTTTTGCCCGGCAGTTCCGCATGGGATTGTTCAACCTGCTGCGCCGCAGCCCGGACATTACCGTCGGCCCGATCAAAATCCAGCCGTATCACGAGTTCGCCCGCAACCTGCCGGTGCCGACCAACCTGAACCTGGTGCATCTGAACCCGCTGCGCGGCACCGCCCTGTTCGTGTTCGCGCCGAGCCTGGTGTTCATCGCCGTCGATAACCTGTTCGGCGGCGACGGCCGCTTCCCGACCAAGGTCGAAGGCCGCGAGTTCACCCCGACCGAACAGCGGGTGATCAAGCGCATGCTGCGCCTGGCGCTGGACGCCTACGGCGACGCCTGGAGCGCCATCTACAAGATCGACGTGGAGTACGTGCGCGCCGAAATGCAGGTGAAGTTCACCAACATCACCACCTCGCCGAACGACATCGTGGTCACCACGCCGTTCCAGGTGGAGATCGGCGCGCTGACCGGCGAGTTCAACATCTGCATTCCATTCGCGATGATCGAACCGCTGCGCGAACTGTTGACCAACCCGCCGCTGGAAAATTCGCGGCAGGAAGACAGCCACTGGCGCGAAACGCTGGTGAAGCAGGTGCAGCACTCCGAACTGGAGCTGATCGCCAACTTCGTCGATATCCCGATGCGGCTGTCGAAAGTCCTGAAGCTGCAACCGGGCGATGTATTACCGATAGACAAGCCGGAACGCCTGATCGCCCATGTGGACGGCGTACCGGTTCTGACCAGCCAATACGGCACGTTAAACGGGCAATATGCCCTGCGTGTTGAACATTTGATTAACCCTATTTTGAATGCTCTGAGTGAGGAACAGCCCAATGAGTGATCCTAAGCAACCGTCTGGCGAAGGAAAGGAATCCGTAGACGATCTGTGGGCTGATGCGTTTAACGAGCAGCAGTCTTCAGAGAAGTCCGGCGCGAGCACCGAAGGGGTGTTCAAGTCGCTGGAAGCTCAGGATGCGCTCGGCAGCCTGCAGGATATCGACCTGATTCTGGATATTCCGGTCAAGCTGACCGTGGAACTAGGGCGCACCAAGATGACCATCAAAGAGCTGCTGCGCCTGTCGCAAGGCTCGGTGGTGGCGCTGGACGGCCTGGCCGGCGAGCCGCTGGACATCCTGATCAACGGTTACCTGATCGCACAAGGTGAAGTGGTGGTGGTGGCCGACAAGTTCGGCGTGCGCATCACCGACATCATCACCCCGTCCGAACGCATGCGTCGACTGAGCCGCTGATGACCGTCGCGGCGCCCGTTACCGTCCAAAGCAGCCAATCACCCGCCGCGCCGGCCTTGCCGGCCGGTTCGGTGTTGATGCAGGTCAGCAGCGCGCTCGGCGGCATTCTGCTGCTGATCCTGCTGGCCGGTTGGCTGTTCCGCCGGCTGGGCTTCGCCCCGCAGGCGCGCAACAACAAGCTGCTCAACCTGCGCGCCAGTTGCCAGGTCGGGCAGCGCGAGCGCGTGGTGGTGGTGGAAGTCGACGATACCTTGCTGGTATTGGGCGTCACCGCCCAGCAGATCACCCCGCTGCACACCCTGCCCGCCCCGCCGAAAGACGAAGACGCGGCTGACGCGGCGACGCCGGCGGACTTCCGCCAACTGATGCAAAAAGTTCTGAAACGCCCGGAAAAATCGGCATGACCTCGACTCTTCATACCCTCGTCCGCCGTCCGGCGGTTTGGCTCCCTGCCGCCCTGCTGTTCATCAGCCCGGCGGCTTTGGCGCAACTGCCGGGGCTGATCAGCCAGCCGCTGGCCAACGGCGGCCAAAGCTGGTCGCTGCCGGTGCAGACGCTGGTGCTGTTGACCTCGCTGACCTTCCTGCCCGCCATGCTGCTGATGATGACCAGCTTCACCCGCATCATCATCGTGCTCGGGCTGCTGCGCAACGCGCTGGGCACCCCGTCGGCGCCGCCGAACCAGGTGATGTTGGGGCTGGCATTGTTCCTGACTTTCTTCATTATGTCGCCGGTGTTCGACAAGGTCTATCAGGATGCCTACCTGCCGTTCAGCCAGGACAAGATCGGGTTGGAGGTCGCGCTGGATAAAGGCGCGCAGCCGCTGCGCGAATTCATGCTGCGCCAAACGCGCGAAACCGATCTCGCGCTGTACGCCAGGCTGGCCAATCAGCCGCCGCTGGCCGGCCCGGAAGCAGTGCCGATGCGCATCCTGCTGCCCGCCTACGTCACCAGCGAACTGAAAACCGCCTTCCAGATCGGCTTTACGGTGTTCATTCCGTTCCTGATTATCGACCTGGTGGTCGCCAGCGTGCTGATGGCGC
>Ga0308165_1001838_pt1 | contig 27998 bp, 18 predicted proteins | sample PhyWR2_FD_201032 | JGI IMG/M metagenome (GOLD analysis project Ga0308165, IMG submission 201032) | Phyllosphere microbial communities from UC Gill Tract Community Farm, Albany, California, United States - DLSLW.R2 | ecosystem: Host-associated > Plants > Phyllosphere > Unclassified | place: USA... | reverse complement strand
GCGCTGGACTTCAACCCCCGCGATGGCGAGCTGGTCGAGGTGGTGGGCAAGCTGGGGGTCTATGAGCAGCGCGGCGATCTGCAGCTGATTGTCGAAGGCATGCGCCGGGCCGGGCAGGGGGCCTTGTTCGAGCAGTTCCTGCGCCTCAAGGCGCGATTGGAATCCGAAGGGCTGTTCGACAGCGAGCGCAAGCGGCAGCTGCCTTTGATGCCGCGCGGCATCGGCATCGTCACCTCGCTGGGCGCGGCGGCGCTGCACGATGTGGTGACCGCTTTGCGCCGCCGTGTGCCGCAGCTGCCGGTGGTGCTGGTCCCTGCTTTGGTGCAGGGCGCGCAGGCCGCGCCGTCGATGGTGGCGGCGCTGCAAAAGCTCTACCGCCTGGCGGAAGCACAGATCGCCTATGACGCCCGCCTGAGCATTGACGCGCCGGCGGTGGCCATCGACACCATCTTGCTGGTGCGCGGCGGTGGCTCGCTGGAGGACCTTTGGGCCTTCAACGATGAGCAGCTGGCCCGCACCGTGGTGCAGAGCCCCGTGCCACTGGTGAGCGGCGTGGGCCATGAGACCGACTTCACGATCGCCGATTTCTGCGCAGACCTGCGCGCGCCCACGCCGACGGCCGCTGCCGAGCTGGTCTGCCAGCCGCGCGATGTGTGGCTGGGCGCGTTGCAACTTGCGGAGCAGCGCCTGGTCGATGGCGTCGAGCGCCATCTGGACCGCCAGCAGCAGCGCCTGGACATGGCAGCACGCCAGATTGGCAGGCCTTCGTCACTGGTGCACGGCCAGCAGCAGATGCTCGACCGCCTGGGCCGCCGCCTGCACGGCGCTGCCCAGGCCCAGTTGCATGGGCAGGACAAGCGGGTGCAGCATCTGGCCAGCGTGTTTCCGGCAGCAGCCTCGCGCCATCTGGAGCGCAGCGAGCAGCGCCTGGCGCAGCTGCATGCGCGGCTGGAGCTGCTCAACCCGCGCCAGGTGCTGTCTCGGGGTTATGCCGTGCTGACGGACATGCAAGGCCAGGTGGTGAGCTCGGTAACGCAGGCGACACCGGGCAAGGCCATGCATGCCGAGCTGGCCGATGGCAGCGTGGACGTGGTGGCGACGCAGCGCTTGTTGGTCTAAGCCGGGTCTGGCGCTTCTCGGTGGAGGCAGCGGCTGCCTTGCAACGCGGCCCGAGCCGATTGGCGGTGGATTCTGACGCCGTGGGGCCTGGCTCGCATGCTATCGTCGTCATAGTAATCTGGCTGAACCCGTATTCATGAACGGGTCGATTTTCCTTTTTACAATCGACCACTGCGACTCCCGCCGGGCGTATTGCCTGACAGCATTGCCCGGGACGGCTTTGCAACCTATACCAACCACGAGGAAACCACGATGGAACGCACTCTGCCACCACTGCCCTACGCGATTGATGCGCTGGCCCCTGCTTACAGCCAGGAAACGCTGGAATACCACCACGGCAAGCACCACAAGGCCTACGTGGACAAGCTCAATGAGCTGCAAAAGGGCACCGAGTTCGAGAACCTGGAACTGGAAGCCGTGATCAAGAAGGCCTCCGGTGGTATCTACAACCAGGCTGCTCAAATCTGGAACCACACCTTCTTCTGGAACTGCATGACCCCCGGCGGCGGCGCTGAGCCCAGCGGCGCGCTGGCCGATGCCATCAACAAGAAGTGGGGCAGCTACGCCGAGTTCAAGAAGGCCTTCCAGGCGTCGGCCGTGGGCAACTTCGGTTCCGGCTGGACCTGGCTGGTCAAGAAGCCTGATGGCTCGGTGGACATCGTCAACACCGGCGCCGCTGGCACCCCGCTGACCACCGACGACAAGGCACTGCTGACCGTCGACGTCTGGGAGCACGCGTACTACATCGACTACCGCAATGCCCGTCCCAAGTTTGTCGAAACCTTCTTCGACAAGCTGGTGAACTGGAAGTTTGCTGAAAGCAATTTCGCTTGATAGCGGTTACCCGGCCTGGTTGCCGGGCATAGACGATCAGACAAAGGCCGGAGGGTGCACTGCACCGCATCCGGCCTTTTGCTTTTGGGGGAGGGCAGCGCAACCGTGCCAAAGTTGTCACCTACAGGCAACACTTGCCTCTAGCAAAGCCCCTGATTTGCGCCAGTTTGCCGGGGCGCTCAGGTGCATGATTGATAATCAGTCTCATTTGCTTCTTGGCTGGTTGTCTGTATGTTTTTTGCTTCCCGTTTTGCGCTCCACCCCGTGGCTGGCGCAGTTGCTCTGCTGGTATCTTTTGCCGCTATCCCCGCTCTGGCCCAAACCCAGGAGGGTGCTGCTGACACAGCCCCCGCCGCTGCGGCGCCTGCCGCCACCGAAGACAGCGTCTTGCCGACGGTAACCGTCAACGCCAGTGCCGATGCGTCGGCGCAGGGCCTGTCCAAGGCCTATGCCGGCGGCCAGGTGGCGCGCGGCGGGCGTGTCGGCATTCTGGGCACCGAAGACATCATGAACACGCCGTTTTCGACGACGGCCTACACGCAGGATCTGATCCGTGACCAGCAGGCCCGCAGCGTGGGCGATGTGCTGCAAAACGACGCCTCGGTGCGGGTGTCGCGCGGTTTTGGCAACTTCCAGGAATCGTATTTTGTGCGCGGCTTTGTGCTGGGCTCGGACAGCATTGCCTACAACGGCCTCTACGGCCTGCTGCCGCGCCAGTACGTGTCGGCCGAGCTGTTCGAGCGCGTGGAGCTGCTGCGCGGTGCCAGCGGCTTCTTGAATGGCGCCTCGCCTGCCGGTGACAGCATTGGCGGCGCCTTGAACCTGCTGCCCAAGCGTGCGTCGAACGAGCCGCTGACGCGGGTCAGCGTGGGCGGATCCAGCGGCGCGCAAGGCTATGCCGCGGCCGACATCAGCCGCCGCTTTGGCCCCGACCAGGCCACTGGCCTGCGCCTTAACGTGGCCAAGCGCAAGGGCGACACACCGATCGACGACGAAGGCGTCGATCTGAGTGTGGTGTCCCTGGGCATGGACTGGCGCTCCAGCAATCTGCGCCTGTCGGCCGACGTGGGCTACCAAAGCCACAAGCTGACCACGCCACGCCCCAATGTGACCCTGGGCGCCGCGGTGACCCAGGTGCCGAGCGCTCCTGACAACAGCCGCAACTTTGCCCAGCCCTGGACCTATTCGAACGAGCGCGACAGCTTTGGCTCGGTGCGCGCCGAGTATGACATCAACAGCCGTCTCACGGCCTGGGTGGCCGGCGGTGCACGCTTTGGCCGCGAACGCAACTCGCTCGCCAGCCTGACCTTGAACAATGGCAGCACCGGCAGCGGCACCCAAGGGCGCTTTGACAATACCCGCGCCGATGACATCTTCACCGGCGAAGTGGGCCTGCGCGGCAAGCTGACGACGGGCAGCATCGGCCACAGCCTGGTGCTGGCCGCCTCAGCCTTCTCGGACAAGCGCAAGAACGCCTTCTACTCGCAGCCCGCAGCTGGCGCACTGGCCACCAACCTGTACGATCCCGTCTACGGTGCGGCCCCGCCTTTGGGCGCAAGCTCGAACGACCTGGACGATCCGGCCGTGCAGGCCCGCATCAAGCTGTCGAGCCTGGCGCTGTCGGATACGCTGTCGATGTTCGACGAGCGCCTGCTGCTCACGCTGGGCGTGCGCCACCAGACCATCGAGACACAGACCTTTGCCTACAACACCGGCATTGCGGCGCCCAAGGTGGACAAGAGCCGCACCAGCCCGATGGCTGCGGTCGTGTTCAAGCCGGCAGAGCGGGTCTCGCTCTATGCCAACTACATCGAAGGCCTGACCCCGGGCGAGATCGCACCGGCGCTGTCTTCGGGCCTGCCGGTGGCCAATGCCGGCGCGGCGCTGGCGCCCTATGTCTCCAAGCAAAAGGAAGTGGGCCTGAAATGGGACGGTGGCGATATCGGCGCCGGCCTGGCCTGGTTCACCACCGACAAGCCGCGCGTGTTCCGCAATTCCATCTCGGGCGTCTACGGCCCTGAGGGCATGGACCGCCACCGTGGTCTGGAGCTGAATGTGTTTGGCCAGGTCACACGCGGCCTGCGTGTGCTGGGCGGTGTTACCTGGCTGGATGCCAAGCAACTGGCCGATGGCCATAACCCCAATGCCGGCAAGCGCGTAATTGGCGTGCCCCGCCAGCAAGGCAACCTGGGCCTGGAGTGGGATGTGCCGGGCGTGCGTGGCCTGACCCTGGATGGCCGTGCGGTGGCCACCGGCAGCAGCTATGCCAATGCGACCAATACCTTGCAGGTGGCAGGCTGGACCCGCTTTGACCTGGGTGCGCGCTACTTGACCGAAATCGACGGCCGCCTGGTGACCCTGCGGGCCCGCGTGGAAAACGCGGCCAACCGCAACTACTGGGCCTCGGTGGGTTCCACCGGCTACCTGGTGCTGTCCAACCCGCGCACCTTCACGGTCAGCGCCAGTGTGGATTTCTAAGCGCTGACTGCCTGACTATGGTGTGCAACCATGACCGTGACCAGTCCCGTGCCCCTCAGCCCAACAGCGGCCATGCCGGATGTGGCCACGCTGTATGTGGAGCATCATGGCTGGCTGCAAGCCTGGCTGCGCCGCCGCTCTCTGCACGCTACGAGTTCTAAACACTGGTGGGCATAAGGGAGGGGAGGGCTTGGCAGGCGCGGCCTGAGCGCCGTTGAAAAGCGCGCATTTTGATGGGAATGAGAATTCTTCTCAGTACAATGCATCCGCGCTTTGCCACGGCATCGCGCGTTTCAGCAGGCGGACTTGAAAGGGTGCGCCTGCCCTTGCTTTTCCAACTTGCTGCGCGCTGGGCCATGGTCTGGCGCTGCTGGCCTGTCCGCTGACTGTGTTCTTGCCTGCCATGCCTCGTTCTTTGATCTGCGATTTGTTTGCTGAATGCGGCAGCTGTGCGGGCGGCTGTGCGTGGACTGGCCTTGTGCCCCATGCGGCCTGATCTGTTGCCCCATGGCGAGGCGGGTGCGCCGGAGCCCGCTGGCGGGCACCTGGCGAGCCTGTACCAGCGCTGGCGCACACCGGTGATGCGCATGCTGCGGCGCCATTTTGGCAATGCAGCCGATGTGGAGGATGCCACCCAGGAAGTGTTTGCACGGGTGGCCGCCACCGGCAAGGTGCTGCAGCCCGACGAAGAGCAGCCCTATTTGCGCAAGACCTTGCAAAGCGTGGCCGCGCGCGATTGGCAGCAGAGCGCGCAGGCCCGGGGGCTGGAGCTGGTATCGGGAGACGAACACCCGCAGGCGATGGAGGCCCAACTGCACAGCAGTGCCGATGAGGTGAACCAGCAGGCGGCCCAGCAGCAGCGGCTGCACCGTTTGCACCAAGCCATCCAGGAGCTGCCTGAACGCCAGCGCCAGGCCTTTGTGCTGCACCGGGTCGAAGGCCATACCGTGCAGCAGACGGCCGGGCAGATGGGCATCTCGATGCGCATGGTGGTCAAACACCTGGCGCGTGCCGTCGCCTATTGCGAAACCCGCGTGCAATTTGCCAGTGCGCAGCAGATGCAGCAGCTGCAAGCCCAGCAACTGGCGCTGAGCGCTGCCGATGAGGAGCCACCCCTATGAGCGCAACGCAGACGCCCCGATCGTTGCAGAGCCTGACGCCTGCACAGCTGCTGGCGCTGAACCATGCCGCCGGCGACTGGCATGTGCGCCGCCTGCTGCCTGACTGGACCGGCGCCGATGAAAGGGCCTTGAATGCCTGGCTGGCCGAGGATGCGCTGCATGCGCAGGCCTTGGCGTGCATCGCACAGACCTGGCGGGATGCGCAGGCGCTGCAGCAGATGTTTCCAGCTTCTTATGCCGCAGGCCAGCCTACCGCGTCGGATACGAAGGGCAATGCCGCTGCAGCCGTGCAGCGCCCACGGCAAGCCACTGCGCAGGGTGTCAGCCTGGGCTGGCGCTGGAGCTGGCCGGCCCAGGCCTTGCTGGCGTCCTTGCTGCTGCTGGTGATGGCCGGCATGGGCTGGCAGCACTGGTGCAACACGGCTTACTACAGCCTGGCGGCTGCGACTGGCACCGGCGAGCTGCGCGATCTGGCCTTGCCCGATGGCAGCCAGGTGGCGCTGAACGCCAACAGCCGCCTGCAGGTGCATTACTACCCCTACCGGCGCGAGACGGTGCTGGACAAGGGCGAGGCCTTTTTCAAAGTGGCGCCCGATGCGAACAAGCCCTTTACAGTGACCAGCGGGCACAGCGAGGTCCGCGTGGTGGGCACGGCCTTCAATGTGCGGGCTGCGCCGCCGGAGGTGGTGGTGCAGGTGCAAGAGGGGCGGGTGGCGCTGCGCTCCACGCTGCCGGGCAGTCCGCAGCCGGTGACGCTGACGGCAGGGATGGCCATGGCGCTGGAGCCAGCCAGCGGCCACTACCGGCAGTTGGCGGTGAAAGCTGACGAGGTGGCCGAATGGCGCACAGGCCAGGTGTATTTTCAGCGCCGGCCGCTGGCGCAGGTGGCCCAGGAGCTGGCCCGTTACCTCGATGCTCCCGTCGTGGTGGCTGATCCGGCGATCCGCGCGATCCCTATCTCGGGCCTATTGGCCTTAGCCGACCCGGAGCGTTTCTTGCTCGCCTTGCCGAGCGTGGCCGATGTGCGGGTGCAGCGCTTGCCCGAAGGTGGCTGGCGCATTCACCCGCAATAAAAACATTTTGTTTCATTTGCCTGGGTTCCATGTTTTGGGCCTTTTGTGCTTCTTCATAAGGTGCGCGCCAGAGATCTGAGCGCCACACGGGCTGCCAGCCACGGATCCAAGCCTTCCGCTTTGTTATTCCCAGCCAATGGCCGCAAACCACAGCGGCGCCTGGTGCAAGCGCCCGCTCCCAGCCTGCCCACTCGGGCCTGGAGCGGGAAAGCTGCCCGGGCAGGGCCGTTGTCATTGATGCAGGAATACACAGGAGTGCGAGAGCCATGGGATGCGAGATGTTGATGGGGGAAGAGGGCGAGTGCCCGTTGAAGAAGGCGGTGCACGGGAACGCGCAGGCCCCGGTGCTGCGGCCACGATGGCTGGCCGTATTGGTAGCGGCTGCGATGGCGGGTGTCAGTGTGCTGCCCGCCGCTGCCCAGGCGCAAGCCGCTGCGCAGGCGGCGCGCCAGAGTTTCAATCTGCCGGCCCAGCCGCTGATTGAGGGGCTCAAGGCCTTTGGCCGGCAAACCCAGCAGCAGGTGCTGTTTGACGATGCCCTGGTGCAGAGCTTGCGGGCAGCGGCCGTCAGCGGCAACCTGACGGCGCCAGAGGCGCTGGCGCGCATGCTGACAGGGACGGGCTTGACGGCAGTGAGCACGCAGCCGGGCAGCTTTACGTTGCAGCGCATGCCCACAGCGCCCCAGTCGATGACCCTGGAGACCGTGACGGTGACCGCCGATGCGCTACAGGATGGCCGCACCGAAGACACCGGCAGCTACACGCAGCGCGGGCCGAGCGCCACAGCCACCGGCCTGGCATTGACCTTGCGCCAGACGCCGCAGTCGGTCAGCGTGATGACACGCCAGCGCATGGATGACTTCAAGCTGCAGACCTTGACCGATGTGATGGAGCAGACCCCCGGTGTGACGGTAGACCGCCAGGGTGACGGCAACAACATCATGGTGCGGGGCGACAACGTCAACCTGCAGATCGATGGCCTGCGCCAGATGGCCAGCGGCTGGTATGCCAATACCCAGATGCTCTACACCATGGACGACATGGCCGAGATCGACCGCATCGAGGTGCTCAAGGGCTCGTCCGGCCTCACCAATGGCGATGGCAAGTATGGCGCGACGGTAAACATGATCCGCAAGCGCCCGACGCAGGAGTTCCGCGCCAGTGTGGGCGCAGGCGTAGGCAGCTGGGACAACTACCGCGCCGATGTGGATGTCGGTGGCCCGCTCAATGACCGTGGCAGCCTGCGCGGCCGCCTGGTGGCCGCTGCATCGGATGGCCATGATTTCCGTGACAACGTCAAGCGCAGCAACCAGACCTTGTACGGCACCCTGGACCTGGACCTGAGCCGCGATACCTTGCTCAACATCGGCTTTGTGCACCGCCACCGCGAGTACTATGGCGCGGGCAGCACGAGCATGATCCAGGCCTATGCCGCCAATGGCGACTTCCTGGGCCTGCAGCCGCGCTCCTTCAACATCGGCGCGCCCTGGTCGGGCTATGAGCAGGACACCGATACCTTGTTTGCCAGCCTGGAGCACCGTTTTGACAACGGCTGGACGGCCAAGCTGCGTGCCAGTACCGAAAAAACCAAGATGCCGTACGGCGAAACCGGCTCCTGGTTTACGGCATCGCCCCAGGTGGTGGACCTGAGCCGCGCCGAGGACCATGCCAACCGCAACCGCAGCATGGCCGCCGATCTGCGTGGCCCTTTCGAACTGCTGGGCCGTAGCCATGAGCTGATGCTGGGCGCCGATACCGCCCGCACCAGCTCGGACACCTACTCGGCCAACAAGCGCTTCACCAATCTGGGCCTGGACTACAGCGATGGCGGCAGCGCGATTGTGCGGCCCGATGACATCGTGAACTATCCCGTCGACAACCACAGCTATTTCAGCTCCAAGCGCAGCTCGGTCTACGGCGCGGTGCGCCTGAATGTGGCCGACCCGGTCAAAGTGATTGGCGGCGCCCGCATCACCAACTACGAGCAGTACGACCTGACGCCGTACGCCTACTCGAACTACGACTTCAAGAAGAACAATGTCGTCACCCCTTACCTGGGGCTGGTGGTGGATGTGCATGAGCAGGTCTCGCTCTACGGCAGCTATGCCAGCATCTTCAAGCCGCAAAGCGCCCTGGATGCCAGTGGCAAGACCTTGGACCCAGAAGAGGGCCAAACCTATGAGATTGGCGCCAAGGGCGAGTTTCTGAACAAGCGCCTGAACGCCAGCCTGGCCTATTTCTGGATGAAGACCGACAACGTGGCCGACGCCACGGGCGAAACCATGCCCGATGGCACTGCGATCTACCGCTCGGTCTCTGGTGTCAGCAAGCGCGGCTATGAGCTGGAACTGTCGGGCGAACTGGCCCCCGGCTGGCAGGCCCAGGGCAGCTATGTGCTCAACAGCACCAGCCTGAGCAACAGCAACTATCTGCCCCGCAACCAGCTCAAGCTGGGCAGCACCTACCGCATGGGCGGAGCGCTGGGCGGCCTCACCATCGGTGCGGCCACCCGCTGGCAAAGCAAGACCTCTGCCGGCCCCTTGCTGCAGCCCGCCTTCTGGGTGCTGGATCTGATGGCGCGCTACCAGGTCAACCAGAAGCTCAGCGTCAACTTGAACATTCGCAATGCGCTGGACAAAAGCTACTTTGCCGGCATGCGCGATTTTGGCCGGGTGCAGTACACCTGGGGCGCACCGCGCAGTGTGACGGCGAGTATGCGTTACGACTTCTGAGCGGCGTTTTTATAGGCGTTTAGCATCAACTCGGGCTTGGTCCAGCGCCAAGCCCCGGCTTGCGCCTGGGAATATGGTTTTGCCCTCTAAAAGGCGCATTGGCATTGATGGCTGCCCATTGTTGGGTGTATTGGCGTGGGGGCTGGATAGCCCTTGTAGTTGTTGTTAGCCACTTTGTTGGAGGTGTCTAATGCAAAAAATATAAGTAACCAAGCTATTTATATTTTACTGGTCGTCGAATTTACCGTTGTGAAAAATAGCTGCGGTGATGAGGGCTGCGCAAAGGTTGTCACGTTGAATTGAAAGACAATTCAAGCGATAGGCGCCTGGTGGGATGTTGGAAATTATTATATTATAGAGAGCTTTTGTAGCATTATTAGATAGTCTGCGGCTGTGATCAATGGCAGCTTATAGACTGAATGGGTAACAGTTTGAGCGCATTTCAATTTTCAACAAATGCTGTGTGTTCGATGAGGATGGATCGCCTATTATTAAAATGCCGTTGATGATAAGCATCAGGGTATTTTTTTAAATGTCTTGGTTATACAGGAGCATATCTGTGTTTATCCGATCCATCACTACGACTGCCATTCTGTTGGCAAGCGCTGCCGCCCATGCACACGCAGTGGCCCCTATGACGGACTTCTCGTTGCGCAACGACACGGTCGACACAGGCATGCGGTTTCGCTCAGCCGAACCAAGCCCGAATGCGCAGCAGTCACCCGCATCCTTCCCATTCACTGCGTTGGAAAAAAGCACTCACAATGGTCTTGAGTTTTCTCATAACCCCGAGGTATTGCCGCAGTTCAGCGCTTCGCAGCCTCTGTTGTTCGTGAACCTCGAGGCTGATCCGTTCAAGGAGGGGTTCCATGCCAGCCCGCTGACGGACTGGGAGCACCCAGCAGTGACACGCTATTACAACGCAGCCCCGGACATCCCGCCCCATGTGGCGCCTCCCATCTTTGATCCGCAGATGCGGTCCTGTGCCGATCCAGACCTTCACAGGGATCGACCGTCCGTAGCCATCACGTATGAGGAATTGACGGCCAGGGCGGATCGATTCAGTCCCGGCTGTGCGGCAAGCTTGTCATGGGCTACACCGCTTCCAGAAGATCGCTTTGATTGGTCTTGCATCGCTATCAACGGACGGGAATGCCCCCGCAGCTTGCACCAAGCAGCTTTTGCATCAGGTCCTAGACGTGCCTAACCGGGTTGTCTATCTTGTAGCGCTTGTCCGATAGCGAAGGCCGCTGCAGCCCTCTCAGAATGGGATGGCCTTTTGCCGTGCGGTGAGCTCCGCTTGCGCTGGCCTTGTCTGTCGGCTGCGCTTGGAAGCGCTGCCCACAGACGGCCCCCTCGCTGGCCATTTATAACTTTTTGTTTAACAAATACTGAGCAGTGCTTGAAATCTTTGCGCTGCAGATGGTGTCTATTAGAGGTAACCGAGGCAGGCCCGCTGGCCTGCCTCATCTGCATCCACCGACTTCAGGAGCGATACCCATGCTGATACGTACCAACAACGCGGGCTTTGACCACAGCAGCAGCAGCGACATCACGCCTCAGCATCTGTATGTGAGCCGCCGCGACCTGCTCAAATTCGGCGCGGCAGGCGGTACAGCGCTGGCCACAGGAGGGGCCTGGGCGCAAGCGGCCAAGTCCGATGGCACGCAGCCGATCAGCACCGTTCGCTCTACGGTGCCTGGTGCGATATCGATGGAGACGCCGACTTCCTTCCAGGATGCCAGCACCTACAACAACTACTACGAGTTCGGTTTGGACAAAAGCGACCCGGCGCGCTATGCCCACACCTTGCAGACCAGGCCTTGGACGGTGCGGGTCGAAGGCCTGGTCAACAAACCCAAGACCTTTGATATTGAAGAGTTGCTCAAGCTCAGCGCCCAGGAAGAACGCATTTACCGGCTGCGCTGTGTGGAGGGCTGGTCGATGGTGATCCCCTGGGTGGGCTACTCGCTGTCCAAATTGCTGGCGCAGGTGGAGCCGCAGGGTAGCGCCAAGTATGTGGAGTTTGTGACCCTGGCCGACCGCAAGATGATGCCGGGCCTGAACAGCGGCGTGCTCGATTGGCCCTACACCGAGGGCCTGCGCATGGACGAGGCCATGCACCCGCTAAGCTTGCTGGCCTTTGGCATGTACGGCAAGACCTTGACCCCGCAAAACGGCGCGCCGGTGCGCCTGGTGCTGCCCTGGAAATACGGTTTCAAAAGCGCCAAGAGCATTGTGACCATCCGCGTGGTCGAGAAGCAGCCCGGCACCGCCTGGAACAAGGCAGCGCGCAATGAGTACGGCTTTTACTCCAACGTGAACCCCGATGTGCCGCACCCGCGCTGGAGCCAGGCGACCGAGCGCCGCATTGGTGAAGGCGGTCTGTTTGCCAAGCGCCACAAGACCTTGCTGTTCAACGGCTACGAGGCCCAGGTGGGGCAGCTCTACGCTGGCATGGATCTGCGCAAAGACTACTGATACCTGCCCATGCCCAACTCCTCGCGTTTCTCGGCCAAGTCCGTGCAGCGGCTGCTGCTGCACCTGTTGTGCCTGGTGCCCGCCGCCTGGCTGTTTTACCTGGCTGCCACTGATGGTCTGGGCGCCAATCCAGCCGAGGCGCTGCTGCGTTCGCTGGGCGACTGGGCCATCCGCTTTATCTGCTTTGCGCTGGCCGTCACCCCCTTGCGCCAGTGGCTGCGCTGGAACGGGCTGGCAGCCTACCGCCGCATGCTGGGCCTGTATGCCTTCTTCTATGCCAGCCTGCACTGGCTGGCCTATGTGGTGTTTGACATGGGCGTGGACTGGTCCGCAATCGTCGACGATCTGGTCAAGCGTCCCTTCATACTGATAGGCACCCTGGCCTGGCTGATCCTGCTCGCGCTGGCCGTCACTTCGGTGCCCAGGATCATCCGGCGCATGGGCGGCAAGCGCTGGCAGATGCTGCACCGCGCGGTGTATGGCGCGGCTGCGTTGGCGGTGCTGCACTTCTGGTGGATGCGCGCCGGCAAGAACAACTTTGCCGAGGTGTGGCTGTATGGCCTCATCCTGGCCGGCTTGCTGGCGGCGCGCTGGGTGTTCCAGAAGCGCAAGCAGATGCAGGCGGCCGCCAAGGCGGCCCGGGCCTGACCAGCGACGGTCCGCTTCACACCTTTTTTGCAGCGGCTGCCTGCAGGCACGATGGCCTGGCTTGCAGCCGGCTGCCGATGCCAGCAGACGAGTGTCCGTACCGCACAATGACAGCATGAATCCCAGCAAACGTATCTTGATCGTGGAAGACGATGCCCCCATCGCTGAGCTGCTGCAATTGCATCTGCGCGATGAAGGCTATGAAGTGGTGCACATGGCCGACGGCGATGCGGGCATGCAGGCCTTGGAGCGGGGCGGTTGGGATGCGCTGGTGCTGGATTTGATGCTGCCCGGAGTGGATGGCCTGGAGATCTGCCGGCGCGCCCGCGCGATGGCCTATTACGTGCCGATCATCATCACCAGTGCCCGCTCCAGCGAGATGCACCGTATCCTGGGGCTGGAACTGGGCGCGGATGATTACCTGGCCAAGCCGTTCTCGGTGCTGGAGCTGGTGGCACGGGTGCGCGCGCTGCTGCGCCGCAGCCAGGCCTTGGCGCAAAACGCCCGGCTGGATGCGGGTGTGCTGGTGCTGGGCAATCTGGAGATCGACCCCATTTCGCGCGAGGTGAAAGTCGACGGCGCCCAGGTCGAGCTGACACCTCGGGAGTTTGACCTGCTGCATTTTTTTGTCCGCAACCCCGGCAAGGTGTTCTCCCGGTTTGACCTGCTCAACCAGGTCTGGGGCTACCGCCATGATGGCTATGAGCACACGGTCAATACCCATATCAACCGACTCCGGACCAAGATCGAAGCCGATCCTGGCAGCCCCAAGCGCATCTTGACGGTCTGGGGCCATGGCTACAAATGGGCGGAGGAGACGCCATGAAGCTCGCATCCACCACCTTGGCCCAGCGCCTGAGCGTGGTCTTTGTGCTGCTGCTGTTGGCCTGCAGTGCGGCCACAGTCTGGCTGCAGATGCGGGTATCCGACCAGCGCGAGCAAGAGGTGGTGCAGCGCCTGTCGCAGGATCTGGCCGCGCGCATTGCCCGCTATCCGGAACTGATGCGTGCCGATGGCCTGAACGCCGGCGCCAGCCGCGAGTTGTTTGGCAAGCTGATGCAGGTCAACCCGAGCGTGGAGGTCTACCTGCTCGACGACAGCGGCGCCATTCAGGCCTACGATGCGCCGCAAGAACGGATATTGCGCCAAAAGGTCGATCTGGAGCCCTTGCAGCGCCTGTTCAGCGGCGCTGCGCTGCCGGTATTCGGTGATGACCCGCGCAGCATGACGGAGCGCAAGGTGTTCAGCGCCGCGCCCTTGATGCAGAGCGGCCAGCGCTCAGGCTATGTCTATGTGATCCTGCAAGGCCAGGGCCGTGACAGCCTGGCAGCGCGCGTCAGCAGCGATGGCGCGCTGCGCACATTGCTCTGGTCGCTGCTGGTCGTCGTGGTGCTGGGCGCAGTCGCAGCAGCCGTGGCCTTTGGCATGATCACCCGGCCGCTGCGGCGCCTGACGGCAGCCGTGCAAGAGCTGCAAACCGATGGCCTGGCCGATCTGCCCCAAGCCCAGGCCAAGCTGCAGCAGGCCGCGCACGGCGGTGCCGATATCGCCGTACTCAGCCAGGCCTTTGCACAGCTGGCGCAACGCACCTGGGAGCAGTGGCAAAAGCTGCGCACGCAAGACCAGCAGCGGCGCGAGCTCTTCGCCAATATCTCCCACGATTTGCGCACGCCTTTGACCTCCCTGCATGGCTATCTGGAAACCTTGCAACTGAAGGCGGATGTGCTGTCGCCCGACGAGCGCCGCCGCTACCTGGGCATTGCGCTGGACCAAAGCCGCAAGGTCGGCGACCTGGCGCAAAAGCTGTTTGAGCTGGCGCGCCTGGAATACGGCGTGGTCAAGCCCGAGCCCGAGCGCTTCTTTCTGCCTGATCTGCTGCAGGATGTGTTCCAGAAGTTTGAGCTTGCTGCCGAAGCCAAGGCGCAGCGCCTGCACGCGGTGATCGACCCGGATCTGCCCCCCGTCACCGCTGATCTGGGCATGCTAGAGCGCGTCCTTGTCAACTTGATCGACAACGCCATCCGCGCCACGCCGCAAGGCGGCGATATCCAGGTGGAGCTGCGTGCCGCAGAGCATGGCCTTATCAGCGTGACGGTGCAGGACAACGGACCAGGCATCCCCCCCGCGCTGCGCGACAGCCTCTTCGAACGCCCCACCTTGAGCCGCATGCACAGCCGCAGCGATGGGCGGTCTGGTGGCTTGGGCTTGATGATCGTGCACCGCATTCTGCAGCTGCATGACAGTTCGATTGAGCTGCTGAGTGGGGTGGGGGATGTGGGGGCGCGGTTTAGGTTTTATTTGCGTTAGACCCGCCAAAACGCATCACGCTCGAAACAAGAAAGGCTGCAAACCGAAATTTGCAGCCTTTGCTTTGTGCGCTATCTGGTAGCGCCTGATTCAAAAGCCTTTGCAAGCTTTTGAACCGCTCGTTTGTGGCGGAGAAGGCGCCCGCCATAGCGGTTATCTCAGTGCGTCTCGCCTAGACCCAATTCATACCAATTTGAGAATTAATCATTTAAATTCATGAGCTTACTTTGTGGTTATTGTCTCTATATGTCTTATGAGATCCCCATAAATAGCAGCAAATTGCGTTTAAAATTGTGGGTAATATTGTGGGTTGCAAAGTTAGGGCAGCATGAGTAAGGCATTAAATCGATTAACCGCGCTTGAAGTGAAGGCCGTCGCGGAACCTGGTATGTATCACGATGGCGGAGGCCTCTACTTGCAGGTCAGCAAAACAGGCAGCAAGTCCTGGATACTGCGGTACACGCTGGCCAAGAAAACTCGCGAGTTTGGGCTGGGCTCGATGCGAGAGTGGAGCTTGGCGCAAGCCCGAGAGAGGGCATTGAAGTACAGACAAATGGTAAGCGACGGCGTTGACCCCATCTTGGCGAAGAAAGAGCGACAGGCCCAGTTGTTGCTTGAGCGACGTGAGCTGGAGAAAAAGTCAATTACGTTCGCTCAATGCGCGGCGGAGTATCACGCGAGCAATCGATCGCACTGGAAAAATGCAAAGCATGCTGATCAATGGATCAACACCTTAACCACCTATGCCTTTCCGTTGCTTGGCAAAAAGCCAGTTGAGTTAGTTGACAGGGAGCTTATCCGCGAGGCTCTATTACCAATATGGAAAACGAAGGCAGAAACGGCCACCCGTGTTCTCCAGCGCATTCGTACGACGATCAACTACGGTGCAGCACGGGGCTATTGCACGGGGCTTGACAGCCAACAGTGGAGCCAGCTCAAGTTGGCGCTTCCCAAGAACGAGAAAGAACTTGAGAAAACGCACCATGCATCGTGTCCACACGCACATGTGGGAAAGCTGCTTCACGAGGTGCAGCACGGCACCTCGTCCTTTGTCGTCAAAAACGCATTCGAGTTCATCGTATTGACAGCGTGCCGATCGGGTGAGGCTCGCGGTGCCGATTGGGGTGAGATCGACTGGGAGCATCGCATCTGGACTATTCCGAAAGAGCGCATGAAAGCCAAACGCGCGCATTCAGTGCCGCTGTCAAACCGCGCTTGGTTGATTGTTGAAGCCATGCGTGATCAAGCCAACAATCCGGAAGAACCCACCGGACTTATCTTTCCTGGGTCAACAGGAAAGCCATGCAGCGATATGACTTTCACCCAGGTGCTTCGTCGAATGGGTGTTGATTACACAATGCACGGGTTTCGCGCAAGTTTCAGAACTTGGGGTGCTGAAACTGCACATTATGACTATGACATGCTCGAGATTGCACTCGCGCACGTTGTTGGCGACGCAACTGCACGAGCTTATCAGCGGTCGGATATGCTGCAAAAACGAAGAGCTTTGATGGAAGAGTGGTTTAAATATATTGATCGAAGTTAAATCAATAAGCAAGGCTATAAGTTCTTTCGCTATCTATACAAACAATAGAACTTAAATTCTAGTTGAGGTGTGAAGGAAAGCATCTGTTCAACCATCAAATTTGAGGGTTTTTAATATTTTCGGCTTCAAATTGGACAAGTTCGCTTAGTGCTTTCCTTGTTACAGATTTTGCTGGGCGTTTTGCTCCCTTGGTTCTTGCAGATAAAGTTATTGATTTGATATTTTCTAAAACTAGTTCCGTAAGCTCGTCCGCCCTATAGGTGGATGAGAAAATAGGAGGCTTCCAGTCCCGCAGCTTATCTTCTGGGCTGCGCTTCCATAAGCCTGGTTTATAGCCAGTAAGGTCATTGAGGCTCTCTTCGACGATTCTCAGTTGTCCTGTAGAGACTTTTGAAGATCGATAATCACGTGCACGGGGGGCTTTTCTTACATCCACACGTTCAGCGGTCCATTTTCTCTTAAATGGTATGAGCTTTCTTGCATCTAGCGTTAGGATTTTGCTAAAACTAAATCCTTTGGCTTCTTTGGAACTTCTAGATAGACCTTTAAAGATTAGTCTTTTCCGCTGTTTGGGCATTAGTTCCATTTCATAAGAGAGAGCATTTCCGATCTTATTGCTGGGAATGTGGAAGCCAGCATCTAGAAACACACGTAGCCATACAAGGTTCGGAAGTAGCGCGTTCGACGTGTAGCCCCCACCGCAGGCGTCCGGCAGAAGACGCTCTTCATCCTTATGGATCATCCAGAATTCACGTGCTTCTTCCTCAGTTGTCATCTTCAGCCAACTCGGATTGTGCGCCTTTTTAGTCTTTTTTTCAGTTATTTCCATAGCCAGATTTTCCTCCAATTTGGGCTCCCGATAGCTTTAACTTGCGTGCGCTGAGCATCAGTGCACGTGCTGGATGCATTTTATATCCAAGTTGCTCTTTAGCTGAGGTTGCTCAATGAGGGATGAAGTCAAAAAAATTCGTGTTCTACTGAAGCTTCTTCAGCAACCAACCAAAGTTTTCCACCATGGCTATCAACTCCAATCCGGGCTTTTCAGTTCTCCAACCTGCTCAACTTCGCTACCACGGTCGGCAATCTGATCCAACCTTGCTGCAAATTTCTTATGGCGATCAAGACGTGCTCGTTAGAGGCACGGTTTCGACCGAGAGGATTGAGGATGGCAAAGTTTCATTTCCACTGAAGGAGATGCGCCTATATGAGGTGTGCAAGATTTCGCCAAATTCTTCGGGGTACGTAGAGTTCTTGGCAATTAGTGTCAGAACTAAAAAGCGGGTCTTGGTCAGAGGAGCGATTGAGAAAGTTCTTCGTTCGAAGAGTGGGGTGGTAGCTAAGGCTAAGAAAAAATGCATGTCGAACGAGGACTATGCGGAAGAACTGAGAAGGGTTAAAAGCGCTCGAATTGCTGATGCAGACGCAATGGTCAGCATCCAGTTCATTGCCAGGCATACGGGCAGAGCAGTTTCTTCCATATATCGGGATATCAAGAATGGGATGTTTCCAAAGGCAGTTAAACAAGGAGGGTCGAGTCGTTGGAGCTTTACGGCCGTAGAGGCGTATGCACATGGGAAAATCGTAGAGGCACCCACAGGTCAGAGTTATCCTCCAACACTGTAATTAGTAATATCCTGTTGGTTACGCCTAAGAAAATTTAAGCGGAGCTCACAGCTTAACTAGCATATGGCGAATGGTGAGTCATGAAGATTGACTTACATTCTCCATATGTGTTCCTTCCTGCGACTCAGGGGACACTCAGATGTCTTGTCGAAGAAATTCTCCCAGGGAAGATTAGTCCAATGCTTACAAGAAATAAATGCGATCTAGTCACTTTGTACGGAATAGATCGGCTAACAATTTGGGCCGATGTACCACTTCAGGTTAATCACCTGCCTGCCACGCTAAGCAGAGAGCCCTCAGTCACATCTCGCAGAATGCGCATGAATCCCCAATGGAAAAGCAAGATTGAGCTCTCTCAACCCACTCATTGTGATCTAGCAAAAATTCATGATGCTCTCGCGGGTTACGTGCAGTTTTATCCGAATTATGTGGAATTAAATATTGACCTGCTGACGAATAGCTATTTTAGAGCTTGTAGCTTTAAAAATCAGCTATTAAGCGCCGCTAGGTTTCTGCATGTTCAGAACCGCGTGAGCGCTCATGAAACAACTCTCTACGTCGGAAAAAGAAGTGCGTTAGTTCATACAGGTATTGTTAAGAAAGATCCTCATGTAATTGCTGTTTATTGCGATAGACCAAGCAAGGACGAACGAGCGAAGAAGTATCCTTCGCTGACTTCATGCATGCATTTGGAGCATCGCCTATATGGAGCCCCGGCATTTGCGTCACACGGCATCAATTCATTGGAAGATCTGCTGTCTTTTGACCATGCTAGCTTTCACAACCGGATGCAACGCATGCAAATATTGCCAAGCCAGACGGAGCTAGGTGCTTTGTTGGCCTCGATCACCAATGAGCCTCACAGCAGTGCTGACGCAGCGTTACGCAAGCGTGCCCGGACCTGGCAGAAAAGGCACATGGTGGATGAGACTTTTTGTCTTCATAACGCCCTTCGATGTACGCCACAACTCATTGAAAAGCTGTCAGAGCAGTCGTTTACGGACTGGCTTGAGTCAGGTTTGGACATCCATTGATGAATCAAATTGAGACATCACAGTCATGACTCAATTTGAGAGGGCATGTGGGTTGGTTGCCTACTGATATAGGTACAACCTTTTTTACACCACTCCACTTGCCACATTGCCAAAAGTAGCTGTAGATGCCTCCAAACACCCCCTGGAAGCACTCTACAAGCACTTTCCACCATTTCTACCCACGCACCCCGCGTAACCACACACCATGCACCATCCACAATTGAACAAAGAACAGCTAGCCATCGTGTTCTCAGAATGTCCCAGAATTCAGGTACATGCGTGCCCTGGAAGTGGGAAGACCACCACCCTCATTGCTTGTGTAAAGCACTGGGTGGAGCAGGGCGTAGACCCAGCATCAATCCTTGTGCTGAGCTTTTCCAACGCTGCAGTTACCAACGTGGAGGCCAAGCTCGAAAGGCAGGGGATCCACGGCCTCACTGTCAGTACGATTCATGCCCTTGGCCTGCAACTCATCCCTGACAAGCCTGCTGTGCTCACGGACAAGGAGCGTATGTCACTTCTTCAACGTGCGATTCGTGCTGCCGCCAAAAATGTTGCTTATGATTGGCCACGCCTTCCGGCGTCAAAGCAGAGGATTAAAGCGCGAGCAGTGCGTAAGCTTCTCCCGAAAAAGAGTGCTCTCCTGAGCCTGTTCAGCCTTTGCAGCGCTCTTGACCACGGAGACATCCAGGACTTGGCCCGCACTCGATTCGGCGACGTTTTTAGGACCAGCTTCTCTGTCCTGCCCATCGTCCTCAAGCACTACAACCTGGCTAAAAGGGAGGCGGGGGACCTAGATTTCGAGGACATGATTGCCCTTGCCATCTCCCATGTAGAGCGCAGTGATGCCAAGTGGACTCACATCTTGGTTGACGAGCAGCAGGATTGCACTGCAGCCCAGGGTGACCTAGTCAGTCAGCTGGTTCGCACTACCGGTGCCATGTTTCGCTCATTTGGTGACCCTGCACAGGCCATTTTTGGTTTTGCGGGGGCAGAGGGGGTCGACTTTCGGGGCCTGATGGGCGACTGCAATTTGAAGACCCTGACCATCAGCCAGCGACTTCCTCGCCGCATCGCAGCGCTTGCAACAGCCATTGGAGGACTGCCTAGTTCAGCAGCCATTGAGTCTCGGCGCAAGGGAGGGGCGCTGTTAGCAACTACGTGTGAATCCGAGATAGACATGGCGAAGCGCGTCTGCACCCTCGTTAAGCGTCAACTTGCGGCGGACTCCAAGGGCACAGTTGCGGTGCTTGCACGGACAAAGGCACAGACATACCGAATAGATCAAGCGTTGAGGGCACAAGGCATTTGGGCCGCCCCCACGGAGCAACGTCGTCGCGCTGTGCTTTCAGTGTTGCGGTGGTCGGGTTGGGCGGCTCGCGAGGGTTGCACTACCGCCAAGCGGGTCGAGGACTATCTCAGTATTCGCTGCTCCGACATAGCAAGTGACAGGCTTACTGGATCTGTCAAACGTCTGCGCATGAGTTGCAAGTCGGCCTCCTTGTCCGGGAGATTTCGCCACGCGGCGCTCGCCTATGTGTACGCTTATGGAGGAGAGCTGAAAGACAGTGACCGAAAGGCATTGCGAAATGATTTATCGCGTTGGCTACCCAGCGCTTCGAGGGCCGAGTCGGCTAGAACAATGTGGGATGAAGTTCGAAGGATGGAGAAGACCAATGTAGGTCGTGTCCACCTGTCCACCATCCATGCCAGCAAAGGGCTTGAATGGGATACCGTGATAGTGGTTGGTGTCACCGAGGGTGTGCTACCAACACGCCATGCAAAGGATGATTGGGCGTTGAAGCAAGAGCGGAATTTGCTGTATGTCGCAATTACCCGAGCAAAGGAAGCACTGCACTTGTTTCATGCCCCGACCTGCTGCACTCTAACTGGTAAGGACCTGAATGATTGGTCATCGATCTTCACGAAGAGGGCTGTTCATCTGATACCAATGATGAAATCACAGCGCCACTGCTGAATTGCATTGTGTGTAGGCCGCGCAAACTTGAGCACAAAGAGCATTGGTTTTTGACTGGTTATGTGCCGTGAGGCTGGCTCCGTGTGTTATTTTTTGCAACACTTTGCTGGCCGGAAAGGTTATTTGCGGGATTCCAAGAAAATTTTTGCTTATCTATGCATGAAAGCCTGCTCAATTTCTTGAACTATATTTATTCCTAGTCCTGGGATCTTCAGCAGCTCCTTTGAGGTCACTCGATGGAGCATTTCCAGAGTCGTAATTCCACCTCGCGCTAGTGCTCGAACGGTTGCAGGATTCAATACGCCGTGGAGAGACGAACCTTTCACATGCGATATTGGAGATAGCACTCGTGCTGGGGTAAAGGACTTACCTGGAAAGAGGGCCCGCTCTATTTGCCTGAAACGAAGCATGCCTAAGCCTCTGATCTTCAAAAGCTCATGCGGATACGCATTCCGCACTTCCTCAATGGTGCGGATTCCTTTAGTGGCCAGAATGGAGGCTACGCGTGGTGGTAGAAGTCCTTCCAGCGGACTTCCTGTGGCTAGCGTGAATTCTTCTTCCATATCGATGCCATCATATGCTGCAACTCCGTTAAACAAAACTCGGGGAGCGAAAACAATAGGGTTGCTGATCTTCTCCCTGCTTCGTCAAAGTGTTGACTGGGCTGGTACAACGTCTGTGGCGCAGGGCATGCGTGGCTTCGTATAACTGACGGCTTCAGGCTGATTGCGGTCCATCGACTCAATGGGCTCAATGACTGTTCTGACTCAAAGCAGTCATCGCAAAGGGCAATCTTTGTACGTCTGCCCTACACCTAAAAGCCGACCCTGGAGTCTGGCACAAGCCGAGTGACGGCCTTATTAACAGGGAGGGTGGTGCAGTCGAGCCGGTGCATCCTTGGCCGCTTGCGGTAGTGGAACATTAGAGATGGAACTGAATCCGCCAGTTGGCTAAACCATCGCTTCCATATCGGCACATGTGCGATTGTGGATACTGTGCGATGTACTCTAATACCTCCAGAGAAGGGGTTATCCAGGTTAAAAAAATGGCATATGCGACTGACTACGTCAGCACTCAGCCTAGATAACTGCCGATGCTGCCGGGCGGGTGTTCGGCGGAAACTGGCACCCAGGCAACCAAAAGTGTTTTACCTGGCTCAGAATGCATGTCCAAATGTCCACCCAGGCGCTGCAGCCGTGCCTGCATACTGCGCAGACCTACCCCCATGCTGGCCTGCTGCACGGCGGCCACATTAAAGCCCGCACCGTCGTCGGTAATGTGCAGAATAAGCCAATGAGGTTCTTTCCACTCCAAGTGGACCTGAACACACCGGGCGCGGCTGTGCTTGATCACGTTGGCCAGCGATTCTTCGAGTACGCGCTGAAGCGTCAGACATTGCTGCGCACTGGGCAGGTGAGACCAGCCAGCAGGCACTCGCCAGTCGGATTTCATGTCCATTTCATCGAACAGGCTGGCAAAGCGGTGGCGCAGAGGTGCAATCCAGTCCTGTGGGGTGTCAGGCACGGAGAGAGACGTGCCGGTGCCGCTGTCGATCATTTGGCGAAGGTCGTCGCGCATTAGCTTGAGAATGGAAAGAAACTGGCGGTTGTGCATGGGCGCTCCAGCCTGCTCGACCATAGCGATTGAGCGCACCAGGGAGCCCCCCAAGCTGTCGTGCAGGTCATGCGCCAGTTGCAGTCGCTCCTGCAGCCGCGAGTGGCTCAATTCCAGCGCATGCTCGCGCGCAAGCGTGCCGCTTAGCTCATCGCAAGCACGGGCCACGCTTTCGGTTAGCTCTTGGTTGAACTGTTCGATGCGGCGCATGCTGAGCACGAACTGCCGACCCAGCACCATGGCTAACGCCAGCATGGTCAGCAGTGCTGTATAGGGCATCCAGGGAGCTGCAGGGCTGATTACATGCTTAAGCACCAGCATATCGTGCATGCCCGCGCAAAGGAATACCAACAGGCAGGCGGCGTAGACGCGGTGGCCCACCTCACGCGTGCGCCAGGCGTGCAGCGGAAAGTGCAGTGACACGGCGACGCAGATTGCGAAATACACCAAGCCGATGCGCAGCACGCCATCTAGCAGCCACCAGGGACCAATAATGGCGGCCAACATGCTTACCAGTGTCAGCCCCCACAGCAGTCTTTCCAGTCGGGGCAGTTGTATTTTTCCGAACCGCCAGGTGAATAAGCAAAAGCTTTGGCAGAACAGCAAAAAGAAGAGCAGATTGCCGCGCGCCACGGCCAGAGTATCGGGGAAGGGCCAGGTCTCAGTTGCCAGAACATTGCTCAGAAACAGAGCCCAAGAGAAGGCGTTGAGCGCATACCACCCAAAAGCCTTACTTGAGCGCCGCTGCAGCCAGGCAAAGGCGAACAACACGCTGAGTACCAGCGAGACTACGATGTTCATCGTAAACAGTGTGCGCTGGTTCCACCACGTCTGTTCATGCCACTGGTGCAGTACCTCGGGCTCGCCCAAGCGTACCTCGCCCAAACCTGGCGTCTGCTCGGCTAGTCCGTGCACGCGGATCCAGACACTGTTGGAATCCGCATTCAGGATGGATTCGGGCAGGAGCCAGAAGCGCGGCATATTCCAGCTGCGCGACAGGGGCTCGGCTAGGTGTCGGTCGCGCCACAGCAGATCTGCGTTTACGAAGACCTCCCCTGCCATGACCATGGAGTGCAGGGCCAATGCCACAGGTTCTGCATGTGCGTACGGGTACTGGAGGTTGGTGGGGCAGCCTCGCCTCCAATCAATGCGATACCAGACGGCGCCGCTGTAGCCAGGCCAGCGGTCTGTCCATTGGTCGGGCAGAGTCACGTCCTGCCAGCTCAATGTGGAACTGCCTGTGGGCAGTGGTTCCTGGCTCTCGGCTTTGGCAGACTGGATAGTCAAGATCTGCGGCAAGCAGGCATCGGCTAAGGCAAATGGACTGGATAGCAGTAACAGCCCGAACAAGGCGAGCACGCAGACGTGGTTCATGGCTGTTGGCCACACATGCCCCGGAAACCGGCGCCGCCCTCCCTTAGCCGTCATTCCAGCAGCCCGCGCGCTCGCGCCGTATTGACGGCGCGCGTGCGGGAGGACACCGCCAGCTTTCGGTAGATATTCTTGATGTGACATTCCACTGTAAAGCGCGATATAAACAGCTGCTCGGCGATCTCGCGGTTGGTCAGACCCTCGGCCACCAAACGTAGAATCTGGCTTTCGCGTGAGCTGAGCGTAGATTCAGTGCGGCCCCCTTCTGATGTGGCGGGCGTGCTGCCCTGCAGCTCTACGATGACGCGGCGCGCAATAAAGGGGTCTATGGGGGCGCCGCCTCGCAGCACGCTACGAATGGACAGCGACACCTCCAGATCATCGCGTTCCTTGAGTACATAGCCGGTAGCGCCTGCGCGAAGCGCCGATAGAATGGCGCCCTCCGTGCTCCATGCCGAAATCACCAGAATGCCCACTGCCGGGTCGGCGTTGCGTATTTCGGCGATGAGGTCGATTCCGCTGCCATCGGGAAGGCCCAAGTCCACCAAGGCCAGGGCCACGGATTCGGCTAGGCAAGCACGCGCATGTGCAAGGGAGCTAGCAAATAGCAGGGCATCGGGTGTGTAGCCCAACTGGCACAGCACAGACTGCAACCGCTGACGGATCAATGGCTCATCCTCGACCACCAACACGGGAGCGGGAAGCGTGGGATTTTGGACAAGCAAGTGGGTGTGCATGGGGAGAGATCGGGGGCCGCGACAGGCTGCAATATAGCGTGATGGACGACCTAATGTAGCCTAAGCCCAAGTATTCGCATATCATTGAAAATTGGTAATTGCGAGCTCGTATATCGCGCGGCCGACCATGTTCTGAGAAAGCACGCGCACAGCTTGGTTTATTTAGGCATTTATCCTGTATGTCTCTGTCGGGCCAGATGGTCAAGTCGCCTCGCGCCATTATTGCCGCGTTGTAGGCCTCCCAGCTTGTAGTGTACTGGTCTAGTCTCCCCGGATACCTCGATTAATAGCGCAGCGTCGACCTTCACCTGGAATGCTTGTTCATTCCGACCGGGGAGCCAATACGCCGGCGCGCTGCACCAAGCATTGTTGGAGCATCATGGCCTGGTGGGCAGCATGAGCCGCGAGGGCAACTTCTGGGATAAGTCGGTGATGGAGCGCTTCTTCCTGAGCCTCAAGACCGAGCGGGTCTGGCAGCGTGATTACGTCAACCACGCGGAGGCGATGACCGATATCGCCGACTACATCGCTGGCTTCTACAACAGCGTGCGACTGCATTCCAAACTGGGTAACCTGCCACCCAATGCCTTCGAGCAGAAATCGTCAATCAAACCACCTATCGGTGTGTCCTGGAAAACTTGTTGACCAGCACTTAGTGCGGTACTTTCGCCGCTCCCTGCTCATCTCACCCATCTCCCGATGACTACCGCAGCCGCCAGCCTGATTTGTGAAACAACGCCCATTTGAGCTATAAAAAAACCGCCCCTTAGGGCGGCTAGCTAGTTAGTAGGTGGCGACTCCGTTTAATGCGCAGACCACCTTCTCCAGCGCAACCCTAAGCCCAGCATCAACGCCGTCATAGAATTGAGCAGCACCAAGCCTAGGGTACTAATGGTAGGAACCGGTGTAGGCGATGTGGCAGCTGGGGTCACCGTAATGCTAAAAGCTTGTGTGACGCTATGCACCGTAGTATCAGCGGCTTTAACGTGGGCAGATTTTAGTGTGCTGTCCACAACGGTGACGCTAAAGTTTTTCGCCTCTAACAAGGTAGGCGTTCCGGTAATGGCGCCGGTATCGGCGTTCAGGGAGAGGCCTGCAGGCAATTGGCCTTGAGTGACAGTAAAGCCATATCCGCCTGCCCCGCCGGTGGCCACAATGCTAGCGTTGTAGGGGATGCCCAATACCGCATCTGGCAACGTGGCGTTTTCTGCGGGAATCCTCACATCAGCGAAAGCCACTGTGATCGTCAAAGCCAGCTGAGCAAATTGACCTGTGCTATCAGTGACCTGGAAGGTGACGGGGAAGTCGCCTGCTGTACTTGGCATACCCGAGACCAAGCCAGTGCTTGCGCTCAGCGTCAGGCCTGCAGGCAAAGCGCCACTGCCCGATGCTAGGGCATAGGTATAGGTGCCACTGCCGCTGCTCGCTTGCAGCTGGAGGCCATAGGCCTCGCCCAGTTTCGCGCCTGGTGCACTTGCCGGTGCAGTCAGTGTCAGGCCGGCGACTACAGTTTGGGCAAACGCTGTGCTTTGCGTTGCATCATAGTTGGCATCACCGCTGTAGGACGCCACGATAGAGTGGCTGCCCACCATGGTAAGCCGTTGTGTGTTAACAATAGCTACACCATTCGCCAGGGCAGCAGAGCCCAGGACAGTGCCATTGTCACGGATGCTCACTATACCGGTAGGTACGGGAGCAGTCTTGGCTCCAAACGCAACACTCTTGGTGGTATCCAATGCCACAGAAACAGTGAATGCCACAACCTGATCAGGCGTTGATGGGTTGGGTGTGGATGAGATGTTCGCAACTGAAGCAGCCTGTATCACTGTCACGGTTTGCGTTGCTGATACGGCATCCAGATAGTTGGTATCACCCATCTGTTTGGCGGTGATAGTGCAGGGGCCGGTTGCGTTGAAGGTGACGACCTTGCCAGAAAGACTACAAACTTTGGTGGATGCTGGGTCAACGGTTACCGTGACGGGCTGCGTCGACTGACCTCCAGTTATCTCGACCGTATAGGTATCTCCTACTCTAACACTTAATGGATTTTCCGTCGTAAATGCGATGGTTTGCGCCGCTTTCTCAATTTTCAAATTAACCGGCGTGAGTATAGTCTTCGATTTATTGGAGTCAATGGCTGTAATATTTAGAGTGTGTACTCCCGCAGGTAGTGTTGCAGATGCCGATACTACGCCTGAGCTAGTGATAGTAATGCCATCAGGAATATCTTTCCCGCTGAATACAACTTCCCCGGTTCCGCCAATGCTGTCCAATTGTTGACTATAAACTGTTCCGTACACACCTGCAGGCAAATTGTCATTTACCTTGAAATCTCTAAAGTTACCTGTCACCTTCGGCAATTGATTCATTGCTGCGATCAAACGGGATAATTCAACATCATAAAAATCCATCGGGATAATTCCATTTGGAAAAAATTTTATATCATCTATCCCATTAGATGATTTTTCTGATTTTTGATTTATTGCAAAATTCACTTGAGGCATAAAAGAATTTGCACAATCCTCGGGAACCCACAAGCATGAAGATGTTGATGAAGACATGAAGTTAAATTTCAAGTCTGTGTTTTTAGGGCTTGAATAATCCGACATGAATTTTAAAATAGCATCAGATTTATCATTCTCACCAGCCATGTATGCATCCTGAGCCCGAATAATAAAATCACCAGAAATAAAATTAATGTCAGCCCCATTATCAGTCCAAGACGATGGACTTAAATTGACCCCTTTGACACCACCAAAGCGATTTAAAAATACTAATTTCCCGCGTGCATCTCCAAGTGTTGTCGAGGCTTCAGCATTCAATACCCATTGAATTTTATTTTTATAATTTTCTCTATATTCTTTAAAAATTGCGTCATTTGTAGGTGCATTTTTATTTTGCTCATCTTCTTTAACACTTACGAATATCGTTTCCTTTGGATGCGCACTCAACCAGATATTAATGTCATCTAGAAATTGATCGAAGCTAATCCCAAGATAATGAGATCCGTGATATAGCGACCATTTTTTATCCTTTTCTGGCTTTACGCGAATGTCAAAAAATCGAATACCCTCATTCAATTGAGCATAAAAATCTGATTCCGTCCTCTGCGTCTTAACAAACGAATTCATAATTAGGTCATCATAATTCCACGTAGCGGAATCATGTGTCCCCGGTACACTCATCAGTGCGATATTCATGTTATCAGGCAAATTTGAAGTCCAGTTTTGCAGATCAACATGATTGATAACGTTTATATAGACGTCATTTGCCTGGCCATAGGCAATAACATCATATTTACT
>Ga0308165_1001836_pt1 | contig 28015 bp, 25 predicted proteins | sample PhyWR2_FD_201032 | JGI IMG/M metagenome (GOLD analysis project Ga0308165, IMG submission 201032) | Phyllosphere microbial communities from UC Gill Tract Community Farm, Albany, California, United States - DLSLW.R2 | ecosystem: Host-associated > Plants > Phyllosphere > Unclassified | place: USA... | reverse complement strand
TCTTGGTTGGCAAAGCATAAATAGGCCTTTTCACTATAAACCCGTAAAAGATCTGTAGGGCTATTGGTTTTCTTAGCAAGCGTTTCTGCTAATGCTAATTTTTGAAATGCCAATAGATGTCTACCGGAAGTTGCGGCATCCATTTCAGCCTGTTTTACAAGGGTTTGAATACTATCTGATAATGAGTTTTGCTGGGCTCTTGCGCTAGCCAACGCAAAGATGACTGCAAGCAGCGTAATTACGCAGCGAATATTTGGGAAGGGCATTTTCATAATGCGTTAAATGAAATCATAAAACATATTTACAGGTTATGAATAACCTGTTGATAAACGAAATAAAAAAATAAGATAGGGGATGGACAAGCAGCTGACTGGGAATAGCTTATACCGACGCGGGGTGCGTTAATGGCCAAATTTATCGGCCCTGTACCTAGGGCATAAAAAGTAACCGTTTTAACCCAGGAGGCTTTACTTCTGAGCTTTTTTAACCAAAAACTGGCTATTTTAGATCGTTTTACAACTAATTTAAGGAAAATTTAGTCAAAAATTGAAAAATTTTCACTAAAATAAGCATTTAAATGAAAAATTAGCTCTTACTGATGTTGTGAGGCTGTTTGTATCACTTTTAATACTGGTCAATTTATAAAACAGTACTATTTTTACAATCAAGATTAACTAAGAAATTATGAATAAATATTGGCTGAGCATAGCGGCTTGCACTTTGGCGCTTAATGCAAGCGCTCAACAGAAGCAAGTGCTAACGGCTCAAGATTACGAGCGTGCCGAACGCTTTATGAGTTACAATACCGAACCGCTGATCGATGGTGGAGCGGTAAGGCCGAGATGGCTTGAAAACGATAAATTCTGGTATACGGTAAAAACCCAGAGCGGTGAACAAACCTACCTGGTCGATCCGGCAGCCAAAAGCAAAACATTAACCACCGCCTATAACAACAGTAACAACACGCCGGGCGGCATGCGTCGCAACGGTCGGGATGAAGTTTTATCACCCGACGGCAAAAAATCGATCCTAATAAAGGATTTCAACCTGTATGTTAAAGATATTGCAAGCGGCAAGCTAACACAGCTTACCACCGATGGCATAAAAGATTATGGTTACGCAACTGATAATGCAGGCTGGAAACACAGCGACGCCCCCATCCTGCGTTGGTCGCCAGACTCAAAAAAAATAGCGACTTTTCAGCAAGATCAGCGCAACTCGAAAGATATGTATTTGGTAAGTACCAATGTGGGCTCGCCAACTTTAAGTGCATGGAAATATCCGCTTCCGGGCGACAAGGAAATTCCAACGATAAGAAGAGTAGTAATTGATGTGGTAAACCCAAAAGTGATTTCGCTTGATATAGCTCCTGATCCACACCGGGCAACCTTGAGCGATGATATTTCGAGCAGCGGAACATTCGACGATATTGACTGGAAGACAGACGGAACTGAACTGGCTTTTGTTTCGACATCGAGAGACCATAAAATTGAAAAGTTCAGGATTGCAAACGCATTAACGGGTGCAGTTAGAGAAGTTTTTGAAGAAAAAGTAAAAACCCAGTACGAATCGGGCCAGGGGGCGATAAACTGGAGCTATTTACCTGCGTCGAAAGAAATCATTTGGTATTCGGAAAGAGATAACTGGGGACATCTTTATTTATACGACTCAACTACAGGAAAGCTCAAAAATCAAATTACAAAGGGCAATTTTGTAGTTGCAAGGGTATTAAAAGTGGATGAGAAAACACGCACCATCTATTTTGTTGGCAATGGCCGCGAAGCAGGAAATCCTTACTTTACGCATTTGTACAAGATCGGTTTCGATGGCAAGAAACTTGCTTCGTTAACACCCGAAGAGGGCAACCACATCAGTACATTTTCGCCATCAGGAAAATACATTTTAGATACCTACTCTCAGCCAAATGTAACGTCGGTTACGGTTTTAAGAGATTTGAACGGAAAGCTGCTTGTTTCGTTAGAGAAAACTGACGTAAGCAGGCTGGCCGCAACGGGCTGGAAAGCGCCAGCTCCGGTTTCAGTAAAGGCACACGATGGCAAAACTGACATTTATGGCTTGGTTTTTACGCCAACGAAAATGGAATCTGGCAAAAAATATCCGGTTATCGATTACATTTACCCCGGCCCACAAGGCGGAAGCGTTGGTAACTGGTCGTTTGCTGCATCGCGTGGCGATAACCAGGCCCTGGCCGAACTGGGCTTTATTGTGGTGGTAATTGAAGGTACGAGCAATCCCGACCGCTCAAAAAGCTTTCACGACATGAGCTACGGCAACATGGCCGAAAATACTTTGCCGGATCAGATCACGGCAATTAAACAACTTTCAGAAAAATTCCCCATCGACACCACAAAAGTTGGCATTTGGGGCCATTCGGGTGGCGGTTTTGCTACAGCGGCAGCCATGTTCCGTTATCCCGATTTCTTTAAGGTAGGCATTGCCGAGTCGGGAAACCACGACAACAGAAATTATGAAGACGATTGGGGCGAACGTTACAACGGTTTGGTCGAAAACTCTGATTACGAAGCCCAGGCCAATCAAAACTATGCTAAAAACCTAAAGGGCAAATTAATGCTTGTACACGGCATGATGGATGATAACGTACCGCCGTACAACACCTTATTGGTGGTAGAAGCGCTCGAAAAAGCAAATAAATCGTTCGATTTAGTCATATTTCCGAATAGTGCGCACGGTTACGGGGCTTATTCGCCATATATGATGAGAAGAAGATGGGATTATTTTGTGCAAAACCTATTGGGCGCCGAACCGCCGAAAGATTACCTGATTAAAGGGCCAACAAGGTAGTATTTAATGGAGCAGATCTGCATGCAAACAAAAAGGCAATTTTCTTTACCGAAAATTGCCTTTTTTATGATTAAATACGCCGCTATTGCATTTTAGGATGGGTTTTGCAATGCGCTTGCACATAAGCCACATAAGACGAATAGAGTGGTTCGGCTATCATTTTTTTTAAAGCTCTTACGTGCGGATCTTTTAAGTTATTGCTCTCACTCCTCAATTTCATAAATTTTAAACCTGTTAAAAGCGGCAGGCAGTCACCATCTTCGGCGATTTGTTTCGTCTTCAGCAACGAATATTCAAAAGCCGCCTTTTCATTATCTTCAGGATTTCGCTTGTCTACACCAGCTTTTTCATGGTAATGAAGGTGTCCAACCTCGTGGTACAGCACCACAATAAGCCTGTTGTCGTTATAGGCTGAGCGAGGGCTTGATATAAAGCTTAAGTTTATGGTAATTATACCTTTTTGTGAAGCTGCTGCAGGTCCGGCAGAAGCTACTTCTATAAATCTTATTTGTTTAACTAATGTATCCTGGGTTTTTACCTCATTAACTGCCTTGTAGAATTTTGGAAAATCGAGCTTAGCTGTCTCTAAAATTTGCCTGGCCACACTATCTGCAAGCAAAGGTGCCCCACGCATCTGGCCAAACGATGCAAAACAAAGGCCGGTTATTAGCAGGGTAATGGTAAGTTGTTTAAACATATTTTAGTGATTTAGTGTATTATACCAGGCTTGTATAACCTTTTCATATCACAAACCTGCCGATTGTTGTTTTTGCGAGCAGTTAGTCTTTTTACGTGCAGTTTTAGTGACAGTATCCGGTTTGCGACGGAAAGGTTTGAGGAAAGAAATTTTCGCTCATTGAAACGATCAAAAACAATATAGCGATTTTATTGATTCGAAACGTACATTTTTGTTTAATTTCAACGAGTTATAATATAAACTAAAATGTCCACTAATATTAAAACAATGCAAAAACGAACGGTAAACAATGTAATTATAACCGGAAGTACAGGTATGGTTGGAGAAGGAGTTTTAATCCAGTGTCTTAAAAGCCCTGAAATCGATTCGGTTCTGGTTATCAATCGCAAAACTTGCGGTTATACACATCCTAAGCTAAAGGAAATGATTCACACCGATTTTTTCGATTTTTCGTCCATTGAGCAACAGGTCTCAAATTACAATGCATGTTTTTTCTGCCTCGGCATTAGCTCGGTGGGGGTTGCAGACGAGGTGTATTTCAACATGACTTACACGCTTACAATGCATGTCGCCAAAACACTAAGCAAGCTAAATAGCGCCATGACATTTTGTTATGTTTCGGGCAGCGGAACGAATAAAAACGGGCGCTTGAAATGGCAAAAGGTTAAAGGCAACACCGAACACGACTTATATCAGCTTCCTTTTGAACAAGTATTTAATTTTAGGCCCGGTTTTATTAAACCGATTCCGGGGCAGAAATTTGCCCATAAGTTTTATAAGTATATCAATTGGATGTTTCCACTGGGCAGAAAATTTTTTCCGAACGGTTTTTGTACAATGGAAGAGCTCGGCGATGCGATGATTAATACATTAAAGCATCATAACGAGCGAAAAATATTGGAAGGAAAAGACATCATAGCGCTGGCTAATCAAGAGGCTTAAGCAGATTTTGCCAAGCCCACTAAGCGCATAACCCTCAGTGAGCTCAGCATTAAAAATCGCTATTTCTTGTTATCAACCTTACGTTGATTGTCTCTGTTTGAGGTCTGGTCAGAACGTTGGCCACCACCGTTGGTAATTCCCTGCATTTTTTTGTCAGTTTTTACATCATGGTTTGCTCTGTCTGCAATCGAATTGCCCTGAACCGTTGGATTGTTTTTTGGAATGCTCGTGTTTTTCATAACTGTAGATTTTAGTAAACATTATGGAGCGCTATATTATTAACCACTCATTTAAGATTATGTTTTAATTTTTGGCTGATGATTTTGTGTGATGAAAGAAGCGTTGAAACTAAACAAGAATAGTTCTAGAGATTTTAAATCGTACATTACCCCGTTTTCTAGCCAATATTACCACATTTTTCAATCTCGCCTTAAGCACATTTACAACCTATTGTATTAAATCCTTTACTTGGATTAGTTTTTGTTTAATTCGTGTTTCGATTGTTAACTTCGCGCAATCGGATACAAGAATACCACGTGAAAAAGAAATCATTCATACTATTTGCGTTTTGCGCTCTTGCACTTTCTGCCAGCGCACAACAGAAAACTTACTTACAAATGTTAGCCAACCAACCGAAATGGGTTGATTCGGTGTTTAAAAAATTAAACCGACGCGAGCGTATTGCGCAGATGTTCTTTGTTAGAGCGCATACCAATCTGGGCCAAAAATACATTGACTCGGTTGGGCAGGTAATTAAAAAGGAGCAACTGGGTGGCGTCATCTTTTTTCAGGGCGGCCCGGTGCGGCAGGCAATTGCCACCAACGCGTACCAAAAATTAAGTCGAGTGCCCTTAATTATAGCCAATGATGGCGAATGGGGTCTTGGTATGCGGTTGGATAGTACCATTTCGTATCCTTATCAAATGACATTGGGTGCAATTCAAAATAAGGATTTACTTTATAGAATGGGGCTCGAAGTGGCCAAAGATTATAAACGGTTGGGCATGCAGATGAACTTAGCGCCTGATGCAGACATTAACAATAATCCTAAAAATCCGGTAATCAATTATCGATCTTTTGGCGAAAACAAGTTTAACGTGGCCAGCAAAACTGGTGCTTACATGAAAGGGATGCAAGAGGGCGGTTTGCTTACAACATTGAAGCACTTTCCGGGACACGGCGATACTGATGTAGATTCTCATTACGATTTGCCGCAACTAACATTTAGCGCCGCACGATTAGATAGCCTTGAAATGTACCCCTTTAAGGAGCTTATAAAAGAAGGTGCATCAGGAATTATGATTGCGCACATGAATATTCCATCGCTTGATACCACAAAAAACTTGCCCTCTACCCTATCAAAACCTATCGTAACAGCTATTTTAAAGGAAAAGCTCGGCTTTAAAGGTCTGATTATTTCAGACGCGATGGATATGAAAGGCGTGGTGAAATATTTTAAAGAAGGCGAGGCAGATTTGAGGGGCATTATTGCCGGGAACGACATTTTAGAGCTTTCGGAAAATAGCGAGAGAGCAAACAAATTGATTAGAAAGGCGATTCGTCAAGGTCGTGTAGATATAACAACTATTAACGAAAGTGTTAAAAAAATTCTGACTGCCAAATATTGGGCTGGTTTAGCAAATAGAGATACGATTGCCATTCCGGGCCTCAGTGCAGGTATCAATCGCAACACGAGCAACGCACTTGTGCAGCAATTAGCCAATGCATCGGTTACCTTGTTGAAAGGCAAAGAGTATATCAAGAATCTAATTCCGATTAGAAGAACCGCAATTATAAGCATTGGCGTTCCGGGGGTTACTCGCTTTCAAAAGGAAATTTCGAAGGGTTACTACAATTCTGTTTATTATGTGTTAGATAAAGATGCATCGAGTACACAAATTTCGAACATTGCCCGTGAAGTTGCGGCCTTTGATCAAATAATTGTTGGTATACACGATAGCCGCTCGAGGCCAGGAAACAACATGCCGTTAAATGCCGGTGTTAAAAATTTCATTAAAGATTTATCAGCTAAAAACGCTGTGTTCGCCTTATTTGCTAACCCCTATAACCTCGCCGGTTTACCCGGCCTCGAAAAGAGTAAAGGCTTAGTTATTGGTTATCAAAAAGAAGATTATATGCAGGTTTCGGCCGCAGCAGTAATCAATAACCGATTAATTCCATCGGGGAAATTACCTGTAAGTATTTTGCCAAACTATAAGTTCGGCGACGGGTTGTAGCCGCTATCCTTCATGAAAGGAGGGCTGAACAACTTGATAATCGTGAATAAAATGCCAGGTAAATTTATCTGGCATTTTTTGTGTTGCGACTTGTCTTCATGCCTTAAGGTTTTCGCCTGAAAAAACTTAAAACAATTTCTTCCTTAAAATCATTATCTATTAAAACCCAAAAGTTATGATAGATCCAAAAGACGAAGATTATTCGAACGACCCAAATGATGCTTTACGCAGAGAGGATGATACCGAATACATAAATGAACTGGATGGCGATGATACCAATATCAAGCACGATAAGGATTTACTGGAGCAGGCTGACGAAGCCTCGAGAGCATCGTACGAACTGAATTTAGATGATGCTGATAGTAATAGTAACGACGAAGAAGATCTGAACGATTAAAATGAAAGCCGCAGGCTACAGACATACATCTGAAACCTGCGGCTTTTCTATGAGTTTTACTCTTATTTTACCCTTGGAGTTAGCTTTGAGCTTTAGTCTTTCAGCTTTGGTCTTTCAGCTTTGGTCTTTTCCCAAAGGGATGCCTTTGGCACAGCTTTTAGCTCTCTAGCCCGCTGTCTTTTTGGGTTTGTAGTTTTCAGGATCAACAGCAGCAACTGTCCAGCCTTTCAAAAACGAAGTAATTTTTTTCACATCATGTCCAACTTTTTTTCTTCCATTGGCGCCAATTTCATCAGTTTCAAGATACGATGAATTTTCGATGTGCAAAACCTTACCTTTACCATCTAACACCACAAATACCGGATAGCCAAAACGGTTAGGAAAACCGAGGTATTTCATCGCTTCATCATTGTGATGATCTTTGTCCCAGTTTACCAAAATGTACTCGTAATTATCGTTGATGGTTTGTTTCAAACTTGCGGTGGTATCAACCAAATTGTGGAACGCAATACACCAGGTGCACCAGTTACCACCCACCTGAACCAGCACGTGTTTGTTGGCTTTGGCGGCCTTTTCTGTCGCGGCTTTAATATCGGCCATGGCGTTGGCTTCGGGATTGTAAATGTGTACACCAGCCGTTTTGGCCTGCCCAAATGCTGCGCCCGAAATAAAAACAGCCATTAATAAGACTAATAGATTTTTCATGATTTTTTCTAATAATAAAAGCAAAGTTAGCAAAGTCGACTAATTTTATAGATTACCAGTAAATTCTTTACAGAGTAAATACATTTTGTAAAATCCTATCTTTGCATATCGATGGATTTTCTTGATATACATAGCCACAAAAGTGCCCAGAAACCTGACGAAACAAGCATCCAAAGCTTATCGTTAACCAGCGATATTTTCCTGGCGATGCCCAAAACCCGGCCCATTTCGATAGGGCTGCATCCGTGGTACGCCACTTTGGATAATTTAGCGGTGCAATTAAAATATCTTGCTGTTTTGGCGAAGCAGCCGAACGTTAAATTAATTGGCGAATGTGGTTTGGATAAGTTAAAAGGCGAAAGTCTGGCCAGTCAAATTATCATTTTTGAAAAGCAAATTGCTATAGCGGAGCACTTACAAAAGCCAATCATCATTCATTGCGTAAAAGCTTTTGCCGAGCTGATTGAGATGAAAGAGCGATTAAAAGTTAAGGTTCCGATGATTATTCACGGCTTTAATAAAAGCGAAGAAATGGGCAAACAGTTACTGGCGAAAGGCTTTTTGCTCTCCTTTGGCGCTAGTCTCTTGAAACCTAATTCTGGCGCTGCAAAGTTGATTCAACAGACTGATGATTTCTTTTTGGAAACTGATGATTCAGAAATTTCCATTGAAGCGGTTTACCTCGCCGCAGCCAATTTAAAAAAATGTGCTGTGGATGATCTCAAAGCTCGTATTTTTGCCAATTGGAACCGCATTACAAACCCGGTTTTGATGGTAAACAATTAAATAATAAGTCCACTTTCGAATCAATAAAATATGTCAGATACAGCTTGGCTTTCGCGTTCGGCCCTTTTGGTAGGCGATGAAGGAATAAATACGCTTCAATCCAAACACGTTTTAGTTATCGGCCTGGGCGGTGTTGGTTCTTTCGCTGCCGAGTTCATTTGCCGATCGGGCATTGGCGAAATGACGATCGTTGATGGCGATGTTGTTGATCCTACAAACCGCAACAGGCAGTTACCAGCATTAGCAACCAACCATGGTGTTAGTAAGGCTGCGATTATGGCTGAGCGTTTACTCGCTATCAACCCCGAATTAAAGCTACATGTGGTAAACAGTTTCCTTACGCCAGAGAAATGCCGCGAAATCCTCGAATCGGAATTTGATTATATTATGGATTGCATTGATAGTGTAATGCCAAAAATCACCCTACTTTCTACAGCATTAGAGCGGAATATCCCAATCGTAAGTTCAATGGGCGCTGGTGGCAAAATGGACCCAACAAAATTGAGGGTAACGTTACTTCCAAACACTTACCAATGTGTGTTTGCCAGTTATGTACGCAAGCGGTTAAATAAATTGGCGAACGCCGCTAAAATAAAGGCGGTATTTTCGACAGAGGAAATGGATAAGCGCTCGATGATTATGACAGATGGCAGCAATTTTAAACGATCGGCTTATGGAACGGTTTCTTACCTTCCGGCGGCCTTTGGCGGAGCCTGCGCATCAGTTGTAATTAGAGATTTATTGGGTTTGCCAATTGAAATGGCCGAGCGCCCAGCAAGAATTAGCCACAAGGTTTTAGCGAAGAAAAACAAAACGAAGTAAATTACATAAGGTTGTGATTTGCTTTCATTCTTTGAATTACTGATATTTAGATCAATAAAGGTTGACTTTATGTGAAACGATTGTTGTACTTTGCTTCATCCTTGTATATTGATCTTTATAATGATAGATTCCTTTCGAGATGATACACCCAAGTTTACAGAAATTTATGCCCCAAATTATCACCCTGTTAAAAAAACACAAGGTAACTAGTGCATATTTATTTGGCTCGGCGGTTTCTAACCGGTTTACCGAGGAAAGTGACGTAGATTTTTTGGTGAATTTAAAAGAGGGTCTGGAACCCTTAGACGCAGGAGAACATTTGTGGGATTTACATGATGAGCTTCGGGAATTGTTAAATCGGGAAATAGATCTGCTGACGGAGCGGTCGTTAAAAAATCCATATCTTATTCAAGAACTATCAGAAACCAGAATATCAATTTATGGATTAAAAGCAATATAAACTACTGAACGATATTAGTGCTGCTATCCAAAGAATTGATTTTTTTATTGGTGAGCCTAAAATATTTCAAAAATACTTATCCAATTTGATGATGCAACAAGCAGTGAAGAGAAATCTCGAAATTATTGGAGAAGCAGTTAATCAACTATAAAAACAAAACGTTGATTTAACTATAACTGATGCAAGAAGAGTTGTTGATACCCGAAACAAAATCATTCATGGCTATGACGAAATTGAGCCTGAAAATATTTGGAACATTATTATAAAAAATATTCCTGTTTTAAAGCAGGAAGTAGATTTGCTATTACAGTAAAATAATTAAACACTCTCCAAAAGAAAATCTCCGCTAATACCTAGCTTACTGTGCAAGGCTTTTAAGAATGTCACGTCCGGCTCACGTTTGCCGTTAAGTATTTGCGACAGCTTAGAAGCGCCCACGCCCAACATTTCAGCAAGTTTTACCTGATTAATTTCAAGCTCATTTATTTTATGTTGAACAACTGCACTTAACGTAACTGGTAAAGGCATAATTTTCAAAACATTGTCTTCGTATTGTTCTACCAAAGCGCTTAGCTTTTCAAGCTCATTAGCATCATCGCTAGAGAGCAAGTTGAAGCCCCCGTAAGTAGTTGCTTTCTGTATAAAGCCCTCTATCAAAGCCATCACCTGATTATATTGAGACTCGTTCCTTATTTTAGTAATCATTGTTTTGAATTTAAATAGTTGAACAATCTATCCTATCGTACTCGCGGTGCGTACCGATAAACCGAATAAAAAGGGTGCGTTTGTCAAAAAATATCATAGCTACGAGCCTAAAATCATTTCCCTTGATATTGAATACATATCTATCGTTGCTCACATAATCAACATTATTAAACTCTTTCCTGATGTCTGCTAATTTTTCCCAGTCGGCGTTCTTGGCTATTTCATACCAGTTGTTTAACGGCGTCGATGCTTGAGGGTACTTTGCTGCAAAACAGTTAGCGTTCTTTTAATGATGATGACCATTGTTTCAAACATACAAAATATTTCATAAAATGAAATTTATTTGTATTCTTGAAATTACAATTCAGATTCAAAGTGGAAATGTGTTTGCCCCTGAAATTTCCGTAATCGCTTAAATTGTTGTAAATTAGATGCTGTAACAAATGAAAAAATCTCTCGACACATCTGCGAATAACTTAGATTTACATTCCCCTCTCCCAGAGGGGTGCCCGCAGGGCGGGGTGTCAAACAAGAGCGGGTTAATCAAAAAACCAATCTTTGTAAACGGAATAGAAATAGAACAACGTATAATTTTAGACCTCCCCTACAACAATAAGCTCAAAGAAAGGGCCCGGTTACTTCGCCAAGCAAGAAATTTGCCGGAAGTATTATTTTGGATGCAAGTAACCAAAGGCAATTTCCATAAAATAGATTTCGATAGGCAAAGAGTTATTGGCAATTATATCGTTGATTTCTATATAAAAGCACTAGGCTTAATAATAGAAATTGATGGATCAAGTCACGACGATAAAGAAGTATATGATAAAATAAGAGAAGATTATTTTATTTCTCTAGGCTTAAGGGTTTACAGAATTTCTGTTGATGATGTAATGAAAACTATGAAATTTGCACTAATGGACTTGGAAAATTATATAATTGAACATTATGGGGTTAAAACATAATTGAACACCCCGTCTGCTACGCATCCACCCCTCCAAAAGAGGGGAATTGCATAACGCAGAAAAACCATGCCAGGTTCGGTACTTAAAATTCCCCTCTCACAGAGGGGTGCCCGCAGGGCGGGGTGTTAAAAGTAAAATTCAGTCTCTATCAACAAACCTAATATGCCTAAACCACTTAAAATTCTTCAAGCTTCTGCCGGTTCTGGCAAAACGTTCAGTTTAACGGCCCATTACCTTACACTGCTTTTTAGTGGCGAAAATAAATACCGCGAAATTTTAGCTGTTACCTTTACCAACAAGGCCACTGAAGAAATGAAGTCGAGGATTTTAGAGGTGCTGGTTGGTTTGGCGCAGGGCAATCCGTCAAAAAAAATCGACGATTATCGTCAACTTATTTTAATTGCCTATCCCGAGTTAAAAGCTGAAAGTTTGAAGCTGAAAGCCGATAAAATTTACCGCAAAATTCTGCATGATTACAGCCGCTTTTCGGTAAGTACCATTGATGGCTTTGTGCAAAAGGTAATTCGTGGCTTTGCTTTTGAGCTGGGCCTAAATGCCGATTATAATTTAGAAATGAATTATGATAAGGTTAAGGATGATTTGGTAAACAAGCTTGATGAAGCATTAAACGACAACAAACAGTTGCTGCAATGGATTATCGATCTGGCCATTGAGCGCATCAGCGACAACAAAAGCTGGAATTATAAAATCGAGTTGTACAACCTTATCGGAGAAATCTTTTCAGAACGTTTCCAGATTTTCGAATCAGCGGTTGAGGAGTTGGGGCTCGAGAACATTGATGAGCTTTTTAAAAGATACATTAACATAACCAAAAGCCAGATTAAAAACTTCGAAGATGAGATTATTCAGCTGGCAACCGATGCCTACGAAGCATTAAATGTTTTAGGTGTAGAAAATGAACAGCTGAAAGGAAAATCGAGAAGTCCCCTCACTAAACTGGTTTTGGTTGCCCGTGGCGACCTATCAAAAGCAGAATCTGTTTTTAAGTTAATTGATGAGCCCGACGAATGGTTCCAAAAGGCTGCAAATATGCCCGAAGCATACGAAACCGTAAATCCCATCTTACATAAGATAAAAGCCCATTATTTGGCGAATTTGCCGAACTATCAGTTGGCCATTGCGTTCAACAAAAACTTGTATTATTTGCGGTTGATGCAAGAAATTGCAGTACTGCTGAAAGAATATCGGGCAGAAAATGATAACCTTTTAATTAGCGATGCACAGAAATTAATTTCGGGGATTACCGAAGATGCAGGCGATAACCCTTCGTTTATCTGGGAGAAAGTGGGCAACCGATACCGCAACTTTTTATTCGATGAGTTTCAAGATACTTCTACAAGTCAGTGGGGAAGTTTCAAATCGCTTTTAACAAACGCGATTGCAACGCCCAGTTTAGAATTGACCGATCACTTAATTGTAGGCGATACGAAACAATCGATTTATCGCTGGCGAAATGGAGATTGGAACATATTACATAAACACGCCAAAGTGGATGTTGGCGCTCACAACGTTATTGAAGATAGTTTAGCGGAGAATTATCGGAGTGCCGAGAACATCATCAAGTTTAACAACTTTCTTTACCGCTCCATTCCGTTAACGTTACAAAACGAACTAAACCAGAATTTAGCCGGCAAGCCCGAAAGTATCTCCAACTGGTGGAACAACGAAAATTTCGATTCCATTATCACGGATATTTATGCAGGCGCTACACAGAACTTTGCCGCCAATACACTAAAGGGCGGAACGATAAAAATTAAGAAATTTGGCAAGGAACATGCTCCGGAGGAAGTTCGATTTTCGGAAACGGTTTTTAGAGATATTGCCTTGAACGACGTGATCGACGAAATTTTTTACCTGAAAGATGAACAACATTATGCCTTAAAAGACATCGCAATTTTGGTGCGTTCGAACACCGAAGCCATGCTTACCGTCGAAAAGCTGATGCAACAAGGTTTACCCGTTCTGTCGGGCGATGCATTGCTGATATCGAATAACTCGGCCGTTCAACTCATCATTAATACGCTAAAAACCCTCATTGGTCTGGATGCTCAAACCGCTTTGTACAAGGCCAATTGCATTGCGCTTTACCATTCGCTGCACCAAAAAGAGGCCAGTGCCGATCATTACCTGCACCTCAACAATACTTCTTTAAGCACTTTGAGTCGGGTTCTACCGCAATCGCTCTGCGAAAACTGGCAGTCGTGGCTACAACTCCCACTCGCCGAACTGGTAGAGATTTTAATTGAGGCTTACGATTTAAAAAACCTCAGTCAGCACCTTCCTTATCTGCTTGCCTTTAGAGATTTAACGGCCAACGCAGGCAGATTGGGCGAAAAAGGGATTATTTCTTTTTTAACCTGGTGGGATGAAGACGGCGTAAAAAAATCGCTGCCATCGCCCGAGGGTGCAGATGCCATACAGATTATCACCATCCATAAATCGAAAGGACTGGCCTTTAGAGCCGTTTTTGTTCCTTTTTGTAACTGGGAAGTTAAGGGCAAAACCAATTCTACATTCTGGGTTTCGTCAGAAGATACTGTTTACAAAGAGTTGCGGGGCATTCCGTTGAAGTACAATGAGGCTCTCGCCGATTCGGCCATTGCAACAGCCTATTACGAGGAGTTGCTGTACAATAATATGGACGCCTTAAATATGCTTTATGTGGCCACAACACGCTCAAAAGACTACTTGTATATTGCCACAATGGCCAAGGCCGAACCAAAAGGAAACAAGGAAATTAACTTATCCAATATGGGCGATGTAATAAATCTTACCCTGGCCGACCAATTTGATGATAACGGCGTTTACGAGATTGTGGATTATGTAACGAACGAGAGCAAGGCTGATGAAGCAAATTTTATCAACTTAAAAAGTTATCCAACAACTAGCCGGCTTTCTGAACTTTATATCCCTTCTGAAGAAAAACACTTAAAACATTTGGTCAATATTGAAAAATCCGGCCGCAAAGGATCGTTGTTGCACGATATTTTAGCAAGTGCAGCCACCGAAAGGGAAGTTGCCGATTACACAGAAAATTTGGTTTTACAAGGGATTATCAAAGATGAAGAAAAGCAGAAACTTATCGGCTCTGCACTCGAGGTGTTAAACCATCCTGAACTTCGGGAACTGTTAGATAGAGCGACAGAAAGCATTACCGAAAAAAATATTGTTGATGCTGACGGAAAACTTCATCGCCCGGACAGGGTTCTGATCACCGATGAAGAAGTTATTATCCTCGATTATAAGTTTACTATCGAAGAAAGTGAAAAACATATTCAGCAGGTGCTTAAATACAAGGACCTTTTGAAGAATATGGGTTACGAGAACGTAAGAACTTATCTTTTTTACGCAGTTAAGGGCCGATTGAAATTAGTATAACAATGCAGATGAAACCATTTTTACAGGAAGTTGCCGAAGATTTAGTGGCCAGGTTTGGCGATCGTTTAAAAGATTGTTCAATCGTTTTCAATAATAAACGCCCGGCTGCTTATTTGCAAAAACATTTGGCCGACATTATCCGGAAGCCCTTTTTTAGTCCTTCATTTTTTACTATTCAGGAGTTCTTTTCTTTCTCAACCAGTTATAAAATTGCCGATTTTTACCTCCAGTTTTTTACCCTGCATAAAATCTATAATCAGCTATTGGCCGAAGAAAATCTGGAGGCGATTTCCAGCTACAAGTTTTTCCCTTTAGCAAAAATTATCTTAAGTGATTTTAACCAGATAGATGCTGATTTGGTAGATGCTCAAAAACTGTATCGCGATTTGGAGGATATTTCTGTAATTAACCAGGACTTCGATTATTTAAGTCCTGAGCAATACCAATTTCTATCTCAATTTTGGACTTCTTACTCAGAAGGGAAACACAAAAAGCAACAGGAGTTATTTATAAAAATGTGGCGACGGATGCCAAAGCTTTATAATAAATTTCACGCTACGCTAAAAGAACAAAGCTATTTGACCAACGGTTCTGTTTACCGCCATTTGGCTGGCGATATTACCAGCCACAGGGAATTTACCGCAAATTTTGGCAAGGAAAAAATCATTTTTGTTGGTTTCAATGCGTTGAGTAGCGCAGAGGCCAAAATATTTACTCAACTGCAGGAAGCGGATAAGGCATTATTCTATTTCGATTCCGATAGCTACTATTTGGACGATATTTCGCAGGAAGCCGGTTTGTTTTTAAGGAAAAACCTGAATACACTCGGCTTGAAAAATGAATTTGCGGAAGCTGAAAGCCTCATGAAAAACGGCGAACATCAGGTGAGCGTGTTTAAGGTTCAAGGCCAGTCTGCGCAGGCAAAAATACTAAACGAAATTTTAGAAGAAGATTATACGAATGCCGAAAGCGTGGGTAAAACGGTTATTGTTTTGGCGGATGAAAGTTTATTGATTCCGACCTTGCAAACCATTCCTACTGCGTATAAGGATGCCGCAATAGACCTGAATGTAACCATGGGTTTTGCGTTAGCAACTTCGAGCATTTTTGGTCTGATAGATTTATGGCTCACCAGTCAGCTCGAAATTCTAAAAACCGATAAAGTACTGTACAAAAATGTTGAGGCTTTTTTAACGCATCCCTTAACCGGCCTGACGCAAAAAATGCGTGACAAGATCCTCACCGCCCTGCTAGAGGAAAACCAGGTCGAAATTGATCATAAACGGTTGCTAAGACAACGCGGCTTGTTTGAAGTATTTTACAAGAAAATTGACGGACCTCAGTTTGTAGTTTCGAACTTATTGGAAGTGTTGGATTTCGTTTTAACGCGGCTATCGAATGCCAAAACGTTAAAAAAAATCGATGCGGAGCTGTTTGTTAAAACCATCCACGAACTTAATCGATTACAGGATACGTTTGGAAGCCACATCGGGAAAGAAGAAATTCCGTTTGTGATTTATTTGGTTCAAAAATCGCTACAAGCCATTTCTGTGCCGCTTTCTGGCGATCCGCTAAATGGCATTCAGGTGATGGGATTGCTTGAAACCCGAAATTTAAACTTCGACAAAATGGTAATTTTGGGTTTTAACGAAGGAATTATTCCGAAATCATCAATCGGAAATAGTTTCATTCCAGATTCTATTCGCCGGGTGTATGGCCTGCCTGTTTTAGAAAATCTCGACGCCATTTCTTCTTACATGGTTTATCGCCTAATGCAAAGGGCAACAAACATCAATTTTGTTTATAACAGTTTAACGGATGAATCGACGTCGGGCGAAGCCAGCAGAATTTTAAAACAACTGGAGTACGAAAGTGGCTTCAGTTTTACCTACAATGAGCTGAATCTGGAAGTAAAAACCGAGCAGCACAAAGAGGTTTTAATAGAGAAAACGGGCAATTCATTTATTCAGCAAACATTGCAAAGGTACCTTGACAAAAAGAAAATTTTGTCGCCTTCGGCATTAACGCAATACATCTCTAATCCGATCGATTTCTTCTTCAATTATATCGCCGGCATCAAGGAACCAAAGGAAATTAGCGCCGTTGTTGAGGCTAACGAAATTGGTTCGATCTTGCATAAGGTAATGGAGTATTTTTATGAAGACTTGAGGGCTGCAGAAATTACGGCTGAAAGAATCAACGCTCGAAGAGGCTCCGTTCCGAAGCTTATAAAGAGGGCTTTTAATGCAGTAATGTTTAATCATCCCGATTTGGTGATGGAATATAAAGGCATGCAAAAAGTGATTTTGGCTATTGTTGATGCTTATGTCGACATCATTTTGAACCACGATATTTCGCAAACGCCATTTACAATTATCAGTCTCGAGCAAAAGGTTGAAGCTGAAATCGGCTTTCCATTAAACGGAAAGGATGAAAGCATTAAGATTTTTGGATATATAGACCGGGTTGATGTTAAGGACGGGGTTACAAAAATTGTAGATTATAAAACAGGAAGTGATAAGTTGGCATTTAAGGATGTTGATGAACTTTTTAATTCGGATGGAAAACATATTAACAAGGCGCTGATTCAAACGCTGCTTTATACCTATGCCTACGAGCAATTTGCCGGCAAAACATGTGTTGAACCAAATTTGTATATCGTTAAAACTATGAACGACCCTGTTTATGGCGGCGTTTGGTTTAAATCGAACAGACAAGTATTGCGGGGAGATTTTTTGGAGGAAATTAAACCTTTGTTTTTGGCTAAACTGAAAGAAAAGCTTGCTGAACTATTTGGTGCTCCTTATTTTAAGGCAAGCGAAATTCCGGATAATTATAAGTACTCGATTTATAAAACCTTGTTTGGGAAATGATCCAATATCCCGTTGGTTGAAACCAACGGGAATCAGCAAGAGGCAATTAGACTATTATGTGGCTAAAGCTAATCTTCCATCGCCTTAGGCTCCGTTGGTTGAAACCAACGGCAATAGCAAAGTAGCTAGCGCGTCCGCATTGCTATCATGCGGCTAAAGCCTGTCGCCTATTACCTCAAACTCCGTTGGTTGAAACCAACGGCAATGAGCAAAGCGGCTTGCTAAAACTCATCTGCTTAAGACAATACTTTGCCGTCTTGCTTAGCCGACACATTTGGTTAATGAAGCAATCAGATTAGCTGAATTGAAATCTGCATTTATCAATCTTGTAATTTGGGTTCCTTGCCGTCTGGCTTTAGCCGACGGATATTGGCAAATGAGCAGGCCAAGCCAAATCGCAATCTGCACTATGCAACACTTTGCCGTCTGGCTTTAGCCGACGGATATTGGCAAATAAGCAAAACAGTTTAGCCAAATCGCAATCTGCACTATGCAACACTTTGCCGTCTGGCTTTAGCCGACGGAATCTAAAAATAAATCCCTATATTGGCTTTAGCCAAACTTTCCATTATGTCGTATGTAAGAATTTGGGTTCACATGGTGTTCTCAACAAAAAACCGACATCCCTACTTAACCAAAAACATTCGTTACAAAATCCAGAATCACATTGCAGAGAACTGTAAGAAAAAATCTATTCTGTTGAGAGACATCAATGGCTACACGGAGCACCTACATTGCTTGATATCACTCGGAAAAGAACAAACTATTGCAAAGGTGGCTCAGTTGATTAAAGGCGAATCGGCGTACTGGATAAACAAAAACGATCTTATCAGCGAAACATTTATGTGGCAGGATGATTATTTTGCAGTTTCCGTTAGCGAATCGAATGTGGAAAAGGTGAGCGACTACATAAAAAATCAAGAGAAGCACCATCGTAAAAAATCCTTTGTAGAAGAGATAAAAGAATTCAATGAGAAATATAAATTTGAGAAAGAAAAAGATATAACATGCTTAACTTCAACTTCACCGAATTCCCGAACCTCGAAACCGAACGATTGATGTTACGACAACACGCATTATCTGATGCCGAAACATTATTTGCGATGAGAACAAACGAATCGGTAATGAGATACATCGACCGTGAAAGGCCTGCAGACTTACTGGAGATCAAAACATTTATCTCCAAATTTAATGAGGGTTTTGAAAGCGGAAATAATTTGGCCTGGGTAATCACATTGAAAGAAAACCCAAAACAAATGATCGGTTCTGTAGGCTATTGGCAAATCGACAAGGCAAACCACCGGGCAGAGATGGGTTACATGCTCCATCCCGATTTTTGGCGCAAGGGAATTATCTCTGAAGCCCTAAAGCGAACCTTAGATTTTGGTTTTGTCGATATGAACCTTCACACCATTAAGGCAAACATAAATACCGAAAATGACGCTTCACGCCAAATGCTCATTAAACACGGCTTTGTTAAAGAAGCTCATTTTAAGCAAGATTATCTTTTCAGAGGGAAGTTTATAGACAGTGAAATTTACGGTTTGCTCAATCCACGCCATTAAATAGATTGTTTTGTTTTATATTTGAACATGTACCGTTTAGATAGAACAGCATTTAAAGCACAAACAGCAGAAGAGGCCCCAAAATCTCATGCAGAATATTACCGTACATTAACGTGGCAGGAAAGATTACGCATTGCAAATTATTTAAACAGTATCGCTTACGATTACCCCGAAGACAATCCACCAAGACTGGATAGAACCAAGTTTAGCGCTAGAGCGAGAAATCAGTAATAGCTGTCTTATTAAGATGTTTCGAAGAATCGATAAAAACTAACACAAAAACGAGCTCCATTTAGGCCGTCGCAAAATATTATTTCAGCGATCAGCACTTATAGGTAAAAACTAACTATAATAACGGTTATCGTTGCCTGTAGTGAACCATAATTATTACAAATTACACGCATTATTGCCTTTGGTTTCCATACGATTAATAATTATATTTGCCTCCGTTATTAAAATTTACAATGAGAGAAATCCAATTTAGAGAAGCACTACGCGAAGCCATGCAAGAAGAAATGCGTAAAGATGATCGCGTTTTTTTATTAGGTGAAGAAGTAGCAGAATATAACGGAGCGTACAAAGTAAGTCAAGGCATGCTTGATGAATTTGGTGCGAAACGCATTATCGATACCCCGATTGCCGAATTAGGTTTCGCAGGTATTGCAACTGGTGCTGCAACAGCAGGCCTCATTCCGATTGTGGAGTTCATGACATTTAACTTCTCATTGGTAGCTATCGATCAAATTATCAACGGTGCAGCTAAAATTTTATCAATGAGCGGTGGTCAGTTCTCGTGCCCTATGGTTTTCCGCGGCCCAACAGGTAATGCAGGTCAATTAGGTGCACAACACTCTCAAAACTTCGAAAACTGGTACGCAAATACACCAGGTTTAAAAGTGGTAGTTCCCGCTACACCGTATGATGCAAAAGGATTATTAAAACAAGCGATTATAGATCCGGATCCAGTAATTTTTATGGAATCGGAAGTAATGTATGGCGATAAAGGCGATGTTCCTGCAGAAGAATATTATTTAGAAATCGGCAAGGCCAGTGTAACCAAACAAGGTACCGATGTAACCATCGTAACTTTTGGTAAAATGTTAACCCGTGTGGTAAATCCAGCCGTAGAAGAACTTACCAAAGAAGGAATCAACGTTGAGGTGATTGATTTACGCACCGTACGTCCTATCGATTATGCTACCATTATCGAATCAGTGAAGAAGACAAACCGCTTGGTTGTTGTAGAAGAAGCCTGGCCATTGGCGTCACTTTCTGGTGAAATCGCTTTTATGGTTCAAAAACAAGCTTTCGATTACTTAGATGCACCAGTTTTACGTATTACTTGTGCCGATGTTCCACTTCCATATTCTCCAACTTTAATTGCTGCAAGCTTACCAAATGCAGAAAAAGTAGTAAAAGCAGTTAAAGAAGTAATGTACGTTAAAAAGTAGGCTTCCTTAAGCCGCCAGTCTGAAAATAATAAGATTGAGCGTAGTTGAAGACAAAATATATGAATCCTCCAGAGCAATTTGGAGGATTTTTTTTATTTGCAAACCGCACAGGTTTCAAAATCTATGAGGCATCTAAAATTCGAAAACTAAATAATTAACCAAAAAATTCCATGCCCGAAAATTACATAGCCGACAAAACATTCGATAAAGAAGATTACACTTTACGGCCCTTACCAAAAGCAGAGTACGAAAACTGCAAATTTATCAACTGCAACTTCTCAAGCTCCGACTTAAGCGGTGTAAAATTCCTCGACTGCCAATTAATTTCATGTAATTTAAGCCTTGCGAGTTTGGCCAAAACAGCTTTAATCGACGTTAATTTTAGCGATTGCAAAATGCTGGGCCTACGTTTCGAAAACTGTAACGATTTCGGCCTGGCTTTCAGTTTCGACAACTGCAAACTAGACCATTCTTCCTTTTATAAGTTGAAACTCAAGAAAACCACATTTAGAAATTCGCAACTGCATGAAGTCGATTTTTCAGAATGCGATTTAGTGCAGTCGGTTTTTGATCATTGCGATTTATTAGCGGCAACATTCGAAAGAACAAACTTAGAGAAGGCAGATTTACGAACAGCTTATCATTATTCCATCGATCCTAACAGCAATCGCCTCAAAAAAGCACGTTTCTCTAAATCGGGCCTGGCCGGTCTTCTATATAAATACGATATTCAGATTAGTGAATAAACCCGTTGATTTTTTGTATTTTCATTCAAGGATTTTAGCTATCATGAAAAAACAAGAACCCAAAACAATTGATGAGTACATTGCCCTTTTTCCTGCAAAAACACAAACAATGCTGCAGCAGGTTCGCCAAACAATAGCTAGCGCTATACCAAATGCCAAAGAAGTAATCAGCTATAAAATGCCTGCATTTAAACAAAATGGGATTTTGGTATATTTCGCAGCTTATAAAAATCACATCGGCTTTTACCCAACAGGCTCCGGAATTGAAGCATTTCAGCATGAGTTTGGCGATTACAAATGGAGCAAGGGCGCCGTTCAGTTTCCAATTGACAAACCGATGCCGTTGGATTTGATTACCAGAATTACGAAGTTTAAGGCCGAGCGAGATCTAGAGAAAGCGGCGAAGAAGAAATAAATACTAAGCAATCCAAACTTCATCAATTTTATCAAAAACCCAAATCCCATTAACTTTCTTTGCGTAAATATAAGTTCCCATGCCCCAGCCTCTATGCTCGCTAACCATCTTATATTGTTCAAAATAGTATTTTGCCCGGTTACGTTCTTTGTTAAAGATCACTCTGCTAAAGGTTAAATTTCCGTTATAATTGGAATCTAATTCAGCAATTTTTAGACTTTTTCGTATTATTTCATATCCTTTCAAACTATCTTTGAGAGCCTTAAATTGAAGAGGAAGAGTTTTTTTTAGGTGTTTTCCAACGGTATCAGAACCAGAATACTTGAATTCTCGCATAGAAAGTAAAGAGTCTGTAACCGTGTATTTTCGTATTTTCTCTCTTATTTTGTAGGTAAGATGATTTCTTTCCGCAAGTATTTGAGCGCTCATATCTTTAAAATCATCCTTAGATACCCAAACAATTCCCTTTTGAAAAGTATTTAGTATAACCTGAACCTCTTCGTTTACATTCTGTGGTTTCTGAGACTTTTTTTCTTTGCAACCAAAGAAAAGTATCAAGGCAATTAGGATTGTGTTTTTCATATATCAATAATGATGCGATATTTTTAATTTTCCATAAACAAACATTATCAGTTTATAATGAGCAGCCTCCAATATCACCATTCACCGACGAATCTAAACGGGATTTAAGCGATATTCTTTTAAAATAGCCGCAGCCATGAATAAGCTGTCATGCTAAGGCCCGACAGTAGTTTTTTTTTAAAAGATTTAGCATAGAGCTCAGCTACTTATATGTAAAGCGTCTTGCCGTGTTTCCCCAATAAATTTACTCACATATTTTAGTGGAAAACTTGATTTTAAAAACCGGCAAATCCAGTAAATCCTGATTAGCTTTGCCCTTTAATCTTTAACTATGTTAGCTCACCATAAACTAATTGCAGCCGAATTAAACGTTGCAGAGAAACAAGTAACCGCAACCATTAATTTGTTAGACGAAGGTGCAACAGTGCCATTTATTTCGCGTTATCGAAAAGAATTAACCGGCAGCTTAGATGAGGTGGAAGTTGCCGCCATCCGCGACAGGGTTTTGCAACTCCGCGACTTGGATAAGCGCCGGGAGGCAATCTTAAAGTCGATGACAGATCTTGGAAAACTGACGCCTGAACTTGAAAAACAAATTAATGAGGCGCAAACCATTTCGCTGCTCGAAGATATTTATTTGCCGTACAAGCCTAAGCGTAAAACACGAGCCTCAGTGGCGAAAGAAAAGGGTTTAGAACCGCTGGCCTTAAAAATTTTCGAGCAACAAAGTTTTGACTTAGAAACTTCGGCCGCTCAATTTATCGATTCGGAGAAAGGCGTTACCTCACTTGATGAGGCGCTTGCTGGTGCCCGCGACATCATTGCAGAAATGATTTCGGAAAATGCAGAGGCACGTACCAAAATGCGCACCTACTTTCAGGAGAAAGCCGTGTTTAAATCAGAAGTGATTAAGGGCAAGGAAGAAGAAGGTATAAAATACAAGGACTATTTTGAATGGAGCGAACCGGTGAAAACAGCGGCCTCGCATCGCGTTTTGGCCATGCGCCGGGGCGAAAAAGAATTGATTTTGCGCTTAGATGCATTGCCACCGGCCGAAGGCGCATTGGAAATTCTCGAAAATCAATTTATTTTGGCGAGCAATGCAGCGTCTAAGCAAGTGCAGCAAGCTTTAGAAGACGGCTACAAACGTTTACTGGAGCCCGCAATGGAAACCGAACTTCGTGTTTTAACCAAACAAAAAGCAGACGAGGAAGCCATTCGCGTTTTCGCAGAGAATGCCCGTCAATTGTTGTTGGCAGCTCCAATGGGCCAGAAAAACGTATTGGCTATCGACCCGGGTTTTCGCACCGGTTGTAAAGTGGTTTGTTTAGATAAGCAAGGCCAATTGTTAGAAAATACCGCAATTTATCCCCACACGGGTCAGGGAAATATTAAAAATGCAGCATTCGCCATTCAGCAACTTTGCGAAAAATATGACGTTGAAGCTATCGCCATTGGCAATGGAACTGCCGGCAGAGAAACTGAAGCGTTTATCAGGGGTTTAAACCTGCCGCACATTACCGTTGTAATGGTAAATGAAAGTGGTGCTTCAATTTACTCGGCTTCTGAAGTTGCCCGTGAAGAATTTCCGACGCAGGATATTACCGTTCGTGGCGCTGTTTCAATCGGCCGCCGTTTAATGGACCCCTTAGCTGAGCTGGTAAAAATCGATCCAAAATCGATCGGAGTAGGCCAATATCAGCACGATGTTGATCAGAATAAGTTACAAGCCAGTCTCGATGATACCGTAATCAGCGCTGTAAATGCCGTTGGCGTAGAACTCAACACGGCTTCAAAACAAATCCTGGCCTACGTTTCGGGCTTAGGACCCACATTGGCGCAAAACATTGTCGATTACAGAAATACAAATGGCGCTTTCAAAAACCGCGAAAGTTTAAAAAAGGTCCCTCGTTTGGGAGATAAGGCTTATGAGCAGGCAGCGGGTTTCTTGCGAATTCGCAATGCCGAGAATGTGCTAGACACGAGCGGCGTTCACCCCGAACGTTATGCCGTGGTCGATAAAATGGCGAAAGATTTAGGCACAACGGTTTCTGCGTTGATGAAAGATACGCAACTGCAAAAGCAAATTAAGCCACAACAATATGTAACTGACGATATTGGCTTGCCAACGCTGAACGATATTTTAAAAGAACTGGCAAAGCCCGGGCGAGATCCACGCGAACAATTTGAGGCTTTCAGTTTTACAGATGGCATAAATGAAATTTCAGATTTAAGAACTGGCATGAAATTGCCCGGAATAGTAACCAACATCACCAATTTCGGGGCTTTTGTTGATATTGGCGTTCACCAAGACGGCCTTGTTCATACCAGCCAATTGGCCAACCGCTTTGTGGCCAACCCTAATGATATAGTTAAGGTTCATCAAAAGGTTGAGGTTACCGTAATGGAGGTAGACGTTGCCCGCAAAAGAATTTCGCTATCAATGAAAAGTGAAGAAAGTCCGAAGTCGGGAGTCCGAAGTCCGAAGTCTGAGGCGCAGAAAAATAAGCGTGAGTTTAAGTCGAACAACCCAAAACAAACCGCTAAACCTCGCAATGAGCCAAAAGATGCCGATGGCGATTTACAGGAAAAGCTGGCTAAACTGAAAGGGATGTTTAAATAGAAGCCTCTACCTTTGAGCGTTTGGTAATAAAACGCAGTTCCAATACCGCCCTCTCCGAAGAAAGGGTTTTGAGGGGGAGTACGGAAAACCAATCTTGTTTTGAGCTTTGTTTGTTTATTTTTAACTGCTAAGGCGTTGGGTTAAAAACAGTGCTCATTGTTGAGACTGTATCAAAAAGAAATATTGGAGCAGAATTTAATACGGCGCCCTAAACCTCTCCCTATTAATGTCGGCGGTTTTTGCACTGTTTGTACATCCCTTCCGAAGAAGTGGGAACAGGTATCCTCAAGGAGAGGGAGACAGAGACGCTGCTTTTAACCCAAAACGCTCATAGGGAGAGGTTAGAAAAGCAGAGTAGAATTATTTGGGAAAGGAATCTAAAAATGACTTTGAGACACTCTGTTGCAGAATCGGCCAAACCGCAAACGCTCATTGGGAGACGCTTAACCTTGTCTTCGGCAGGCTTTCGGGGTAATTACCCTGAATAAAGGTAATCATAGCTTCGCGAATATTGCATCGCAAATCGAAGGCACGCGATGAATTAGAGGCACTCATTAAAAAACGAACCTCAATCAAGCCGTCTTTCGTGCTATCTGTAATCTGTACAACATTCACTCTCCTATCCCAAAGTGGGCTGGCTGTTAAAAGCCTGGTCATTTCCTGGCGCAAAGGCTCGATCGGGATGGTGTAATCGAGATAAAGAAAAACAGTGCCTAACAAATCTGCCGAAACCCTCGTCCAGTTTTGAAAAGGTTTTTCAATAAAATAGGTAATGGGCAAAATTAACCGGCGTTGATCCCAAATACTTACCACAACATAAGTTAAGGTAATTTCCTCAACTTTGCCCCATTCGCCCTCAACCACCAGCACATCATCAATACGAATCGGCTGTGTAAACGCGATTTGAAAGCCCGCCAGCAAGTTTCCGAGCGACTTCTGTGCCGCAAAACCGATAATAATACCTCCAATACCAACGCCGGTAAGTAAACCTGCGCCAATCTTCCTCATGCTCTCAAAACTCAACAAAATAATTGCCGCCGTTACAATGATAATTAATGAAACTACAAACTTTCTTACAAACTGCAGCTGCGTTCTGATTTTGCGCTCCTTTAAATTGTTCTCTTTGTTGAGATCATATTTGAGGTAAAAAAAGTCTTCCAGAACATTGATTAACCTGATCAAAATGATTGCAAAAGTAACGGTAAGCGATATTTCGAGTATTTTATCAATGGCCAGTCTAAATTTAGGAGAGAGATTCATTAAATCAATCGAAAAGTTGAGGAACAGTAAAGGCAGAAAAACCTCTACCGGACGGCGCAAGTGCTTTATCGTTGATTTGATGATGGCAAAATTCCACCAACGCGATAACAACATGAACGTTTTGTGAATGAGAAATTTAACAAAAATACCGAGCAAAATGGCTACAATGCCTATAATCAGGTTTTTGATAACGATTGGGACTGGATAACCGAAAATATTATCGAGGTACTGCATAAACAATTACAAATAGGGATTAATTTATGTAACAATGGCCTTTATAGATTGTTTTCGTCAAGTTGCGACTTCAAAAATCGAAACTGTTTTTGTATCTTGGATAAAGCCAACAATTGATATGGCAGCTAAGCAACCGCTCTCTATCATCCCCGAAAATATTTTAGTAAACAAGATTCATCAAATTCGTGGCATTAAGGTTATGCTAGATAGAGATTTGGCGGAACTTTATGGCGTGGAGACTAGAGTTTTAAAACAAGCGACACGAAGAAATCTTGACCGATTTCCCCAAGATTTTATGTTTGAACTAACATCTGAAGAGTTAAATGATTGGAGATCACAAATTGTGACCTCCAATTCGGATGAGATGGGATTAAGGTATAAGCCTTTTGTTTTCACCGAACATGGCATACTCTTGCTGTCCAGCATATTAAACAACTGCCAAGCCATACAAGTGAACATTCAAATCGTAAGAATTTTTACAAGGTTAAGGCAGTGGTTAACAGAAAATGGCGAGTTAAAGTACGATATTGAAGAGCTTAAGCGAGAAATGAATAGTCAGGATAAAAACATAGAACTCTTATTTACCTATTTGGATCGCCTAATGGATAAGAAAATCGGCCCGAGGAAAAGAATGGGCTTTATGCCTGATGACCTGTAGACTAAAAGTTTTTGAAGTTGCAATTTGCAACTTCAAAAATGGGTTTTGTCGTTATTACAGTTTGCCTTGATGTAAATCCTACATTGCATACTATACGTGTTTAAACGGGATTGCAGTGGTATATTTTTAACTTGCAGCAACTCTCAATAAGCTGTCATGCTTGAGGCGTAATTAATCGCACAAAAATCAGTATGAATGACGTTTTTAAGGCGGTCGTCATTGCGAGGCACGAAGCAATCTATTCTGAAATATCTTTAAATGAGATTGCTTCAATCGATTAAAAATCGATCTCGCAAAGACGGAGATAGAAACGTCTAATGGTAGGCACGAAGCATCTGAAACTGATAAAACACCCGCCCGCAGCATGCGGGAATGCTTCCTACGTCAACATGAGAGCAGTTTTTAAAAAGATTTAGCGGAAAGCCGACTAGAAGCAACCAAAAAATCACTGGTTTTGTTTACGGAAAATCACTAATCAGATTGCCTCGTTGCTATGCTCCTCACAACAACGACCAGTAACGCAAACTTTTTTGCTACCAACTATTTGATAATAAAACTTTTCTATCTATCTTTGCAGTCCCAAATTTAATGGGAATAATAAATTGTTTAATAAATTAAATACAAGCAAGTGAATACGTTAAGTTACAAAACTGTCTCGGCCAATGCGAAAACT
>Ga0308165_1001835_pt1 | contig 28016 bp, 26 predicted proteins | sample PhyWR2_FD_201032 | JGI IMG/M metagenome (GOLD analysis project Ga0308165, IMG submission 201032) | Phyllosphere microbial communities from UC Gill Tract Community Farm, Albany, California, United States - DLSLW.R2 | ecosystem: Host-associated > Plants > Phyllosphere > Unclassified | place: USA... | reverse complement strand
CACGGATGCAGCGCTGTCGCAAGATGCGATGGTTATCAGCGCGTGATTTATCGCATTACTTAAGCGACAAATTAATCACACCCCAATTTTTTCGTTAATAAAGCTTTAACTCTCTCTAAAACGCCCTAATTCGGGTTCGTATGGGCGTTGCTCAAGCAACCCTTGAGAGTCGCATAAGCGTCTCTTTCAGTATGTTTTTTTTAGAGGACAACATCATGTCTCTCCGTTTTTCGACTTCCTTCCTGTCCGCAATGGCCGTTGTGTCTGGCATTGCAGTGACTGCACCTGCTATTGCTGCTGACTTCATGGCGGCTCCCGGTTCGGGACGCACCCAGCCACGTTCGGAAGTTGGCACTTTGACCTGCGATATTTCGCCAGCAATCGGCGTTATTATTGGTAGCCAGCAGGACGTGGATTGTGTGTTCCGCCCTGTTCGTGGTCGCGGCCCGGTTGAACGCTACACTGGCGACATCACCAAGATTGGCGTTGATGTGGGCTTCATCAATGGCGGAACTATCGCATGGGCGGTGTGGGCTCCAACCGTTCGCCCTGAAGGCGCGCTCAAGGGCCGTTATGTCGGCGCATCGGCCAATGCAGCGATTGGCATTGGTGCTGGCACCAACATCCTGACCGGCGGATCGTGGAAGACGATCTCATTGCAGCCCATCTCGCTTCAGGGCCAGAAAGGTCTCAACGCTGCTGTTGGCCTTTCCAGGCTCAAGCTGAACTACGCAGGCTGATCCAGCCTCATACATTCAAAACCCGCGCCAAACTTATGTTCGGCGCGGGTTTTCTTATTTTTGGCGCGCATCTTATCTGAAAACCGCTTCACACTTTTCGGGATGCGCTCTTTATTTCTGGCGCGCATCTTATCTGAAAACCGCTTCACACTTTTCGGGATGCGCTTTAAGCAATCTTTTTAATCCAGATCTTCGTATCATGGACTGCCAGCCCACCATAAGGTGCAGCAGGCTCGGCACCAATCAACGTATTGATCCCCTCACCACGCTCAAAAGTCGAGTTCGGAAAAATGCCTTCCGACACCACGACGCCCCGCTTTTGACCAGCCCGCAGAACGGCATGAAGCACCAGCTCGCCACGATGATTGCCGATTTCGATACGTTCGCCGTCTGCAATATCAAGAACGGCCGCGTCATCCGGGTGGATTAGCAATTCCGGCCTGATTTCCTTGGCAAGCGAAGTCGGGGTTTCGGCAAAACTCGAGTTCAGGAAATTATGCGCAGGCGAAGTTGCGAGGCGGAACGGGTGTTCACCGTCCACCGCCTCAATCACATTCCAGTGGTCAGGGAATTCCGGAATAGAGTGATGCGGCCCTTGCAGTCCCATCACTTCCGGCGGCTTATTGGGCGCAGGGCTTCCAGTCCAGTCGGGACGGAAACGGAATTTGCCATCCGGCCATTTGAAGCCATTGATATAATGCGCCTCGTCAAATGGCGGCTGCAAATCGACAAAGCGCTTGTCTTTGAGTTCATCGAACTGCGGGAGATTGCTATTGGCGTTCATATTGTCGATCAACGTTCGCTCATCGACATTGAAGCCCGGCAGGTGGTCGACGCCTAAACGCTTTGCCAGTTCGTTGATGACAAAAATATTGGGTTGCGCCTCAACAAGAGGTTCAATTAGTTTCGGGCCAAGCACCACATGCTGCTGACCGCCGCCCCGATAAATATCGTCATGCTCTAGAAAAGTGGTGGCTGGCAAAAGCACATCGGCCATTTTTGCCGTATCGGTCATGAATTGCTCATGCACGGCAACAAACAGATCTTCACGCGCGAAGCCCTGCCGCACCAGACGCTGTTCCGGTGTCACATTCATCGGATTGGTATTCTGGATCAGCATAGCAGTGACCGGCGGGCCGCCATAGAGCGCTTCACTGTCGCCAGTGAGAATCCGCCCGATCTTCGACTGATCGAGGAAACGCAGGCTCTTATCCTGCATGGCATTTCCTTCAATCTCGCGCTTGTCCATCTTGAAGATGCCGGAATTTGAATGAAAAGCCCCACCCCCTTCATAAAGAAAAGCGCCTGTAACACATGCAATCGAAGCTGCGGCATGCATATTCACCGCACCATTACGCTGGCGCGTAAAGCCATAGCCAAGACGGAAATAGGTCCGCTTGGTCTCGCCGACCAGATGCGCGAAAGCTTCGATTTCCTCGACACTTAAGCCAGTGATTTCTGCCGCCCATGCAGGCGTTCGGGTTGAAAGATGTGCTTCCAGCCCTTTTGGATCATCCGTATAGCGATTGAGATAATCCCAATCAGCAAGCCCGTCACGAAACAGCACATGCATGACCGCGCAGGCAAAAGCACCATCCGTGCCGGGTTTGAGCACAATGCCCATATCGGCCTGCCGCACGGTCGCATTGGCATATATGTCGATAACGACGATCTTCGCACCGCGATCTTTTCGCGCCCGTACCGCATGGGTCATAACATTGACCTGCGTGGCGGCAGCATTGGTGCCCCAGATGACAACCACATCGGCTTTTGCCATTTCGCGCGGGTCTGGCCCTGTCAGACTGCCTGTGCCAGCAAAATAGCCGGTCCACGCCATATTGGTGCAGAAACTATCAAACTGGTTTGAATACCGCTTGGCAAAGCGCAGGCGATTGATCGAATCGCGCTGTACCAACCCCATAGTGCCAGCATAATAATAGGGCCAGACAGTTTCGCTGCCATATTGCGCTTCGGCTTTAATAAAACGCTCGGCAATCAGATCAAGCGCTGTTTCCCATGATGCCTGCTTCCAGTCACCATCACCCTTGCGACCAGCACGAATGAGCGGATGCTTCAAGCGATCAGGATGGTGGACGCGCTCGGCATAGCGCGCAACCTTGGCACAGATAACGCCTGCGGTGTAGCTGTTGTCCTTTGAGCCGCGCACGCGACCAATGGTGCGCTCATCCAGCAGCTCGACATCAAGCGCGCATGTGGATGGACAATCATGCGGACAGGCGGAATGTCCGATTTTGATATTCGATATGGTAGAAGTCTGGCTCATAATGCTTTTTATGCCAATCGTAGCGTAATTGCACCTAATACGATGAGGCCTGCGGCCAGAAAACGCGGCAAGCCGACTTTCTCTTTAAGAATGAATGCCGAAATCAGCACACCAAACAAAATTGCAGTTTCACGCAAGGCGGCGACAACCGCGATAGGAGCCATGGTCATCGCCCAAAGTGCAAGACTGTAGGAAGCCAAGGTTCCGACGCCGCCGATCAGTGATGGGCGCCAATGGTTGCGCACATATTGGATAAAGCGATCAGGCTCACGATAAAGCGCCCAGCCTGCCAGTGGGAAAGCATTCACAAGAAATAGCCACAGCGTGTAGGACAAGGTGTGGCCTGATGAGCGCACACCAATGCCGTCAATAATTGTATAGGCCGCAATAAAGCCCGCATTGGTGAGCGCAAGTAGGGCGGTTTTGCTCGACGTGCCACCACTGCGACGCCGCGCTTCCAATGCCATTGCCAGAACACCAGAGCAAATCAGAATAACACCGATCCAGCCGCCCACACCAATTGTCTCGCCAATCAAAGGCGCACTGACAAGCGCCACCAGCAAAGGCGGGGTTCCGCGCATGATCGGATAGGCCTCGCTCATATCGCCCGATTTATAGGCGGCGGCGACCAGCGACATGTAGAAAATCTGCATGATCGTCGACAGGCCGATATAAATCCAGCTTGAGGGATGCGGCAGCGGCAGAAAGGGCAGAAAGAAAACAGCAATCAGTCCGGCAGCGCCAACCACGCAAGCGGCTGCAAAAAACTTGTCACCACCACCTTTGACGATGGCGTTCCAGCTTGCGTGGAAAAACGCGCCGCAAAGGACAATCAGCAAAACAGTACCGGACATGGATGAGCCGACTCAAATTAAGAGCAGATGGTACGGGCTGTATGTCATATTTCGGAGCACTGGGATATTGCCGAAAGCGACGAGGCATGAAACAAGCGCGAATATGAATTACCGTCACGCCTATCACGCTGGAAACTTTGCCGATGTCGTAAAACACGTCATCCTTTCCCGCATTGTTGAATATCTCAAACGCAAGGATCAAGCCTTTCGCGTGATCGATACCCATGCGGGTATCGGACTTTACGATCTGCGCGGCACAGAGGCTGGTAAAACAGGCGAATGGGTCGGCGGCATTCGTCGTGTGGTCGACGCGATTGAAAAAGGCGAAATTTCGCCCCAGACAATCGAGCTGTTGCAGCCTTATCTCGATGCCGTTCGGTCCGTGAATAAGGGCAATGAGCTCAAGCATTATCCCGGCTCACCTTTGCTCACACGCCATATGCTGCGAAAGCAGGATCGTCTTTCGGCTATTGAGTTGCATCCGCAAGATGCCAAAAAACTCGCCAAGCTTTTTGACGGTGATTATCAGGCCCGCGTCATTGAACTTGATGGCTGGCTGTCGCTGGGTGCGCATATGCCGCCAAAGGAAAAGCGCGGTCTGGTGCTGGTCGACCCGCCGTTTGAGATCGCAGGCGAATTTGATCGCCTCGTTGACGGTCTGGTGAAAGCTTACAAGCGCTTTCCCGGTGGCACTTTTGCGCTCTGGTATCCGGTCAAAGACCGTAAGGAAACTGAGCGCTTTACAAAGCGTCTGCGGGAAACCGAAATTCCGAAAATCATGAAGATCGAGCTTGCGATTCGCGCACCATCTTTGGAACCGCGTCTTGATGGAACCGGCATGATTGTCGTCAACCCGCCGTTTACACTGGAAAGTGAGATGCAAATCCTCCTTCCCTGCCTTACCAAATTGCTTACCGAAGAAAAGGGCAGCAATTTCAGCATGCAATGGATAAGAACCGAGACGGATCGCACTTGACCGCCGCCCATTGCTGAATGAAACTGCACCTCATCAGTTTTTAAACGAGCGTCACGCTCGAATTGTTGGACAGGATAGGGATATGGATCGCAAATTGGATCGCATCGGACAGTTTTCTCGGTCAGCACTTCTGGCTGCGTCAGTTCTTCCGTTGGCATTCGTCTCGCTGCCTGCAAGCGCGGCTGATTATCTTGCTCAATCACCAGTTGCGGTAGGTGATGCCGGTCTCTGTAACCAGCAGAGCGTGCTGCGCCGTGTTGTTTCGGATTTCGGCTATCAGGTTCGCCATGTTCCTAACCTACCGCAGGTCGGAATTTCCGCTATGAGCGATGTACGTCTCACCCGTTATGAACCCAAAAACAATCCAGCTCAGATTGAGCGGACCTATTGTCAGGCGACTGCCGTGTTGAGCGACGGTCAATATCGTCCGGTCTGGTACATGGTTGAAGAAGGCCAGGGCTTTGCGGGCGTTGGCAGCAATGTCGAGTTCTGCGTTGACGGCTTTGATCGCTGGTATGTCTTTGACGCAAGCTGCCGCGTTTTACGCTGATCGTGCGGCCGATGTTGCGCAAACTTGCGGCGATTTCAGTTGCCGTTCTTGCCACTTCATTTTTCGCGCTGCCAGCAATAGCGCAGGACCGGGGCAATTACCGCCCCGGTGATTTCGACTTTTACGTACTCTCCCTTTCATGGTCACCAAGCTATTGCTTCCTTGAAGGCCCAAGAGCCAACAAGCAGCAATGCGGGACAACGCGCCCTTTCGGCTTTGTCGTTCATGGCCTCTGGCCGCAGAACGAGTTTGGCTATCCGGCTAATTGCCAGTTTGACAATGCGAGCAGTCGCGGCAGTTTTGTGCCACGCCAAATTGTTTCAAGCGTTCTCGACATCATGCCCTCGACGGGTCTCATCGCGCATCAGTGGCGAAAACATGGAAGCTGTTCGGGGCTTGCGCAAAGCGAATATTTCTCAACGGTGCGTCAGGCCTTTGAGCAAGTGAATGTTCCGCCAAGCCTTCGCAATCTTGCAACGTCACGGCGTATTGATCCCATTCTGGTCGAAAAAGCCTTTGTTACGGCCAATCCAGGAATGAGGCCCGATGGCATATCCGTTTCCTGCAAAAACAATTATCTTCAGGAAGTCCGCATCTGCATGACCAAGGATCTCAAGTTTCGCGACTGTGAACAGATAGATTCCAAGGCATGCCGCAGCCATTCCGTTAACATGCCTGCAAATCGATAGATTTTAAATATCAGGAATAATCATGACCCAAATTCTCTATTCTCCCGCTTCGCCCTATAGTGCGAAAGTGCGCATGGCAGCCCAATATGCTGGCATTCCTTTTGAGAGTGTGGTCGTGACCACATCTGCCGAGCCTGAAAACCTCGTCAGCGCCAATCCGCTTGGAAAAATTCCAACTTTGCTCACAGATGACGGCAAGAGTGTTTTCGATAGCCGCGCGATTATGCAGTATCTCAACCGCGTATCTGGAAATAAAATTTTCCCACGCAATGCCGAAAAGCGGACCGATGCGGAACGCTTAGAAGCCATCGCAGATGGTCTTTCCGATGTTTTGCTTGCCCATGTTTATGAGCGCCGTGCACGACCAGAGGAGAAAATTCATCAGCCATGGCTTGATTTGCAATGGCGTAAGGCCGAACGCACTCTCGATCTTTTGAACGAAGCGCCGCCACGCCTTGCAGCGAAACTGCACGGCGGTCATTTGGCCGTTGCAGCAACGCTCGGCTATCTCGCGTTGCGTTTTGAAGGCAAATGGGAGCGTGGTCGTCCAAAGCTCAAGCGCTGGATGAAGCGGTTTGAGGAGTTGCATCCAGACTTGGTGAAACTTCTTCCACAAGGTTGATAATACAAAAAAACCGGGCAGTTTCCTGCCCGGTTTTTTTCAGTTTAATTAAGCAGTTAAGCCGTAATTAGAACTTGTAGCCAAGACCAACGCGGATGTCCTGCGTGTCCAGCTTGTTACGAACAGTTTCAGTACCAAGATCGTAGTTCTTGTTACCGAACTGGGTGTAGCGATATTCAACGCGGCCCAGAATGTTTTCGGTCAGCTTTGCTTCCATACCAACGCCTGCAGTCCAACCAACGCGGAACTTGCTTTCGTCATCAACAGAGTTGCTGAGCTTAATCTGCGAACCAGCAACACCAGCAGTGATGTAAGGCAGAACTGGGTTCATATCGTAACCAAGACGGCCACGGAGCGAGCCTTCGAAGCCCTGCTTAACTTCCAGACCATCGCGGGATTTCTTGGCTGCGGAGTAACCTGCATCACCTTCAACACCGTATACGAACTGATCCTGCTGGAAGTTCCAGCCAGCATAGGCTCCGCCCTTCCAGTCGTCTGGCTTGATCGTAGGATTGCTAAAGGCAGACGATTCGTTCTTCGACTTGTTCCAACCGTAGCCGAGATACAAACCAGTGTAACCACCAGCCCAGCTGTACTGAGGAGCCATTTCAACTGGTGCTGGAACAGGAGGCTGTTCCATGATTGCGTCTGCTGCGAAGGCAGTTGCAGAGAACGGCAGCAGCGCAGCCGAGGCGATTACGAGAGACTTAAGAGTGCGCATTGCATTCTCCTTCAATAAATTACCTTTAGCGCGGTCCCTTATCGGGCGGGCAGCAATTGGGGAGTGATACCCATGCCGCGCTGACAGGACAGACATATCGACGGTAAATGCGGCATGATCTGCTCCCTCGTGTGGAGAGAACCTGTCGAGAACATGGCAAAATTGCGATGTTGCATTCTGGCAACGCTTTAATGTCGCTCCTATATAAGAGCGAGCTACATATGAAGCTTCCCATGAATACAAGATAGTCAAATTGAAACCACTGAATTTGCTTGGTTTTTGTCAGCAGAGAGAGCTAGAGTTCTAATTTTTCGCTGTATTTTTCTCTGCAAAATGCCATGAATCAACACGATGAATCACGATAAGAAAGTGTTTACCCTGTTGGAAAATCCGCAAACCAAATCGCTTGCAAATTGCCCAGTTCTGGTAACGGGCGGTGCGCGGCGTATCGGAAAAGCCATCGTCCAAGACCTGGCTCGACAGGGTTTTCCGGTGGCAATCCATTGCAATCTTTCCGTTCGCCCTGCGCAGGAACTTGCAGCGCAAATCATCGACAATGGCGGCAAAGCTTGTGTTGTGCAGGCAGATCTTGCGAATGAAAACGACGTCCGCGGATTGCTTAAACAGGCTGCAGATCAGCTTGGTCCGATTCGCCTGCTCGTAAACAACGCTTCGCTCTTTGAAGACGACCGAATCGGCAATCTCGATATGCAGCTATGGGATCGCCATTTTGCACTTCATCTCAAGACGCCGGTTATTCTTGCAGAAGAAATGGCAAAGGCACTACCCGACGAGAGCGATGGTCTGATTATCAATGTGATCGACCAGCGGGTATGGAAACTCAATCCGCAGTTCTTTTCCTATACGCTTTCAAAGACTGCCCTGTGGAATGCCACCAAAACGCTGGCGCAGGCGCTTGCGCCGCGTATACGTGTCAATGCCATCGCCCCCGGCCCCACTTTGCCAAGCGAAAGGCAGAATGCGGACGACTTTGAGTTGCAAGTCAGTCGACTGCCATTAAAACGAGCGCCCGATCTGTCAGAATTTGGACGCACTATTGCTTATTTCTGGGAAAGCCGGTCGGTTACAGGCCAGATGATTGCCCTTGATGGCGGACAGCATCTGGCTTGGGAAACGCCGGACATAGCAGGAATTATCGAATGACCGGCCCAGGCAAACCCAATGATGATGTCTCACACCTGCCATCAGATGATGAGCAGTACGTGGCTGGCATTATTGTCGGCGATGTGGAGATGGATGATGATGACGATCTGGAGGAGATCGTACCTGTTGCTTCTGCCGCCGATTCGATACAGTGGGATTCCTCAGAGGGTCTGCCGGATACAAAGGGCTTAAGCGGCGCCGACATCATCAATGCCTTCGTCAAACATCTGCCAAACAATCCCGGCGTCTATCGCATGTTCAACAGTTCTGGCGATGTGCTTTATGTCGGCAAAGCGCGCAGTCTGAAAAAACGCGTTTCCAATTATGCGCGCGGTATTGGTCATTCCAATCGCATCACACGCATGATCAGCGACACGGTGACGATGGAATTTGTTGTCACGCGCACGGAAACCGAAGCACTGCTGCTTGAAGCTAACCTCATCAAGCGCTTGCGCCCGCGTTTTAATGTGCTTTTACGTGACGATAAGTCGTTCCCCTATATTCTGTTGACGGGAAACCATCGCGCGCCAGGCATTTTCAAACATCGTGGCGCACGCTCACGCAAGGGTGAATATTTCGGTCCATTTGCATCGGGTGGCGCGGTGACACGCACCATCAATGCACTTCAGCGTGCATTTTTGCTGCGCACCTGCACAGATTCGGTGTTTGAAAGCCGCACCCGTCCTTGCTTACTTTACCAGATCAAACGCTGTTCGGGTCCATGCACGCATGAGATCAGCGATGAGGATTATGCAGAGCTTGTGAGCGAGGCCAAAGCCTTCCTTTCCGGCAAAAGCCAGAACGTCAAAGATCATCTTGCCAAAGCTATGCAGGCGGCATCTGCTGATCTCGATTTTGAACATGCCGCCGTTTATCGCGACCGGCTTTCCGCACTTTCGCATGTGCAATCGCATCAGGGCATCAATCCGCAGACGGTGGAAGAAGCCGATGTTTTCGCAATCCATCAGGAAGGTGGCATGACCTGTATTCAGGTTTTCTTCTTCCGCACCGGTCAGAACTGGGGCAACCGCGCCTATTTCCCCAAAGCCGACAGCTCGCTCGGGCCTGCGGAAGTGCTAGGCGCCTTCCTGTCGCAGTTCTACGATGACAAGCCGTGCCCGAAGCTGGTTCTGCTTTCAGAAAGCGTTGAAGATCAGACACTTCTTGCGGATGCCTTATCTACCCGCGCCAATTATCGTGTACAGGTGAATGTGCCGCAGCGTGGCGAAAAGAAAGAGCTGGTCGACCATGCATTGACCAATGCCCGCGAAGCATTGGGGCGCAGGCTCGCAGAAACATCCTCGCAAACACGGCTACTCAAAGGTCTGGCGGAAACGTTTGGTCTTGCCAATGTGCCGCGACGCATCGAAGTTTATGACAACTCGCATATTATGGGCACGAATGCAGTCGGCGGCATGATCGTTGCAGGGCCGGAAGGTTTTGTGAAGAATCAGTATCGCAAGTTCAATATCAAATCGACGGACATCACGCCCGGCGACGATTTTGGCATGATGCGCGAAGTGATTGAACGCCGGTTTTCTCGACTGGTGAAGGAACACGGCGCGCCAGACCCTGTAAGCGACACCGAAACCAACGATGCTTTCCCTTCATGGCCTGATGTCATTCTTATCGATGGTGGTCAGGGACAGGTCGGAGCAGTACGTCAGATTCTTTCCGAATTGGGTATCAATCATCTGGTAACGTCGATTGGTATCGCCAAGGGTGTGGATCGCGAGGCCGGACGTGAACGCTTTTTCGTTGAAGGCAAACAGGCTTTCACGCTGCCGCCGCGCGATCCTGTACTCTATTTCATTCAGCGTATGCGCGATGAAGCGCATCGGTTCGCCATCGGCACACATCGCGCACGGCGCAAAAAAGATTTCGTTGCAAACCCGCTGGATGAAATTTCGGGAATCGGCCCAACGCGCAAACGGGCGCTGCTCCATCATTTTGGCACCGCCAAAGCAGTATCGAGAGCGGCGATTGAAGACCTGATGCAGATTGATGGCATATCAGAAGCCATCGCGCGCACGATTCACGATCATTTTCATGACCGATGACGTAATTTTGTCCGGGTTTGGGCAACTATTCCTCCACAGGCGTCATTACGTCCCGAAAGAACACATGAGCAGGTGTTGATTTTCTATGCCATCCCTGTTGATGTGCACCTACAACGAATGCGGCGGAACAATGCGTAACAATCACACTCTTTCTTTGCCAAACATCCTGACTTACGTGAGAATTCTGGCGGTGCCTCTGGTCGCACTGTGCTTTTTCATCGAAGGTCGCCTTCATTCCAGTGATTTTGCGCGTTGGTCTGCATTGGGAATTTTTGTCTTCGCAAGCATTACAGACTTTTTCGATGGCTATCTCGCACGGGCCTGGAAACAGACCTCAACGATTGGGCGCATGCTCGATCCGATTGCAGATAAGCTGCTGGTTTCCACCTGTCTTCTTTTGCTAGCGGCCGATCCTGCAAAGACCATTGCGGGCTGGAGCCTGTGGGCAGCAATTATCATTCTCTGCCGTGAAATTCTTGTTTCAGGTCTGCGTGAATATCTTGCCGAACTCAAAGTGAGCGTTCCAGTTTCGCAGCTTGCAAAATGGAAAACCACCGCACAGATGGTTGCACTTGCATTCCTGCTTGCCGGTCCTGCAGGGGAAAAAGTCCTGCCTTACACGACCGAAATCGGCATTACATTGCTTTGGATTTCTGCAATCCTGACGCTTTACACCGGTTGGGATTATTTCCGTGCAGGCCTTAAACATGTCATGGATTGATGAATATGCGCGTAAAGCTCGTCTATTTCGCCTGGGTGCGTGAGAATATCGGCAAAGGAGAGGAAGTGATCGATCTTCCTTCCGACACCATTACCGTTGGTGAACTCATCTCACATCTTAAAACGCTTGGCGACGAGTATGAAATCGCTTTTGAGCATGAAAAAGTCATTCGAGCCGCCATCAATCAAGAGCATGCCGAGCATAACGAACTGGTCAGAGACGGCAATGAAGTGGCACTTTTCCCGCCCATGACAGGTGGCTGAAATGGCAGGATTTGAAACCTGCCCGCTTTTCATCGATGTCCGCAATGCCGACTTCGACATAGCCGAAGAAATCCGTAAGCTCGGTGATGGTCGCAAGGATATAGGTGCAGTTGTCAGTTTCACCGGTCTTTGCCGCGATGAGGGCGGCAAATTGTCTGCGCTTGAACTCGAACATTATCCGGGGATGGCGCAAGCGGAGATCCACCGCATTGCTCAAGAAGCCATTGCTCGCTGGCCACTCTGTGGCGTTTCAATCATTCATCGCTATGGTCTTATTGAGCCGGGCGAAAATATTGTTCTTGTTGTCACCGCATCGTCGCACCGTCAGGCAGCATTTGAAGCTGCATCCTTCCTCATGGATTTCATGAAAACCGGAGCGCCGTTCTGGAAACGTGAGCATCTGATTAATGGCGAAATCGGCGGCTGGGTCGAATCAAAGGCAGAAGATGATCAAAGCCGAGAGCGTTGGGAGAACCGATGAGATTGGGCTTAATTGCGCCCAAGATGACGTTCGCAAAATTCTTTTTCTAATTCAGCAAATATCATAATATCCATTTAATTGCGAATTAACTATTTAACCCCCTAGAATATAGGGAGATATGAATGGCAAATAATCGTGCCGCCACAATTTTCACATGAAGCAACGTTTAATGTTTGCCTCATTAATTATGATGCGTCGCAGATTCGGATAGCAAAAATATCCGTCAAAATATTTGCAGCCGCATGATTATAAATATGGGGAGCGGAAGTTTCGGATTTGGCAATGCTAAAAGGTTTGACAAAAACACTTTCTATCGTGGCAGCGCTCACTGCAGGCATTGGCATGCTCGGTGGTGCCGCAATGTTTGTCACCACGTCCATGCCTACGGCAAGTATTGCTGCCGAAAAAACAATAAGCGGCAAGGCTATCTATCGTGAGCGTATTGCCTTGCCTCCCGAAGCCCACCTCATCGTACAGCTCGTTGATGTTTCTCTGGCTGATGCCCCCTCTAAGATAATTGGCGAGACACGGATCGAAGCACCGCAGGGCTCGCCTATTCCGTTTGCGATCAGCTTCGACACAGACAAAGTCGAACCTCAGCACACTTATGCCCTTCAAGCGCGCATCGCAGCCGGTGACACGCTATGGTTCGTCAATGACGAGCGTTATACCGTTGATCCAAAAGATGCCGCAGCGCCTATCGAACTCAAGCTCGTTATGGTTCGAAAAGCCACTGACGAAGCCGTTGCAATTGGGATCGAAGGTAAAGATTGGCTCGCGGAAGATATACAGGGGGGCGGCGTCGTCGATACGGCACAAACCACTTTACTGGTCGATTCTGACGGTACAGCCAGCGGATCAGGCGGCTGCAATCGCTTCATGAGCAAGGCTGTGATTTCGGGAAGCAGTATTTCATTTGCCGAAATCGGCTCAACCTATATGCAGTGCCCCCCCGCGCTCATGAACCAGGAGCGCAAGTTCCTTGATGTTCTGAGTAAAACGCGCACATACAAACTTGATGCAGGCAAACTCGTTCTCATTGATGAAGGTGGCGACGAATTGGCACGGCTTTCACAAAGCCTTTAATCCCTTGCATATGTCATAAAAAAAGCCCGGTCTCGCGACCGGGCTTTTTTCGTTCGTGATCTCAGCAATTAGCCAACGATTTCGGTGCCGGAGAACCAATAAGCGATTTCTTCAGCAGCGGTTTCAGGAGCATCCGAACCGTGAACCGAGTTTTCGCCGATCGACAGAGCGAATTCCTTACGGATTGTGCCAGCGTCTGCGTTTGCAGGGTTGGTTGCGCCCATGACTTCACGATTCTTCAGAATGGCGTTTTCGCCTTCGAGAACCTGAACAATGGTTGGACCCGACGACATGGATTCAACCAGCTCACCAAAGAAAGGACGCTCTTTGTGAACAGCGTAGAAGCCTTCAGCTTCACGGGTGCTCATCCAAACGCGCTTGGAAGCAACAACACGCAGACCAGCTTCTTCAAGCTTGGTGGTGATCGCACCGGTCAGGTTGCGGCGGGTTGCATCAGGCTTGATCATGGAGAAGGTACGTTCGATTGCCATAGGACACCTTGTATGATGGAAAATTCGGAAAGTGAGGCTCTATAACGTCGATAGGCCCGATTGCCAAGGGGGAGCCCCTCGCCAACACGCTTATCAGCTTGAGACGGCAGAAAATTGACTGCATAGATGGGGACAGTTGATTCACTGAAGCGCCGTGCGGCTCTTTGGGGCACAAACTACACTCTAACTTTTTGTCTTTCCGCACTTATCCTAGGCAAAACCGCTTCGCACTTTTTCTGGAAATACTCTCGGGGGAAATCATGGAACAGCACTTCTTAATGTTCGCTCATTACAATCGCTGGGCCAATGACTTGCTCTATTGCGCAGCCGCCGACCTCAGCGATCCGGACTATCGGCTGGATCTCGGACTTTTCTTTGGTTCAATCCATCGCACCTTCAATCACTTGCTGGTCACTGATCGCATCTGGATGAAGCGCTTTACCGGCGAAGGCGATCATCCGCGCGAACTCGATGCCATCATCACCGACGATTTCATAAAACTGCGTGAACTGCGCCGTGCGGAAGATGATCGTATCTGCAACTATATCGAAGGCATGAGCACTGAGCGCCTCGCGGGTCGCTTCACTTACATGACAGCCACCAATGTACGCACGATCAGCCAGCGACTTGCTCCTGCTCTTGGCCATTTGTTCAACCACCAAACCCATCATCGCGGGCAAATCCATGCAGCACTCACGCGGCTCGGGACAGACGCCCCGTCGCTTGATCTCATTCAGTTTCAGCGCATCGAAGCGGGGCGCCGTTTCGCCTGATAGTTAAGAGTTGATACTTGCAGAAAATTTAGAAGCCGTGCAAAAGCCTTTTCACCATGCTTATTCTTGACGACATCTCCGTACGAATCGCCGGACGCCTTCTGATCGACCACGCCAGCGTAACGCTGCCTGCGGGATCGAAGACGGGTTTTGTTGGCCGCAACGGCACCGGAAAATCCACCCTGTTTCGCGTTATTACCGGCGATCTTGCGTCAGAGAGTGGCAGTATTTCACTGCCCCGAAACACGCGCATCGGTCAGGTGGCACAGGAAGCTCCCGGTACAGAAGATGCGCTGATTGAAATTGTCATGAAAGCGGATAAGGAGCGTGCAGCGCTGCTTGAAGAAGCAGAGATTGCCTCCGATCCGCATCGCATTGCAGAAATTCATACCCGCCTTGCCGATATTAATGCGCATTCGGCAGAAGCGCGTGCGGGCGCGATCCTGTCAGGTCTCGGGTTTAATGCCGAAGCGCAGCGCAGACCTGCTTCCGCCTTTTCCGGTGGCTGGCGGATGCGCGTGGCACTTGCAGCGGTGCTGTTTGCCGAACCCGATCTCTTGCTGCTCGACGAACCAACCAACTATCTCGATCTGGAAGGCGTGTTGTGGCTGGTTGATTATGTGAAGCGCTATCCGCACACGGTTATCATCATCAGCCATGATCGTGATCTGTTGAACTCTGCCACGTCATCGATCATGCATCTTGATCAGAAGAAGATCAGCTTCTGGCGCGGCAATTACGACCAGTTCGAGCGGCAGCGCCATGAAATGCTGGAGCTTCAGCAAAAAGCCCATGCCAAGCAGGAAGCGCACCGCAAGCATATGGAATCCTTCGTGGAGCGTTTCCGGGCCAAGGCAACCAAGGCACGTCAGGCGCAATCGCGCATGAAGGCGCTGGAAAAGCTCAAACCCATTGAGCTTTATGTCGACAGCAATGTGCAGCCATTCCGGTTTCCCGATGCAGACAAGAAAACAGCATCGCCAATTATCGCACTGGATAACGCCGATGTCGGTTATGTGCCGGGCAAGCCTGTCCTGCGTAATGTGACGCTGCGCATCGATAATGATGACCGCATTGCATTGCTCGGTTCAAACGGTAATGGCAAGTCGACGCTCGCCAAGCTGATTGCCGGACGCTTGCAGCCCGAAAAGGGTGATCTTACGCTGTCACCAAGCCTGAAAGTCGCTTTCTTCGCGCAGCATCAGATGGATGATCTGATCCCCGAAGACAATGCAATTGAGCATGTGCGCAAGCTCATGCCAGGTGAGCTGGAAGCAAAAGTTCGCGCCCGCGTTGCCCAGATGGGGCTTTCGACCGAAAAGATGCTCACACCGGCCAGAGATTTGTCCGGCGGTGAAAAAGCACGTCTTCTCATGGGCCTCGCGACTTTTCATGGTCCGAACCTGCTGATCCTTGATGAGCCGACCAACCATCTTGACATCGACAGCCGCGAAGAACTCGTTCATGCACTCAATGCATTTAATGGCGCAGTTATTCTGATCGCTCACGACCGCCACCTGATCGAAGCAACCATGGAACGTCTGTGGCTTGTGCGTGAGGGCGGGGTAAAAGCGTTTGATGGCGATCTTGATGAATATCGCCAGATTGTTCTTAGCGATGCCAAGGGCGAACAGGTATCAGAACGTGACGAAGGGCCGAAGGTTAACAAAGCAGAGCAGCGCAAACTTGCTGCACAGAAGCGTGAAACGATGGCTCCCTTGCTCAAAAAGATCAAGGAAACCGAGAGCTTGATGCAGAAACTGCAGAAACAGATTCACGGCTTCACAACACAATTGGAAGACCCTGCTCTCTATGAAAAAGAGCCGCAGAAGGCGATCCGCATCAACAAGGAAATGAGCGATGCTAAATCATCGCTCGCGCAAGCCGAAGACAAATGGCTGGAAATGTCTTCTGAATATGAAGATGCAATGGCTGAATAAATATTATTCAGCCCGCCGACGAATGCGCGTGCGCATTAGCGCATAAACGCCGAGAACGCCAACAACGAGCCCAATCGTTGTGTAGGTCTCATCCGCTTCGTCAGCACCACGGCGCAGAACGAGTTCAGCTTTTGAGAGTTGCAGACCGTCCGTGTTGCCCTGAACGGCGCGGAACACGTAATTGCCCGAAAGAACCGGATCAATATCGCCTGCGCTTTGACGAAGCACACTGCCATCCTGCGGACGATCCGTATTGATCGAGCTGCTGGTCGATGCAAAATCGAGACCTTGCGATAAAACCGGCATACCATTTCGGCTGACCGCGAGCGTTACAGCCGAACGCCGATCAGCAGGCACATAGCCCGGCAATGGAATAGCATCCAGAAAGATACGCACCGGTGCGTCGCTTGCGGCAAGCGGAATTTCCTGCGTGATGAAACCGCTCTCGCGACTTTCAAGGATCGGCCAGCGACCAATCTCGTCGCCAGTGAAATGTCGCACATACCAGGGATAACCAAGAGCCAGACTAAAGCCCGCGACAATCATTGCGATGAAAACAGCGCGCATCAGGCTTTACGCTCCCAGCGACGATCCGGTGTCTGCTGCCAATAGGTCAAATCGTGGTTCTCCGTCTTGAAGGCTTTCCACTGTGTACGGGCATGCTCAAGCTGATCCTGATTATGACCATCGAACATGACAACCAGTCGATCATAGCTACTCGCATCTTCGAGCGCTGCACCCTCGACAAGAAAACGAACCGTTGCGCCATTTAGATTGACTTGCGAAGTGGTCAGCAAAACAGGCTGAAGCTCCGGGTTTGGTTCCTGATCGGTGCCATGTGCCACAAAAGACGCATCCGAGAAAGTCCAGAGCAGACTGTCTAAAGTGTCACGCCTTTCCTCGGTCAATGCCTGAATGGTCACGCGCCAACCGCGTGTCAGCGAACGCTCGACAAGGCCCGGAAGAGCTTCATCCAGAGTCGATTCTGTCAGGTGATAAAAGAGGATTTCGGCCATGCGCTCTTTGTATAGGATTTAGCTGGGCTGAGAAAGCGATTCACCTTCTCAGCCCACGCCTTTGTTTCTTTGTTCGTTTCAGCTTTCGAAGTTATCGCGAACGAGACGATCCAGAAGGCGAACGCCATAGCCCGACGCCCAAGTCTGACTATATTCGTTGGTGGGCGATGCCATTGCCGTTCCTGCAACATCCAGATGCGCCCAAGGGGTGTCGCCCACGAAACGCTTGAGGAATTGTGCTGCCGTGATTGCACCGGCATAGCGGCCAGAGCTGTTTTTCATATCGGCAAATTTGGAATCGATCATTTTGTCGTATTCTTTGCCAAGCGGCAGACGCCACAGCTTTTCGCCCGTTGACTGACCAGCTTCGTAGAGCTGGTCTGCCAACTCATCATCATTCGAGAACAGACCCGCATGATGTGTGCCCAGCGCTACGAGAACAGCACCAGTCAGCGTTGCCAGATTGATGATGAACTGCGGTTTGAAGCGGTCATTGGTGTAATGAAGTGCATCGGCGAGCACGAGACGGCCTTCGGCATCGGTGTTGATGACTTCAATCGTCTGACCCGACATCGAAGTTACGATGTCGCCGGGGCGCTGCGCGTTGCCATCGGGCATGTTTTCCACAAGACCAATAACGCCGATTGCGTTCACCTTGGCCTTACGACCTGCGAGTGCGCGCATCAATCCAGTGACGGCAGCAGCACCGCCCATGTCACCCTTCATTTCTTCCATGCCCGCCGCAGGCTTGATCGAAATGCCGCCGGTATCGAACACCACGCCCTTGCCGACAAATGCGACCGGCTTTTCCTTGGATTTAGCACCCTGCCATTCCATGATAACGAGGCGTGGCGGACGAACCGAGCCCTGTGCCACACCCAATAGCGAGCCCATGCCGAGCTTCTTCATTTCCTTTTCGCCCAAAATCTCGACCTTAACGCCGAGCTTTTCAAGCTTCTGAGCTTCTTCTGCAAACTCAACAGGACCGAGAATATTGGCAGGCTCGTTGACCAGATCGCGCGCCTTCAGCACACCATCCGCAACCGCTTCAGCAACTTCGAGCGCTCTTTTGGCGCTATGCACATCTGCTGTATGAATCTGCACCTTGGCAGCGTGCTTTGGCTCATTGGCTTCTTCATTCTTACGGGTCTTGTAGCGATTGAACTCATATGAACGCAGAATCATGCCGAGAGCCACGTCGCCTGCTTCATCGCCGGCGATCGTTGTTTCAGGCAAAGCAAGTGTGAGCGTCGCGCGCTCGGACTTACCGATTCGCGAAAAAGCGGCGCCGCCGATCTTGATCCAGTCGTCATTGCCAAGTTCGCCGGGTTCGCCAACACCCACCAGGACGATCTTGTCGATACCGCCTTCAGACGTTTCAATAGCTTCGGCAGTTTTGCCCAAAGCCCCGGAAAAGCCAGATATTTCAATGATACGCGCGATTTTTTCCGCGCCGCCGACAGCCTGCCCTGCTTCTTCTGCAAAGCCGCCGCCCTTGGCAACCAGAACGATGCTTACGCCTTTATGCGGCGCTGAAAATTCACTGAAAGAAATGGAAGGACGTTTCGACATAACAACTCCAAACAAACTCAGACCATGAGATGACACGATTGTGTCGCGACTTTTCCTTACTCATGTGAGACGAATATGGCGAAACGGCAAGCGCGATACACAATCAAAATCAGTTTTGCGTTAACTCGATAAAAAACTTGCGAGCTTTGGATATGTACCTATCTGTCTTACAGCGAAAAGAGATGAAAACAGGTTGCGTCGATTATTCCAATGGCTTTAGAAACACTGTCGCTGGTATCAGTCAAAAATCTTTAGTACTCTGTTAACCTAATTTCTTCGGCTAATTTTAGCCAAGTCCGTTTAGGCTAGCTATTAATTTTCGAGCCATGATTCTGTTTTAGCGTCGGGCTTTTTCAACTGAACCGGGATGTAAACTCCACCTATGAAATTGATTGAGTTGTACATCCTGCGCCGCGTGGCGGTCATGTTCTTCGCAGTACTCGGTGCTGCGGTGGGCATTACGTGGACGGTACAAGTGCTTCAACGCGTGGACTTTCTCACCACAAGCGGCCAGTCCATTCAGACAATCATTCAGTTCAGTTCGCTGCTTATCCCGTCTGCAATTCCTCTCGTGATGCCCTTTGCGCTGATCATTGCAATTACGCAGACGCTCTCGACGATGAACCAGGATTCCGAACTCGTCGTCATCAATGCATCGGGTGCACCGCGCAGTGCAGTCATGCGTCCTATATTGATGCTCGCGGCTATTATCTCGGTCGTATCATTTCTGGTCGCGAACTATGTCGATCCCTATGCGCGCATGAACATGCGCGCAATGATCGCGAATGCGAGCGCGGATATGCTCAATGTCGTGGTGCAGGAAGGTAATTTCCGCAAACTTGCCGATAATCTTTATATCCAGATCGCAGAGCGCCGTTCAGATGGCAGCATTGGCGGTCTGTTCATCGCCGATTCCCGCGACCCGACGCTTGATCTGATTTATTATGCAGCGGACGGCAACATTGCCACCACGCCGGCTGGCGATATGTTGCTGATGAAGGATGGCGAAGTTCAGCGCCGCGATGTTACTGATGGAACGGTTTCAATCATCAAATTCAATTCCTATGCATTTGATCTGAGCCAGTTCACATCAGCTGGCGATGATTTCGTTATTTATGCCAAGGATCGTCCGCTCTCTTATCTGCTCAACCCCGACCCCAACGATCCGATTCTGCAAACTCGGCCTTTGCGCTACAAAGCAGAGTTGCATCGCCGCTTGTCGGAATGGCTTTATCCGGTGGTTTTTGCAATGATTGCGCTCGCTTATGCAGGGGACTCCCGCTCGCACCGTGAAGCGCGTGTATCAGCGTCCTTCTCGGCGATCAGCACTGCATTGCTTGTCTATTGGGCCGGATATTTCTCCGCAGATCGCGCGGACAAGGACGAAACTTATATCGTTGTGATGTATCTCATACCGCTGGGTGTGATCCTGCTTACTGGTTATGCACTTGTCATGGGACGTCGTATCGGGCTGCCAGACAAATGGAATGATCGTATTCTGGATGGCCTTGATCGGTTAAGAGACCAAATCTCCAGCGTCTATAATCGCGTGATGGGACGATTGCGCAAAGATACAGGAGGTCACGCATGATTGGCTGGACCCTTGGGCGCTATTTCTTTGTCCGTTATGTGCAAATAACATTCTATTTTTTGCTGGGTATCTTCGCGCTGGCTTTGCTGCTCGACTTTACGGAAAACGCCAGCAAGCTTGCTAATTTGCCCGGCTATTCGGTCTGGATCGCACTCGGCATTTCCGCAATGCGCGTCCCCTTCATCATGCAGCAGATGATTCCGTTTGTGGCCTTATTTTCAGCCATGGCGACACTCATTTCGCTCAATCGTAAATATGAGCTTGTCGTGGCACGTTCGGTTGGTGTTTCGGCATGGCAATTTCTGCTGCCAGCTTGTTTTGGTGCTTTGCTGTTCGGTCTGGCAACGATCTTTATTCTTAATCCGTTTGCTGCCTACGGTTTTTCGAAAGCCGATGAAATTGCATCAACGTGGAAAAACGGTAAGGTCACGGATGTCTCTGCCCTTCGTGATCCATGGCTGCGTCAAAAGACTGATGAGGGTGAAACGATTATCGGTGCCAAAAGCATTCTAGATCGTGGCACTACTCTTGCCGATGCTACTTTTATTCAGTTCGATGAAAAGAAGAAAATCAGCAACCGCTACGATGCGCGCACCGCGAAGCTCAAAGACGGTTATTGGGAACTGACTGACGTCACGCGATTCTCGCGCGGTGAAGAACCGCGCAAAATGGAAAGCTTCGATATTCCAACTCAGTTACGACCGGAATATGTCGAGGAGAAGCTTGCCACCCCCGATACGATTCCGTTCACGCAATTGCGTCACAAGATCGAAGTTGCGCGTTCTTTCGGCTATTCTGCAAACGCATTTGACATGCAATACCAGTCACTTCTGGCCCTCCCCGCGCTGTTGATGGCAATGACGCTCATTGCTGCAACAGTGTCTCTGAAATTTGTGCGCTTTGGTCAGTCTGGAGCGATGATTCTGGGTGGCGTTGTTGCTGGCTTCATGCTTTATGTCGTTTCGGTCTTGGTGAAGGCATTCGGGAATGCGGGATTCGTTCCGCCATTCGTTGCTGCCTGGGTTCCAGTTATTATTGCGACATTTTTTGGTGTCTCCTTTTTGTTGCATAAGGAGGATGGTTAGTGGGTTTGAGTAACGCCCGCATGGTATTGCCCCATTCATTCTCGCGTCTCGCACGCGGGACGGCTTTGGTGTGTTCCCTTGCTATACCTTTTATTTCAGTCGCAATTCTCCCTTCGCAGGTTCATGCGCAGGATGCTCTTGGTGCAAATTACCAGAGCGATCCGAATGCACGCATGATTTTGCAGGCAGACGAGCTCGTCTATGATCGCGATGTAAACGTCGTTACCGCACAAGGTAAGGTTCGCATCGAGTATGACGGTAATCGCCTCGTTGCGGATCAGGTGACCTATAATCAGCAGACCCGTCGCATGACTGCGACCGGAAATGTCGAGATCGTCGAGCGCGACGGCAACAAAATCTACTCGGATCATCTGGATGTCACAGATAGTTTCCGCGATGGCTTCGTCAATGGCCTGCGCGTCGAAACAACCGACAATACGCGTTTTGCCGCTGAAAGTGCTGAACGCAGCAATGGCGAGATCACCACATTCAATAATGGTGTCTACACCGCCTGTCAGGCTTGCGAAAAAGATCCTGACAAGCCGGTTCTCTGGCAGATCAAGGCACGCAAGATCATCTGGAACAGCGCGACCAAAACCGTGCGTTTCGAGCGTGGCAAGTTCGAGCTGTTCGGTATGCCGCTGGCCTATTTCCCCGCTTTCGAAATGGCCGACCCGACAGTCAAACGCAAAAGCGGCTTTCTGTTTCCGGGCTTTGCCTACAAGGATGATCTCGGCTTCGGCATCAAGAATTCCTATTTCTGGGCGCTTGCACCCAATTACGACCTGACACTGTCGACAACCGCTTATACGAAGCAGGGTTTTCTGACGCAGGCGGAATGGCGTCATCGTCTCGAAAACGGCACCTATAATCTCCAGATCGCGGGAATTCATCAGATGAAGCCCGGCGAGTTTGATGCAAACACAATTGATCGCGAAGAAAAAAATCGCGGAATGATTGCGTCGAAAGGTGATTTCGACATCAATTCGCGTTGGAAAGCAGGCTGGGACATTATGGCCCAGACTGACCGTAATTTCAGCCGTACATATGATCTTGCAGGTTACTCGGGCCAGACACAGGTTTCCAATATTTACCTGCGCGGCATCAATGACCGCAATTACTTCGATCTGAATTTCTATCGCTTTAATGTGCAGGAATCCTATCCCCTCACGTCAGCTTACAGCGATGTTGAGATGCACTCGAAGCAGCCTTGGGTTTTCCCAAGTCTCGACTATTCTTACACAGCGCCAGAATCTGTTTATGGCGGCGAGCTGAACTTCAACAGCAATTTGCAGGTTCTTTATCGAAAGAACGCAAATAGCACTGCTTCGCAGGTTTATGATCCTGCTCTTAATAGGTTTGTTCCACAGCCATACCCACGTATTCCAGGTTTTAGTGGCACAAACACCCGCCTGACGGGCGAAGTTGAGTGGAAGCGCACAATCATCACCGATTCAGGTCTGGTGATTACGCCTTTGCTGGCACTGCGCGCTGATGCGATTAGTGTGAATACGAACTTTGATCCGGCTGTTGCTGGTTTCACAGATGCGGTGGTCAAATCCGAAGCCCTTCGCGCAATGGCGACTGCGGGTCTTGAACTGCGCTGGCCTATCCTGTTTTCGAGCACGAGCTCAACGCATATTCTGGAGCCAATCGCCCAGATCTACATGCGCAACAACGAACGCTATGCTGGCCAACTTCCAAATGAAGATGCGCAGAGCTTCGTCTTCGATGCTACAAACCTTTTCTCGCGTGACAAGTTCTCCGGTTATGATCGCGTTGAAGGTGGGACACGCGCCAACTTAGGTGCTCGCTACTCTGGCAGCTTCGAAAACAGCGACTGGAATCTTTACGCTCTTGCCGGGCAATCCTTCCAGCTTGGTGGTGTGAATTCGTTCGGCACAAGCGATTTTGTCAATGTCGGTGAGGATTCCGGCTTACAAGATGCGCGTTCCGACTATGTCGGTATGATCGGCACGTCCAATTCGACGGGCCTCGCAATAGCGGCACGTGGGCGCTTTGATAAAGGAAATCTCGAAATCAAGCGCGGTGAACTGGAAGCGCAGCAAAACTGGTCTCGCGTGAGCGTCTCAGCCCGCTATGCCTATATTGCCGCACAGCCAGCCTATGGTTATTCGGATATTCGTCAGGAAGTCGGCGGATCTACAAACATAAAGATCAACGACAACTGGAGGGTGTTTGGTTCAGGTACTTATGACCTTGTATCAGATACATTGGTTCGCGCATCTTCCGGTCTTGCTTATGACGATGAGTGCTTCACTTATTCGATGGCTTTTGTTCAAAGCCGCAACCCCGGTGAAAGCAAGGCTTCTAACAGCGTGAACTTTAATATATCTCTTCGAACGCTCGGCGATATTGGTACAGGACAGTCCTTTTAGGCAAATTAGAACTGGAAGCATTCCAACCGCTTCCAGTTTTATTGCATTCTCGCATGCACGAACTCGCCCTTTTTTATCGATTTTATTTAGCTAAGTCTCTCCAAACCCCTCGCAAAATGTTCGCGGGTCATTGTTTCGCCGCACTGGGTCCTCTATACAGTCATCATCATATGATTGGCTTATATTGGGCCGCATGGTGATGCGACGCTCTAATATGTTACGAGATCAGGCAAGCTTCGCATTGCCGACCTGAAGGAACCGGGAAAGAAAGATGATGTTTGCTAAACCTCTTTTCGCCTCCATGATGGGCGCCGCCGTATGTTTCACGGCGCTTGGATCGGCTGCGATGCTGAGCCCGGCCCTCGCCGCGTCAAATTCAGCAGAGGCTAAGATCATTGTGTCCGGCAATGTGATCACCAATGGTGACATTCAGCGCCGCGCCAACTTTTTGAAGTTGCAGCGAAAGGGTGGCAACCTTAACCAGACTGCGCGTCAGGAGCTGACGGAAGAAATGCTCAAGCGCGTCGAAATGAAGACGCGCGGCATTAATATTTCCGACAAGGAAGTTGACGAAGCCTATGCCGGTTTTGCGACACGCAACAAAATGAGCGTAGCGCAGCTAAATCAGGTTATGAATCAGGCTGGAATTACGCCTGACCATTTTAAAAAATACATTATGGTCCAGATGGGCTGGGGTCGCCTTGTCAGCGCACGCTTCCGCGCAACTGGCATGGTCAGTGAGCAGGATGCTGTGCAGCGCATGCTCAAAGATGGCGGCAAGAAGCCGGTTGCGACGGAATATCAGTTGCAGCAAGTTATTTTCGTTGTTCCCAGTTCCAAACGTTCGCCAGCCTTGCTCAGCAAGCGCCGTCAGGAAGCCAATGCATTGCGCTCACGTTTCCAAAGCTGCGACAGCACCCGCCAGCTTACCAAAGGCATGATCGACGTTACCGTGCGCGATCTTGGACGCATTATCGAACAGCAGCTTCCGGGCGAATGGGCGAAGGCTGTGAAGGCAACCAGCGCCAATCGCGCCACAGCACCTCAGGACACTGAAAAAGGTGTTGAGATTCTTGCCGTCTGCTCGACACGTCAGGTATCCGACGACCGCGTTGCACAGCTGGTATTCTCGATGGAAGGTGCGGATTCTGCCTCTGGACAGGAAAAGAAGGCAGATGCACTGAGCAAGAAATATGTCGACGAACTGCGCGAAAAGGCGACCATCGTCAATCGTTAAGACCTGGGCGTTAAGGTCTTGGCAGCCGCCAACTGACCGTATAATTTGAGGGGGCTTCTGCCCCCTTATTCAATAGCTATCCGAGTAAAACATATGCGCATTCAATCGGTTCCTCCGCTCGCCATAAGCATTGGCGATCCTTCCGGCGTTGGAGCTGACGTTGCTCTCAATACATGGCTGAAGCGCACAGAATTCTCGCTGCCGCCATTTCTGATCATTGCTGATCCTGATCAGCTTTTGGCGCGAGCGCAGCTTCTCGGTTTGAATGTGCCGATTGCGACAATCGCAAAGCCAAGCGATGCCGCTGATATTTTCGACCAAAAGCTACCCGTTTTACCGCTTGTAAACAGGCATATTGAAAGCGCCGGAAAGCCGTTGCCGGAGAATGCCGCGGGCATTCTTGAGGCTATTGAACGTGCTGTAAGCCTTACAATTGCTGGCCAAACCTCTGCTGTCGTGACATGTCCCATTGCAAAAAAACCGCTCTATGATGCTGGTTTCAAGCATCCCGGCCATACAGAATTCCTTGCTGAACTTGCAAGCAAGCACCTAGGACATAAAGTAATTCCGGTGATGATGCTTGCAGGCCCCGAATTGCGCGCAGTACCGGTTACCATTCATATTCCGCTCGCAGATGTTCCTCGCATATTGACCAAGGACGATATTCTGGAAATATCCCAAATCACTGCGCAAGAACTGACCGAACGCTTTGGCATTACCGCCCCTCGCCTCGCTATTTCCGGCCTGAACCCACATGCCGGTGAAGGTGGGGCGCTTGGTAAAGAAGACGATGCGATCATCCGCCCAGCGGTGGAAGAATTGCAAAAATCAGGCATCAATGCCTGGGGACCACTGCCCGCAGATACGATGTTTCACGCCCCCGCTCGCGCAACCTATGACGTGGCGATTTGTATGTATCACGATCAGGCGCTAATCCCCGCCAAGGCGCTTGCCTTTGATGAAACGGTCAATGTGACGCTGGGCCTGCCTTTCATCCGCACATCACCGGATCACGGCACCGCTTTTGATATTGCAGGCAAGGGCGTTGCGCGACCTGACAGTCTAATTGCTGCAATTCGTCTGGCGCAGGAACTTGCAGAAAATCAGGCAGGACAGAAATCATGAGCATAGATACTCTTCCGCCGCTGCGTGAAGTCATCGAACGCCATGATTTGATGCCGAAAAAATCGCTCGGCCAGAATTTCCTGTTCGACCTCAATCTGACGTCGAAAATCGCGCGGCAGTCCGGCATACTTCAAGACCAGCCGGTCATTGAGGTTGGCCCCGGCCCCGGCGGTCTTACCCGGGCACTCCTGGCACAGGGTGCCTATGTTACCGCTATCGAACGCGACGAGCGCTGTCTTGACGCGCTTGCAGAGATCGAAGCGCATTATCCGGGGCGGTTGCGGATCATTTCAGGCGATGCACTGGAACAGGACTTCAAGGCACTGTTTCCAGAAGATCGAAAGCCGCGGATCGTCGCAAACCTGCCCTATAATGTCGGCACGCAATTGTTGCTCAACTGGCTGCTGACGGAGCCTTGGCCGCCATTTTACTCGTCCATGACACTGATGTTCCAGCGAGAAGTTGCCGAGCGTATTGTTGCTGCACCCGACAGCGATCATTATGGACGTCTTGGGGTGCTGGCAGGCTGGCGCGCGCATTCGAAAATCGCATTTGATGTTTCGCCACAAGCTTTTACGCCGCCACCAAAAGTCATGTCTTCGGTTGTGCATATCATACCCCGCGAAGAGCCATTGCCGTGTCGTGCAGATGCATTGGGGCAGATCACGCAGGCAGCTTTTGGCCAACGTCGCAAAATGCTACGCCAGAGCCTTAAACCGGTTGGCGGAGCGGTACTCTTGGAAAAAACCGGTATTGATGGCACGCGCCGCGCTGAGACATTGAGCGTCGAGGAATTCGTCGCCCTTGCAAACGCTTACCGCCCGGTGTGATTATCTCCTTCGCCCATGATCGGCGTCGGGTTCATTTGCTTAAAAACCTTATCGACATGGTCGATCTCCGAACGGAAGCTCGACATGGATGAACCTGTGAGCTTTTCACCGGCTTTAAGCTGCGCTTTGAGCGGATCGACATATTGATCGCCCACCTTCAATTCGTAATAAAGATGCGGACCTGTCGAATAGCCGGTTGAACCGACATAGGCGATTACCTCGCCCTGCTTGACATGCTGACCGACTTTGAGGCCCTTCACCTCTCCCGAAAGATGCGCATAAGTGGTGCTATAGCCGCCTTGATGACGCAGGCGGACATATTTGCCATAGCCCTTTTGCGATGAAATCAACTCTACCACGCCGTCCCCGGCTGCAACGATCGGAGAGCCGATAGGCGCATCGTAATCGACGCCATTATGGTGTTTGCGCACATGCAAAACAGGATGAATGCGCCAGCCGAATCCATCATTCAAGCGACCATTCGGTAGAGGCTTATGCATAAGATATTTGGTCATTGAGGAGCCATCCTCGTTGAAATAATCCGCGTTACCCTCAACCTCGTGCCTGTAGAGACGCTTGCTTTCACTCCTCGTTTTGAACTCAACAAAAACCAGTTCCGGGTCGGTATCGACACTTTTACGAAACAGCAGATCGATTTTTTGCGCGCCGTTAGAGCCTCTATCGAGGGAAATATTATTCTCACTTGCGAGTTTTCTAACGTGATCGGCGACTGCGCGCGGAACACC
>Ga0308165_1001833_pt1 | contig 28043 bp, 21 predicted proteins | sample PhyWR2_FD_201032 | JGI IMG/M metagenome (GOLD analysis project Ga0308165, IMG submission 201032) | Phyllosphere microbial communities from UC Gill Tract Community Farm, Albany, California, United States - DLSLW.R2 | ecosystem: Host-associated > Plants > Phyllosphere > Unclassified | place: USA... | reverse complement strand
AAGAACGGCAAGCAAGACAAAGCCGAGTGGGGCCAAGGCTTCATCGGCAAGCTCGAATCCGGTTTCACCCAAGGCACCGTTGGTGTGGGTGTGGACGTGATTGGCCAATACGCTATCCGTCTGGACGGTGGTAAAGGCCGTGCCGGCGCTGGCGGTATCGACTTCTTCAAACAGGGCAATGGCACTACCAACCCTGATGGCTCGAACAACCCTGGCTCGGCCCCACACGACCTGGCCAAGGGCGGCGCTGCCGTGAAGTTCCGCGTTTCCAACACCGTGCTCAAGTACGGTGATCAGTTCCCGGCCGTGCCTGTGCTGCAGTACGACATCTCCCGTCTGTTGTCGGAAACCTACACCGGTACGTCGATCGTTTCCAAAGAGATCGCCGGTCTGCAACTGGACGCAGGTCACTTCACTAAAGAAGCCCGCAAGAGCATGGAAGGCACCGACAGCGGTCGCCTGAAAAGCATCGACTACATCGGTGGTAGCTACAAATTCACCGAAAGCCTGTCGGCTGCCCTGTACGCCTCCGATATGCAGGACGTGCTGAAGAAGCAATACGTCAACGTCAACTACGTGCTGGCCCTGCCAGAGAAGCAGTCGCTGACGTTTGACTTCAACGGCTACAAAACCAAGCTGGACCGCAGCTTCGCCCTGGAAAACCAGAAAGACGCTGACGCCCGTGACAACAAGATTTGGAGCCTGGGCGCTACGTGGGCTGTCGGCCCGCACAGCTTCACCGTCGCTCACCAGCGCAGCACCGGCGACACCGGCTACCTCTACGGCGGCTACCGCAACGCTGGCGGCATCGGTGACGGTGGTAACACCATCTTGCTGGCGAACTCCTACTGGTCCGACTTCAACGGCAAGGACGAGCGTTCCTGGCAGCTTGGCTACGGCATCGACTTCGCCACCTTCGGCGTACCGGGCCTGACCTACAACGTTGCCTACGTGCGCGGTACCAACATTGACGACGGTACCAACCGTGGCGATGGTACCGAGCGTGAAATCTGGAACCAGTTCAAATACGTCGTACAGAGCGGTCCAGCCAAAGACCTGAGCCTGCGTGCGCGTGCGTCGTGGTTGCGCGTGTCCAATAACGCCGACCAGTACAACGTGGGCGGTAACGAAATCCGTCTGTTCGCCGACTACCCGATCAACGTTTTCTAATGATCCGGCGTCGTGCCTGATTCCAGGCGATAAAAAACCCCGACTGGTTCGGGGTTTTTTTATGCGCGCTAGTGCGCTGCGGTCTTGTTACACCGCAGTATGAATGAAGTACTCGGCCCCACCTTTATCCCTCCCCGACGCAAGCCTAAATTGACCTCACTGCCCGCCCATCACCCCGATGGCCGGCCACTGGAGTCCCTGCCATGCCCTTTGTCAGCCTGCGCATCACCCGTGACGGCGTTACCTCGGAGCAAAAAGCCCAGGTCATCGCCGAGTTCACCGAAACCCTCGAACGCGTCCTGCACAAACGCCCCGATCTGACCCACATCGTCATCGAAGAAGTCGACACCGACAACTGGGGCTATGCGGGTATCACCACCACCGAATACCGCAAATCCCAAGCCTGAATCCCTACTGGAGAATCCTCATGAAGAAAGTCGTCATCATCACCGGCGCATCCCAAGGTATCGGTGCTGCCGTGGTCCAGGCCTACCGTGCCCTCGACTACCGCGTGGTCGCTACTTCGCGCTCGATCCAGCCATCCACCGACCCGGACATCCTCACCGTCGCCGGCGACATTGCTGACCGGGCCACCGCCCAGCGCGTCATCCACGAAACCCTGGCCACCTTCGGGCGCATCGACAGCCTGATCAACAACGCCGGTATCTTCGTCGCCAAACCGTTCACGGCCTACACGCAAGAGGACTACGCCAACGTCCTCGCGGTGAACCTCAACGGCTTCTTTTACATCACCCAACTCGCCATTGCCGAAATGGAAAAAAACAACGCCGGCCACATCGTCAACGTCACCACCAGCCTGGCGGATCACGCGATTGACGGCGTGCCGTCGGTACTCGCGAACCTCACCAAGGGCGGACTGAATTCGGCCACCAAGTCCCTGGCGATCGAGTACGCCAAACGTGGCATCCGGGTGAACGCGGTGAGCCCGGGGATCATCAAGACGCCGATGCACGGCGCGGAAACCCACGCGGCGCTCGGGCAATTGCATCCGGTCGGGCACATGGGCGAGGTGAGTGACATCGCCCAGGCGATTGTCTACCTGGAGAACGCCGGGTTTGTGACCGGCGAAATTCTGCATGTAGACGGTGGGCAAAGCGCCGGTCACTAAACGTCAGGCTTTGGCCGGCACGAGTTTTTTGCAGTTCTCTTTACGTGCCGGATATTGCTCACACTTGCGCAGCACGGTTTGCACCTGCTGCGCATTTTGCACTTGCTGGTTAGCCAATAATTTCTCGGTGATGAACAGTTCTTCAGAGCCGAGGTGACGTTCCGCCTTGTCGATCATCGCCAGCGCCGACTGCCCATCTCCGCGTTTGAGGTGATAGCTGATCATCAGGTCGAAGGTGGAGGGGCCCGCCAGGCTCCAGTCCTTGATCGCTTGCAGCTCTTTCAGCGCTTCGCCGCTCCGGCCCTGGGCCAGCCGCACGGTGTAGGCGGTGCGGCGGATACCGGGTTGGTCTTTGACGGGAGAGGCCAAGGCTTTGCGGATGAACCCATCAGCGTCTGGGACTTTGTTTTTCTCCAGGGCGTCGTTGGCGAAGTAGGCATCCTTGTAACCTTGCATGGCTTTCGCCACTTGCGGCGTGCTCTTCATTTTCGCCCAGCTTTGCGTGTTGATCCGTGCACGGCGCTCCTGGCGATACTCGCGTTGCAGGTACTGGCGTAACTCGGTGTCGCGATCAGTTGCCGACATATGGGAGCGATTGAAGTACTGGGCGGTCGCGGTGATGCTGGTGGTCAGGCCGTCTTTGACCAGCACATCCAGTTCCTGGGTAAACCGGTTCAGGTTGAACTGCTGCAGCGAATCCTGCATGGCGTTTTTACGCGCGGTCAGAAAGCCCGTGAGCAACGGTTTTTGCTTGCCCTGAAAATCACTGAGGCGTTCAAGGCTGTGGGTCGCGGCACGCGGTGCATAACCGGCGCGGATCATCAAGTCAGTGCCAAGCAAGTCGGCCTGGTCTTCCTGGGTGCGGCCCCAGGCGGTGCTCCAGACATGGTCGGAAAACGTGTTGGCCAGCGCGGTATACAGCACGGTATTCCCGATGGTCTTCTGGGTGCCGGCGGGGTCTTTGCTGAACAATTTCATCGTGCCGGAACTGCGATCCACGCCCGTGTCGGCAGCCATGGTGGCCAACGCGACCGTGGAGGCGACCGTGGTGAACATCTCTTTCTGCTGCTGGAAGGCGGCCATGCGATCGTGGTGGTGCAGCAATACGTGGCTCATCTCATGACCGAGCATCGCCGCGATTTCGTCTTCGCTCCCTACGTTATCCAGCATGCCCAGGGGCACGAACACATTTCCGTAAGGGTCAGCCGAAGGGCCGAAGCTGTAACTGTCGGTGATTTTTACCTGCAAGGCCGGCAACTCGCCCGGCCAGCCCTTGGATAAGCGCGTGACAATACCCTGCAGATACACCTGCAGCATCGGAATATCCACCAGGTTCTGCTGGCGAGCCTCGGCTGCGGGTACTGTGCGTCCGTCATAGCTCAAGCGTTGTTGGCTCTGGCGTTGCGGGTCGAGTTTGTAATATGGGCGCACGTCTGTGTTATCCACATAATGGCCCTGCACCCGGGATTGGGTCGAAGGTCCCACCAGATTCATGAACGCCTGATCGGCGCCCTTCAACGTGGCGCAGCCACTGAGTAGCGTGCTTGCCAGCAGGCTGGCCGCCCATAGAGATCCTTTCACCGCAGCGCTCCTTTTTATTGATTGCAGCCGGCACCAAAACCAATGGTGGAGTTGTTGCGGCTGTCTTTGGTCTGGCTTTTGGTCAGGCCTTGGCAGGGTAGGTCCACCACGTTCAGCGGCGGCTCGATGCGCAGGTCCATCGTGTCCAACCAGACCTTCTGGCCGGCCAGTTCCACCTGCACCAAGTCCAGCGCCTTGTTGTACTGCAACACCGGCAAGGGCTGCGTAGGCGTTTCCTGCTTCGATAACTCGCGCTGTTGTTTACCTTGCTCATCGAGCACCGCTACCGGGTCGGCGAGGAATGCCTTGATGCTGTGGGTTTCCGCCCAGGCGCCCTGGGTAAAGAGGGTGGCGAGCAAGACAATGAGGCTTCTGTTCATCCTTGGGTTCCTTGAGTCAGACATCTGAGCGGCACACTCAGCGATCTCGGTCGAAGAAGGCTTCGATCCGCTCGCTGAACAGCACCAATGACAGCAATACGATGCCCAGCACGTTGACCGGGGTGATGTTGTTGACGCTCAACAACACACTCATCAGGGCAAGCACCGACATCACTAACAGCCACGACGGGCACGGCGAAGAAAAAAACCGGATCTCGCGGCGGCGCCAACGGCTCCAGGGGCGGTGACCCGCCAGCCGTCGCGCATGCAGCGCCTTGAGCACGGCGATCAACGCCAATAGGGCGAGCTCCAGCAGGTCCAGCCAATTGAAGGGCAGGCCGGGAAAGTTGGCGGGCTCATGGGCGTAGTCCATGCCTGCATTGATCAGGTTATCCAAGGCCATGGCGTGCAGGTACACGCCCGGTAGCTGGCCGTGAACCGGCGAGTCCACCAAGTCTCCCGTGGAGGTGATATTGGCGCCGACTAGGACCAGGCGATCGCGCAATAACTCGGTGAGCAATGCCTGGTCTTGCGGGTCGCTGACTTCCAAGTCGCTGGCTGACACCGTCAGGGTATAAGGGCACCGGGCCTGGGCCGAGTCGTCGAGTTTCCAGAACACCGCCTGGAAAAACTGTGCGAGTCCATCCAGGACAAAATGCCGCGCCGGCGCGCAGTGGCGCACATCAGCAATACGCGCTTGCTCTGGCGCCAGCTTCAGCCCCCACTGCACCGCGATCGGCTGCCGCTGTGCGGCGGTTTGGGCATCCACCGGCGGCGACTGGCACTTCTGCGTTCTGCAGAGTTCGCGGTAGAGCACCATGGCTGGTGTTTCCATAAGCCCTAGTGGCGTCTGAACTGCCAACGGGTACTGGTCGTCCACGCCTTCCCAGGCCACCAGGCCTGGGCGACTGACCTCGGCGAAGGGTTGCAGTGTGTTGGCCTGGCCCGCCTCACCTCGCACGACGCCGGTATTCGCCAGCCACAGCGGGATACCCTGGCGCTGATAACGCTCGAACACATTTGCCAGTAGCTGGCTGCCCCGCGCCGGGTCGCCAAAAGAATGGTCATGGCTGTACAGCAAGTCCACGAAAACAGCCTTGGGCTTGTACGCCAGCAAACGTTTGAACAATTTGCTCTGCTCGCCGTAGGGCATCGGCCAAGAGGTGCCGTTGCGCATCAGGTAGGCGTCATCGATCACCACCACCGCCACGCGTTGTTGACCTTCGTTGGAATAGTGACTGGCGAACATGCGGTTAAGCCACTGCGCTGACGCCTTGTCGCTGGAACTGGCCAGGCCGAAAGGGTCCAGGACCGCCAGTAGCACGATGATTGCCGCGAGCCAGTAGCGGCGGTGATTAAAAAGCGGTGGGGTCGACAAATCCATGTCTCGATTAGAAGCACAAGCAAGGCAGGGTTTTTAACGGAGCGGGGAGGGGGTGTCAATGAAAAAAGGTGGCTAAGTGCCATATAGGTGTCGCACGCGCGGGCTCTCAGCAATGTTCGTGCGTGGCGAGCGTCCAGCATGGGTTTACAGGCGCGACTGAACGCCGCCTCGGACGCATAGCCAATCGCGAAGACAACGTAATGATCAATAAGCGCCGTCAATTAAATGACTTATTTATGGCTGAGGCTGCCGTTTGGCGGCAAGTTAGACAATACGTTGACAGTCCCTTTCGGATCCAACATTATTCGCGACGATTTTGATGGCTCTAAGCCATTAAAATGACATTAGTGACGCGCATTCGTCCCAGGCTGTGGTTCTTCAAGACTCAGGGATAAGGCGGCTTGGACTCGGATGGCCAGGCGACGTTGGTCAGGGTAGCCCTTAAACACTGTCACCTTTAATTAGCGGGTTCGCTGCTGCGTGCCTGCGCTCGAGTCTTAGGAAGCAAACTTCATGGCTGTAGGACGAATTCTGGTTACCGGCGGTGCAGGTTTTATTGGGTCACATCTGGTAGAAGCTTTGCTGGGTAAAGGCTACAAGATTCGCGTACTGGACAACTTGTCGACCGGTAAGGTGGCTAACCTGCCCGTCGCACATCCTGACCTGGAGCTGATGATTGGCGATGTCGCAGACAGTGCCGTGGTCGAGCAGGCCATGGCTGACTGCAGCGCAGTCGTGCATCTGGCTGCGGTGGCGTCGGTGCAGGCTTCGGTAGACGACCCCGTCGCCACCCACCAGGCCAATTTCGTCGGCACGCTCAATGTGTGCCAAAGCATGCTCAAGGCCGGCGTGACGCGGGTAGTGTTTGCCTCCAGCGCAGCGACCTACGGCAACAACGGCGAAGGCACGGCCATCGCCGAAGACACCCCCAAGTCCCCACTGACGCCTTATGCCAGCGACAAGCTGGCCAGTGAGTACTACCTGGACTTCTACCGTCGCGAGCACGGCCTGGAGCCGGTGATATTCCGCTTCTTCAATATCTTCGGCCCACGCCAGGATCCGTCTTCGCCGTACTCCGGCGTGATCAGCATCTTCACCGAGCGCGCGTTGGCGGGTCAGCCAATTACCGTCTTTGGTGACGGCGAGCAAACCCGCGATTTCGTTTACGTGCAGGATCTGGTGAGCATTCTCGTCCAGGCAGTCGAGACCCGCGAACCGGCACCTGAAGCAATCAACGTAGGGCTCAGCCGCTCGACCAGTCTCAATGACCTGATCGCTGAACTGGGCAATGCCACCGGCACCGCGTTGAACGTGACGTACCAGGCACCGCGCCAAGGCGACATCCGCCATTCGCGCGCCAATAACACCCGTCTGCTGGAGCGCTTTGCACTCCCGCAACCGACGTCGATTGGCCAGGGTTTGGCGCAGCTGTTGCGCAGTTTGTAGTTCGCCGGTCACTTCGCCCGACGTTTACGCAGTATTGGCTCAGTCATCTTCAAGAGTAAATTATGGAAATCGTTTTCCGCAGGACGCGTATCCGCGCGATCGCTGAGCGGCTATTCGCCGCTTTTGCCTTATTCGTCGGTGGGCCGGCTGTGCAGGCTGCTGCTTTATCTCAACCGAGCAGCGTGGCTTTCTGGTACGCCGAGCAACCTCCGCTGCCGGAACTGTCGCAGTTCGACTGGGCCGTGGTCGAGCCGGGCCACATGACGCCCGGCGATGTGAAGACCTTGCGGGCGCTGGGTAGCCAGCCGTTTGCGTACCTGTCCATCGGTGAGTTCGATGGCAACAAGGCTGAGGTCGAGAAAGCCGGGTTGAGCAAAGCGATTTCCCCGGTGCGTAACGACGCCTGGGACAGTCAGGTGATGGACCTCACCTCGACGGCCTGGCGTGAGCATCTCTTCGGGCGCGCCAAGGCTCTTGAAGCGCAAGGCTATGCAGGCCTGTTCCTCGATACGCTCGACAGCTTCCAACTGATGCCCCAGGCCTCGCGCGAAAGCCAACGCGTCGGCCTGGCCAGCTTGCTGCGTGAACTGCACAAGCGTCAGCCGAACCTGAAGCTGTTTTTCAACCGTGGTTTCGAAGTGTTGCCTGAACTGGACGGCGTTGCCGCCGCCGTGGCGGTCGAGTCGATTCATGCCGGTTGGGATGCTTCCGCCAAACGCTATCGCCCGGTGTCCGAGTCCGATCGCCAGTGGCTCGAAACCCATCTGCAACCGCTGCGCGCCAAGGGCGTGCCGCTGGTGGCCATCGACTACTTGCCACCGGAGCGCCGTGAAGAAGCGCGCAAGCTCGCCAAGCGTCTGCGCGATGAAGGTTTCATTCCCTACATCAGTACCCCGGACCTCAACACCTTGGGTATCAGCAGCATCGAGGTCCAGCCGCGCCGCATTGCGATGATCTTCGATCCGCGTGAAGGCGCGCTGGAAGATGCCGCCGGCCATAGCAACCTGGGTGGTTTGCTGGAGTATCTTGGCTACCGTGTCGATTATCTGCCTGCCGACAGTAACCTGCCGCTTTACGGTTTCAGTGGCTTGTACGCAGGCGTGGTCACCTGGATGACCAGCGGCCCGTCGCAGGATGCACCGGCGTTCAATCGCTTTATCAACGCACGCCTGGACGAACAGGTCCCGGTGGTGTTTTTCAGTGGCCTGCCGGTTGAGGACAAGCTGCTGCTCAAGCGCCTGGGCCTCAAGCGGGATGCGCCGCCCGCCACTCAAGTGTTGACCGTCACCCACCAGGACAAGACCCTGCTGGGCGCATTCGAGGCACCGGTGGTGCCTCGCTCCCGTGACCTGGCAGCGGTCTCGGTATTGCCCAACGGCCCCACCCCGGCGTTGTCCTTGAGCGGTGCCAATGGCGCCGTTTTCAACCCGGTGGTGGTTGGCAAATGGGGCGGCATTGCGCTCGCGCCTTACCTGCTTGAAAGCAACAACGAGCGCAGCCGCTGGATTCTCGATCCGTTTGCGTTCCTCCAGGCCAGCCTGCAGCTGCCGGCGCAACCGCGGCCGGACACCACCACCGAAAATGGCCGGCGCATTGCGACCGTGCACATCGATGGCGACGGTTTCCCCTCCCGTGCCGAAGTGCGGGGTACGCCCTACGCCGGCCGCCACACCCTGGACGACTACATCAAGCCCAACCCGTTCCTGACATCAGTGTCGATCATCGAAGGCGAGATCTCGCCGCGTGGCGCGTTCCCGTTCCTGGCGCGTGAGCTTGAGCCGATTGCCCGTGAGATCTTCGCCAACCCTAAGGTCGAAGTGGCCACGCACACCTTCAGCCACCCGTTTTTCATGCAGCCGGAAAAAGCCCAGAAGCGCGAGAATTTCAGCCCGGAATACGGCTTGAATATGAAAATCGCTGGCTACGATAAAATCGACTTTCGCCGCGAGATCTTTGGCTCGCGCGACTACATCAACCAGAACCTGACCACCCCGCAGAAGCCGGTGAAGATGGTGTTCTGGCCAGGTGATGCACTGCCGTCCTCGGACACCATCAAGCTGGCGTATGACGCTGGCCTGAAGAACGTCAACGGCGCTGAAACCATCATGACCAAGGCCAACCCGTCGCTGACCGGCCTCAACCCCTTGCTGCGCCCGACACCTGGCGGGTTGCAGTACTACGCGCCGATCATCAACGAGAACCTGTACACCAACCTGTGGAAAGGCCCGTACTACGGGTTCCGCGAGTTGATCGAGACCTTCGAGCTGACTGACAGCCCGCGCCGCCTGCGTGGCCTGCACCTCTACTACCACTTCTATTCCAGCACCAAGCAGGCCTCGATCAAGGCCATGCACGAGATCTACGGCTACATGCGCGAGCAGCAACCGATGTCGTTGTGGATGACTGACTACATCGATCGTCTGCACGGCCTGTATCAGTCGAGCCTGGCGCGTACTGCCGACGGCGCTTGGCAGATTCGCGGGATGGACGCACTGCGTACCGTGCGCCTTGACGCGCAAATGGGCTGGCCGGACTTGCTCAAATCACAAGGCATTGCTGGCGTACGCGACCTGCCGCAAGGGCGCTACGTGGCCTTGAGCAGCGACCGGGCGTTGCTGGCATTGCGTGCCGACAGAGACCCTCGACCTGCGCTGGAGGAAGCCAACGTGCCGTTACTCGATTGGCGTTACCTGGATGATCGTCGCGTGAGCTTTTCCTTTGCCGGTCAGTTCGACTTGACCTTCTCCGTGCGCTCGGCAACTGCCTGCCGCGTGGAAGTCGATGGGCAACGATTCGCGGGCAAGGCTTCGGCCGGCCTTTGGACTTTTCAACTTCCTATGAAGCAGGTGAGTAATGGTCAACTCCTCTGCAACTAAAAGCAGCCGCCTGCTCAACCCATGGGCACTGGCGGTGGTCGCGGTGGCCGTGGGTGGCCTGCTGTGGGCAACCTTCCAGCGTGAAGAAGTGTTCCAGCCCGACGGGCGTGAGCCCGACGCCGTGTCGGCCAACTATGCCGAGCTATTGCTGACGGCGCATCCGGACGACGACCACTTGCGTTTGCAGCTGGTCGACTTGCTGATTCGCCTCGGTGACTACACCAAGGCGCGCCAACACGTGGATGCCTGGCCCAAGCCGCAACCCGAACTCCAGGCCTACTATCGCCTGGAACTGGACGCGCTGATCGCGGCCGGTGGCAAGGACCTGATCGTGCAACAGGCGTTGGTCGAGCGTTTGCAAAGCTTCGATCATCGCAAGCTGCCGGTGGCCCAGCTGCAGAGCCTGGCGAAGCTGGCGCTGACCCTGCAGGCTCCGGCGTTTGCCGCCACGGTGTTCGAAGAGATCGCAGGGCGTGACCCGGCGCAACGTACCGATGCGCTTAAATCAGCCGCGCAGTGGTACCTGGCGGGGGAGCAACCTGCGCGCGCGGCAGACATCTATCTGCAACTTAAGCGTGACGCCCAGCAACCGGGTGAGCGACGGGAATACGCGCAACTCGCGTTCAACAGCCTGCTGTCGGCCGGCCGTGACGAGCAGGCCGCGCAAGTGCTGGCTGACGAGTTGCCCCAGCTGAAAAACCCGCAAACCGACGTGGCGTGGCTGGAGCAAGGCGTGGATGTCGCCGTTGCGATCAAGCAGTTCGAACTGGCCCAGCGTGTGCTCCAGCAGTGGCATGACCTGGAGCCTGACAATCGCAACATCCTGGTCAAAGAATTCCATGTACGCCTGTCTATCAATGATCTGGCAGGTGCGTGGGAAACCGGTCAGGAGCTGGTCATCGATTACCCGGATGACAGCGAGTTGCTGGAGCAAATGGCCAAGCTCGGTGAGTGGCGCGGCGATAACGAAGCCGCGCTGGACTACTGGATTCACCTGCTCAAACTCAAGGAAGATCCGAAGATCCGCGAGCACGCCTGGCGCCTCGCTAGCCTGCAATTCGACTTTGCCCGTTCGATCCCATTGCTTGCAGAGATCATGCAGCAGCGTCCGCTCACGGACATCGAACTGGATGCGTTGATCTACGGCCATGAGTCCCGCGGCACTCCCGCTGAGGCCGAGTCCTGGTTGCGTACTTACCTGCGCAAGTACCCGGCCCATCGCCTGGCCTGGACACGCTTGCTGCAGAACCTGGAAAACACCGGGCAGTTCGCGGCCAAAGGCAAGCTCTACAAGGACTATGCAAAACGCTACAAGCTGACCACCGCCGAATTGGTCGATTGGGCCAGCACGGAAATGAAGTTGTTCGACGAGCAAGCGGCCTGGGAAGTGGTGAAGTCGGACGATGCGTCCATCGATGATCCTGAATACTGGCACACCCGTGCGGCGCTCGCTTGGGACCTGGAGCGCGACGAAGACTTACGCGTCTCCCTGGAAAAGCTGCTGTCCCTCAAAGGCAAGCTGACCAGTGGCGACGAGAGCCAGTTGATCACCCTGTATCGCACCAGCGATCCGCAGCGTGCCTTGAAGTTGATGGTCGACAGTTGGCACCGTGCCCAAGACCCGCAGCGGTTGGTCGAGGCACTGCAACTGGCCCAGGAGCTCCAGGAGTGGGATCAGGTCGTTGCCCTGTTGGAAGACGCCAAAAAATACCCGGAAGCCTACGAGCAAGCCCAGGTCCTGGCGGTACGCGGTGCACTGGCAGCGGAGCAGGGCGATGCCACCGAGGCCGAGCGTCTCTATCTGCTGGGCTTGTCGCGTTACCCCGATGACAACCTGTTCCGCGAGCGCTTGACCTGGCTGTATGTCGACCAGGCCGACACGGCAAAACTCAAACCCTTGCTGACCAAATGGCGTGCAAATGCACGGCACGACCGTCTGCTCTGGCTGCCGTTCGCCAGTGCCAGCCAGCTATTGGGGCGCGATGCCGAAGCATTGGCCTGGTATCGCCTGTACCTCAAGCTCAGCCCGAATGACTGGCTGGTGCAGGCGGCGTATGCCGACGCACTGGAAACGTCTGGCTACCAGGACGCCGCCCAGCGCCTGCGCCTGAAGTTGCTGCGCAGCCCTGAGGCCGAGAACCTGCAACCGTCGTCCCAGCGCTACGCGATCTGGTTGCGTTTGATGTCGAGCAGCTATTCACCGCAAAAGGCCCAGCAAGCACTCCTGAAGTGGAAAGACGGTTCGCCGTCGATGAAACAGCTGTGGTTCGAGCGCCTGCTGGCTCGTCTGGATGCGACCAACCAGCAAGCGCAGAAAGACGACTGGCTGGCCTGGGCGCGCACCCAGGGCCTCAAGGTTGACCGTTACGAGCAGATCCAGGAAGCCTTGCGCAGCCGTAATAAAGCCCAGGTCGAAACCCTGTTGGCCAGCAGCGACCTGAACCCGGCGCAGCGCGCACAGGCGCTCAGCCGTTTGGGGCGTACCAACGAGGCACTGGAAACCAGCCTGTCTGCACTGGGCGACGACCAGCCGGATTCGGTGAACGAGCAACTGCGTCGCCAGGCGGTGGAGATCCACGAAGCCACTCCGCAAGGCGCATTGCTGTCGTATCAGAAACAGGATTTCGGTGGCTTGTCGTTTGACTCGCCGCGCCTGGAAATCGCCCACAACCTGGGTGATAACTGGTACGCCGATGTCGAGATGGAACACGGCAACTATAAAGGCGACGACGTCATCTCCTCGCGCATTGGCGACGAGAGCAACGCGGCCCTGACCTTGGTGCGCTCAGTGGAAAACGGCAGCTGGAAGTTGTTCGCCGACACCAGCCAGCGCAAGGACGACGACCGTAACGGCCTGGGCCTGTCGCGCATGTGGCAGTTGGGCGACAGCCACCAGATCGAGACCGGCCTGGACTGGCATCGCAAAAGCGACGACAGCGGCCTGATGCGTGCTTTCGGCCAGCAGGACCGCGCCTGGGTCGGCGGCCGTCACGGCCTGACCGCGCGGGACCAGTTGAGCTGGGAAGTGGCACAGCGCTCATTCTCGACCCGTACCGACAAATCGTTGGGTAATGGTCATGCGCTGAAGCTGGAGCTGAATCACACACTGGAATTCGCCGGGCCTAACTGGACGGTGCGCAGCGGTGTGGATTACCAGAAGAACAACGTGAAGGATCGCAACCTGGATTACCTCTCCAGCGATTTCAATGGGCCGATTCGAGTGCCTGATGTCGCGCCGCCTGAGCCGGGTGATCCGATCGAGTTGCAGACCATTGCGTCGGGCGACCTGCTGCAAAGCCGCTACGGCCAACTCTACGTCGGCACGTCCTGGCGCCGCGGCATCCCTGGTGCCCTGGTGCGCAGCAAGCCGCAGTACACCTGGCTGGTGGACATGACGGCAGGGTGGCAATGGACCGACCAAACCTTCAACTACGGCATCAATACGGGCATTGGTTTCGAAGTCCTGGGTGACGACGAACTGGCCCTCACCTTCGGCTACCAATCTGCGCCGCAGGGCGGGGATGGCAAGTCCGGCGGCACACTGGGTATGAGCTACGGCGTGCGTTTCGGGCGCTGATTACAGAATCTACGGGAGAAAAACCTATGCAAGCAATTCGTAACCTGAGCCTGGCTCTGACAGTACTGTTCGTCGCCGGCTGCTCCAGCTTCACCAGTGAAAGCAGCCCGAACCTGCCGCGCAATGCGCAGTGGGGCATCGTGCCGATGGTCAACTATTCGCAGACCCCGCAGGCGGGTGAGCGCAGCGAGCAGATCCTGCTCAGCGTGCTCAGCAGCCACGGCCTGCAACCTCGGGTCTACCCAACCAGCACCCAGGGCGAACAGGCGCTGATGGATGACAATGAGCGCCTCACCGGTGCCCTGGAATGGGCGCGTGAGCAGAAGCTCGATTACGTCGTCGCCGGCAGCGTCGAAGAGTGGCAGTACAAGAACGGCCTCGACGGCGAGCCAGCGGTGGGCATCAGCCTGCGCGTGCTGGAAGCCAACAGCGGTCGCGTGCTCTGGAGCAAAAGCGGCGCGCGCGCCGGTTGGTCCCGTGAAAGCCTGGCGGGCAATGCTCAGACGGTAATCGACAAATTGGTTGGCGCCCTTCGATTCGAGTGAACGCAATGAATTCTCCACACATGGATTACAGCCTGGCGCCTCGCGCCAGCGGGCCGGTGTCTTGGCTGGAAACGCTATTGGTAACGGGCTTGGCCATTGGCCTCGGCTTCTGGCTGACTCCCGAAGACCCGTTGCAAATGCACGGTGGTTTCCCCTGGCCAATCCTGGCGCCGCTGCTGTTGGGTGTGCGTTACGGTTTTGTGCGCGGCCTGTTCAGCGCCGTCCTGCTGGTGGCGGCGCTGTTTGCCCTGCGCTACACCGGGCATGAAGGTTATACCCAGCTTGAGCCGTCGTTCATCGTCGGTGTGCTGGTTTGCGGGATGCTGGTGGGCGAGGTTCGCGACCTGTGGGTGCGCCGTCTGGAGCGTCTGCAGATGGCCAACGAATACCGTCAGTACCGTCTCGACGAATTCACCCGTGCCCACCAGATCCTGCGGGTGTCCCATGACCTGCTGGAGCAGCGCGTGGCCGGCAGTGACCAGAGCCTGCGCAGCTCGTTGCTGGGCCTGCGTGAAAAACTGCGTGGCATGCCGGTTGAAGGCGACGCATTGAGCGAGTTGGCCGAGCCGATCGTGGCGATGCTCGGCCAATACGGTGCATTGCGCGTGGCGGGCCTGTACCGCGTCGACGAAAGCGAGAAAAACGTACTGCCCCAAGCCTTGGCAATGATCGGCGTGATGGGGCCGCTGGAAACCGATGACGGTTTGATCAAGCTCTGCCTGGAACGCGGCGAGCTGGTGAGTGTGCGTCAGGAACTGATTGATGCCGGTAACGCCGCGCAGTTTTCCTCGCTGCAGGCGTGCATTCCGTTGATCGATGCCGAAGGCCGCCTGCTGGCGATCCTGGCGGTTCGGCAGATGCCGTTCTTTGCGTTCCAGGATCGCACCTTGAGCCTCTTGTCGCTGCTGGCCGGCCACATTGCCGACCTGTTGCGCCGCGATTCGCAGGTGCTGCGCCTGCCCGATGCGGACGCCCAGCAATTTTCGTTGCAGCTCAAGCGGTCGCTGGTGGATGTTGAACAGCACACCTTGCCTGCCGGGTTGTTCGCGTTCGAGATGACACGCGTCAACGACGAGCTGACACGCTTGATGGCGCGCAGCCAACGTGGCCTGGACCTGCACTTGCCAGTGCGCAACAACCGCGATCACGCACTGCTGCTGGTGCTGTTGCCGTTGACCAGCCCGGAAGGCACCCAAGGCTACCTCGCGCGTATCGGCCTGTTGCTGCACGAACACTTTGGCATCGACACGGATCTGGACAGCCTGGGTGTACGGGTCATGCCTTTCAATCTGGAGCCTGGCTGTGATCGCAACGGGCTGCGTAACTTCCTTTACAACGAGTGTGGCCTGAATGATCAGCAAGTGGCTGTTTAGCGGCGCCGTGTTGTTGGAGGCGGGCAGTTGGGCCAGTTTGTGGCTCGATGCGCCGCAGTTGCACCAACTGTTGGTGTTTATCGTCAGCCATGGCCTTGCCTGCCTGATGCTGTGCGGCGCCGTATGGTTGCTGTTGCCGGCACGCTACCGGGCACCTTTGCCGTGGAGCCCGTTGTTCATTTTCAGCCTGGCATTTTTTGTGCCGGTGATCGGCACCCTGGGCGTGGTGGCGTCGATCTTCCCGGCGCTGTACCTGCCGCGTAAACGCGACCAGCAAGCGTGGCAATCGGTCGGCATTCCTGGCCTGCCGTTCCGCGCGCAGGCCCAGACGCGCACGCCGATCTTCGCCGACGGTGGTTTGCAGGACGTGCTGCGTCACGCGCCCAACCCCGATCAGCGACTGGCCGCTCTATTGGCGACTCGCCGCATGCCGGGCAAGGACGCGGTTCCTATCCTCAAGCTGGCCTTGGGTGACCCCAGTGATGACGTCCGTCTCCTGGCGTACTCGATGCTCGACAAGCAGGAAAGCGACATCAACCTGCACATCCAGATGGCGTTGGAACAGTTGGCGGGCGTCAGTCCCCGAATGGCCGGCCCGGTGCACAGCATGTTGGCGCGCTGGTATTGGGAGTTGGCCTACCTCGGCCTGGCCCAAGGCAGTGTGCTTGAGCACGTGCTGAACCAGGCGAGTGAACATGCCGAGCAAGGTCTGGCGGCAGGTGAGGGCGGTGAGCTGTTTTTGCTGGCCGGCCGTATTGCCCTGGAGCGCGGTGAAAATGAGCGGGCTGAGGCCCTCTTGCACGAAGCTGAGAGAAACGGCCTGGGTGCGGCTCAGTTACTGCCTTTCCATGCCGAGCTGGCGTTCGAGACGGGTCGCTATCACGAAATCCCCGGGCTGCTTGCCAGCCTGCCGGAAAAAACCCGTCAGCGGCCACCCTTCGTTGAGTTGGTGAGGAGCTGGAATGAATCATAAGGAAGCCACCCCGACGGCCGACATCTGCCTGCTGCTGGAAGGCACCTGGCCGTACGTGCGCGGCGGTGTATCAAGCTGGATTCACCAGATGATCCTGGGCCTGCCGGAACTGACTTTTTCGGTGATGTTCATCGGTGGCCAGCGTTCGGCGTATACCTCGCGGCGTTATGAAGTGCCGGCGAACGTGGTGCACATCGAAGAAGTGTTCCTCGAAGACGCAACGCACCCCGCCGACACCCGTGGCAAGCCACGCGATGCCGACCCGCAGCAACTGGCTGACCTCTATCGCTTTTTGCATCACCCGGACCCGCCGGAGCGGGAACTCGGTGAGCGCATGCTCAATTGCATCGCCGAGGGCCATATGACCCTGGATGATGTACTGCGCAGCCGTGCCAGCTGGGAAACCCTCAGCGAAGGCTACCGTCAGCATTGCGCCGACCCCTCGTTCGTCAACTATTTCTGGACCCTGCGCTCGTTGCAGTCACCCTTGCTGATGCTCGCCGAAGCCTCGCGCAAGATGCCGCCTGCGCGGGTGCTGCATTCGATTTCCACCGGTTACGCCGGGCTGCTGGGCTGCATCCTCAAGCACCGCTGGAAATGCACTTACCTGCTGAGCGAACACGGTATCTACACCAAGGAGCGCAAGATCGATCTGGCCCAGGCCACGTGGATTGCCGAAAGCTCCGGGCAGGCGCTCAACCGCAGCCTCGACGGGGGCTCGGGGTATATCCGCACCCTGTGGGTACGCTACTTCGAACGGATCGGCCAACTGGCGTACAACAGCGCCGACAAGATCATTGCCTTGTACGACGGCAACCGTCAGCGCCAAATCAAGGACGGTGCCGATCCGAGCCGTACACAGTTGATCGCCAATGGCATCGACCTGTCGCAATGGTCCCGCGCCATGGAAACCCGCGAGCCGGGCATCGCCCCCGTGGTGGGGTTGATCGGCCGCGTGGTGCCGATCAAAGACGTGAAAACCTTCCTGCGTGCCATGCGTGGCGTGATCAGCGCCATGCCGAATGCCGAAGGCTGGATTGTCGGCCCCGAAGAGGAAGACCCGGAATACGTCAGTGAATGCCGCAGCTTGATGGCGAGCCTTGGGCTTGAAGGCAAGGTGCACTTCCTGGGCTTCCAGCGCATCCAGGACATCTTGCCCAAGCTGGGCCTGATGGTGCTGACCTCGATCAGCGAAGCGCAACCCTTGGTGATTCTCGAAGCCTGGGCCGCCGGTACGCCAGTGATCAGCAGCGACGTCGGCTCATGCCGCGAGCTGATCGAAGGTGGCAGCGCCGAAGACCGTGACCTGGGCATGGCGGGCAAGGTGGTGGCGATTGCCGATCCACAAGCCACGTCCGCCGCCATCCTGGAACTGCTGCGCAGCCCCGCGCGCTGGAAGGCTGCGCAGGCCGCCGGCTTGCTGCGGGTCAACCGTTACTACACCGAAGCCTTGATGCTGCAGCGCTACCGCGACCTGTACCAGGCAGCCATGGAGAACAGTTAAATGGCCGGTATTGGCTTCGAACTGCGCAAGATCCTCTCGCGCGACTCATACACCGCCACCTTGCACGCGTATGTGTATGCGGGCCTGATCAGCTCCGGCCCGTGGGTGCTGTCGATCATCAGCGTGATGCTGGTGGGGATCATCAGCCTGGGCCTGCTGTTGCCCAACTCGTTGGTGGGGCAGTTCCTGGTCACGGTGACCTACCTGATGGCCAGCTCGTTGATCCTCACGGGCGGCCTGCAGTTGTTCTTCACCCGCTTTGTGTCCGACCAGCTGTTCGAGCACAACTATGAACAGATCCTGCCCAACCTGCTGGGCATCCTGTTGATGGTCACGGTCGGCGCCGGGGGGCTGGGGATTATCGTGCTGGCGGTGCTGTTCGATCAGCCGCTGATCTACCGCGTGCTGGTGCTGTCGAACTTCGTGGTGCTGTGCAACCTGTGGCTGGTGATCATCTTTCTCTCGGGGATGAAAAAGTACAACCGCATCCTGATGGTGATGGTGGTGGGTTACTCGCTGATGGTGGCGAGCGCCTACCTGCTGAGCTTCCTGAAAATGCCTGGCCTGTTGCTGGCGTTGTTGATCGGGCACGGCAGCCTGCTGTTCTTGTACCTGTACGACATCCTGCGCGAGTACCGCGCCGAGAAAATGATTGCCTTCGATTTCCTCAATCGTCGCAACGTATTCCTCAGCCTGCTGGTGACGGGGTTCTTCTACAACTTCGGCATTTGGGTCGACAAGATCCTGTTCTGGTTCAACCCAGGCACCTCCAACTCGGTCATCGGCCCGCTGCGTGCCTCGATCCTGTACGACATGCCGATCTTCATCGCCTACCTGGCGATCATCCCCGGCATGGCGGTGTTCCTGGTGCGCATCGAAACCGACTTCGCCGAATGGTACGACCGTCTGTTCCGCGCCATCCGAGACGGCGAGACCTTGCAGCACATCGGCTCGCTGAAAACCGAAATGACCCTCTCCATCCGCCAGGGCCTGCTGGAAATCTGCAAAGTCCAGGGCCTGACCGTGGTGCTGCTGTTCCTCTTCGCACCCCGCCTACTGGAGTGGATCGGCATCTCCAGCTACTACCTGCCCCTGTTCTACATCGACTTGATCGGCGTGAGCATCCAGGTGGTGTTCATGGCGTTGCTCAACGTGTTCTTCTACCTCGACAAACGCCGCGTAGTGTTGGAGCTGTGCGTACTGTTCGCCGTGCTAAACGCCGCTTTGACGCTGCTGAGCATGCACCTGGGGCCTAGCTTCTTTGGGTATGGGTTCACGCTGTCGTTGCTGGTGTGTGTACTGCTGGGGCTGGCGCGGCTGTCGTCGGCGCTGGAAGATCTGGAGTATGAGACGTTTATGTTGGCGCGTTAATTGGGTTTGGTGATGTGAGAAAGGCACTTGGCGTTCGCGGCAAGTGCCTTTTTTGTTGTGGGAATGGTGGGGCGGTTTGGCGCTGAACTAGTAACTGAAAAATCAGTTACTTATGGCGTTCGGTGGAATCGAACTCGGGATTTTTTAGATGCCAGCACATTGTCGGTCTGCAAGTCATTCAGAGCCGCATACGGAAGGGTAAACCTCCCGAATTCGAACGTTGATGATCATCTCTTCCGTCGAGAATAGGCAGGAATCCGCCAAAAGCTGCCGTGGCGACAGGCAACAGGCGGTCAGAAGTGGACACCTGGATGCCCCCGACCTTTGCATCGCCTTGGAAGAGATCACATTGGCCAACCCAAAACGCACCTTGAGCAAACGCGGCTAGGCGCGTTCACGCCGTTATAGTCGACTCTATTGCCGACCGTACGTCCCGGAGCCTTTTCCCAGTGTCTGACACGCCGACCAACTTCGCTTACACAAAACGCTTCAACGCCGTACTCGCCTACATTGATGCCAATCTCGAAGGTGACCTGTCGGTGAAGACGTTGAGCCATGTGGCGAACTTTTCGGCGTTTCACTTCCATCGGCAATTCACCGCGTTCGTAGGAGTGACTGTCTCGCGTTATGTGCAACTGATGCGGCTACGACGCGCGGCCCATCGCTTGGCCTCCCTCGCCGGTCACTCGGTACTGGACGCCGCACTCGGTGCCGGCTTTGAAAGTCCCGAGGCATTTTGCAGGGCGTTCAGGCGGGCGTTCGGTATGACGCCGAGTGCGTTCGGGAAAGAACCGAACTGGCAGGTCTGGAGTACGGTATTCGCAATCCCTCACTTTTCCAGGACTATCATCATGCAAGTACGAATCGTGGAATTCCCTGAAGTCAGGGTAGCAACGCTTGAGCACTGCGGACCCGCCGGGCTCGTCAATGAGAGCGTACGCAAGTTCATCGAGTGGCGTATGCAGAGCGGACAGTCGCCGGTGGCGTCGAGTCGCACCTTTGGCATTCCCTATGGCAACCCCGATACGACACCTCCACAAGAATTCCGCTTCGCAATCTGCGGCGAGATTCACGAGGCCGTGGCGTCGAATGAGTTCGGTGTGCACGAGATCGTCATTCCTGGCGGTCGCTGCGTCGTGGTGCGACACGCGGGGTCACCGGATCACATCGGCGAAACGATCTATCCGATTTACCGCGATTGGCTTCCGGCCAGTGGAGAGGAACTTCGTGACCAGCCGCTGTTCTTTCATTACCTGAGCGCCTATCCCGAGACACCGCAGGATCAATGGCAAACTGATGTGTATGTTCCGCTGCAATAGCGGAGCAAGCAGCTTTCGACCCTGGCGGACGTTGACGAATGTCCGCGCAGCAATGTGACAGGTTCTAGGGGGAGTTTCCAAACCCCAGAAACAACAAAGCCCTCGCATTTCTGCGAGGGCTTCGTTTTGTATGGTGCGGCACCAAGAGTCGAATCGTCTTGTAACTAACTGCTGTAATTGATATTTATTTTAAGGTTGTTTGATCTCTACCTCAAAAACTACCTTTATCGGCTAATTAAATCTCTATCACCTCGTACATTCATCCTCATAGCCATCGTTGGTAAGAGAGACGAATATCCTCTGGGTTGTAGTAAACCGGAAAATCTCGGGGACATCAGGTGGACGCTCTTGCTATGCGGAAAATACTGGCAAAGTAATGGCTGCTTGGTGGGTTTCATGGTTAAATCTAAAAGGATGCTTGTGCTAAAGATTAGTTAAGGAGCGTTGATGAGTTCAATATTCTCATCGTTTTTCGGCAAGGATTTACCGCCGTCAATATGGAAATCTAATGTGCTTTATCTTCCTGTACAGCTATCAACTGCGCACGGAGATTTTCTTACTAAAAAGAACTGGATGGTCAATTATGATCCTGAAGCTTCTGGAGGGAAGGGCGGCGAGTCCGCAGAAGAGGCTCAAGAGCATGTGACGCATCGCTTTCTAAATTCGGCGGCCCGAATGCAGTTTGTTTGCTCAGACCCTAACGATGAGCAGCCAGAATTTCGCGCAATGATTCTTGATCAACTAGGCGATGGTGATATATGTCTGCTCGATTTGGCTGCAGGAAATGGGGCAGGAACATTGGCAATTTTATCCTTGCTTTGCGAATTAAGGTCTCATGATAAAATACCAAAGCTACCGTTAAATGTTTCAATTTCCGGAGTTGATTATTCACCCTCGGCCCTGACTTACTATGCTGAGTTGCTAGGTGATATAACACCTTGGTTAGAGTCCTTTGGGATTAGCGTCACTTTGAATTTAAACGTCTGTGATCTAACTATTAGCGGCGACTTTAGCGAGGTTTTTGAATCATTTATTGATGCAGCTAAGAAAAATAACGTAAAGCGATTTATCTGCGTTATTTCGGCTATATCGGGTGCAAAGAAAGAAGGTGTGGAGCAAATGCATGATTCTTTCAAAATTGCAGCGGCGGGATTGAGTAACAAGTCTCGCAGTAGCTCGTGGCTATGGGTTGAACCGCATGTAGGTAAGTCTTGGCCGTCAAAATTTGCAGACTCACTTCGATTGACCTTGCAAAAGGTAGTTCACAAGTTTCGTCCGAAAGGAGACTCTTATGAAATTGAAACTACAGTTCCGCTACTGAGCCCGCCTGAGACAAGAAGCTTCGACTGGCATGATCCGCATAATGATCGGACTGCAAAGAGTAAGGTTTTTGTGATGGCCTTTAAGAGTAACTGAAATGTTCGATATTGATCAAACTTTACTTGTCAGAGCTCTTAATTCCACAAGGCAAACTTATCTGCCTACTTATGTGGGGCTTCGTTTAATCGGCACTCAGCTTCCCTCTGGAGGTAACGAGTATTTACAAAGTCTTATTGTCAGGCGGCTCAATTCCGGCGATCCTTGGAGATTTAGAGAATTTCAGCTCTATAAAGGAACAGTCTATAACGGGGGTGTGCCTTCGCATGAGTATCGAAACTGTATAGCATCCAGTCCGCTTACCTCCATAGCCGAAGCATTAGTACTGACATTGCTCGCAGCAAATCCTTCATTTCAAATCTCCCCTCGAGTATTTAGCTATAGGTGGCCCAAATCGACCAGGTCTGGCCTAAGCTATGAGTTCTTCGCCGAAGGTTATAAGCGCAGAAATGAGCAAATCGCTCGTGCGCTTTCAAGGCCCAATCATCTGGCTGTTGTAACTGATATTAAAAAGTTTTATCCATCGGCAAATAAAGAAAAAGTTTTTTCCATGCTTGCTAAAGCCTTAAAGGGCGCAGGACAAGCTTTTGGTGAGCAGTCTAATGCTGTTTTGGGTTTTTATGAGCAGTTGCTCTCACATAGTAAGAGCGGAATACCGGTGGGGACGGCATCAAGTCACGTATTGGGGCATCTTGTCCTAAGGGAAGTTGATGCTGAGCTTACAAAAGAGTATGGCGATAACTACTTTAGATATGTCGATGATATAGTTGTTGTATGTCATAGTAGTGATGAGTTGTCAGTAAAGAAGAAGGTTCAGGACTGCATTGAGCTTCATGGCTTTCTGCTTAATGCGGATAAGACACTCTCAATTGACAGTCAAAGCTGGCACCGCAACATCATGCGGGATGATGTTGTGTTTGAGGACAGTTTTAGAGACTTCTCCAAAGATTTGGGCGTTTATCTCGCATTTCATCCAGGACGAGCCGAGTCTTTGAGTAGATTGTTGACTGGAAGTGGTTTAAGTATTCCAGTTGGTAAACTTCTTGCTCTGTCGTCATATTCCAGATTTAGATATTTTTTGAAAAAATCAAAATCAGGAGTATCGAAAAACATCGGATTATTGCTAGCAAAAAATGAAGATTTTTTGAGTCGCGCTTTGTCTTTGAAAAAAGTCCATGAGGAGACTCTTTCTTCGCTTATACAAGAGCCTGTCGAAAGGTCAGAGAATTTAAGAAGATTGCAAATGCAGCGTATACGGCGAGTTTTGAATGTAATGTTTTACCTCCGTGATTTTAATGAGTGGAAGTCGGATGAGATATTCGATAGATTACCAGAGTTGGTTGAACAAAAAGCTCTTGCTTCAGCGCTGTACTCGGGAAATGTCAACTCGATTCTTCCATTTTCAGGACGGGGACCTGCCGCTTTTTCAGAGCTTTGGGCTGAGCATAGAAATGACAATGCGACTTTTGAAAAAAAGGAGGCTTTGGGTAGTGCCGAAATTGAGGCTCTGACGGTACTAAAGCTTCATGGGGTTATTCATCAGACATCTCTTGAGGATTTCTACGGCCATAAGGACTCTCGACTCATGCGTGTAGTCAGTGAGCGCGGACTGACAGCAAGGTCGAAGCCCGATTTATCATTCGAAGATGAATTTGAATCGCTTTGCTTGGGAGCATCAAGTTATGAGATTTCCGAACTTACTCGGAGCAGGCACTCGCTGACGGAAAATACTGCTCTTGAGGCTCTTTCTCTTATGAGTTCAGAATATAGAAGTTAGATGTAAAGATAGCGGTATGTTTAGAGTTGTCCTAAAACCTAGATTTTCGGCATTGCTCAGGTGCACAACCGTAAGCCAGAAAGCATAGCGGATGACACGATGTCATGGCGATGGATTGCCGAATTTAACCAATTTTTACCGCTATAGCTCTTGGTCCTTTATCTGTTTTTGTAACTTCAAATTCGACGCTATCGCCAGCGTATAGTTCTGCGAGGCCATCGTATCCTTCTACTTCTGAGTAGAAGAAGAACGCGTCCTTACCTTCAGTGCGTCGGATGAAACCATATCCTTTGAGATTATCGCAAAAGTGAACTTTCCCTTTTTCTCTTTTTGTGGTCATTCGCTTATTCTCCTAGCGGCGTCCGCACTGGACTTGAATTTTGTATCAAGCATTCCCTTCCATTTCTTAGCAAGTGGACGGTCAGTGCGCGCTACAATACCAAAGTGATATTTCAATTTATGATAGGTTTTTAGTTTGCCAGGGCTTGAAATCTGATCCTCAGGCGTGTTGCATAATTTATAGGCGATCCTTTGCAATTTAGAAGCCGCATCACTATCGTAGGTTGGTAATATTATGCCAAGTTTTTTGCGTAAATCCTTAGATTGCGCATGTTTTAGTCGCGTAAGAACAGCAACCTTGCCTGACGTCATATTCCACAACTCATGATACTTATTGCTAGTACTGTTTTTCTCGTATTCTTTTTGGCAGATGAAAACTAGATGGCGTACGTAATGACGATCTTTTTTTCTGATTTTTGGGTTTCCGTGCTTAGCCCATAAACCCGTGACCTCAAATTTGGCCTTTGTATCCGTTGACTGTTCAATTTTTGTTTTGCGGGGATGCAGTTTTAGGTCGAATTTTGTAAATAGCGCTGTAACAGATTCGATTGCATTACTAATCTGCTTGTCCGTCAATGCGACTCTTGAAGAGATTGTTATGTCATCAAGAAGCCTTGTATAGGTAAGCCCTTGTGAGCGGAACTTGCTGATCCTTCCATATTCGGAGTTGAAGAATATCAAGTTTGCTATATAGCTGGAGCAGCAAGCGCCTTGGGCAACCCTGCCATTGATGGTAATAAGATCTGTAATCAGGCTGGAAATGCTAGGGGGGAATTTACATAAAAGAGTAAAAATATCTTGCACATGAGATTGTTGTATACTCGGATAGAAATCCTGAATATCCATTGCAATTATAGTTTTTGCACCAGCATGAGAAGATACATTGGTGACGTAGTCTCTTTCCTTTAAGCCACCATGCAAGTACTCGGGATAGATTACGTGCTCAAATATTTCGCGATTTATTTTTTTTTGGATCGATTTTAAAAAAGGTTTCGGTTCGTGGAGAATACGCTCTTTTAAATTGTTTTTGTCTTTGCCAGTATAAATAGTAAATTCGACATAAGACTTTTCTGCATTTTTTGCTATGAGTAATAGACGTTCAGGCGTCACGCCCAAGCACTGAGCGAGTGCCTCTACTGAGCCAATAGGTTTTTTTGAGTAATAAGGTTTGTCATTTGCCATGTAGTTTAAGTTCAGAGTCAGTTATTGATAAAGAAATCTCTTAAAAAGAGCACTGCTTTCCCAATACCCAAGCCAACATATACGGTGGTAGACACCCGTTTTATGACTTCCCTCAGATCAATCCTTTTCAGAGCCTGGCTGTCTCCAGTTTCAGGCTCATTGCTCTTTTTACCGCCATTCACGTTTACGTTTACTACGATGAAAAATACCATCGGTTTATCTCCTTGCTGGTTGAGTTTTGCCAGACCATAAAGAAGACAAGGAATAAATCTATCAATCTGAGGGGACTCTCAACTTAGCTTGCCAGACAACCGTCGCCCTAGGGGCCGCGCCCTAACGCGGATTTGGCGCAGTGGGCGATCCCATGGGGCAGGGGGGGCCGGTCGTGATCTCTTACGAGGTCGCCAATTAAGCAGCGGCTCCGAGATCGCCTGTTAAGGCGTCGACTTCCTTGTATACATAGCGTGAATTTGTAAAGAGCGGGGCCAGGCGAAAGTCACCTGCGTCACGACATGTATAGCATGAGGCATTCTGCCATCAAAGCCATTTCTTGTTTTTCTCGAGAATTTTTTCAGAGGGGGCAATCTGCGGCGGCATGTAACAAAATGCAACGGAGGTAATGTAATTAAAAACTGGGGCCTAGATATTTTGAGCATCCAGTTGCGTTACCAACTGCGCTTTGCTGCTGCGAGGCTACGAGCTTCTTAGATTACGTAAATTTTTGACAGTTTTACTGCCCGCACTGCCCAGAAGTCGCAGGCTGATCAACCGCACGTCCATCGAGTCTATTCTCTGCCTAGACAGGTACAGACCATGCCTTTCCAAGGCGCATGGTGATTAACCTTACCGTCAACTGGTAGTTGTAGCGCGTGCTATCAGCACGGTGGCTTATCTGGTTGTCCAAAAACCATATGAGATGTTTTCTCTGCCATGTCCATGGATTGTCGCGTTGCCAACGCTTGGCGATCGCTGTTTGGACATCTGTTGCCTGGCGAAGGTGGCGTTGGCGAGTGGCGGGAGATCCGCTCAGGACGCCCGACAGGAACAGCTCCATATCGAATGTCCTACTCACGCGCGATCACCGATGTAAGCCGATACCACGTCGATACGACCGTGCCCCAACTCATAGCTGATTTGTGCTCGGGCCTCCCGATCAAGATGTCGGTCGAGTTGATAGCAATGGCTGCCGTTGATGGGCGCAGGATGATGGGTGATTTGCTCATATCGTTCGCATGCATAGGCCGCCCGCAATTCGTGAAAGCCTTTAAGTCCGTGCTTATGAAGAATGTCCCGAGCAGGACGGACGGTGCCCTGTTTGAAATCAAGGTAGCTTTCGTCCGGTGCTAACAGGTTGCGACTACCGCCAGGCGAGACTTGATGGGCGAATGCCAGTGCGTCGCGGATGTAATCGTTCACCGTGATCCAGCGAGGTGCCGACGCACCTGAGCGGCCACCTTTGGTGCCATTCTGGATGTTGATCTTGCCAAATTGTTCAGCTTCCCGTTTTAGACGCGGAAGGTCGGCCAAAATGGCCTCGCGCAAGCGCATTCCGGTGGCTCGTGCCAAATGCGCTATCGCTGCGACACGTGGGTACTGCTCGCAAAACACGTCGACGATCTGCATTACTTGTTCACGATCTTGACCTTGCGGGGCTGTTGTACGGACGGTAGTGCGCTGCATCCCCAAAGCCTTACTCGGACTCGCCACCTTCACATACTGATCACCGCGAAGCGCCGCTAGGGTCCGGTTCACACTGGACAACCGGTTTTGCGCTGTGGCGATGACGAGCTCACCTTTGTCAACTTGGTGACGCAGATGCCCGGCGTAGTCCAGCAACGTCTGCCGATCAATCTGCCGCGCATCGTTAAACCCGGGCCCATCCTCCGAGCGACACCAGCGTACAAACGCCTGCCACCGATCACTGTGCGCCTTAACCGTCCCGTAATGCCCGCCGCCAAATAGATCTTTCAGCGCCTGCGGCCCGGCATAACTCAGTTGTCGCCCATAGCCAAAATTGCGTCCATCTCGCCTGCCCACCAGTGCCATGATCGAACTCCTCTTGAAGCCAAAACTTTTAAAACCTTCCCCACGTCATCCCGCCAAGAATGTTGAGTGTTATCAGGGATCAAGGCCCCTGCGACCTGTGAGGGTTGTCCACTAACGCGGGACTGGCGGCTCTTTACGACCGAGAGCTTGGGCATCTCATGATCTGGCCTCCTGAGCACTTCCGAAGAAGTGGGCGGGTGGAGGCTGCACTGGCTGACGAGACCAACGCCGCGAGATCCTGAGTCGGGTGAAGGCAGTGATGCGATGACCGGGGCATGCCTGACTGTCAGTCAGGTGCAGTCCATTCCGTGGACCGCGGCACCATCATCTACATCGCTGTTGTTGGTGACGTCGGTGTTTGTCACGCCGATTGTCACGAGGTGGAATGCCGCAAAGCCTTGTACGAGTTGGGCTGCAGCAGTGTGAGATGCGCCCGTCTCTTTCCGGGAGAAAGAGACGGGCGCAGGTTGGCGCAATGAAATGGCCAAGCGGATAGGTTGCTGCAGGGCAGCTATGAAAGGGGATGAGTTGCCGCAGTGGGCACACTGATAAAAGTAGGCATCCATCACATCGCTGTGACCGTGCGAGCCGCCGGACGCTAATCGCACCTTGGGAGAACCACCACGGTGTGGCGTAGCCTTAAAGGTTCTGGCTACCTGGGTTGCTGTCAACGACAGCGCTTTGCCCGATCTTT